>Ga0193753_10003092_pt1 | contig 12585 bp, 12 predicted proteins | sample H1c2metaG_FD_144925 | JGI IMG/M metagenome (GOLD analysis project Ga0193753, IMG submission 144925) | Soil microbial communities from a riparian zone of the East river system, Colorado, United States - H1c2 | ecosystem: Environmental > Terrestrial > Soil > Riparian zone | place: USA: East... | reverse complement strand
CGATCCCGGATTCATATGCCGACCGGCTGATAGAAAGGGTGGGAAGAATTCCACTCGCCGGATACATCGCCATCTTCTTTGCATTCGTAATTGTGTATGGTTATTTCAAATCGGCCGAGGCTGTGATGCCGATCTACCTGCAGTTCTGATCGCTTAGTGGATCTTCAGGTATTCATTGTATCCCTTCGCCAATGCACTGAACAAAAGTTCTCCCTGCAGCCGGTATCCATCCGCCGTGAAATGGATCCTGTCACGGCTCATCAAACCCCGCCTCGCCCAGCTATAGGCAGACCCATAGCCATTGGTGATGCGGTAGAGATCCCAGACCGGGATATTGTTCCTGGTGCAATAGCTGGAGATGGCATCGTTCAATTGCTTCAATACTTTGTTGGAGCTTCTTCCCTTGTAGGAGTCGGGCGCTGTTGTTACCAGGATTGCTGCACCCGGAGAAGCTATCCTTAGTTTCCCGATGAATTCGGTTAGCTCTTCTTCGAAGGCCGCTCCTGCAAAGGCGGCCCGTTGTGCTTCATTCGTTCCGAGGGAAAGAATATACAGGTCTGCACGGAGTGCCGGCAATTGTTTCCAGAAAAGCGATGCGATATTATACTGATCATACCTGGCGCCATTTACCCCGATACTATGATAGAGAATACCCGACCTGGAATTCTCAAGTGATACACCATAGAAGCGCTTCCTGCTATCCGCGGGTAAAGACATTAGTTGAAAACCGGAAGAGCTGTTGGCGAGAGAGATCACGGGGCGAGGCATAGTATCTATCCCTTCCTTCGAGAGTGAATAGGGGGTGTCGCTATTGTCCGGTTGTACCATCCATGTGTTGGAGGAATCATCGTCGAGAAAGAATGTCATCCGGTTGAACTCCTGGATACCTTTCCCGTCCGGTCGCAGGAAAAGATGGAAGCCCGCGCCTGCAGCGGAACTCTCCATGCCGAAACCCGAGATACCCGGGATCACCGGAAGCTCGGGATGAGCGAGACGGTTGAAGTCCCAGCGTACGCCCGATGAGCTCATGATATCGGCCGGTGCATTTGACTCGGCAAGCTGGTAGGGAAACACGAGGCCGCGACCGGCGTTGCCGAATGAATTTTGAAATTCCTCACGCATCGTTCCTGAAAAGAAGCCGGCCTGGATATGAGAGTCGCCGATATGGACTACGGAAATTACGCCCGTATCATTCTTCTTCAGGTCGTATAGCTTTTGGTAAAATGCATCGAGCCCGGAATTATTGAATATTCGATTGAAGACAGTAGAAACAAACGGGTACCTGGCGGCAAGGCTGTTGTCCTGGATGGGAATGGGCTGGGCGTCGAGATGTTTCGGGCATAGGAGGTAGAATAAGGCAATGATGGCGAGCCCGCGTTTTATCATTACGGCGCTCATAACTCCTTTCTGAGCCGCGCAACGGGAATATTGAGTTGCTCACGGTATTTTGCTACGGTTCTCCTCGCAATATTATACCCTTTCTCCTGCAACAACTCGGTGAGTCGTTCGTCGCTTAGTGGTCGTTTCTTATGTTCGCCTTCGATCAGGTCGCTGAGGATCTTCTTTACTTCCCTCGTCGATACTTCTTCGCCGCTATCGGTACTCAGGGATTCACTGAAGAAGAATTTAAGACGATACGTTCCGAATTCCGTTTGCACGAATTTGCTGTTCGCTACGCGGCTTACGGTTGAAATATCAAGTCCCGTCTTTTCGGCGATATCTTTCAGGATCATCGGACGGAGCGTTGTTTCGTCTCCGGTGAGAAAGAAATCATATTGATGGTTCATGATCGCCGTCATGGTACTCAAAAGCGTGTGCTGTCTTTGCTTGATGGCGTCGATGAACCATTTTGCCGCGTCGATCTTCTGTTTGATGAAGAGAACGGCTTCTTTCTGGCGTTTATCTTTTTTAGCACCGCGGTCGTATTCCTTCATCATGTCGCGATATCCTTCGCTGATGCGCAGTTCGGGTGCGTTCCTGGAATTGAGGGTTATTTCCAGTTTGCCGGCGTTATTAAAGATGAAGAAATCGGGAACCACGTAGCTCTCGGCCTTGCTCATTCCTCCGACCTGTCCGCCGGGCTTAGGGCTTAGGCGGATGATCTGCTGCATTACTTCTTTCAACTGCTCTTCGTCGATATTCAGGCCGCGTTGGATCTTCTCGTAGTGCTTCTTGGTGAACTCATCGAAGTATTTCTTTATCGCCAGAAGGGCGATCTCGACGTCCTTGCCTTCTTCTTTCTGGCGTTTCAGCTGCAACAAAAGGCATTCCTGGAGGTCCCTCGCGGCTACGCCTGGGGGATCGAAGCGCTGTATGCGCTGTATCATGGCTTCTACTTCTTCTTCGGTAGCGGAGATATTCTGGCGAAAGGCGAGGTCGTCGACAATGGCGGAAGTCTCCCTCCGGAGATATCCATCCTCATCTATGCTGCCGACGATCTGTTCGGCCATCTTCTGTTCCTTCTCATCCAGCTTCAGCAGGCCGAGCTGAACCAGCAGGGTCTCATAGAAGCTGGCCTCCGTCTTAAATGGAATCTGTTTCTGCTCATCCTCGGGGTAATTATCGTCGCGAAGCTTATAGTCCGCCACCTCATCGTCGCCATCGTGTACATATTCGCTGACGTCTACATTATCATACTCTTCTTCGCTTCCACTTTTCTCTTCGAATTCTGCTTCGCTGTCGGTGAATTCGTCTTTTACCTCGTCAGCGCCATCCTCATGTTTCTCCTCATCCAGTTCGAGGGCGGGATTTTCTTCCAATTCTTCTTTAATCCGCTCTTCAAGATTGGCAGTAGGAACCTGCAGCAATTTCATTAACTGAATTTGTTGCGGGGACAGTTTCTGCAGTAATTTCTGTTGTAAGGTCTGACTAAGGGCCATATTATCAGAGCGGTTTTAGGAGGCAGGATGTTTTTTCAAAAATCCGGCCATTTATCAAAAATCAGGCCGTAAATTTACAAAACAAACTGATACGGATGCCGGAACGGATTTTTTTCTTTGTTGTTGTATTGATTCTCTTTCATAATGGGGAAATATTTGGACAAGAAAAAAATGTGGAAAAATTCACAACGAATCCTTTATTCCCGGTTCAACACTACAAAAAGAGGTCAACGGTTTCCGACTCGTTACATTTATTTAAACCTGCCCTCCCGGTCAAATCAATGAATGTTTATGGCGCTTTCGTGCTTTCATCTCCCATGTACCCATTGTCCGGCGCCGGGGTCATTTCTTCATTCAATCCTGCTCAGCTTAGCTTCTTTTGCCGCAAGGAATGGCAATTCGAGAAGGCCACTTCCATACCGTTGAGGCTTCGTCTCGGATCGCTGGCGTACACCGATTATCTCGAGAGGAAGCCGAATGCATTGAAGCCGGGAAACTAATGGAACTATTTGTAAGGCTGATGGCAACGATTGTACGCTGCTATACCCGGCTGACATTGCCTGGTAATACTAACACTTTTCAGGCCGGTACCCTAATAGCCGCTTTCCTTTTTCGGCAGCCAGTCCATCGATGGAATAGTCGCGGGATTCCGGTAGTAATTGTTGCGAAGGCTATCATTCCAGCCATTGGGATTGCGGTCGAAGCTCTTGCTGCTGAAATAGATACTTCCCTGGATATTTGGGTATTGTCTCAATAGCCGGATCTGTTCGGGCAATTCGTTAGGGTTCTTCCAGGCAAGGCTTCTCTCGTTTGTCCGGTAGATGCCATGTCCGATATAGATGTGCCGCCCATAGGCATGGGTGCTCCACCAATCCAGGATCTTTTCGTAGGCGATCTTGTCGTGGCCGATCTCGAGATATAATTGCGGTGCGACGTAGTCGATCCATTCATTTTTCAGCCAGAGCAGGATATCTGCATAAAGATCATCGTAGTTGGTTGTGCCAGCCTGGGTATCGCTGCCGTCCGGATCGCTCGTCTTATTTCTCCAGACGCTGAAGGGCGAGATGCCGAACTTACAGGAGGGCTTTTCGGATTTAATGGCAACGCTCAGCATTTCAATAATGGAATCGACATTGCTACGGCGCCAGTCATCCTTCGACAACTTGCTGCCTGAGCGGATATAGGCGGCCGCATCGGGAAACTCCTTGCCGGCGATGCGATACGGATAGAAGTAGTCATCCATGTGAATGCCGTCCACATCGTACCGTTTTACAATGTCCTTCACTACGTCAACCACGAATTGCTGTGCGGCCTTGTTGGAAGGATCGAAGTATTTTTTATCTCCGTAGGTCAGGAACCAATCGGGATGTATGCGGGTAACATGATTAGGGGCGATAGAGGCGGTGCGGATATTGAAATTCGCCCGGTAGGGGTTCAGCCAGGCATGAAACTCCATTCCTCTTTTATGTGTTTCGTCTATCATGAACTTCAGCGGGTCGTAGTAGGGGGAGGGAGGGCGACCTTGTACACCGGTCAGCCACTGGCTCCAGGGCTCGTATTGTGATGGGTAGAAGGCGTCGGCGGAGGGTCTTACCTGGACGATGACCGCGTTCATACCATTTTTCTTGTGCAGGTTTAACTGGCGGATGAACTCCGCTTTCTGACTTTCTATGTTGAAATCACCGCGGTTTGGCCAGTCGATGTTATCTACGGTGGCGATCCATACGCCGCGAAATTCTGCTTCAGGGGATTGAGCTAGTTGGGAAAAGGTAGGGAAAGCGGAAAAAAGCAAAAGCCAGAGTAGGAAAACCTTCATGTCTGCAAAAGATGGTGAATAGAATAAAGACGTGAAATTAGCTGAATATCCGGTTAATCAAATGATAAAATGACCGGATGTCAACTGGATGTCAACTGGATGTTAACTGGATGTCAACTGGATGTCAACTGGATGTCAACTGGATGTCAACTGGATGTCAACTGGATGTCAACTGGATGTCAACTGGATGTCAACTGGATGTCAACTGGATGTCAACTGGATGTCAACTGGATGTCAACCGTGCAAGGTAGGAAATGGCCGCCATTATTTTCCGCCGCGGATCTTATCCAGTAATTCGCTCAGAACTACCGCTTCTTTCTTACTCAGGTTGCCAAAGATATTGTCGAGCTCATCCTCACGCGCATCGAGACGTTCCAATAGCTTCCTCCCCTTGTCGGTGATCATCACATCCACCAGCCGGCGGTCCGCCTTGCAGGTTCCCTTTTTCACCAGCCCCTTTGTGATGAGGCGATCCACTATGCGGCTGGTATCGCTCATCTTGTCCAGCATTCGCTCCCTGATCTGCAAAGTAGACAGCGGTTGAGGATGGCTGCCGCGAAGGATTCGCAATATATTGAACTGTTGTGGCGTGATATCCTCGGAAGCGAAAAGCTCTTTACTCTTCTCGGTCACCCAGCCGTACGTATAGATCAGGTTGACCGCCGCTTTCTGAAGTTCGTTGCGGAACTTGGTTTGAAGTATATCCTGGTCGATGCTCATATAATAAGGTTTGCTTACTAAAAATATAAAGTTTCCCCCTACTTTGGGTGGCTATTTTGAAAAACCTCAACCGCCAAAAAGAAAGCCAGTCCTGGTCTTCAGGCGATTTCGGAATCTCCCGCAAAGTTAATGTTATAACATTGAATTTCAATGAGGGTGCAGATTTGCGTGCCAGGCCTGGTTATTAACGGCCACGCCCGTCTCCTGTGCAAAAAAATACCAAAGACGGTCCATTGCCGGGATAGTAGAAATGATTTGCTTTGCCATTGCATCTCCATCACCGTCCAATCACCACCATCTCTATTACAATGAAAGTGTTTTCCGAAGCCGTCCGTGACTTTTGTGAAGGGTTCATTTCCTTCTATACCTCCATCTACCAGGAAATGAAGCGATGGTAGGCTAGCCCGCCTGTTTTTTCAAGGCCGCCGCCAGTTTAAATATCGTAAAAAGGTGGTGCGCTTCGTGAAGAAGAAAGAAATTCAGCCAACTGATAAGGTTCATTTGCCCGAATGCCGGATGTACCGCGGTCTTCGCGAGGTCCAGCTCCGTAAAGTTCAATAGCCCTGCAGACATTTCTTTTCGCGTTCCCAGGAGATCCTGGATTATCTCGCGGCTCGATTTGCCGCAATTCTCCAGAAACTGCGGGTCCGCCTCCGCCGTATAGGCCTCGAATGCCGGGTTAGGCTCATCGAGCAGGCGCCGGATCCTCTTGATAAAAACATGCTGGTAGGTCTCAAGGTGAACCACATTCTCAAAGATCGACCACTTGCCCGGTTGAATGGCCTGGCGTATCTGCTGATCGGTGAGACCATCAATCAATTCTATTAAACTCTTATGCTGATATTGCAGACGGGTTGAGACAGATGAAGGCATTTGCATGAATGGCAAGTTTATTAATTATTGCTCCAGACTTTTGTTCCCTCGGAGCAATTTGCGCAAATATCGATATTCTTTCTTCCTTTGATCACCTGCGACCTGAACCGGTTGTACTCACCATTCTTCCAGATCTCTTTGAAAGGTTTTTGCTTCAGATCGCCTAGCTGGTGCTGGGCATCCTTATCGAAACAACAGGGCGCCACGAGCCCATCCCATGTGATCACAGGGTCATGCCACAGGCGCCAGCAATGATTGGCCAGCTTTCCCTTGAATTCATTGACGCCCGATGCCGTCTTGCGGTAACGGCTATATTTATCGTTAGTAGGGATCAATTGGTTGGGATCATCCTTATAGTCATATACCTGCGCAGTCTTGAACCATACATCATCAACCCCGATCTCCTTCGCCAGTTGTTTTACATCTTCGATCTGGTGCTCGTTCGGTTTTACAACCAGGAACTGGAAGATGATGAAAGGCGTTTTGCTTCGCAATTCTTTTTTCCACTTTACGATATTCCTTGCGCCGGCCAATACTTTTTCCAGGCTTCCCCCAACGCGGTATTGCTGGTACACTTCCTGCGTTGTTCCATCTATTGAAATGATGAGACGGTCCAGGCCACTCTCTATCGTACGGCGCGCATTTGCATCCGTCAGGTAATGTGCATTCGTGGAAGTGGCGGTGTATATTTTTTTCGCAGACGCATATTGTACCATATCGAGGAAAGAGGGATTCAGATATGGTTCGCCCTGGAAATAAAAAACGAGGTATAACAATTCCCTATGAAGCTGATCGATGGTCTCCGTGAAGAAGTCCCTCTTCAACATGCCAGTCGGCCGGGTGAACGCCCTCAATCCACTTGGACATTCGGGACAGCGAAGATTGCACGACGTTGTAGGCTCAAAGGAAATGGATACGGGATAACCCCATTGAATCGCCTTGCCGGTCCATTTACTGGCGTAGTAGCTTGCCAACACCTTCAGGCCATTCCAGGCACGATGAATAGTGAGCTTTGATAAAAGATTAATGCTATCACTCCGGTTGAATCTCGACATCCTTGTAAAGTTAGCGATAGTTACCTGTCGGCACAAAGCAAAATTGGCATCGCCCCGTTAAAAAGCATGGGCCGTTTGCCAAAAGACAACAGGGAATACAGCATATTTTTTCTATCTTATACAGCCAAAGCCAATGGCTGCAATACAGCAACATAAAATTTCCCTCCTGGGCGATTCCGCCGTTACAGTTGATTTCGGAAACGTCACCTGCCACGATACTCATAAGAGAGTCCTGACTATTTTTCGCAGCATTAAGAAAGATCCGCTCCCCGGAATGACTGAAGTAGTACCCGCCTATAGTTCCCTCACGGTGTACTATGACCTTTTTCAACTGCGAAGCAGTGTTGCGCAAAATACCACGGTGGCCGACTGGATGATGACGCAATTGGAGGAGAGGGTTATCACTGCCGTAAATACGGAAGATGTTCCTTTTACCACTCGTGATATACCCGTCTGTTACGACAAGGAATTTGCACCGCACCTGGAAGAGATCGCTTCTTTAAAGAAGATCTCGGTCGATGATGTGATACAACTGCATGTCTCTACCACCTATCTCGTGTACATGCTGGGATTTCTACCAGGCTTCGCATATATGGGAGAGGTAGATGAAAAGATAGCGGTACCACGCAGGCCTTCCCCATCAACCGTTGCGGCGGGAAGTGTCGGCATTGCCGGAAGACAGACAGGGATCTATCCATTTGTGTCGCCAGGTGGCTGGCAGATCATCGGGCGAACGCCCTTGAAATTATTCGACGCCAATAGTGAAGAGCTGACCTTATTGAAAGCAGGCGACAATATCAGGTTCTATTCAATCAGCCGACATGAATTTGAGAATTTTTAAAGGCGGTGTTTTGGATACGGTCCAGGACATGGGCCGCTACGGTTGGCAACCATCGGGTGTCAACCCCGGGGGTGCTATCGATAAGGTGTCTGCAAGGGTCGCCAATATTCTCGTGGGCAATTCTTCCAATGAAGCCGTTATAGAAATACATTTTCCCGCCTCTGCATTCTTCTTCGAGAAGCCTGCATTGATCGCTATTGCGGGCGCCGATTTCTCCGCAAGCATCAATGGTGAACCCGTGCCTCATCTCCACCCGATCCTGCTGAATAAGTTTAGCATCCTGCAGTTCCAGGGCGTTGAGAAGGGAACGAGAGCCTACCTCGCAGTGCATGGAGGCCTCGATCTTCCGCCATGGCTCGGCAGTTATAGCACACAACTGAAGGCGGCAATAGGCGGATATAAAGGAAGACCTCTTCAGAAGGAAGATGAGATCCAGCTCAAGCCTTCGCATGATTTTTCAGTTGGCCTGGGCAAAAAAGAATTCGAAGTGCTTCCATGGAAAGTGGATATGAATTGGGGTGACCCTACTGGAGAGGAGACCTTTATTCTTCCCGGTAATGAATGGAGCTGGCTGACTGAAAAATCCAGGTCGCAATTGACGAAGGAATCATTCACCATAACGAGCCAGTCGGACCGGATGGGATACTGTCTCAAAGGCCGGCCCTTGTCCCGGTCTTCGAAGGAAGAGCTCGTGTCCTCCGCCGTTACATTCGGCACCATGCAGTTATTACCGGATGGGCAGGTGATCGTATTAATGGCCGATCACCAGACTACCGGCGGCTACCCGCGGATAGGACATGTGATTTCGGCACATCATTCCCGCCTTGCACAAATGGGAGCGGGAGAGAGCCTGCAGTTCCGTGTTGCGGATATCGGGACCGCCGAGAAATTATTCCTGAAACAACAGCATCACCTGGCATTACTCCAGGACGCCTGTAAATTAAAACTCGATAACCTGCTACATGCCTACCATTGATCTTAACTGCGATATGGGAGAAGGCTCCGGCCAGGATGACCGCATCATGCCGTTCATCAGCTCGGTGAATATTGCGTGTGGATATCATGCGGGCGACGAGAAGACGATCTGGGATACGATAGAACTTGCAGTACAGTATGGTGTCGCCATTGGCGCGCACGTGTCGTTTCTCGACCGCGAAAACTTCGGAAGGAGCGAGATCCTCATGCCTTCGGCCCAGCTTTATGATACGATCGTACAGCAGCTCGTGGTCCTCGACGAGATAATAGGTTCATTCGATCTAAGGATACATCATGTGAAGCCGCATGGAGCGCTTTATAATATGTCAGCAAAGGATCCTGAACTGGCATCCACCATAGCGAAGGCGATAAATGACTATGATAGCCGGCTGATATTATTCGGCCTTAGCAACAGCCATTCCATTCATGAAGCGGCGCAGGTTGGACTTAGGACCTGCAGCGAAGTATTCGCGGATCGCACCTACCAGGAAGATGGTTTACTGACGCCGAGATCATCGGCCGACGCATTGATAGAAGACAGTGACACCGCGGTAAGGCAGGTGTTGAAAATAATCGATACTGGAAAGGTCATCACCGTATCCGGCATTGAAATTCCATTGTTTGCCGAGACCATCTGCCTGCATGGCGATGGAAAGTATGCGGCCAAATTTGCAAAGGAGATCAATGACGCGCTGAAACATCATCATATTGAAATCAAAGCCTTCTAAATACAGGACGTTTGCCGGCGCAGGCCTCGGTGCAGCCTTCCTGATGGCCAACTCATCCATCGGCCCCGGCTTCCTTACGCAGACCACCATCTTCACGCAACAGCTGATGACGAGTTTCGGCTTTGTCATACTCTTTTCAGTCCTCATAGATATCGGCGCCCAGCTCAATACGTGGCGGATACTCGCCGTGGCCGAAATGAGGGCGCAGGATCTTGCAAACAATTTGTTGCCGGGCCTCGGATATTTTTTATCAATACTGGTGGTCCTGGGTGGATTTGCATTCAACATTGGCAATATTGCAGGATGTGGCCTCGGCGTGAATGTTCTTACGGGCCTGTCGTTCCAGCAAGGGGCCATCATCAGTGGGGTGGTTGCGCTGGTACTTTTCTGGGTTAAGGAAATAGGAAAGATGCTGGATGGATTTACCAAGATCCTCGGCAGCATCAAGATCATGCTTACCTTATTCATTGCATTCAGCGCGCATCCGCCATTGCTCGAGGCGATCAGGCATACGGTTCTCCCGGAAAGGATCAGCCCGCTGGCAATCGTCACCATCGTGGGAGGAACGGTTGGCGGCTATCTTACTTTTTCGGGCGCTCATCGTTTAATGGATGCGGGTATTAAAGGCGTCAGCCAACTGAGCATAGTGAACCGGAGCGCTATTAGCGGCATCGCGATCTCGACGCTCATGCGGTTCATACTATTTCTCGCAGCCGTAGGTGTATTGAGCCATGGGTTGGTATTGGATAAGGATAACCCCGCTGCTACCGTCTTTCAATCCGCCGCCGGCCAGGTGGGCCTTCGCATCTTCGGTATCGTACTCTGGAGTGCGGCTATTTCTTCGGTGGTGGGCGCGTCTTACACTTCCGTTTCTTTTTTCAAGACCTTCCACCCGCTCCTCGAAAAATATGAACGGCTTTGTATCTCCGTGTTCATCATTCTCACCACCATCGTTTTTGTTTGTATAGGGCGGCCAACCGAATTACTTCTCTTCGCCGGCGCCATCAACGGCATCATACTTCCGTTCGCTCTTTCCATTGTATTGATAGCGGCTACGCGGAAGACCCTCATGAACGGCTATCGTCACCCGCTCTGGATGCAACTTGCAGGATGGGCCGTGGTGCTCGTCATGGGATGGATGGGCGTAACCGTCATCAGTGAAAGCCTTCACCGGTTCTTCCGGGCATGAAAAAACCCAACTAACGTTGGGCCTTTCGTGTTCATCCATCCTTGTTGTTTGTCCAATCAGCCGTTTAATATTTTTGAATGCTTGAGATAGTTCGTTGAGGGGTGATAAATGAATAGAATGCTTCCGTCCTTGATAAGATTTATCAGTGGAGCGCATTCTTCTTCGGGTACTGCCGGACAGCCATAGCTTCTTCCCATGACCTTCGAGCGGCTTAACCAGTTATCATTGATATAATCGGCGCCGTGTACTACGATGCCGCGCGCCATGGCCCTGTCATTGTATCCGCGTTCGAGACCCATTACGCGAAGAGAGAGTCCATGCTCGCCCCGGTAAGTGCCCGAGGTAAGATAGAACCCGAGGCTGCTTTGTAAGGAAGAAGGCTTGTTGGAGAAGCGGGATGCAAATTCACCTCCCGAATTGCGCCCGTGGGCGACATAGGTGGTCAGTACCACTTCGTCATTCTCCATATCGAGCAGGTACAGTCTTTTATTCTTTGAAGATTGAGTAAAATCACAAATGGTGAGGTAGCCAGGCTTGCTGATCAGCTTCCTTTCCAACAATTGACGATATCCTTTGCAGGCATAGTCGAATGCCTTTTCCGAAAGACCTTTTTCCTGCAGGTCAAGGAGCTCATATAATGCATGAATGGAAGATGAACCTGAAAAGTAACTGGAATCGGGAGAAGACAGGGCATCGCGTATGCCAGCACTGGCGGAGGCGGTCGGCTCATATACTACTTCGGAATTCCAGGAAATGGTAAGCCCGGCAAATAGCAGGCAATATAAAGGTATTGACAGTCGGTTTTTCAAGGGTATGGATTTTCTAAGTAGCTAACGCGATGAGAACAAAAATAGTATCAGCTTTTAGCAAATACAAGCATTCGTATATTGAATCATTCCACAAGGCGAATTTTTACGCGACAAATTTTATTTTTTCACGTAAGAAAAATACTAATGATTACGTGAGGACACTAGTATAAATAGGAACGTGACCCGAAAGGTCACGTTCCTGAATGAGAAATCAAATAAGATAATAGGGAGATGCACTTATAGTTTCACTCTTTTCCATCTTCCTTTTTTAAATAATATAAAGGAAGCAAGCGTGATCATTATCTCCGCTACCGGCACAGCTATGAAAACGCCGGTAGATCCCAGGCCCGCAGACGTCGCCATTACATAGGCAAAGGGTATCTGGAAGAGCCAGAAGCCGAAGAGGTTTATCCAGGTCGGCGTCAGCGTGTCTCCCGCGCCGTTGAATGCATTCATCAATACCATCCCTACGCCATAGAAGATATACCCGGCAGTGATAATATGAACGGCCTTCAGCGCTATGGCCCTTACATTCTCATCGGTGGTGAAGAATGAAACGAACAGATCGCCGAATATATAGAAGAGGCAAGTGACGATGGCCATGAAGATGACATTATACTTTATCAATTTCATCACCGAGCCTTCGGCACGCTGTATCTGACCGGCGCCGAGATTCTGGCCTACTAATGTTGCTAGCATT
>Ga0193753_10003091_pt1 | contig 12589 bp, 14 predicted proteins | sample H1c2metaG_FD_144925 | JGI IMG/M metagenome (GOLD analysis project Ga0193753, IMG submission 144925) | Soil microbial communities from a riparian zone of the East river system, Colorado, United States - H1c2 | ecosystem: Environmental > Terrestrial > Soil > Riparian zone | place: USA: East... | reverse complement strand
ATGCGGCGGCACACGAATGCGCCCCACGCTGTCATTGAGCAGACGCGCTCCCAGCCGAATATCTCCGCCGCACTCGATCAGTCCCGCTATCGCCAAAAGCAAACTCGACTTGCCGCCGCCCGATGGCCCGAACAGCACGGTGATGCCATCGCCGGGCGCGCTGAATTTCGCGGCAAGCTGAAAAACGCCGCGCCTCAGCCGGACATCGACGTCAAGCGGGTTCATCCGGCCAGCCGTTTCAGCATCCGGCGTTGCAGCAGTTCGGCGCCGATCAGGCCGCTCATCGCCAGGACAAAGGACATGGCTGCCAGGCGCAGGGCCTCGCCCTCCCCGCCCGGCTGCTGCAACACCGCATAGATCGCCAGCGGCAGGGTCTGGGTCTCGCCTGGAATATTGGCGGCGAAAGTGATCACCGCACCAAACTCGCCCATTCCGGCGGCAAAGGCAGTGACCGCGCCGGCGAGAATTCCCGGCCATGCCAAGGGCAGCGCGATGGTCAGGAAACGGTCCCACGGGCCAGCGCGCAACACCGAAGCCGCCTCGAACAGGCGTGGGTCCATCGCCTCGAAAGCGATGCGGCTGGCCCGCACCAGAATGGGGAAAGTCATCACCGCGGTGGCGAGCGCGGCACCTTCGCGCGTGAAGACCAGATGGATGCCCGCCACCTGTTCCAGCCAGGCGCCGATCGGGCCCCGCCGCCCAAACAGCAGCAGCAACAGAAAGCCTGTCAGAACCGGCGGCAGGATGACGGGCAGATGCACCAGTCCGTCCAAGGTGAATTTCCCGGGGAAGCGGCGGGACAGCAGAAAGGCGCAGGCAATTGCCGGCGGCAGCGACCAAAGCAAGGCCATCGACGCCACGCTGAAGCTGGTTGCCAGGATTTGCATCTCTGCCGCCGAGAGCATCACGCTGCTCCCAGCGGCAGGACATCCACCAGCGCGCCGTCCGGCAAAGCGGGCGCATTCGCCGGCAGGCGGATCAAGGCATTGGCGGCGGCAAAGACCGATATCAGGGACGAATCCTGATCCTCGAATGCGCGGACTGTTTGCCGCCCTTCCCCATCGACCTCCAGCCGCGCCCGCAAATAATGCTCGCGCGGGCCATTGGGGGGCAGCGGATGGGTCAGACGCGCGCGGCGCGTCGCAACACAGGCATGGGGATCGCGGCCCAGCATGGCTTCGATCAAGGGGCGCAAGAATAGAAAGGCGCAAACCAGCGCGGAAGCGGGATTTCCTGGCAGTCCCAGCACCGGGCCGCACGGTATCGTTCCAAACCATGTCGGCTTGCCGGGACGCACAGCGATTTTCTCGACCGCAAGTTCGAGGCCCAATTGCATCAGCGCAGGCCGCGCATGGTCATGATCGCCCACCGACGCGCCGCCGATCACCACCAGCAAGTCACTGTCATCCAGGCCCGACTGTGCCGCACGGGCGATGGCGTCGACATCATCCTTTTCAACCGCCAGGCGGTGCGCGATGCCGCCCCAGGATGCGACAAGCCCCGCAATGCCGAAAGTTGCGGAATCGAAAATCTGAAAACGGCCGGGTACCGAGCCGGGCGCGGCCAGCTCGTCGCCGCTGCTGAGGATCGCCACACGGGGGCTGCGGATGGCGCGCACATGTGCCGCGCCACTCGCCGCCACCGACGACAGCGCGACGCCGTCGAGTCTTCGTCCCGCCGGCAGCAAAATCGCACCGGCAGAAAAATCGCCGCCGCGCGGCCGGATGTTCTTATCCGTGGCGACCGCGGGAACAACGACCTTGTCGCCGTCGCGCCGGACATCTTCCTGGATGACCACGGTATCGGCGCCATCCGGCATGGCGGCGCCGGTCGAGATCCGAATGGCCATGCCGCTTTCGCAGCGGCCTTCAAAGCCGCGCCCGGCAGCGGATTCTCCGCCGACCCGCAAGGTGGCAGGCGTATCGACGCTCCGCACCGCATACCCATCCATCGCAGAAACAGCAAAGGGCGGCTGGTCCCGGCTGGCCGCGACAGGTTCGGCAAGCACCCGGCCCAGGGCCACATCCAGGGCCACGGTTTCAGACGCGAGGGGACGCAACGCAGCCAGCATCGCCGCACGCGCTTCCGTGACCGACAGAAGGCGGGCGTTTTCCGAAACCCTCCTGGCAGGATTGTCTGACACGTTATACCCGCTAGTATCTAACGCCCGAACGCTAAGCCGCGAGGGCCGCCTTGTCCATCAATCGCCGCATCGTCTTTCTGGGAACGCTGGCGCTTTGCTTGCCGCCCGTTGCCGCAAACAGCCAGCCCACAGCACCTGTCACCGTGTTCGCCGCTGCCTCCCTCACCGACAGCCTGAAACTGGTGGCCGAGGCGTACAAGGCAAAGACGGGCGTGATCGTAACCCTGTCCTTCGGCGCCTCCTCCACCCTGGCCCGGCAGATCGAACAGGGCGCACGGGCGGATGTCTTCCTGTCGGCGGACGCGGACTGGATGGATTATCTCCAGAAAAAAAGCCTGATCGCGGAACAGACGCGCAAGGACTTGCTGGGCAATCGACTGGTGCTGGTAGCAGGCGCCAACGCTGCGCCGGTGTCCAGAATTGCGCCGGGTTTTAATCTGGCCGCTGCGCTGGGCGATGGCCGGCTGGCGCTGGCCGATCCCGCGTCGGTGCCGGCGGGCAAATATGCCAAGGCGGCGCTGATCGCGCTGGAAAACGTCCGCGTGGCGCTGGAATATGTCGCGCGGGGAGAAGCGCCCTACGGCATCGTCTACGCCACCGATGCGAGAGTTGCACCGTCCGTGCGTGTGGCGGGGGTTTTTCCCGCAGACAGCCATCCGCCCATTGTCTATCCCGCCGCCTTGACCAGAACCGCATCGCCTGGCGCAAAAGCGTTTCTGGATTTTCTGAGCAGCGCGCAGGCGCGTGCGATTTTCGAGAAGGCTGGGTTCACGGTGCGCTAGAGCCGTCTCGGATTGAAAGGAACCCCTACACTCTCCATGGGCGGGCTTGACCCGCCCATCCAGGACAACAAGCGCCGTGTCTGCCGCTCTGGATGGCCGGCTCGGAGGCCGGCCATGGTGAGGATGAGAGAGGCAACTAGGTCGGCGCCGTCAGCCTAACGAATTGCGCATTATGTCCCCAGGCGTCCATTCCGCGCTCGTAAAAAATAATGATCAACAAGAATGAGGCCGCCGTACAGTACTAAACCTAATGCATAGATGGGAATGAGAACCACATCGCTAAATCCCCATAGATTAGCGTACCAAGACATAAACCCTAGGAAAAGTAGAACGAGCAGAACTAGGAAATACATCGCGATCCTTACGATAATTCTCATCACGGGAGCGTCTCCAAAAAGCCCGTCATAGTTCAGCCGGAAATTCCGGAATCCGCTTTTCGAAAATCATCGTTCGGAGGTTCGACGGTAATCACCCGAAGCGCCGCCGCTTTTTTCCAGCAGCGTGATCCCCTCGATCACCATGGCGCGGTCGGACGCTTTCAACATGTCGTAAATGGTGAGGCAGGCAACCGCGACAGCGGTCAGCGCCTCCATTTCCACCCCGGTCTGGCCCGCTGTTTTGGCGCGCGCCGTCACGACCAGGGCACTGCCTGTTTCATCGGGCGTGATGTCGAGCTTAATGCTGCTCAACGCGATCTGGTGACAGAGCGGGATCAGTTCGGCGGTGCGCTTGGCCGCCATGATGCCGGCAAATTCCGCCGCGGCACGAACGCTGCCCTTTTTGGAATTCCCGTCCAACGCTTTGCGGAAAGTTTCGGAATTCATCCGCACGCGGCCCTGAGCCACCGCTTCGCGCGCGGTCACGGGCTTGCCGCCCACATCCACCATGCGGGCCTGGCCTTCAGAGTCCAGATGCGTAAGGTCCTTGGCCACCTATACCTCCGTGAAACGGGGGATCAGTTCCGCCAGATTGCAGGGACGGTGCCGCCTGTCGAGCTGCCAGCGGATCAGCTTGTCCCAGCCATCCTTGCAGGCGCCGTTGGAGCCCGGCAGGGCAAAGATCAAGGTGCCCTTGGCAAGTCCGGCACAGGCGCGGCTCTGCATGGTCGAGAGACCAACCGACTGAAAGCTGGTCATGTGCCAGACGGTCTCAAAACCTTCGATGGCCTTGTCGAACAAAGGCTGCAGCGCTTCCGGGGTCACGTCGCGTCCGGTCAAGCCGGTGCCGCCGGTGGAGATGACAACTTCGATCTCCGGATCGGCGATCCATTGCTTCACCTGCGCCTGAATGTCGGCGACGTCGTCCCTGACCATGCGGCGGGAGGCCAGGATATGTCCGTCGCGTGCCACGCGGTCGGCCAGTAATTTTCCCGATGTATCGCTTTCCTCATCCCGCGTATCGGAAACGGTCAGCACCGCCACCCGCAGCGGTTGGAAGGTGATCTCCGGGTCCAGCTTTCCTCCACCTGGTGGCTGTTCGTTCATGTCCGTCCCTTTTCTGCTTGCATGCGCCGCGCATGATCCTCAGGCCGCGGCTCGATCCAGCGTGCGCCGTCAGGGCCGCTTTCCTTCTTCCACAGTGGGGCGTCGGTCTTGAGATAATCCATCAATACCCGCACCGCTTCAAACCCATTGGCGCGATGGACCGACAGCGCCGCCACCAGCACAATCGCCTCACCGGGACGGATGACGCCCACCCGATGCACCACCAGCAGTTCGGGACATTCGAAGCGGCGGCTTACCTCCTCCGCCAGGCGCGCGATCTCTTTCTCCGTAAAACCGGGATAGTGATCGATGCGCAGTTCCTGGACCGCGGCGCCATCGGTGGATGCGCGGCAATATCCCACGAAACTGACCAGCGCCCCCGCATCGTCGCGGCCGGCCGTGAACGCCGCCACCTCACGTTGGGGATCGAAGGCCTGCTGCGTGATGCGCATATCCATCTCAGCCCCCGCTCATCGGCGGCAGGAAGGCGACTTCATCGCCATCGGCCACCGGGCAGGACAGGTCATGTGTCACGCATTGGTTGAGGATCAGCCGGGTTCGTGTTGCGGCCATCGCCTGGCCCAGCAGCGGCTGCTGGCGCGCCAGCCAGTGCTGCAGGTCACCTAGAGTATGCACATCGCCGGGCAGCGAGATCTCTGCAAGACCTGGCGGCGCCACATCGCCGAACTTGCCCAGAAATACAAGCCGGACCACCGAACCTCCAGTCATTCGCCAAAGGCGTGGATCATAAGCCGGCGAGCTTACCGAAAAAAGCACAGACTTACTTAATCTTCCCGCGTCCGGCCACTTTCCAAACCGCCTCCACCTGCCCATTGCGCAGGGCGACGATTTCCTCATGAAGATGCACGGTCGTGTCCGTATAGCCGGGGACAAATTCCATCCTGTCGCCGACCCGCGGCCAGTCGCTGGGCGCATCGAGTTCAAGCAGAGTATGCTCCGCCGATAAACGCAGCTCCCGGACCCCGGGCACGTTCAGCGCTCGCGGTGTGGCGGTGTCGATGCTCATCGCCTTGCGTCCTGCATCCAGAATGACGCGGGTCGGCGTGGGCCTGCTGGTCACCGTGGCGAGGATGGTCAGGGCAACAGGCATATCGATATTGTAGTGCCCGCGATAATGTTCGTCGTTCATCACCGCGCCACCGACCTGCACTTCGGTGACGCCGGGCTGCTTGACGCAGTAAAGAAATGTTCCGGTTCCGCCGCAGCTGACGATCGCGATATCATGGCCGGCTTGGCGGCATAGATCGGCGCTGGCGGTCAAAAGGCCAATGGCCGTGGCCACGGCTTTCTCTTTCGCCGCCGGATCGCGGATAGCGGCGGTATGCGCTTCCCAGCCCATCACACCCACCAGATGCAAATTCGGATGCCGGACAATTTCTTCGGCAATCGACAAGACAGGTTGCCCTGGTTCAACGCCAGCCCGGTTCATGCCGGTATTCACTTCAATGACCACGCGCAAGCGCTTGCCGCTTTGCCGGGCGGCCTCGCCCAGCTCCAGAATATTTTCGCGGCCGTCCACCGCGACGATCACATCGGCCACATCCAGCAGATTCATCAAACGTCCAATTTTGACGGCGCCGACGATCTGGTTGGCGATCAGGATGTCGTTGATACCACCGGCCCAGCTTGGCGCAGGTCACACCGATCGCCCCGGCGGCGAGCTGTTTCCGGACAATTTCCAGCGTCTTATGGCCCTTGAAATGCGGCCGCCACGCGACGCCATGGGCACGGCAGGTCTGGGCGATATGCGCGATATTGGCTTCCAGCACATCGAGATCGATCAGAAGCGCCGGCGTATCCAGTGCCGATTTAGCAGAAGCAGCGGAGGTCTCGCTCATGTGCTGCTATATGTCCATCAGGAAATCGAAGTCGCAGCCGCTCGGCGCCTGGGTGACGGATTTGTGATAGAGCGCCGCGTAACCGCGCGACGGCGCCGGGGACGGAACATGGTTCGCCAGGCGCTTTTTCAACTCTTCCTCGCTTACCAGAAGACTGATCTGCTTGTTGGCGACAGACAGCCGGATGCGGTCGCCGTTGCGCACTACCATCAGAGGACCGCCGATCGCCGCTTCCGGCGCGATATGCAGGACCACGGTGCCGAAGGCGGTGCCGGACATGCGCGCGTCCGATATCCGCACCATGTCCTTCACGCCCTGCTGCGCCAGTTTTCTGGGAATGGGAAGATAACCGGCTTCCGGCATTGCGGCGGCTTTGGGACCGGCATTCTTCAACACCAGGATGTCGTCCGCCGTCACGTCCAGCGCCGGATCGTCGATCCGGCTGGCAAGATCCTCGAGACTTTCAAATACCACCGCGCGTCCTTCATGTTCGAACAGCGCGGGGGTAGCGGCTGCGCGTTTGAAAATCGCCCCATCCGGCGCCAGATTTCCTCTCACCGCCACTATCCCTCCGACGGGCGACACAGGCTGGTTGATTTCCCGGATCACCTTGCGGTCCACCCAGTCGAGTTCGCCTTCCAGCCTTTCGCCCAGGCTGCGCCCTTCGATATCGCGCGTATCCAAATTCAGCAGCGGCTTGAGCTCCCGCAATACCGCGCCAACACCGCCGGCGGCAAAAAAGTCCTCCATATAGCCCTCGCCCACCGGCTTGAGATCCACCAGCACCGGCGTCGTGTCCGAGACGGTATTCAGCCAATCATAGGAAATCTTGATGCCCGCCCGCCCCGCGATGGCGGTGAGATGGATGATGGCATTGGTCGAACCGCCAATCGCCATCAGGACACGCAAGGCATTGCCGATGGACTTTTCCGTAATGATCTGACGGGGCGTTACAGGTTTTTCCACCATCGCCATGGCGGCGCGGCCGCTGGCCTCTGCCGCGAGCAACCGCGCGGAATGAACCGCCGGAATGGCGGCCGAACCGGGCAAGGCGATGCCTAGCGTTTCGGCAATGCAGGCCATGGTGCTGGCGGTGCCCATCACGGCGCATGTGCCGGTGGTCACGGCCAGGCGGCCCTCGATCATTTCGATCTCGTCAGAATCGATTTCACCGCCGCGATATTTTCCCCAGAAGCGGCGGCAATCGGTGCAGGCCCCCAGCCTTTCGCCCTTGTGACGCCCGGTCGACATCGGCCCGGTCACCAGTTGCACGGCGGGAATATTCGCCGACAGGGCACCCATCAGCTGTGCCGGGACGGTCTTGTCGCATCCCCCGATCAGCACCACCGCATCCATGGGCTGGGCGCGGATCATTTCCTCGGTATCCATCGCCATCAGGTTGCGGAACATCATGCTGGTGGGATTGAGGAACACCTCGCCCAGCGAAATGGTTGGAAACACCCGCGGCAGGCCGCCTGCCGCCAAGACGCCACGCGACACCGCCTCGATCAGTTCGGGCATGTTGCGATGGCAATTGTTGAATCCGGATTCCGCGGCGGCGATGCCGACGATCGGCCCGGTCAGCAGCGGATCGGATATGCCCATGGAGCGGGCAAATGAGCGGCGCAGATAAAGAGAGAAATCCTGGTCGCCGTAATTGGTGAGGCCGCCCGCAATACCCTTCTTGCTCATGGCCTACTCTTTCCAGCCTCGGGCCGCAAAATCAATGCGGCCAGAAGTGCCACGGCGAGCTGGAGCCCGGCCAGGGCGTAAATACCGGCCCTATAGGTCCCGAACGTGTCTGTCAGCCAGCCAAGGATGGAAGGGCCGAAAAAGCCACCCAGATTGCCGACGGAATTGATCCAGGCGATGCCCCCCGCCGCCGCCGGGCCGGCCAGGGCAATCGGCGCCAGGGACCAGAACGGCGCTTTCAAGCCGTGAATACCGATACTGGCGAAGGCGAGCGCCACGATCCCGATTGCCGACGCGCCGCCGGCACCGAACTGCGCCGCCGCGAACAATCCCGCAGCAGTAATCAGCAGCGATGCCAGCAGCAGGGCACGATGATTGGCGAAACGGTCGGACAGCCAGCCGATCGCCACCAGGCCCAGAACGCCGACCGCGGAGGGTATGGCCGTGAGCCAGCCGGTCTGGGTCAGGGTCGTGCCCATGCTGGCGATGATCTGAGGCAGGAAAAATGCCAGCGACAGGTTGGCGGAGATGTTGGCGAAGTAGATCAGGCACAGCACGATCGTCCGCAGATCGTAAAACGACTTCAAGGTGCTGATAAAATGCGGCGCCACATAATGTCCCGGCTCCGCCGCCAGGGTTGTTTCCAGCCATTGCTTCTGCTCCGGCGACAGGAATTTGGCGTCGCGCGGCCGGTCGGGCAGCAGGTAAAACACCAGAATGCCAATTGCCACCGCCGGCAAGCCTTCCAGCAGAAACATCCACTGCCAGCCCGGCAGGCCGGCGATCCCCGACATTTTCAACAACTGGCTGGACAGCGGAGCCCCGATAACGGTGGAGAGTGGAATACCGGCGGTGAACAGCGCCATCATCCGCGCGCGATAGGACCCCGGAAACCAGCACACCAGGTAATAGATCACGCCGGGAAAAAATCCCGCCTCGGCAAAACCGAGAAGGAAACGCAGCAGGTAGAAGCTGTACGGTCCCTGCACGAAAACCATGGCGGCCGACAGCAGGCCCCAGGTGACCATGATTCGCGCAATCCAGCGGCGTGCCCCGAACCTGGCCAGCAGCAGATTGCTCGGCACCTCGAACAGGAAATAACTGACGAAAAACAGCCCCGCGCCGAAGCCGAACACGGTATTGCTGAAACCGAGATCCTGTTTCAGCGCCGCGCCCGCGAAACCGATATTGATGCGGTCGACATAGGCGGCGAGATAGGCCAGCAGCAGCAAGGGCAGCAGCCGCCATATGAGGATACGAATCGTCGTGCGTTCCAAATCCGCCTTCATGTCGTCTCCCCGTTGAGCCGGGCGGTTGGTCCGCCCTGGCTGTAGACATGCCGCGCTACGCCGCCAAAACCCGCTACGCGAAGCCTTTGAAACAGGCTATCATATCGCCGCTTCGGTTAGGGGGTGCAATGAGGACCATTTTTCTGATTCCGGTGTGGGTCGCGGCAAGTTTTGCTCTTGCCATCCCGGCCCTGACACAGGAGACCGGCGTTGACCCGGCCGAACTCAAGCGCCTCATGGTCGAGCATCCCGCATGGGCCGTCTGGCTGTCCGACCCCAAGCTGGCCCAGTTGACTCTGGCGGGGCCGAAGATGCCCGGCTCGCGATACAATGTGGACGACATTCGCCGGCCGCAGCCGCGCCATGTCGACACCGGCACCGCTTGCGCGGCCAAGCCGCCCAGCGATGCGGATGTGTTGTTCGACGGCCGTGATCTGTCGAAATGGACCGGCGATCACTTCGAAGAATGGTCGGTGCATGACGGCGTGGTCACCACGGGCGCGCGGGTCTACAACTTTCTCAAGACAAAAGAGGCTTACGGCGACGCGCAGATCCATGTCGAGTTCAAGGAGCCCGACCAGCCCAAGCCACCGGCCAATCCGCAATATCACGGCAATAGCGGCGTCTTTCCCATGGGACTGTACGAGCTACAGATCCTGGACAGCTACAAGACCGAAACCTATCCGGACGGCATGGTGGGCAGCATCTATTCCCAGTTCCCGCCGCTGGTGAATGCAGCACGCCCGGCGAGCGTCTGGCAGTGCTACGACGTCGTCTTTCACCGCCCGCATTTCGACGGCGACAAGGTGACCAGCCCGGCGCGCATGACGGTGATGCTGAACGGCGTTTTGGTGCAGGACAATACGGCACTGATCGGCGCGACCGTGCACGGCAAGGTGGGCGTTTATGCGCCGCATGCGGCGGAACTGCCGCTGGCGTTGCAGGATCATGGCAATCCCGACAGCCATGTCTCGTTTCGCAACATCTGGATCCGGCGGCTGCGCGAATAGCTTCGCCTCTTCGTCCTCACCTCTTGCTGACGTAAAGCTGTCTGCCCTTATAGTCGATGAGCATGTGCAAATCGTGGAGGATATCGAGCCCCAAGAGCATTTCCGACCCGTCCACATGCCAGCCGGCTTTGTTGGGTGTCGAGATCAGGATCGGAGATGCCCATTTGAATTTGCCGACGATCAAACTGTCTGGCGTGATACCGGAGCCATTGATCTTCCCCCCGGAGCCTCCCGACAATGACAGGGCCTGTCCCGTTTCCTTGCCCCCGCCGATTATCGCCTTGGCGGCATTGTCGCCCATCAAAGTGTAGGGTGAACCTGTATCGACGGTCGCTTTGACTGCCTGGCCGTTGACGGTGACGGGAATCTGAATATGACCCTGGTCCGTGATTCGCATAGGCAGCTTGGCGAAATCGTCCGTCCAATAGACGACATGCTCATCGCAGCGCGGTTGCTTGAAGAAATTCATGGTCTTGGTTGCGAAATCGAGTTCGATATCGAAATTCCGCAGCAAATCGGGTGCGAGGACACCGTCTTCGCCAGAAGAAAGATGGGAAATCATCAGCGTCAGATTTTCAGACCGGAATTTGGCCAACGACAGGTACGTGATGCGCGCATAATGGCTGAACTCGGCGCCGCCAGCGTCCCGGATATCGAAGGCTTGTCCAATAACGGCGGGGTGCAGCCCAATTGCCTGCGCGGCCTCGTTGCTGATGGAACTGAAAAGGCCGCCGGTATCAACCATGAAGTGCAGTGGATGGCCGTCCACCGCCACATCCACCACTATATGGCCATGGTCGAGGACGAAGGGCAGACTGGCTTGACGAACCAGCTTGCACTCTTCGGGAAATGGCTCGACAGCTTGCGCTGCGGTGCTCCATCCGAGAACAATTGCCAAAGCCAGTAGAATGCCGCGCGGGAAATCTCTCACGGGACGCAAGCTAGGCCGGCCAGCACGACGGTTTCGTGACTGGCGCTCTACATTGGCAATTGTTAAGGACATCTGCCTTATACCACCGGCTTGATGCCCAGCCCTCCGAGCGCGGCATTCAGGTGCGCGATCGCCTCGTCGGTCGGGCCCGCAAAAGTGGTCGCGGGCGCATTGCCGATATAGCCGATGTCTTTCATGCCTTCTGGGCGTGAATAGAAACCACCCAGCATCAGCCCGCGCAGCCGTCCAAAGAAAAAGGCCGGCCGCTCATAGCCGGGCTGGACCTTGGCTCGGAAGGCGATGCTGTCAAATATGGCACGGCGTTCACTGTCGCTGGCCGCCGCGAAACCATGGCCGAATCGGGCACTGCTTTCCGCATCCAGCCAGGCCAGCCCCGAAAGAATCAGCCTGCGGTCGCGCTGCTGTTCGGGGTAAGGCGCACTCACCCACTCATCGACGAAGGCATCGAGATGGAGCGCGCCGCCCGAAGGTGAGCGGTCGTCGGCGGGCAGCATCAGGTCCGCAGCGATGCGCAGGCTCGCGCGCTGATCTTCGGTAAGCGTCAGTGGCCAGGGCACAGCCGGTTTCAGCAGATTGGGATCGGAGCCATAGCCCGAAGCGGTGACAGGTGTGACGTCGGCCTCTTTCCAAAGCCCAGCCTGTCGTGGCTGGGCCTCGGCAGCTTCAATCCCCGCAACGGCCCAGGGGCTGGCTGTGGCCGCCGCAACCCAGGCCAGGGTGATCCGCCGGGAAATCTCCATCTTCAGACCTCCCCTTTGCGCATGCGATCAGCCAGATGATCCATGCTGCGCCAAGCCAGTGCCATGATGGTCAAGGTCGGGTTCTTATGGGCGTTGGAGCTGAACACGCCGCCATCCACCACCACCAGATTGTTGACATCCCAGGTGCGGCCGAAACCATCGGTGACGGAGTCCGCCGCGCTGGCCCCCATGCGCGTGGTGCCGACTTCGTGAATGATCCAGCCGCCCACGGCGATGGCCTGTTCCGGCGGCAGCATCGGCGTGATCACCTTGCCGCCCAGCCGCTCGATGATGTCCTTGGCGGTGTTCATGCCATGGGCGATCTGGCGATATTCATGGTCCGACCATTTCCAGTGAAAGCGCAGCACGGGCATGCCGAACTTGTCCTTCACCTCGGAATCCAGTTCGCAATAGGAATTCGTGTTGGGAATCATCTCGCCGCGCACCGTGAAGGACAGCTGCGCCCCGTAATAGCGCCGGGCATCGTCTTTCAGTGACTGGCCATAGCCGTCTTCCATCCCGCCCAGCGAAAGCCCCGCCCCCGGCTGGCCAAAGCGTCCGCCGATCTCATAGTGATAGCCGCGCGGAAAATCGAGTTGGCCGGCCGCCTGTTCCTTGTAGAGCCACCAGGGAATATA
>Ga0193753_10003090_pt1 | contig 12601 bp, 12 predicted proteins | sample H1c2metaG_FD_144925 | JGI IMG/M metagenome (GOLD analysis project Ga0193753, IMG submission 144925) | Soil microbial communities from a riparian zone of the East river system, Colorado, United States - H1c2 | ecosystem: Environmental > Terrestrial > Soil > Riparian zone | place: USA: East... | reverse complement strand
GACAAAATGTCAGACGGTCCAATCTTATACTTGTTGGAGTCGACTGCAGCGCCCGCTCCCGACTTGGGCTCCGCGGGGGCTTTGTCCTTTTCGCCGCCCGCAGCCGCCGGCGGCGTCGCCTTCGGTTCCTCCCGCGCTGGAGGCGGGGCTATGGGCGCCTGCTGAGCGCTACTCCCAAAAGAGAGACAAAGCATTAATACTAAGGCGGTTAGCGCCGATTTTTGCAATGGGAAAGAGCTGCTCATGGACCTTGGGTGACCTCCGCGTATCTATTTAATCTTGCCACACCTTTTGTGCCGTATCTTGTGCAGTATCGGGGCGCTTCGTTACTGAGCAGCCGGGCGCTTTTCACCCACGGGAAGGGCGCTCGAAGACACCAAAGAATCTCTGGTGACCGGCACCCAGACCTCCATCGGATTCGGGTCTCTGTTCCCGATCGCGTAATAGGGGATGAACGTCAACGTGACCAAGCGTTTGGCACGATTCATCATAGCCGTCAAAGGTTGATAGAGAGGTTCCTCACTGATGGACCTTTCGGCAGCTTGCCCGGAAATCTTTAAGACGGTTACCCCGCCCAAGAGGTCTCGGCGCGGTTCCGCCACGATCGTTCCGGCCGGCCGGACAAACACATCGCCCAACGCAATACCCGCCTGGTCCATCTGCTCCAGGGCGTAGACCAGCGGGCCGCGCTGCATGGCGACGCGCCCGTAGGTGTCGGTGAGGCGCGGATTGGCCGCCATCGCGACCGGTTGCATCGGCAGGCTCAGGCTGACCGAATCGCCGGGGTTCCAGGTCCGCGAAAGCGCAATGTAGCTGCCCCGCTTCGAAACTCCGGCGGCAACCGGCTGGCCATTCACCAGCACATCCGCCGAGGAGGCCCAGGCCGGCCAGCGCAGATATACCGTAAACGCCGCGCTGTGGGCGGGATCGATTGCCAGCTTCACATATGATACAGATTCACGTACACCCCGTCGCGGCTCAAAGCATAGAAGTAGCCAGGCAAAGATTCAAACAGACGCTCGATGTTCGGCGGACAGCAGGTGGTGTCATACCACGGATTACGCAATTTTTCGCCGCTCGAGGCAAGCGGATTCCGATAGCAGTACAAATTGCCCGAGAGCGACATGCCCGAATTCACGCCGTTGTACAAAGCGCGCTCTAGGACATCGGCATAGCGCGCGTCGCCGGTCAGCGTGAGCATGCGGAAATTCCACATCACGTTGGCGATTGCGGCGCATGTCTCGGCATAAGCCTGCTCGCTTGGCAACTCGTAGGGATCGCCGAAACTCTCGCCACCCGAGCGCGACCCCACGCCGCCCGTGATGTACATTTTGCGCGTGGTGAGGTCGGTCCACAGCAGATCGAGCGTTCGTTTGAAGGCCGGGTCGCCCGCTTCGGTGAAGTAGTCGGTCGCACCGGAGGCGGCATACAACGCGCGCACGGCGTGCCCCTCAAACTCCGTATGCGAAACGAACGGCTTGCCGCTGAACATGTAGCGCATGTCCGCGTCTTTCAGCTTCAGGCGATCCTTCTCCACACCGCTGAACAAGTAGCGCGCGAAATCCAGATATTTGGTCTGACCAGTCGTCCGGCAGAGTTCTATCAGCGCCATTTCGAGTTCCGGATGTCCGGTCACGAAGGGCCGCTTGGCGGGGCCGAATTCCTCAACAATATAGTCGGCGAAACGAATACCGGCGTCGAGCAGCCGGCGGCTCCCGGTGGCCCGGTAGTAAGCGATGCCCGCCTGCAACAGATGTCCGAGGCAATAGTCTTCATGCGAGCGGCTCAGCTCGGTGAAACGAAAACGCGTCTTATCGCCCACATAGTAAGTGTTGAGATATCCGCTGGGCTCCTGCGCCGCCAGAATATGCGTGGTGAGCGATTCAATATCGCCGCGCAGTTTCTGTTTGTCGGCATCGGACGTCTCGTTCGAAGCCAGCGCCCAGGAGGCGGCCTCGATCCACTTGTACAGATCGGAATCGGTATAGAGCGGACCTTTGCGCGCCAGATCCGTACGCCCCGCCAAGCGGCGGAAATTGTCCACGACGCCGTGCTCTTCCAAAAGATCGAGCAGTGTCGGTAGACTGCGCTCGGTGGTGGCTTTACGGCGCGCGCTCCAAAAGCCGTCGCCCAGCCGTACGGCCTGCACCGGCACGGTGTGCAGACGCGCATTCAGCGCCCGATCCAGATAGAGGATGCCCTGCTGTTTCCAGTCTGTACGGTTATCCTGCGCGCCCCATGACGCGAGCGAGACGGCACAGAACGCCTCCTCAATCTCATTCTCTGGCATTCGCTCGAACGAAACGCGAGTGATCGCGACGTCCCGTATGGTTCTCCCTCTCGCCAGAATGCAAATGCCCGTGTAGACGTAATGCTCGCGGCCGGAGAGCAAGCGCAACATGCGGCGCGTATCGTCGTCGTCCGTTGGTTTTCCTAAGACTAGATCGTCCAGGCAGACCACCGTGTCGGCGCCCAATACGACGTCTGCCGCCGAACTGGGGACGGCTCGCACTTTCTGCTCCGCCAGGCGCTCGACCAGGCGCGCGGGCGGCTCGCCGGGACGGTGCTCTTCTAGAATCGGGGCTGCGCGAACGACGTGATCGATGCCCGCGGCTAATAACAATTCGTGACGACGCGGGGAAGCCGAAGCGAGGATAAGCATCGATTTATGTTATTGCGGGCGAGTGTAACCCTGGCGCTTGTATCGATCGAGAAGCGTTGCCAGACGATCGACAATTTCCGGCCGCGCCTGGTAGAGATTGTGCAGTTCTCCGGGATCGACAGCCAAGTCGTAGAGCTGGCCGGTGGGGCCGCCGGGCGCTGGCTCTATCGTCCGCGGCGGGCTGAATCCACCGGAGCCGAGGCCCTCTTCTAATTTCCAGTTTCCCTGGCGGATGGAGAACATTCCGTCGATCGAGTGAAGTATCACCGAATCCCGAATGGGCGCAGTATTTTTTCCTAGAAAGGCCGGCAAGAGATTGAAGCTGTCTTCTGCGGAATTCGCGGGAAGAGGTATTCCAGTGATCGCGGCGAGCGTCGACATCAAGTCGGCGAGACTGCCCAACTCTTTGCTTTCCGAATTCGGACGAATCGCGCCCGGCCAGCGCGCGAGAAACGGAATGCGATGCCCGCCTTCCCAGATATCCGCTTTTTCTCCGCGCCAATCGCCATTCGCGCGGTGAGCAAAACGAGCAAGGTCTTCGAGCTTCCAATCGGCCCCGTTATCGCTGGTGAAAATGAAGAGCGTGTTTTGCGCTAAACCCGTTTCATCGAGCGCGCGCATGACGCGGCCCAGCATGTCGTCAACCTCCGCCACGAAATCACCGTAGGTCCCAGCCTTCGACGTTCCCTGGTACTCGCGCAAGGGCAGCCACGGAGTGTGCGGGCCTGTTAGCGGCAGGTATAGAAAAAACGGCGTTGCACGTTGCTCGGCGCGTTGATGAATGAATTCCACTGCCTTGGCGGTGACGGTGGGCAGAACTTCCTCATGCCGGAAGTGCGGTGCGCACGCACCCGGCCGCCAGAACACGCCACGCGGCTCCTTACTTCCCGGCGTTGAGGACGAGGGTTGCTCGACGGCACGGTCGTTCTCAAAGTAAAGATAAGGAGCCATGTCGAGCGAAGCGGGAATGCCGAAGTAGCGGTCGAATCCGTGATCCAAGGGCCCCGGATGCAAAGGCTTCGTATAGTCCGTGTGGGCATCATTGCCGAGGCCGAGGTGCCATTTGCCGAAGCCGGCGGTATAGTAGCCGGCGGACTTCAGCAGCGATGCGACCGTCGCGCGGCCCGGCTCAATGAGGTTTGGCGAATCGCCTCCGAGGACGCCTTTCTTCAGACTGCCGCGCCAGCAATAGCGGCCGGTGAGGATGCTGTAGCGGCTGGGCGTGCAAACCGCCGAGGTCGAATGCATGTCGTCGAACCGCATTCCCTCGGACGCCAGGCGATTTGCGTTTGGAGTAGGAACGGCGGAACTGCGGTTATAGCATTGCAAGTCGCCCCAGCCGAGATCGTCCGCAAGGACGTAGACGATGTTCGGACGCGTGGGCGGCCCCGCCGCTTCCTTGCCGGAGAGAGCCGCGGCGGCCACAGTAGCCGCGAGCCCTTTGCAAAAATTTCTTCTGTCCATTCTTTACCTCAAAACACCAGTTTCAAGCCGAACTGAATCTGGCGCATCGGTGACGCCGACGTAATCGTCCCGCCTTGCGGAATGTTCACCGTGTTATTGGGTAATCCGAATTGCGGATGATTCAAAACGTTAAAGAACTCAGCCCGGACCTGCAGCGAACCTTGCTCGCCCAAAGGCCGAATAGGAAAAGCTTTGAACGTACTGAAATCCAGATTCACCGCGCCCGGCCCGGTGAGTATGTTGCGACCCGCATTGCCGAAGACGAAGGATGGACCCGCCTGAAAGGCGCTGGTATCGAACCAACGGCCTATGCTGCGCTGGTCCGCCGGCAGGTTTCCGTCGGCAATCCGATTGGGCCGGTTGTCGCCGGAGTTGGCCGGGCTGAAGTTCAACTCAGGCGTGAACGGTTGGCCCGTGTGCGCGGTGAAGATTCCGTTAACCTGCCAGTGGCCCACAATTCCGTCAACGAAACGATTGGAAATATTCACGGCCTGCCCCTTGCCCACGGGCAGCGCGTACACCACACTCGTCACAAACCGGTGCCGCTGATCGAATGTCGCGAGACTCCGCTCCGCCTCGATATTTCTGGCGTCGCGCAGCGTGGTATCGCCATCCAGTTGCTCGCCGCCGATATCGATGGCCCTGCTATAGGTGTAGGACGCCAGCATTTGAAGCCCGTGAGAGAGCCGGCGCTCCGCGCGCATTTCGAGCGCATGATAGTTCGAGCTGGCGACCACGCTCGTGTAGTTGATGGTATTGAATCCCTGGAACGGCTGGCGGCTGGCGACCGTACCGGAGCCCGGGTAAGGCTGGTTTAGGTTATAGAAATCCGGCAAGTGAACGCTGCGCGTTCCAACGTAGTTCGCTTCCAAAAGAAACTGAGCGATCTGTTGTTGCAGGCCAAAACTCCACTTCGCTACATAGGCCGGTTTGAAGTCGAGCTCAAACGCCGATAGCGACGTATTGGCGAGATTGATGCTCTGCGGATTCAAAGCGTTGAGCGGGAAGCCACCCGCAAGAGTGATAGTGGGATGGATTTGATCCGACGGATAGGAGGCGCTGATCAGGAACGGAGGATTGCCCGGTAGAGTCACGCCGACTCCCGGAAAGTTAGGCGACGCAAAAAAGATTCCAGCGCCGGCTCGCAGCACTGTGTGAGCCGCTATCTGGTAGGCGATGCCCAGCCGTGGAGCGAAGTTCGCGTCGTATTGCCGGACCAGCGTTCGTCCTCCGATCCCGTCCGGAATCGGTGCGACTCGGTTTGCTGGAATCGCCGCCGGCGCCGTGTTGTTCGGAAATATGACCTGCCCCGAGCCAGGCAAAAAGTTGGCCTGCAGGTTATTTCGTTCCATCCGCGGCGTCCACACTTCGTAGCGAATGCCTAGATTAAACGTGAGCTTCGAAGTCGCTTTCCAATCGTCTTGCACAAAACCAGCTGCGTACCGTTGCCGAACGTCTCCGATGGACTGCGTGGACACTGTGGCCGTATTGGCATCGCCCAGCAAGAAATCGGCGAAGCCGTTGCCTGTATTCGACCGGCTCTGCGGATTCTGAGTGAAGACGCCCGAAAATGCATAGGAGCCTCGAGGCCTCACTTTCAAATTCGGAGCTCGAAACGTCGAAATAGCTTCGCACCCATTCATACTGGCCTCCGAATTTGAAAGTGTGGCCGCCGTGAATCCAGGTGACGCTATCTTTGAGCTGCGCAACTTCGGCGATCTTCTTGTTCGGAACATTCGTAGCTTCGCCGAGGCTGCTGTACCCGGAAATAGACATATTCGGCAAGCCGCCAATTCCGTCCGTATAAGGAATACCGCTAAATCCAAACTGAGGACCAAGAAACGCCCCGCTAAGTAAATCGCCGCGATTGTCGTAAATCCGGCTGTATCCCGCGGTTAACTCGTTTATCAGGTTCGGTCCGAAAATATGCGTCTCGCCCACGGCGGCGGAAAGCGCCTGCGTGGCGTGATTGTTCTGGGTGTTTCCGGTAGCTCCGATCAGTGGCGCCGGCAAGACGCCCGGATTCACAAATGCCTGCGTGAAGTAGCTGTAGCGGAGGAAGAGTTTATCGCGTTCCGAAAAATCCTGGTCGCCCCGGCTGTCGATACGGTTCGCCCGCGTGATTTGAGATGGGCTCGAAACATAGTTATTGGCGCCGCTCGCCACATTGGGCAGAGGCAAAAGAGCGGCGAGCTTGGCAGCCACGGGATCCAGCCGGCTTACGGGAATCCTATTGTCCGCAAACAGTGTTCGCGTGAAAATTGTGCCCGCGGCATTCGGCGTAGTGGTTGCCGGATCGAAGATGGGCAGGGCGCCCTGAAAATTCCCGCCGGCCATCACACCGGTCGGGAGCGTGGTGACCAGCGCTTCGCCCTGATTCTCATTGGTCCGCTCCCAACTGGCGAAAAAGAACGTCTTGTTTTTTACGACCGGGCCGCCCAACACTCCGCCAAACTGATTGCGTTGATGACGCTGCTTTGGCGATGATGCCGCTGCTTTGGCGAAGTGGACGACAAAAAGAAATCCCGCGCGTCCAGGTGATCGTTTCGCAGGAATTCGAATCCCGTGCCATGAAAGCGGTTCGCGCCGGACCTGAGAGTCGCGTTCACAACACCGCCCGCCGAATATCCGTACTCGGCCGCATAGCTGTTCGTTTCGATCTTGAATTCCTGCAGCGCGTCGATCGAAGGCTGGATGACCGCGTACGACTGGTTCTGGACATCTACAATCCGCGAGTTATTATCCGTGCCATCGAGATTGTAGTTTGTAAGCTGCGCTCTGACTCCGTTTGCGACAAAGGCGCCACCCGCCGCCGTGGGATCGCCATGCGCGGCCTCCGACACGCCCGCCGTCAGTTTCGCCAACTGAAGATAATTTCGTCCGTTGAGAGGAAGGTCTTGGACCTGTTTCTGCTCAACCACCTGGCCAAGCGACGCGGACTGACTATCGACCAGCGGAACGGTGGATGAAACGGTCACCACCTGCGAAGACCCACCCACCTGCAGCGCGAAATCGACCCGCACGGTCTGGGCAACCGAAAGAGACACATTCCGGCGGACGATCGACTGAAACCCATCCTTCTGCGTCTCGAGCGTGTACTCGCCGGGTGAAAGCGGTGTCACGGTGTAGAAACCGGAACCGTTGGTCAGCGTATTCCGGCGGCTCTGGGTGGCCGCGTCCGTCAAGCGAATTTGAACATTCGGGACAACAGCGCCACTCGAGTCGGTAACAAGCCCGGTGATCTGTCCCGTGGGCGCTTGCCCGAACGCTATTCCTACGCAGGCAAGTCCTACGCAGGCAAGACCTAACCTGAATATCCGACATGGGAGAAACGAGTCTTTCATTGCTGAGCCCTTCGCAGGCTACCGGGCGCGAAATCCAAATACAATGTCAAAAGTGAGTGAATCACCCGATAGCAACGCGATTTCCGACGAGCGTTGGAAGGCAGTCGAGGAAATCGCGTCGAGTTCGACGTTCCGCCGCTCCCCCCGGCTGAAAGAGCTTCTCCTTTTTATTGCCAAACACAGCCTGGCAGGAAACGATGAGCAGCTTACAGAGTCTGAAATTGCCCGCCAGGTATTCGGCCGTGGTTCGGATTATGTTGCCACCGAAGACAGTATTGTCCGCTCTTCTGCCCGGCAACTACGCTGGAAGCTGAAAGAATTTGGGGAAAAGAACGAGCCGCAGCCCGCCTGGGCACGAGCCGCAGCCCGCCTGGGCAATCGACATTCCGAAAGGCAGATATGTCGCTCACTTCCAGCTTCGCGACGCTCACCCGCCACCCCAAACCCCGAAAAAATCACGCAACCGGTGGCAGACGATCGCGGCCGCGCTTGCCGGCGTTGTCGTTCTCTCGTTGGCCGCGAATATCTGGCTTCTGCGCCGCCCGTCTGGATTGCTTCCGGCAGGCAATCTTGGCTTGGTGGCAACGCTCGTCATGGCGCGCCCGGATGAGACAAACATCGTCATGGACGATTACGCGTACGTGCTGATGGCGCCCCGGCCCTATCCGCCGAATGATGTGTTGCTCGACAATTACGCCAGCCGATCCTATATTCCTCGGTCTTCCGCTCCCGCTCAAAATCCGGAGTATCTCCGGCTATGGGATCTTCTCGGGACGCGCTATATCGTCTCGTGGGGAGCGACGGTAACGGCGGATCGAATTCTCCGCTCCGTGCCGCAGCAGGATAAAGTGGTTTTGCGCCACTCACGGAACGTTGTCGCGCGGGATTTCCAGCGAGGCAACTACATCCTGTTTGGTTCGGCGCCTAACAATCCGTGGACGATGCTGTTTGAGGATCGGCTGAACTTTCGCTTTTCCCGCCTGAACACGGGAGCGGCCACATTCGTCAACCGAGAACCGGCCTCAGGCGAAGAGCAAGTTTACAGGATCCAGCAGAATTCTTCGGTCAACTCCGGCCCCGGGTACGCTCGCATCGTCTATCTGCCGAACTTGAGCCATACCGGTTTCGTGCTGATGGTGACGGGACTGAACATGGTGACCGCCGAGGCTTCGTAGCCACCAGACGAATCGACCGTTGACAACACTCCTATTAGTTCTACAATCCAGAGTTAATAATGCCTACGCGCGATTTCGTGGTTGAGTTCGAGCAGGATCGTCCTTCTATCGCTAATCCGCCTCGGTGACGAGGCCTATGGGGCTCCGGTTCGCCAGGGCATCGAGGAGAGAACCGGGCGCGCCGTCTCAGTAAGAGCTTATACGGCACTCTCGACCGATTGGAGACCCTCAGGCGCTACCGCCTGAAAGCCTGCAGGTCAGCATCCCCATTTGCGTTCTGATCACCGCCGTCTGGTGAAACATTCGCTCGGTTGAAATCTCCGGCCGAAATGCCAATCTGTTCTGTGATCCGTTTTCACGTCACACCCGGCTGTTCTTAGCCGGTCTGCCAGCCCCTGGCGCTTCTTCAATTCATTCGAGATGCAGAGCACATTCCTGCCTATGACATCGCTGAAAGGGCGTGTCTTCCCAAGCTGTACCAGTACGGTCCGCTCTGGGTATTTGCCGAACGCCATGCCCGCTTCAAATAGCACGTTTGGTCTGGCCTGCGGTGTGAGATCCGTTTCATCGCGCGTGTCGTGGGCGTCGACGAATCGCTTGCCCAGTCGGGCGAAATCGTCGCCGGTGAGGAGAACAACTACCGCCTGAGCCTCGGCAAAGGCGTGATCGAGAACCTCACCCGTATAAGGTGTGCCTTTCCCTGTCAGAGCCAGCGCCTCGCCCCACTCCATCGGCTCCAACCCGATGGACCGCAGGAACAAACACATGGCATCCCGCGCATCCAGATTGCGGCCGTGAACAATCCAAACCCTCCGTTTGTCTTTAGCTCCTACGGTTGGCAATCGTGTCTCCTGTTCGCTCACTCGCAGTTCATGCTCCCGTTTCAGGATTTCGATCTCTCGATTCGAATGCGCCTTTAGCGCGTGAGCCTCAAACTCATCCTTTGGCCGAACGCCGTCGGCAGTCATGTGGAACCCTCGCCGCTCCAGATGCTCGGGAATCGACTTGAGCACACCGTCAATAGTCGCGTACGCAGAACCCAATAGGCTTTTCAAGCTCTCTTCTGTAGCGACTTCCGGCGCTTGCCTCAGTGTTTCTCGGCGAAGAGCGATCTGGCTATCCACCATTCGTTTCGCTCTCTCCCGATGGATGGAAGCAATCCTGCCACCGAGGATGCCCGATTGAGGGATGCCCCTGGCAGAGCAGTCGCGTACAGCCTCCTCCTCGGCGAGTCGAGACCATTCATTTATCTCTTCCATCGCCTTGATTCGCGCCAACCCTTCCAATTCAAGTACAGTTGACGCGCGCCGGGAGTCGCTGTTTTTGTTCATGGGCGCGCTCTCATCCTTGATTCTGGCAAAGCATGCTAACCGTTGCGAACCAGTCGTATCGCTTTCGGCATCCTCAGTCCGAGCGCCTCGACGACTTTCAGAATGCGAGCGAAGCTGGCGCTTTCGTAGTCGGTCGCTTCGTAGCGCTGCACCTGTTGCGGCTTGACCCCAAGGCGGCGCGCGAGGCCCTCCTGCGTCATTCCCGCTGCGATGCGGGCGCGGATCAGGGCCTTTGCGCTTGTGCAAATCCTCGACGGCTCCGAGAACAACTTCCTTGCTCCCGCCCACGTGGAGCTGCTCATAGGTTTCGACCTGCTCCCGCAATTCTTCCATTTGATTCTGGGCGGCCTGGTGTTGGGCTTTCCACAAGCGCGGGGTGATGTTCGAAGGGCGCTCCCGGCCGGCGAGTTCGACGAGTGCGTCCTGAAAGCGCCGGACCTGCGCCTTCGTAATTCGATATTGCTTTTCGTTCTTGATCACTTTCGCCTACTCCCTTTCAGCCGGATTGCCACAATCCCTTTCGGCTCACCGGTCAGCTTGTTCACCTGGAAAAAATCCACGAACACCCTGCCAGTCGCGCCTTCCGGCAATTGCGCCGGGAAGAACTCGCCCAGGAACCGCTGCTTCTGTGCCGCCCGGCCGCGCGAGAAATCCCAGAAGACCGGGTCGAGCTTGTCGTCGTCCACGTTTTGCACGTCCCAACAGGCATCGAAGTCGCCAGGACGCTCCTTTTGGGTCACGAAACTGCCGTCCAGGTAAACCAATCGACAGCCAGCTTTCCGCAACTCCTCGCAAGCCCGCCGGAATCCTGCCAGCAGCCGCTGACGCCGCGGATTGAAGCCCAGCCGGTCTTCGATCTCCCGCCAAGTGGCGAAATGCACACCGCGTGGAAGATCGCGGCCGCTCAGCCATTCTGGAATCATTGTATCAACACTACACAATTGTTGTATTGCCTGGACGCGCTGGCGCAATCAACTATGCCCGGCAAATCAAAGTAAATTCTTTGACAGCGATGACGGCGCTACAACACGAATGAGCCGATAATGGTTTGTATATGGAAGATGGGTTCAGCATCGCCGGGCGCACGTTTCGTTCGAGGCTCTTCGTCGGCACCGGCAAGTATCGCAGTAAGCAGCTCATGGCGCGCTGTCATGCAGCCGCCTCGACCGAAATGGTCACGCTCGCCGTGAGGCGCGTCAATCTGACCGACCGTTCGAAGGAATCGGAGCTCGATTTTATCGACCGCTCAAAAATCCACATCCTGCCCAATACGGCCGCTTGCTATACGGCGGATGAAGCCGTTCGCACGGCACGCCTCGCGCAAGAAGCGGGACTCTCGAACTGGATCAAGCTGGAAGTCATCGGCGATCAGCGAACGCTGTTTCCGGATAATGAAGGTTTGCTCGAAGCCACACGAATATTGGCGAAGGAAGGTTTTGTCGTTTTGGCGTATACGACCGACGACCTCGTGAACGCGCGCACCTGGTCAATGCGCGCAAACTGATCGATGCGGGCGCCGCGGCGGTCATGCCTCTGGCTGCGCCCATCGGCTCGGGTCTAGGCATTCAGAATGTCACCAATCTCAAGATCCTGCGTGAAGCGATCACCGAAGTTCCGCTCATCGTCGACGCCGGCGTGGGCACTGCTTCGGACGCAGCCATCGCTTTGGAACTCGGCTACGACGGCGTGCTGTTGAACACGGCCATTGCGGAGGCGCAGGATTCCGAACGTATGGCTTATGCCATGAAGCTGGCGGTCGAATCCGGCCGCGCCGCCTTTCTCGCTGGGCGCATGCCGAAGCGCGAGTATGCTGTGGCAAGCAGCCCATTAGTTGGCGCTATCGGGGCCTGATACGCTTTTTTCGTGAGTTACATCCTCGCCCTGGATCAGGGCACCACTAGCTCGCGCGCCGTCGTGCTGGGCCAGGACGGCCGTGTGCACGGGCAAGCGCAGACACCCTTCCACCAGATTTTTCCGCAGCCCGGCTGGGTCGAGCACGATCCTGTCGAGATCTGGTCATCGCAATTCGGAGTCGCTATGGAAGCGCTCGCGCAGGCCGACGTCAAAGCCGGCGCGGTCGCCGCCATCGGCATCACCAATCAGCGCGAGACCACCATTATTTGGGATCGCAAGACGGGTGAGCCCATCTACAACGCGATCGTTTGGCAGGACCGCCGTACCGCCGGCTTCTGCGACCGGCTGCGCGAACAAGGCAGCGAACCGCTTATCCAACAGAAGACTGGCTTGGTGATCGACGCGTATTTTTCCGGCAGCAAAATTTGCTGGCTGCTCGATAACGTTGCCGGAGCACGGGAGCGCGCACTCCGCGGCGAGCTCGCGTTCGGCACGGTGGATAGCTGGCTGATTTGGAAACTGACCGGCGGAACGCGGCACGTGACGGATGTGACGAATGCCTCGCGCACTATGCTCTTCAATCTGCACACTATGCAGTGGGACGACGAACTGCTGGCGCTGCTGAACATTCCGCGATCGTTGTTACCCGAAGTAGTGGGCTCGAGCGAAGTGTGCGGAAAAACATCCGGCGTGCTCGCCGACATTCCGATTGCAGGAATCGCGGGCGATCAGCAAGCCGCGCTGTTTGGCCAGATGTGCATGCAGCCGGGA
>Ga0193753_10003089_pt1 | contig 12606 bp, 14 predicted proteins | sample H1c2metaG_FD_144925 | JGI IMG/M metagenome (GOLD analysis project Ga0193753, IMG submission 144925) | Soil microbial communities from a riparian zone of the East river system, Colorado, United States - H1c2 | ecosystem: Environmental > Terrestrial > Soil > Riparian zone | place: USA: East... | reverse complement strand
TCTTGGAGGTTTATTCCGTATAATTTCTTATTTTCCGGCCTAAGGCCAAGCTCAAAACCATCGTTGATCCTATAGATTCATATTCTTGGGTATTTCTGTGTTCGGAATACAAATTGCTTGTCTCCGCAACGTTGGGCGCGTATCAGGGTGTGTGCGCTGAGATGCATTCCAAAATCGAAAGGATCTTCAGGTGACAGTAAAATCAGCCGACTTAGATGTGCCTGCGCTAGTGGACCAGATTAGTGCTGGACTGTTAGATCACCTAATTGTTTGTCGGACCTGTTCCGCCATCTTCGCCGCTCAGAAGCATTCTCTCGGAGAGGCGGAATGTGTCGAAGGAAAACGGATTGCCTCGGAATCCACGGTCAGACGGCAGGACCGAGGAGCGAATCTTGCCCCTCGGCACTTAACAGAACAAACTCTGGACGATTACATCTTTGATCGACTTGCCTGCGACGAACGGCAGCCGCTAGAACATCACCTCAGCTGCTGCTCGCAGTGCGCCAAAACAGCCCAAGAGCAAGAGACCCTGGCCACTTGGATCAGAGCGGCTTTTTATGAACGAAAGCATGGCGTGAACACTTCCTCAAATCCCACAGCGGTCCTACAAGTACAACGTTCTGCCTCCACTCTCAGTGTGTGTGCTTAAAACCAAGTTGGGCAAGAATCAGTAGCGCCCTCGCTCCGGTTGATCATTTGAGTATTGCGCAACTCTGGATCCGCCAAGCCCTTCAAGGACAGACTTCTATTTCACCGATCATTTATCGCGCGCGTCGCGCTTTTTCGGATACTCACGGCGCGATGGAATCATCCTGAACAGGCGGCGGACGACAGCCGATTGCACCTGCCGTATCACGACCTAACCGGAGATGTGAATGGTCCGATTCTGGATTGGTCACGTGTAACGGCGCAGTGTTTACAAATCCAAGTTGACGAAAAGTCGGCTATGGTGAGATTGGCGTGCGACGCATGCGTTATGAGGAGAGTTCTGCTATTCGGGCACCGTCCCTAACGCTATTCTTCATGCTCGATTGGTATTCTGGGGGGCGAAACTTGAGGTGCCGAGTCTAGAGCAATGCGGCGGCCGAAGTTGCGAATTCGGTTAACTGCTCCACCAAGGTTGCGATTTGATCGCTGAGCAACCGATGAAACGCTCCCTTTTATTTGGCTGATCCGGAAGAAGGCGGCTCCTGTCTGCTGGCGACGCATTCTGTGCCGTTTCTTCTAACGACGAAAGCGAAGAAACATCGCCCGCGTCGGTGTCCGGGCGGTGGGAACCTACTTGTAGGCACAGGAGAAATCGGCGCGATCTGGGCGGCACTCAACCTTGCGAGCGGTCTCAGTCTCATCGCAACTGACCCGCCATCAGGGGCGAGGTTTTCGTATGCGGTCCGTTTCGCAGGAGAAGCCGCCGCGCCTGGAACACTATCAAACCACGTTTCAACTCTCTTATATGGTGACTGCATGAATTCTGGCACGGGGAAGTATGAACGTCTTCTGGAGCGATGTGCAAAGCTGGACCCGGTTCCAGCGGCTGTGGTTCATCCCTGCGAGAAAACTGCCTTGGAAGGAGCCGTGGAGGGCGGCCAAAAGGGACTGGTAATACCGATCCTCGTAGGCCATACGGGTTCAGCAGCCGGGAAGCCGACGAAGCTTTCGTCTCTTGGCGACGGGTTTGGATGCGAACAGCGCGGGTGGGGCCGAGTCATTTCCGGTCGATTGAGTGAAGGCGCACTACCGGTTGACGGAAGAAATCAAGCACGCTGCGCTTGGGGCGGGCACTTTTACAGATGCCGCCGCCTGTTTCCGGCTCCTGCGAGCGTTGGCCATCGAAATACCCGAAAAACTGGATCGAAGCCATGCAGTATCAACATGGATTCGTTTGAGAGAGGAGATGAAGGAAGCGTTGCGGAACCCGTGCGTTGTTGTGTTGTGAGACACGGTCTCGCGTTCTCTAATGTACGGCTATTCCGATCGCATTGTAGATCGTCGGACGACGTTTCGGCCGCGAGGCTCAAAACTCGGCCGCACCAGCATGAGCCAGGTCAGTAATTGGCTGATCAATAGGGTAATAGGTCCGAGCCCACCCGGTCGCTCGTTCACTCCGAGGAGGGCTGCCTGCTTTAGATTGGGCCAAAGCCGCATTACGGGTAAGTGCCAAATTATGGTCGGGCAGCGAAACGGAGAGATAGGAGCACCTGCAAATCTCTTCCGGCCGCGCAGCATCTCCTATGCTCGGCCGACGACCTCTCGTTCTCCCAGAACATTCAAACCGCTATCGGAAGAAAAACACCCTAGTATTGTTTTTTGTCCGACTGTCAGCGACCAGAATGCCTACCGACGCGGTTGAGCGGGCGTCGTGAATTCTACCAAGTTCAACCCGGAAAGCTTGCATCGCAGTCGGACCGCGTCGGTAGGCATTGAGGTGTCGTTGAGATCTACGCTATCGGGCTGCTTAGGCGGCCCGATGGATATGCGGAGAAATGCTGGGAAATCTGTTAAATCGACTGATTCTAACTAGATTTCATAAATAGTCGCAAAATACCGAAACAACTCGGTGAAAACGCCGAAGGTAATGATGGCGAGGAATCTTAACTTCCAACGTACTAGGGAGAGAAGGTTCTCCACCTTCGTCCTTTGCTTCTTTGATCCGAGGCGGGCGGCTGGCCAGCTGCCCTTCTCATTTGCAGGATTCCGGAGGGCGACAAATCAAAGCAGGTAAATCTTAATGAACTCTCAAGCGCTAGCCGCTCAACCCCCCACAACCGTACCCACAGTCAGTAAAGACAATATTCCCTACGACCTCAAGCAAAGCTCTGTGTTTTGCCTCTGGCTTCTCAAGAACGGCAAGAAAGTGCCGATCGTGGCTCTCACCGGCCGGCCTGCCCATACCAATGATCTTCAAGACTTCTGCTCGTTCGACATCGCTTACCAGGCTTATCAGCGCAAGACTTACCCGAACATCTCTGGTATCGGTCGGCTCCTACATCATTCGCTGGATTCGATCTATGCGATCGACCTGGACAAATGTGTTGATGGCGGCATTCTCAATCAATACGCTCTCGACCTGGTACGTGCTGCCGGTTCCTACAGCGAGCTCTCTCCGAGTAGCAGTGGCATTCGTATCTTTGGTCGCGCGCCTCTGCCCGCGGCCTTGCAGGACCGCTGTTCCACCAAGATCTGGGGCAAGGGGTCACATCCGGTATATGACCGGCTTGAGTGCCAGTTATTTCTGCAGGGCCAATATGTGACCTGCACGGGCAATCAGATAGCTGGTTCACCGAACTTCATCGCCGATAACGAAGAATTCTTGCTGAGTTTGCTTCGATCGAATCCTGCCAAGGTCACAGACTACTTCCGGATCGCAGCAGCGCCGGCACTGCGGCCGGCTGCGGCGAGGAAGAAACAATCCAGTGTTAAGCCAAGCAATATAGAAGAGGGAACACTGAATGCTCATCAGACCAATTCCCGTATCCGTATGATGCGGGGTACCAGTGCCATCTTCTTGAAGAACTGGTTCAAGCGAGCAGACAAGTCTGGTAAGACCGATAGCGAATATCAGTGTGACCTGGTCGAGCATGCTTACGTCCGGTATCAGATGAGCAAGGCCAATCTCGAGTTCGTGCTGGGGCGCTGGTGCACACTCAATGGTGTCGACTACCTGGAGCACCGGTTGAACAGTTGGATCGGGACTGCTCAGGCGGCCTTGGCGGCCGCACAGGCAAATGGACGACTGACCTACCGGGAGCATGAGACTACCCGTAAGCGTACCTACCGGGCACAGAAGAACCACACCCCCACACCACCCCCAACTGTGGGACTTAGGGACATGGGTGATTCCCTACCTAAACCTACTAGTTCTGCCATCCTCGACTTGGTTGCCAAAGGCAAGACCCGCAACGAGATAGCCGCCGAACTCGGCACCACTCCCAAGTACGTGAAGACTACTATCCATCGCAACCGCCGAGCGCAAAAGGCAACCACCGCCCCTCAGCCGGTTGCTGCAAGCAAGCCGGCGCCTGACTACAAATCGAGTAGCCTCCAAGGGTGGCTAGATGAGCCTGTCTGGCATCTCCCAGTCCCGAATGCGGATTCCGGGGCAAGGTGAACGGGATTCCGGGATGAACGTGAAAAGCGTTCCGGGATGGAAGCGAACAGGATTCCGGGCTGATGGTGAACAGTGATTCCGGCGGGAAGGCGAACGGATTTTCGCAATGGCCCGGAATGGTTTTCACGATAAGCCCGGAATGATTTCCACAGGCAAAGCGGTGCTGGACATTAACACCGGCACAATGAACCCTCTGAGGGGGGAAGAGAGTGCCGGCCAGGAGAGTGTCCATGCGGAAACTACGGGAGGTGCTACGCCTCCGATTCGAACTACATCTGGGCTACCAGCAGATTGGGCGAAGCTGCGCGATCGGGGTGAGCACGGTGTGCAAGTACCTGAAGAGAGCCGAGGCGGCAGGTATAAGCTGGCCGTTACCGGAAGGCTGGGACGAGGTGCGCATAGAAGCGGCGCTGTTCCCCCGAACGGCGTCACCGGCCAAAGCACAAAAGGTGGGACGGTCACAACCGGACTTTGCTGCTATTCACGAGCAGCTACGACAGCACCGCCATCTGACTTTGCAACTGCTGTGGGAAGAATACCGGCAGGCGAACCCGGATAGCTATCGTTATTCGCGCTTCTGCGAACTGTACCAGCGTTGGCGCTCGAAACTCGACGTCGTGTTGCGGCAGGAGCACAAGGCGGGCGAGAAGATGTTCGTCGATTGGGCGGGCTCGACGATCCGGTTTACGACCGGCACACCGGGATCGCGTGGCCCGCTCCGCTGTTCGTGGCAACGCTCGGCGCGAGCAGCTACACCTGGGCCGAAGCGACGCGCGATCAGCAGATGGAAGCATGGCTGACCGCTCACGTCCATGCGTTTGAACACTTCGGCGGTATCCCGGCGCTGGTAGTTCCCGATAACGCCAAGACGGGCGTGACCCGGGCGCATCGCTACGACCCGGATCTGAATCCGACGTATTACAACTTTGCGCTGCACTGCGGTTTCGGCATTGTGCCCGCCCGACCACGCAAGCCACGCGATAAAGCAAAGGTCGAAAACGCAGTCCAGGTTGCTCAACGCTGGATCGTGGCGGCGCTTCGGCATCGCAAGTTCTTCTCGCTGGAAGAGCTGAATGCCGCCGTTCGAGAACTGTTGCATAAGTTGAATCAGCGGCCGTTCCGCAAGAAAGAGGGAACGCGGGCGACGGCTTGGGAAGCAATCGACAAGCCGGCCTTGAAGCCGCTCCCGATGGAGCCGTTCGATCTGAGCGAATGGTCCCGTGCCCGCGTCAACATTGACTATCACGTCACCTTCGACTCCAATCTCTACAGCGTTCCGTACAACCTGGTGCAGGAGCTGGTCGAGATTCGTTCCACGCCAACCACAGTAGAGATCCTGCACAAAGGCACGCGCGTGGCTTCGCACCTGCGCAGCCGTGCGCGCGGTCAGACGATCACCAACGAGGAGCATCGCCCCAAGAGCCACCGCGCACATCTGGAATGGACACCGTCGCGCATGGTTCGATGGGCCGAGGCGATCGGACCCAACACGGCACGCCTGTTCGAGCGGATCATGAACGACAAGCCGCATCCGGAGATGGGTTATCGCGGCTGTCTCGGCATCATCCGCTTAGCAGGAAAATACTCTATCGAGCGTGTGGAAGCTGCTTCGGCACACGCGTTGCGCACAGGCGCCTGCCGCTATAAGAGTGTCGAATCGATTTTGCGAAACTCGCTCGATCGAATGCCGCCCTTTTCACCGCCACCTGCTTCCACGCCGCCACACGACAACATCCGCGGTTCGGAATACTTCGAGTGAGGTCCGACATGCTCACAGAACCGATGATGGAAAAACTGACGGCGATGCGGCTGCTTGGAATGGTGGACGCCTTGAAGGCCCAAGAGCAGAATCCGGCGGCACGAGAACTGAGCTTTCTGGAGCGGCTCGGCCTGCTGGTGGATCAGCAATGGACCTGGCGCGAGAATCAGGCTCTGGCGCGACGCTTGCACGCAGCTAAGTTAAAAGGCGCTTCGGTCGAAGACATCGACTATCGCACAGCCAGAGGTCTGGACAAGAATGTGATTCGCGCGCTGACACAGAAATCGGAGTGGGTCGCTCAGCATGAAAACATCTTTGTGCTCGGGCCCACCGTTCCTGTGACATTCTGCACCCCCTCGCTACATCATTGAAAACATTCTTCCGTGATAGTCTGATTTTCCAGTTTGTAGAAGCAATAATTCAAATCGCAGTAACTCTTACCTCTGTTTCCCTTATAAGCCGGGCAGTCGAAGCGTAGTTTCATCTCTCACTTGCTGTCGCCTACGATTTTCACGGTTCTTCAACGCCATTGCAGTACGAACTACTTCTGGCGAAGCAACGTCTTTGGCGGCGATCTGCCAGGGTGCGCCCGGAACAATTTGGGTGGCCGGAAGCGCCTTGCCTTGAATTAGGCTTCTTACGACGGTTGCGCTGACGCCGAGTGATGTTGCGGCTTGCTGGAGATTCAGCGAGCTCTCTTGCTGTAGAGTCTGACGTGTTGGCAATTTCAAATGCCATCGAAGCGAGCGCACCCGCATTTCATTCCAGGTATTACCAACCCCGGTCCTAAGACGCAGCCTATTTAGAGTGAAGGCGATTTCCTCATCCGTGTAACTGGCTGCCATCTGGCGCACAATGTCCACCGCTTCTGCCTTGGTGCAACGACCATGACGACCCGTCTTTACCTTCGGTACACGTAACTCCGAGTGACGCCCTCCCATCCAGTGAACAATCAGCACGATTTCTTGGGCGTGCTGATCGACGTCGGCTACGATCTCCTGAACGAGAATCCGAATAATCCTCTGTTTGAGGTTGGGATCACTTGCGGGCGAGTTCCAAACGCTCGGCAAGTCTTCGGCTAAGCGAAACAATTCCGCTTTGTCGATCGCTGGCGTGGCAGCAGATTCGTGTTGTACTTGATCCAACCTGCTCTCCAGTTCCCGCACCCGGCACAGAGTAACGTTCCAGCGACCTTCCAGCTCGGAAGCCACTAACCGATTTTCCGGATCCGCAGATTCATATCGCCGAGCTGCCAGCCGGGCCTCATACCGGGCTTGTTCCAGCTCCAACTGCAAGGCATGAGTGCGCTCACCATGTTGCTGTGCTATCTGCTGGGCGGCTTGCAGAGCTGCGTCAATTGCCATGGGCTGGGCCACCTGAAGTATTTCCGCTGACACGGCCTGATCGGCCCGCACGCCACCGAACGCAATACATCTTGGGACGCCTTGGTTGATATGCCCGTTCACACATTGGTAACGCATCTCCTTGCGGCCTTTGCCCAAGTAGTGAACGCGCAACATCCGTCCACAACGGCGGCACCGGAGCAAGCCGACTAGCAGGCTCAGACCACCTCTCCCCCTCTGCCGTCCCATGCGCGATTTCATATGAGCATTTTCAGCCACGATCTTCTGATTCAACTCGAACCGCTCCCAGGTAATGTACCCGGGATGATGGTCGCGAATCAAGACTGTCCATTGCTCACGTGGCTTTTGATGCCCCTCCGTCCGGCGCGCCCGGCCGGCCGTCATTTTCGTGCGTGCCTCGGTCCTTCCGAAGGCATAGGCCCCAGCGTACGTCGGATTCGTCAATATCTTCAAGATCGTGTGATAGACAGGAAGCTTCCAATAGATGCGATGATTCTCTTCGCCGTACCCGACTGCCGGCAAAGTGACGTTCTCCTGACGGCACCATAGTAAGACCTGTCGAGCACTGCCGAGTTCCTGGAATCTGCGGAACACGAGATGAATAGCATTCTGAACTCGCAGATCGGGATCAAGTTCAATCTTGCCAGCCGAACCCCAGCAATAGCCTACTGGTAGGCAGAACCGTAGTTCTCCGCGCTGAGCTTTCTGGCGAATAGCTTCGAGTGAACGTTGTCGCAGGACGCTCAGCTCGAATTCGCTCATCGTACCGCGCAACCCCAGCAGCAGGCGGTCATTGCTGAGTCGCGGATCATAGACGCCTTCTGGATCAATCAACAGAGCGCCAATGAGTCCACACAACTCGATCAGGTGATGCCAGTCGCGGCCGTTACGTGCCAGACGCGACGCTTCCAGACACAACACCGCGCCGATCTGTCCTTCACACACTTCCGTCACCAAGCGTTGAAAGCCCGGCCGTGCAACCAGCCCCGAGCCGGAGCGTCCCAGATCTTCATCGATGGTTTCGACTTCAACAAACCCCAGCTCGCGAGCGTAGTCTGCCAGGCGATACTGGCGCAACTTGCTTTCACGATTCTGTAGAAGTTGCGTGGGAGTCGATTGGCGTACGTAAACAATCGCTCGGCGCTTCAGATGAGCGGGCGTCAGCTTATGCGTCATGGGCGCCTCCTCTTGGAACTTCTAGGGCGTCGCCGATCGCCACGTTGAGCAGTAACTCTGCGATTCTTTTTTCGAGTTCTGCTTGTCGATCTGGCGGTAGTTCGCGAAGGATCCGATCGCTGACGAACTTCCGCTCGCTGAACAGCTCTATCTGTGTCTGACTCGCCTTTCTTCGTTGTTTCATCCGGACGCTCCAATGGAGAAGTATTTCCGGATGGCTTATCGCATTCCGAGGTGGAATGTAAAGCGTTGAGAAAAATCCGCAGCATATGCAGAGCCGAGAGCGAGACCACAGGCGACCCTGCCGGGAACCCGCGGCAAGCAACTTGGTCAGTCATCCAAACCGGCAACGCGATAGCATTGCCTTGCGGCGACTCGCAAATTAGCCAATCGCCGTCTTCACGGCGTATTCGGCGCAAAACAGGGAGACTCGACTCAAACAGATCGCACCACCGATAGTGAATCGTGGCGGATCCCGAAATGTAGGCACTATGTGACCGGCCCCACGGGCGTCGGTAAGAGCTTCCTGGCCTGCGCGCTCGCACAGAAGGCCTGTCGTGATGGTTACTCCGCCCTCTATCTGCGGGCTGCTGCGCTATTCCGCGATCTTGCCATCGCACGCGCGGACGGCAGTCTGCGCAGTTTGCTGGTGCGCTTGAGCCGCATCCAAGTACTGGTGATCGATGACTGGGCGATGGCTCCGCTCGCCGAAACCGAACGCCGCGACTTCTGGGAAATCTGTGAAGACCGGTATCAGACCCGTTCGACAATCCTGACCTCGCAACTGCCGGTCGCCCGTTGGCACGAACAGATCGGTGATCCTACCGCTGCCGACGGAATCCTCGACCGTCTCGTCCACAACGCCCATCGCATCGAAATGCGCGGCGATTCCATGCGCAAAAAACGCGGCGGTGCTCAGCCGGCCAGCTAATGCTCGCCGGGGTTTCTACATTGCTGAGGCGGGGAAAAGAGCTGCTGCCCCTTTCCCCGCACCCCTTTCTCCGCTTGCGGCATCCTTCCTCCGCTGCGCTTCGGATCGTTTCCCTTGACGAAGCCGAACACTTCCTGCACAATCAAGTTGCCAGCGTCGCTACGCTCCGAAATCTCTTCGCCTTCGGCCCGGAATACCCTTCGCGTTCCCTTCGGAATCAGCGTTCACCTTCGCCGGAATCCGCACCCGAAGCCTGGCTCGATAGCGATGGCAGCATAAGCCGTTGGGAGCCACCATGCGCCAGCTATTTGGCAAGCCTCGGGATTCGCCATGCCGAGATCAACATTGGGGCCGGCGAAGGACAAGGCATAAGAATCAATTCATGTGAGAAAACGATCGATATGGAAATAGATGAAGATCGCGTCGTGTGCCCTACTCACAATTGCCTTAGGAATAGGGGCGGTGCCATCGCTCCGAGCCGGCCCGCCGGAAACGCCTCACCTAACCTTTGTGACCGAATACCTTCGCGAATTGGCCATTAACGAAAGCCTCCATGCCTCTGCGGATAAGGAAATGTCGGAAGCGAAAAGTGACAATGAAAGCCTAAGGAACGCAATCCATTGCAGCACCCGAATCCAACTTGAACTGCAATCGCAGATCGACACGCTGAAAGAGATGAGGCTGAACCCACCATTCGAAACACTCATCCCGGACACTATAGGCTTCTACCGTGTGCAGATCGCACTCCATCAAAAAATGATAGATATCAGCAGCGCCTTTCTCGCTGGTCCAAAGCCAGGCGTTGATTTTGGCGCACTCATAGCAGAAATGCCCAAAATCCGGGCCAAAATGGAATTCGTCGATGAGACTTTGTTTAAAGATACAACGCCTCTAACCTTCGCGATGCTCATAGACATGACGCCGGACTCTAAGAATCATTGCAGCCACTTGATCATTACAAAGGCGGAGCGGGTAAAGCTGATTGCTGACCTCAATGACTCCTTCAAAACGATTGACGACCAGGATCAGAACTACAACGTTAGCGGAGCACACCTATTGAAGACCCTTCTTCTCGGGCGCAAATGTTCCGATGAGCCATGGGAATGAGACGCCATAAGAACGACACCCGTACATTCGAGGAGTTGACTTTCAAAGAGCAGGCGCTCGCCATGAACGCAGCGGCTGCGCAATATCGGAAGATGATCGATGCGAATCTTCGGCGCGCAGAACATGAAGGGCACTCGGTTGATCGAGTTCTTCGGACCCGGCTTGGACTGCTCGAACGAATTATTCGAGATTACCAGAATCCCGTTAGAGGGCGATAGCTATAGTTATTTGCCACTAAGTAGCGTCGTCAAAGGGGCGAGCAGTGGGGCAACGAGGGTCATATGATCTGCTGCCAGCGCAATGAAGACCTTGTAACGATCAACGAAACTTGGTGTGCCGTGAGCCTTCTCCATTCCCTCAATGGCCGCACGAAGTTTTACACGCTCTCCGGCTTCGATGACGTTTTCATCGATAACCTTATGTAAATCCATCAAGACCTGAGGGTGGCTGTGCGTCATCGAGGTTGATTGGTGCACCTCAGCGCCAATCCCAATCTGCGACTGGTGAAATGTGCTACCCGATATGTGTACACGCGGAATTGGAGCAGCAGTCACTCTTTTCGCGACTTGCTCTTGTGCGGCTCTGTATCCTTTTTCAGTGAGATAAGCATGCTCGTATTTGCTAAACATAGCGAGGATGACTACTGTTGAACCGGGCGGGTTGTCGTAAGGAACCTTCGGGCCCGTATCGATCAAATCGGCCTCCTCTAAGTCCTTCAAAGCAAGATCGAAATCGACGGAAGCCGCCGCCGTGCCACAACACTTTTGCTTGATCGTGGCAAGCGACAGGCCGACATACCCATTCGTCAATTCCTTCGAAGTAAGCGCCCGATCAACAAATTCAGCCAACAGATACTTTAGGATCTCCGTTGATATCTCTTTTACTCTGCTCATCTCTCGAAGCCTCTTCACAGACGATCAAGAATATGAAATACCCTGTTTCACCAATAAATCCTTAACTTTAGCCTCAATTGCTGATATGCGCTGACGGCGCACAACTTCAGTAGCTGCATTGGTGTCGTAGGAAACCTGTTCTCCCACCGCAATGCGTTTAGCAGCGAATTCAGCCGCCTTTGTACTGCTGTGGAATGATTGCCGACGTCCACCCACGATAATGATGAACTCAGGGAGAGGGCCAGTATCCATGCTACTTGCTTGCCTTCTGCTGCTTCCTGAAATTGGCCCAGCGCTTCTTCTGCGCCGCGGCGATTCTCTTCTTCGCCTCCGGGCTCATAGTGCGCTTCTTTCTGCCGGCGATCGGGGCAACAGGCTTGGCAACTCTCTTGATGCCGCCGCCGATAGCCCGGCGCACTTGGGCAATCTGTTGTTCGAGTTTGTCTCGCTGAGCTTCCAGGCCCACGAGGGCCGCTTCTAAAGTATTTCGATCGAGTTTTGGCATGCGATTAACTCCTCAGAGTATATTCGAATCGCCGGGCCGGGAGACAACGGACCAACTACAACCCGGCCCCGGCGAATAGGCCTGTCTGATAGAGCGTACGATAAGCTAACGGCAAACCCTATCAATGGAAGATCCGTTGGCTCGACAGTCCGTTGTTAAGGCGAGTACGCGTCTTGCCAAAGCGCGGCGCCAGATAAAGGCGCTACGACGTGAGAAGCGAGAACTCAGAACCAAGGCATCCTGGATCGAGTTGCTGAAGGCACTGCCCGCCATCGTTGCATTCATGGCCCTTGGATATACGATCATTGCTGGTCAACGGCAGGCCGAACAAGCACAACAGGCGAGAGACGATGAACGTTTTGATAAAGCTCTCGCGAGAATGGCTAGCGGCAGTTCGAATGAACGACTCATGGGAGTTGCAGGCCTCAGATTATTTCTGACGCCGGCATACAAGGCAAAGCACTTTAACACTCTATATTTCTTGATAGCCCAAGCCACGTCGGAAGGGGATTTCGCGGTTCACCAATCCATCTTGGACACGTTCGGGCTTCGCACTCTACAATCAGTAGACCCTAAGGTGCTTTCCCATGCACTTAATGCTGCAATTGAACGCAACCGCGCTCTGGCTCTCAATCTTTCGGAAAAAGACCGCTTGCGTCTACGCGCCCAAGAGCAAGCTGCATCCCGGCCGGCACCTCGGCGTGAAGATCTTTTGGCCCTCAATCGAGCACCGTTTGGTTTAGTCACTATGAGGTGGACCCCA
>Ga0193753_10003088_pt1 | contig 12610 bp, 29 predicted proteins | sample H1c2metaG_FD_144925 | JGI IMG/M metagenome (GOLD analysis project Ga0193753, IMG submission 144925) | Soil microbial communities from a riparian zone of the East river system, Colorado, United States - H1c2 | ecosystem: Environmental > Terrestrial > Soil > Riparian zone | place: USA: East... | reverse complement strand
GAGGATCTCGGTGGCCGGTGGGCTCCGGCCCCGGACTACGGCACCAAGGTCGCTGCGATCGTCGGCCAGATGGTGCGCTCCGTGGCGTGACCGAAGTGTCCGCTTCGTTCCGACCAATTGCTGCGATCACGCTTCTGACGTGCAGCTATCCCTAACCCAAGGCCGGGGGTCCCCGTGTACCCCCGGATTAAAGGATCTCGTTAGACGGCCGCACAGAGCTTTGGATCTCTTACGCACCGGTAACCCCGTATCCGGTCCGGCCGGTCTTATTCGCCACCATGATCCGCAGGATGCGGCGTGCCGATCCAAAGCCCCAGGATGCCCCGTGAGCCCCGGGCACGGGGCCGGGGTACGCGGATACCCGGCCAGCCCTACGGCGGCGCCAGAGGCCCCATTCTGTGGCGCCACGGGGGCATCCCGGCCCGGCGCTACACTCACGGATGTGATACTCACAATCCCTCTCCTGTTGGCCATGATCGGGCTGGCTCTCCTCTTCGGACGGAGATCATCCCCATGGCTGGTAGCGATCATGTTCTGGGTGATCGGCCTCTACATGCGGGACACCTGGCTGGGGGAACAGATCACTGACGGGCTGAACGTGATGGCCCGGACCATCGGATGAGAGAAGGAAAAGATCATGAAGATCCTCGGCCGTGAGATCACGGTGTGGCTCGCGCTGGTCGCGGGTGTGTTCCAGGTGCTGACCGGCTACGGGCTCGACCTGGACGGCAAGGTCCAGGGCATCGTCACCGCAGTGATCGTGTTCGTGTTCGCCGTGGCGGTCGCTATCGCGGCGCACGACGGGATCATCGCGCTGGCGTCCGGCGTCGTGGTCGCGGCCGGATCACTGTTCACCGCCTTCGGGCTCAACTGGTCGGCAGAGCACCAGGCAAACGTCCTTGCACTGATCACCGTGCTCGGCGCCTTCTGGGTACGCAGCAAGGTCGGGGCTCCGGTTCCGGCGTCGGTGTCCCCGTCCGGCAAGCTCGTGGCGCACAGTCCGGCTGCCTGACCCCGGACACAGAGATGCCCCGCTGCCTCCCGCGAGGGGGACAACGGGGCATCTCTGTGTCCGGGGTCATACCAGGCCGCTGGCCGCAGCCGTGGCCTTGACCCGGTCATAGAAAACCTGCGCCGTGACCACGGGGGGATCCGGCACCGGCGCGGCGGCCGTCAAGTGTGGCACCGTCACGTCCCCGGACCGTTTCAGGAGCGCGGTCAGCTCGGAACCCTGGAACCATCCCCGGCCGTCCAGGCCGAAGCCGTCGGCCCCCCAGGAGTTGTCCACCCACACCCGGTCGTTGTCCACGTCGTACTGCCGCGCGAAGATCTGGTGACCCCCGGCCACACCGGATCCGTAGTCGATCAGGATCTTCCCGTCGGCCCGGGTCTCGAACATCGATTGCTCCCACTCGATGCCGATCGTGACGGGCCCGGTCTGAAGTGCGGACACCAGGGCCGCGTAGGAGAACGCGTGCGTGTACCGGTCGGCCAGGCCCAGCATCACCAGGGCCTTGGCCAGGGTCAGGCCGTCCGACCCGGTGTCGGTCGGTTCCCACTGCCCCGGGTAGGGATCCAGCCGGGTGACGAGGCGGTACAGGTTGACCGCGAAATCCTCGTCCATGGTCCAGGTGGACCCGGCCTTGAACATCCCCTTCGTGTCGGCCTTGGGGACGTTCAAGGAAGACACCCCGGTGTAGCCGAGCGCGTCGGTGCCCTCGAACTCCGGCGCGTTGTTCGGGACACAGGACCCGAGCTGCCCCTGATCGAGGATCGGGATGCGGCGCTCCCAGGTGACGGACTTGATCGCGGACCGGGGCATGACCCCGTGCGCGTACATCGCGGACCGGGAGTCGTGATGGATGTGACGTCCCAGCCGGGGGTCAGCCGGACGGAGCGGGGTGCGGATGATCGAATGTGTCATGACCGGATGATAGATCCTCCCGCTGCGGAACGGGCCGGGAGGTTATGCTCTGCCCATGTCTGATCTCACGAATGCACAGAAGATCCGTTCCGAGGCGGTCGACCAGGTGATCAAGGCGGCGGCAACGGGGCAAGTACTGAACGCCGAGCAGGTCGTCAGGAGCGCGGACAAGATCGCCCAGTTCGTCAAGGACGGGGTGCTGCCGGTCCCCCCGTCGGCGTAACGCAAAAAGGCCCCGCTGCCTCCCGGAGGGGAAGACAGCGGGGCCTCGTTGTGTCACCGGGTGACAGACCCCGGCATCATGGTGTCCAGCACGGCGACCGCGCACAGCAGAAACGAGATCACGATGAACAGGAACACTTCCATCATGTCCCGTCCGGTCTGCCGCCGCGCATGAGCCAGCCGGTAATGGATGTACCGGAGGCTCAGCACGTACAGGGTGAAGGGCGTCATGCGGTGACCCCTGATCCCAGGGCCGTGCGGATCCGGTCCTCGAAGTCGGGGGCCGTCAGATCGAGCGCGGAGAGCCGGTGACCGAACCGGTAGGTCTTCCAGCCGTCCGGGTTCAGCCGCAGTCCCAGGCCCCGTTCCTCAATGGCCACGGTCCAGCGGCGCGAATAATCGAGGGAGGACCATGATCCCTTGAAGCCGGTCGGCTTCTCGGGGAATCCGTCGCCGGATGAATTCGACGTGACCACCGGGCTGGAGTCGTCCTCCCGGAGGAGGTCGATCACCCGGTCCCAGCCGACCGCGTCCCACACCTGGCGGCTGGGGAATTCACTGTCCTCGCGGAACAGTCCGTGCCGGAAGATCCCGGACTCCAGGCCGTCCTCAATCACACCGGCCAGCCAGGCACGGTCCGGCCCGCTCACCCATGCGTGGAGTTCGCACTGGGCATGCAGCCGCGCGGCCAACCGCAGCGGGTCGCTGCCGATCACCAGCGCGGAGTTCAGGCTGACCATGAATTCGTCGATCCGCCTGCCCCGGTACTCGATCAGGTTTCCGTCGAGTTCGCTGCCGTGCGCCATGGACAGGCAGTACGCCATGGGCCAGGTCATCCCCGGCCCGGTGCGCGGGTGCTTGGCCATGTAGTGGCTCGGGCTGACCAGGGAGGCCAGCCGGTCGACATGCGTGCTGTCACGCAGATGCAGCAGGCCTTCGGTGACGTCGTTCACCAGGCCGCTCAGGTTCGCCCGTTCGGACCCCCGTACCCATATCTCCCGGTCGGGGCTGGTGAAGTAGATCGCTGACATGCGGGTCCTTTCCGGTCTTCCGTGCGGTGGTGGTCAGACGCTCCAGCCGTTCTTGCGCTGGCCCCTCTTGCTCTTGCCCCGCTTGACGTACGTAGCAGCGGAGACCTCTTCGGTGTAGGTCATCGGCGGGACCGGGCTGGGTGTGAACTTCCCGCCCTTGGGAGACTTCCGCCCGGTGCCTGAACGATTGAACAGTGCCATGATCATTCCTCTTTCGTCGGTGGGTGGACCTCTTTGATCCATCCCAGTACGCGGCCGATCCGCAGGGCGAGAGAACGCCCGGCGTCCGGCCCGTCGGCGTACCCCCGGCAGATGGCCGGGGAGTCGGTGTCGAGTGTGGTGTGGCAGACGATGTGTCCTTCGTCGGCGCGGGCCGACTGGACCATGCCAGCCACCCGGCCGGGATCCAGGTGCATGGGATTGCCCGGCCGGAATATGCAGGTGTCGCACATGCGCGAACACAGCCGGATCTCCCCCGGCTGTGCCACGTCATTGCGGCGCCCTTCATCGTCATAGTTCATGACCCTCCGAATAGCCGATCAGCTGGAACCTCTCGGCGGTCGCTTCCGTGGGGCCGGTCCCGGACGACCCGGGTGCGCCGGTCACGGCGCACGGTCCTTGACCGGGTCGATCCGCCCACCGGGGCACTGCTTCCCGGAGTGATTGACCCGGTGCGGGTATACGCGGCCCTGTCCGTCGTGCTCCCGGGGGAACCCGTAGCGCTCATTACCGCGCACTTCCCCGCATCCACCCGGGCAGTACACCCGGAAGGGGGACGGCGCCCAGGGCTTGTAGGTCCGGCGTTTACGGCTCATGGTTTGGTTCCCTTCTCTGGTCATGGTCACGGGTCTGTATATTCGGGGTGTTGATCGATCGGTCAGCCAGGAAAGGATCATGACCATGACCCGCTCTCTCCTTCTCAAGAGGACCGCGTACCCGGCGGCTCTGGCCCTTCTGCTGGCCGGGTGCACCGTGGCGTCCGGCCATGAGCCCAACGCGTCGCAGCGCGCCTTCCAGGCGACCGGTGGGCAGCGTCACCATCACACCGTGAGCCCGTCCGCCACGGCCCCGGCGCCTGTGGTGCCGGGCACCGTGACGGTCACCGGGTCCCCGGTCAAGAACTTGATCGAGGCGGCCGAAGCGGCGGAGTCATCGAACTTCTGCAAGGCATCCAACCTGCCGCCCGGTGAGGGCAAGGCCAACAAGGGCGGTACCTGCGTGTCCACCCCGCTCGGGGAGATCGCGGCCCACCCGGTCCGGGTGGCTACGAGCGTCCCCCGGGTCAACCGTGTCGGCAAGCCGGTCAAGGTAAAGATCCTGATTGCGGACAATCAGGGCCCGATCGATCTCAACGCGTTCACGCATGACGAGAACGGCAAGGCGGGCATCACCCTGCATGAGTTCCCCGGCCAGCTCGATGACAACGGGCGGCCGTTCATCCACTGCCACCTCGGCATAGCCAAGCTGGTCAACGGTTTCCCCGGCGAGCTGTACGACGGCGCGTTCTCCGGTGTCCAGGGGTTCCAGGGCAAGGGCATCGTGGCCACGGTCACCGGTCTGCCGCGCGGATCGTTCCGGGCCGACGTCTACTGCTCGGTGCCCGGACACGCTCCGCTGCCCACGGCCCTGGCCAACCAGGTGCAGGCGTTCGACACGGCTGACCTTGTCGTGGTGGGGCGCAACGGCCGATGACCCTGATCGTCCCGCTGGTGAGCTTCGTCCTGCTCGGGGTCGGGTCGGCGGTGTGGCTCGCGGGCCTGCCCGCGCTCCCGGCCGGTGTCAGCGCCGGGCAGATCACAGACGTCGGCGCGCGGCTCACCTGCGCAGCATGCGGCGCTGCGCCCATCCTGATGCTGTCCGTGGCCTATGCCGGGTTCGCCCGGCTGCCGCTGCTGCTCGGGTTCGTGGTGGTCCCGGCATACATCCTGATCGCAGTGATCTGCGTCGTGCTGCCGGAGGTCGGCCGGGGTGCGGTCACCGGCTTCCTCGCGGGCATCGTCGCCGTGCTCGCCTACGACCTGACGCGCCTAGCGCTGAGCTACAGCCAGGGCGGGAAAGATCCGATCCCGCACATCGGCACCATGCTGATGGGGTCCGGCGCGCCGTGGTGGCTCGGCTATCTGTGGCGCACCTTCGGCAACGGCGCCGGGCTCGGGGTGGTCTATGGCGTGCTGTGTCCGCGCAAGTGGTGGGGGCCCAAGACCGGGCTGGCGTACGCCAGCATGATCGGGCTGGGGATGATCCTCACATTGTGGATCTTCCCGCAGGCACAGCTTCAGCTGTTTAAGCTCACCTGGCAGACCTTCGTCAACTCGTGCCTCGGGCACGGGACCTACGGCCTGGTGCTGGGACTGATGGCCAGGGCCGCGCGGGACCGTCCCCCGAAGGAACGGGCGCGCGGCCGACACGCGGCCGGTGCTACAGATCCTGGGCCGGGTGATCCCGTTCCGGCCGCAGCCGGAACGGGACATCGTCCGCAGGGCGGTTCACCGCGTCGGCCAGCGCAAGGATCGCGCTGGCGATAGCAACGTTGGCCCGTGCCATCAGGATCATGGCCAGCGTCTCGTCCGGCCGTGTGGTGTTGCGGATGGCCTGGTGCATCGTCACGTCGATCTCGCGGCCGGTCTCGGCCAGGGTGTGGTACACGTCTTCGTATGCGGTCATTGCGGGTCTTCTCTCGGTTGGGGGATCACTCCGTGACGTGACGCTTCTTACGGAGCCTCCGGCGCTGCGGACCGGTGAGCCGGTCCACGGATCCGTTCTGGCGCAGGTAGATCAACTTACGGTGGTCGTTGGTCACTTGAGGATGCCTGCCTTCTTCAAAGCCTTGACGTCGGCCTGGCGGGACCGTGCACCGGCCAGCCGCTCCCTGGCGTCCACGGCATCGCGGTGTGCAAGGCGGGCCCGCCGGATGTTCGCCCCCATGAACGGAGAGAACAGGGTGCGGAAGAGCCCGCGCTTCGTGGTCTTCTTGTCGGGGTCGATGATCATTTTCCGTGCTTTCCTTTCGACATGTAACCAGGGATAACTTCCATGATCACGTTCGTGGTGAGTCCGTCCAGAAACTTGGCCGGGACCCCGGCCGCCTTCAGTAGTTTGTGCAGGGTGGACCACTTGTGCTTCGCGCCGGTCCACAGCGCTGCGCCCTTGCCCTTGGTCCAATAAATACTGCCAGAGGGGATGACCCGGCCCGTAGGGAAGCTGGGACTGTGCACGATCTGACATTCTGCGATCACCTCCGTTCGGTCGAAGGGGTGTCTCCTACCTGATCACGAAACGTACTCCTGGGCTGATTCGATCCACCCTGGGATGTCCATGGATGCTAGGGAGATATTGCACCCCTGGCATACCAGCCCCCGAACGCGGCCAGTACGGTGATCATGATCAACCGACCTGGCAGGCCGGTTGCACGGCCCTATGGCGCATTGCCCGTCTTGTTCGAACAGCATTGCCTCGTACATCGCCTTATCGACCCCGTACCGCATGACCAGCATCCGGAAGCGCAGGTTAGGGGCACACCCATAGCAGATCCACTGCTTGTTACCTCCCCGACGTCCACCCCATCCCATTGGGGATCCGCATTGCTTGCATGGCCACCTCTCGGATAGCTTCGCTGCCTTCTTCCTTGCAGCGAACCTAGCTTGTGTAGCCTTCCGACATGGGACACACGCGCCGTTCGCGGCCCGTTCGTTGTGTGCTGTACACCTACTGGGCATGTTGCTTCAGTGCCTCACGAGTTAGATCACCTGGAGTTACGTCGCCTTCATCGCGGTTGTCCGCGAAGATGTGCCATCCGCCCCGCATGGCTGCGCGGTCCACCAGCTGGCTACAGATAGCGGATTTTCGGGAAGCCATGTAGTGCTTCAGCCGACGTGTCGGAACCCCGAACCGGTGCAGCGCAAGGGCGCCGTAGTCGGCCCAGGAGTACGGGACTCCGATCATGTTGATGGCTTCCTGCGCGACGGCAGCCCCGTACTTGGCCGGGCACCGTAGCCACAAGATCTTGAGTCCGTCATAACGGGACAGGTCGGCCAGCCGGGCACCGCCTGGCATGGCTTCAACGATCTTGCTGTTGCCAACGTAGTCAAAGGCGTGCTCGAAGTCCTCGAACCCGTCGCCGTTCAGCCATTGCAGGGCCCGGATGGCATAGCCTCCGGACCCCGCCATCTTCACCAGTCCGATGTCTCCGGGATTTGGGTTGTAGGTCATTCCCGCAGCATAGAGGTTGATCAGGCTCTCGCCGCGTACAGGTTGATGACGATTGCCAGGCTGATGATCCAAGCGAATTCGATCATGCGCCAGTACGCACCCCACCGTGATGGACGGACGATCTTCCACGATTCCGTGTCCCGCTCCGGGATCACCGGCACGCAGAACACCGGGCGGGGGACCGGCATCCACATGCCTTCGGGCACCGGCCACCGGTCCGGGTCGAACTCACTGCCGCAGTCCACGCACAGCCACCGGACCAGCTCGCCGGTGGGGTACACGTCCACGGGCTCGGGGGTCAGATGGTTGCACCGACCTTTGATCCACTGTGAGTGGGAGTCGGCCGTCGTGGTGATCTCGCACCAGTCCCACCGGGGATCCATGTGATCACCCATCGTCCCGGATCCTCTTCTCGGTCGCGGCCAGTTTGGCGCGGTCCTCGGCCAGCCGTTCGGACACCTGCTGGATCACGTATTCGCGCCGTTCGGGGGACCGGTCCTCGACGGACCAGTCAAAACTGGTTCGGGCTTCCCACCCCTCCAGTTCGTTCCCGGCTTCCAGTTCGGCCAGCCGGGTCTCCCGGAGCTTGATTAGTTTGATCAGTTCGGCGGTGTTCCCCTCGTCCTGGGTGGGGAGAGGGGAAGGCGGCAGGGTCGGGATGTCCGGGTCGTAGTCCGAACCCTCGTTGTTGAACCCGGGCTTCAGCACCACGACGCGATCCGGGGCCAGGTCGACCACCGGCTTCTCACCCCCGCCGTACGAGCGCCGGACCACACGGATCCGGATCCGGCCGGTCGCGGTGACCGACGGCTGACCGGTCGCGCGTGTGGGCGACTGGAGGACGATGCCTTCAGCCATGGCCACGGACCGGCCCACGCCGAATCCGTAGATCACGGTATCCCCGGCGGTGATCTCCACACCCCGTGCGTCTCTCAGTTCCATGGTCATACGGTCATCTCCCTCTCTGCTGTCATCGCTGCAACCTGGCGTCGCAGCTCATCCCGGATGCGGCGTGCGCGCTCCAGCTCCGTATCCCGTTCCACGGCCAGCGCGCGGCCGACCGTGAGCACGATCAGCGCCGCGCGCTCCGCCGTGTCCGGGGTGACCGGAATCCCCAGCTCCGCGATCAGAGCCGATGCCGCAGCGCGGACCAGCTCCGCCGTGGCGGGCAGGGGATCGGCGGGCAGCCGGAGCACGAACTCATGGCAGCGGGCTGCCGCGGTCACACAGGCGCCGGTGCCATTGGCGTGCTGGCTCTTGCCGTACCCGCACCGGCACGGCGGATCACCCATGCCGTACCCGGTGCAGATGCAGCGGCGCGCCTCCTGCGCAGTCTCATGGCTGCACACGGCGCGGCCCTTGCGCATGCAGGTATCCGGCGATGTGGCCCTGATGGACGGCGCTCGCACGGTCGACCGCTCCGAGCTTCTTGCACACGCGGCGTACGTGGGTCTTGGCTGTGTGAGAAGAGATCTCCAGACGTACCCCGATCTCCACATGGGTGCAGCCCTCCGCCATGAGGCGGAGGACCTGGACCTGGCGGTCCGTGAGTGTGCTTGTCATCGTCCCCCCTTCCGGTTCCGGAGCCACCAGGCGGCAGCCCCCACGATGATCAGAGCGGAACCGGCCAGGACCCCGCCCATCAGGAGTCCTGGCCGGTGTCTGTCTTGACGTGCCACGGGCTCCGACCAGCGGCGATGATCTTGATTTCCCGGGTCGAGGCCCGGTCGGGCTCGGTATCCGTCCCCGTGATCCAGTAGGCCGAAGCCCGGGAACCCCGGTAATCCATGGACCCCTGGACGATCTGGTCCACGGTGAAGGTCCGGCCCCGCTGCACCACGGTGTCCCCCGGGCGCAGCCGGTGGGTGCTGAGTACGATGATCTCTTTCATAGTCTCCTCGGTCTCGGTCGGCTGATCACGAGTGCCCCCGGCAGGATTCGAACCTGCGTGCCCCCGGCAGGAATCGAACCTGCCGGGGGTCGTTCTCGGTCCGCTGAGCTACGAGGGCCGGACCCCGGCCGCATGGCCGGGGGTGGATCACTAGACAACCGCGAGGATGACCACTACCAGCAGGACAATCAAGAGGATGCCTACCGCATAGCTGATCACAGGGACTCACCCCCTGTCCGGGTCTCTGCGGACTGCTCTTCCCCCTCCGGGTACCCGGAGACCGGGGACACCGTGGGAGGGCCGCAGGCGAGCCGCTGGAAGGGCCCGCCGTCGTAGTCCATGGGGTCGATGGCGTGGCGCCATGTGTCGACGTCACCCTGCGGGTGATCACTCAGGTACTGTTGGGTCTCGTCCTTGGTCATCGGTCATACATCTCGGATCATCAGTCGCCCCGGCGGGTGGCCGGGGATCGGACCAGGTGGCCCGCCCGGCGGGCAGGCCACCCCGTGCCCCCATGGTGCTCCTGATCGGAGCACCCGGAGGGTCACGATTCCGTGGTGTCCAGGGCCTCGGTCACGAGATCATGGAGCTGGATCTTGTGCTTGTCGGAGAACTCGCGCTGGGCAACCCGCGCCGTGGCTTCAGCGATCACCAGCCGGTGGTACTCCGTGAGCACGTCATCGCTGACGTCCCCGAAGAACTCCTTTTGGGTATCGCCCCAGTACCGGGACAGCTGTTCCCGGGCTTCCTTGCCCCGGATGACCCAGGTCACCAGAATGTTGCCGTTCGCGGAGTGCACGCCGGTTGCCGTGCCCCGCCTGACCGTGATCCCCGAGGTCCCCTTGCGGGTCACCCGGACGAACGGAACGGAGACCCTGCGGGTGGTCTGCTTGGTCGCGCGGGCAATCATGGTGGCCAGCTGATCCCGGCTGTCGGCGCGCAGGCGGTTGCCCGCGTGAGTGGCTTCCCAGGTGCCGTGGTCGTCCACGGTGATCGGAACGGTGACACCGTGTGTCTTGATCTCTCCTGCGGTGTATTCGGTCATTCCTCGATTCCTTTCTCGGGTAGGGATTCGTCCGGCTCCAGTGGGGAGCCGGAGAGGAAGATCCTCCCCATGCTCCGCTCGAAGCCCCGGATGGTGGCGAGGTGCTGCTCAGCCCAGTACCGGCGGTGGTAGTCCCAGCCCAGGAAGCGCTGGGATCCGTCCTCCTCGATGACCAGGCAGTCCCACCTTGCGAGTGCGGGGAAGATCCAGCGCTTCCACCAGGGCCGCCGGTCGACCAGTTCGTACATGACCTTGGGCAGAGAATCCTTCGAGATCAGCAACCTCCTTTGTAGGTTTCTGTACAGACGGTGGACCGGGGGGCGGGGCGGGAACCGTGGCCGGTCCCGCCCTGCTGGCGGTAATACACGATCACCGCTGCGATGATCACAATCCACACCCACCAGGTCGACCTGCCCGACGAATGGCCGTAGCCACTCCGCCGGACCGGGGACCTCCGGGTATGGCTGATGCGACGTCGGCTCATGGATGCCCCGTCCTAGACGCTGAGCGCAACGTAGGTGAGGAGGAGGACGGTCAGCATGCTGACCGTGGCCACGTAGACCGCGAGGCGGCTGGAGACCGGCTCACGCGGCTTGCCGACGGACGCAATGGTGGCCAGCATCCCGATCACCTGGACACATGCCAGGACGACGAGAATAGCTACGATCATGATGGGGATTCCCTTCACCGGCTTGCGGCGTATCCGCAAATCCACAGCGAAGGCCCCGGCCGTGCTGGCCGGGGCCCTGCTGGTAGAACGGCGGATGATTCAGTTCTTGTGGATCATGAGCCCGGATGGGCTGCGGCGATCCTGCTCCGCCAGATCGGCGGTCCGGTTCTTCTGGGCGGATGTCTGACGGGGCTTGACGATCTGGATCTGTTTCACGATCGCTCGTCTCTGGTCTGGATCATTCTGGCGGGGGTACGACCTGTCCCAGCGGTCGCTTCAACCGTGTGCCGAGATCCGCAGCCTGGCTGCCGTACGCAACGGTTTCGTCACTCAGGCATTCGCGTCCGTGGATCTTCCGGAGATCGCCGATGGTGAGACCCGTCCGGATGTTGGGACCGTATACCTCGGACGTAGCGATCAGGACGATGAAGTCGTCCGGGTAGTCGTCCCATACGTCCAGGGTCTGCTTCAGGCGGTCGACCATGCTGACCGGGGGTTCCGGCCACAGATCGATGATGTGCTTGTCCCTGGCCATGGTCATTTGTCCTTGCCGGGATCTTTGGGCTTGCTCCAGCGGGTGCCGTTGAGATCGCGATTCAGCCGGTTCGCCGCATTCCTGCGGGAACGGCTGGACGACTTACGGGCCCGGCCGGTCGGGTTGTTCCCGACCGGGTCGCGGGGATCTTTGGTCATGGTCACCTCGGGTCGGTCCTACTTGCGGAGGTTGTGACGGATGGTCAGATGCTTCGCAGCATCCGACCAGGACCGGAAGGGCATGTACGTGCCGTACGGTACGCGGGCCCACCACACGTGGACGTCCGTGTCACAGTGGATCACGTACTTCTCGATCTTGGACTTGGCCATGACGGGTCAGCAGTTCTTGGGGTCGGGCACGGAGCTGATCGCGCCGTACGCGCTGTCACCGTGGTACGCGGAGAAGATCCGGACACCGGTCTTGGCCCCGTCCAGATCCACCAGGCAGGCGGTTGCCTGATTGCTGAACCCGTCCGGCGCTTCGATCAGCGTCCACATCGGGCGCAGGTGCTCCCGGTTGTGCGGTCCGTCCTTGAACGGCTCGTTGAACTTCTCCCCGCAGCCGGACATCCCCAGCGCTCCGCCGGTGACCAGTACGGCGGCAGCGATGCCGACGATGACGGCCCGGCGGGCGCCCCGCACGGTGCGCCGGGTCTCGGCGTCCACCGCATCCTTTGCATTGATCATGTGTGGTCCTTCGGTTGTGATCGACGGTCGGTGTCCGTAGATCCGGGACCATGGCCGGGCTGCCCCGGCCATCATCCTGAGTCGGCGGTGTTCAGACCTTGACCGCTACCCATGGGCGCGTCGCGGTGGCCACCACGGCCACGGTGACCTCCAGCACGTACCGGGTGCCGGTCTCTCCGTGGAACCCGTTCAGAATCCCGTCCGTGGCGTCCTCGGGGGTCACGTAGTGGGCCGGGTCCGACCCGTCACAGTTGTCGTCCTCGGGGGTCTCGATGCGGTCCTCGGCCACGGATACGACGTACCAGGTTGCGATCTTGTCCGTCATGGTGCCTCCTTCCTGATCTTTCGTAGGCTGACGGTCTCGGGGGTGGACGGTGATTGCGAAAGATCAGGAAGG
>Ga0193753_10003087_pt1 | contig 12613 bp, 14 predicted proteins | sample H1c2metaG_FD_144925 | JGI IMG/M metagenome (GOLD analysis project Ga0193753, IMG submission 144925) | Soil microbial communities from a riparian zone of the East river system, Colorado, United States - H1c2 | ecosystem: Environmental > Terrestrial > Soil > Riparian zone | place: USA: East... | reverse complement strand
ACCATGCGCTGTGGTTCCATCGCCCGTTCCGCGCCGACGACTGGCTGCTGTATTCGATCGACAGCCCCAGCGCCCAGGATTCGCGCGGGCTCGCGCGCGGCTCGATCTACGACCTGCAGGGACGGCTGGTGGCCAGCACCGCGCAGGAAGGCCTGATCCGCGTGGTGAACGATGCCGCGGCGGCCTCGCAAGTGCCGGCGAAGGAATGATCCCATGAGACAGATATTCACCAGCGCGCGCCTGGAAAACGTGGAAGCGGTCGCGCAGATGCTGGAAGAAGACGGCATCGAGGTGCGCATCACCAATGGCCGTTCCTACAAGGGCTCCATCCGCCGCAACTTCAGCTACCGCGAAGGCGGCAACGAAGGCGCGCAGCCGGCGGTGTGGATCGTCAGGTCCGAGGACCAGCCGCGGGCGCGCGTGATCATGCGCGAACACGGCCTGCTCGACAGCTCGCGCAACCCGTCGCAGAACTTCCCGGGCCCGACGTTCATCGAAGTGCAGCCGGCGCGGGCCATGCGCACGCCGCAGAACCGCGCGTTCAAACTGAAGGTCGGAATGTTGCTGGTGATCGCCGCGATCATCGCGCTGATCATGTTCCAGACGCTGGGCCGCAAGGATGCGCAATCGACGTCCGGTAGCAAGGCCGGGCTGGCGCCGGTGCCCGAGACCTTGACCCGGGCCCTGTTCGCCAGCCAGACCTTCGCCGGCGATGCCAGGGTCGCGTGCCTCACGATTGACGGCAAGGATGCGCCTGCGGCCTTGGCCGAGACGCTGTCCCGCCCGCAACTGGCCGTGGTCCCCGGCTCGCACTGCGTGCGCGTCGCCACCGAAGGCAGCGGCAGCTATGCCCGCGCCTCGCACAGCCCGGCGGTACTGGTCGAGATCAACGGCTTCCGCCCCACCACGCCCGACTCGGGCCAGGTCCAGTACAGCGCTTACCGTCACCGCATGCGCGCGACGTACAAAACTTTCGAAGTGCGGCGCGCGGATGGCCAGTGGCGGATCGTGCGTACGCTCAAACACATCGCTGCCTGAACTAGGCCCAGGTCGAGAAACGCGCGCTGACCTGCCGGCGGCGACCGCCGTTCAGGACGTTCCCGCGGGGCGCGCGTTGGCCGGCTTTTGTCGCATCGGCCTGCCGATCACCGTGTAAATCCTGACTTTGGGATTGATGCTGGGGACGGCCACCACATCCGCGCGCTCGACCTGTATCTCCGGCTGCGGCGACATGGCGAGCTGCAGCGCGTGCCGGATCCGTTGCCGCTGCGGATCGGGTCGGAACGCCACCGCGATTGCGACAACGACCAATACCGAAGCCAGCGCGGTTGCCGCCATCGGCGGCGGCCAGCGAGACGCCGGCGGACCTGCGGCCAGCGCGCGCCTCAACCTGAGTTCGCCGCCAGCAGGAGGATCCAGCCTTTCGAGTTGCCGGGTGGGCAGTTCGTCATCGCTCATCGTCTTCTCCCAGCCATCTGCGCAAACGCCGCACGGCGGCGTTTTTTCGCGAGCCGACGGTTCCCTCGGGGATGCCGAGTACCACGGCAATCTCACGGACCGACATACCGCTGAATTCCGACAGCAGGACGATCTGCAAGGCCGGCACCGGCAGCCGCTTCAGTGCCGCATGCAGCTCCGCCGTCGCCATGCTGCGTTCTGGATCGGCTGCGGAAGAACGGTCGGCCAGGCTGGCGTCGTCGACTTCCCGCCAAGGCCTGAGCGCCCTCCAGCGCAGCCGGTTGCGTGCGAGGTTCATGGCCGTGGCATAGACCAATGCATCGATGCGCGATGCGTCGGTGTTTGCGCGTTGCCGCCAGATCCGCAGATAGGCGTCATGGATGAGGTCATGGCAATCCTCAGCGCTCCACAACATCCGGTAAAGCACGTTGTAAAGCGGTTTCTCGACGCGCCCGTACGAGGCGACGAGTTCCGTCTCGTCCACGGGCATGGGCGAATCAGTCCTTGCCGCCCTGCGGTTGCGCCTGCACGACGACCAGCCGCAGGCCGTCGCCGGCAGCATCGTCGCTGCTCATGTTGAGCACCACGAATTCATCGGCCTTCAGACGCGTCCGGGTATGCACATTGGGCGGCGAAGTCATATTGGTTTTGCCCTCGATTTGCGCACTCGACGGAGTGGAAAGTTCGGCTTCGAGGAGGAGCCCTCGATCGCCTGGCGTGAGGCGCGCGCTGACCTGCGTCATACACGACGTCTGGGTACTGGCCATGCCCTGTCCGGGCAAAGCCAGAATCTCCACGAAATCGACGAGTTCGAACGCATCCTGCCCCATCGTGCTGCCGACCTCGTCCAGCACCGGCTTGAGCGCCTCCAGCCTGGCGTCCGACGCTGCACTGGACGCAGCCGCCGAGCGAAGGAACCAGAACCGCAGCCGCACCGGCGCGTCATCCATCGCAACCTTGGCCGCGCCTGTGTCCGAGAGCGAGCGGATGGCTTCGGCTATCGACTTCTGGGTCGCCGGTGGCGCCATCACCAGCAGCCGGCCGTCGGCCCCGGTCGAGACCCGACCGACACCGGGCTGTTCGCTGTTGCCCGCAAGCACATCGCGCAAGGCATTGCCGACTGCCGCAGCCTGTTGCGGCGGGACGGTATAGACCTGCACGACCATGACGTCCTTGCCGGCTCCCGTGTCCGGTTCCTCGCCGCATCCCGCCAGCGTCAGCACGGCGCATGCCGCCAGGGCGATCCATTGCTTGTTGTACATGGCGATCCTGTCTCCTGAAGAGTCATGTCCGGCCCGGGCTGGGCCCTACTCTCTCCTCCTACACGCGACGGGGAGTTTTCTTCATTGCGGGCGCGAATTGACGGACTGCGGTCACATTCTCCGCCCCCGAGGCGTCGCGGTCTTAGAATCCCCTGGAAACGTCATGAATACCGAAACCATCGACCTGCTGATCCGTCACGAACTGCCCGCGGCCGCCAGCGGCGACCGCGACGCGTACGGACGCATCGTCGCCGCCTGCCAGAACACCGTCACTGCCGTCGCGCTGGCGATAACGCGCGACGTGCCGGCCAGCGAGGATATCGCGCAGGAAGCCTTCCTGTCGGCCTGGCAGCATCTCAAACGCCTGCAGAGCCCGGCGAGCTTCCTGCCGTGGTTGCGGCAGATCACCCGCAACCTGGCGCGCGACCATTTGCGCGCCAGCCGGCATCGTCCGCTGAATGGCGACACCGCGGAAATTGCCATCGCCCTCGCCGCCGACCCTTCGCCGACGCCGGCACAGCGGATCATCGAAGACGAACGCGAGCATGCGGCCGCCGAATTGATCTCCGCACTGCCCGAGGAAAGCCGCGAAACCCTCCTGCTGTATTACCGCGAAGGCCAGAGTTCGCAACAGGTCGCCGCATTGCTGGGCCTGTCGGACGCGGCGGTGCGCAAGCGCTTGTCGCGCGCCCGGCAGGGTCTGCGCGAAGACCTGCTGAAGAGATTCGGCGAATTCGCGCGCAGCTCGGCGCCGGGGGCCGCATTCACTGCGGTCATTACCACGGCGCTGACGATAGCCAGCCCGCCCGCAGCGGCGGCCGGTATCCTTTCGGCCGGCGCGGTAGTCGGCGCCAAAACGTTCGGCAAGATCCTGCTCGGCGCCGCGGGCAGCATCGGTTTCGCCATCATCGCCGCTTTCGCCGGCATCTATCTGGGTCTGCGCAGCCAGTTGCGCGGCTCGATTGACGAGCGCGAACGCCGCGAGCTGGTCCGCAGCGCCGTCATCAACGGATTCGCCTCGATCGGTTTCGTGATCGCCTTGATCGTCATCGCACGGACCACCACGGGTTGGCTGCCGGCAGTGACGGCGACATTCGCTTTCATGGGCGTGATCTTCTATCAGAGCCTGGTGGTGCAGCCGCGCGCGCTGTCCCGCCGGCACGCGCTGGAAGCGGCTCGCGACCCGGTGGCGGCCGCGCTCGAGCGCCGCAAGGAACGCATCAAATGCTGGATCGGCGTCGTGCTCGGAACGGCCGGGGGCATGTTCGGCCTGATCGGCGGTTTGATCGCGTCGGGACGGCTGTGACGCATTGGGCGCCTCTTCCTGCATGGAGCTGGAGCCGCGACCGCTTTGTAGAGCGGAGCTTGCTCCGCTGCTATTCCTCGATGCGGGCGGATCGGAGAAGCAGCGGAGCAAGCTCCGCTTTACAACGATCGCGCAACCGACCGACTACTTGAGGCAGCCGGGAATGACCGGTCGAGCGCCGTGCCCGACGCAGAACTTGAAACCCTGCGGCAGTCCGGAGATCTGTTTCGATGCGCCCGTCTTCAGCGTGAACTCGCTCACCGGCTTGGCGATGCACCCGGTCTTGCCAGCGCCGGAATCCCGCGCGCAATTACTCATGAACAGCACATAGGTGCAGTCGCCGCTGACGCTCTTGATGCACTGGAATTTGGCCAGACCGTCGGACAGCGTCGCACGGATGGCGTTGGCGCCGGCTTCGCCCGTGGACGACATCGTCACCACGGTGATGCTGGGCCGTTCGTTGCAGCCCAGCAGCGTCAGCACGACCGAGACGCACATGATCACGAAACGCATGAATCTACCTTCGCTCTGCATGCACATGGATGGCGTCCCTACATGTTCCGGAACAAGGTCATGAACGGCTGGCTCACAGTCAGCGTTTCCGGCCGCTGTTTGAGCCTGACGATGCCCTTGCCGGTGTCGTCGCGCGTGATCGAGGCGATCGCCTTCAGATTGACGATGGTGGAACGGTGGATCTGCTTGAACGTGGCGGGATCGAGCACGTCGAGCAGCTCGCGGATCGGCTTGCGCAGCAACGATTCGCCTTCCGCCGTCATTACCACCGTGTATTTGTTGTCGGCGCGGAAATAGGCGACGTCGTCGACCATGATCAACCGCGTTTCCTTGCCCGCGCTGGCGGTGATCCAGACCAGCGGCTCGCCGCTCTGCCGGGGCATGGCGCCCAACTGCCTGATCAGCGCCGCCAGCACGCCGGCATCCGGCTGCCCCGCTGTCGCGCGCGCCTGCAACCGTTGCACGGTGGCCAGCAGCCGTTCGCGCGAGATCGGCTTGAGCAGGTAGTCGACCGCGCCGGTCTCGAAGGCATCGATCGCGTACTGGTCGTAGGCGGTGACGAACACCACCTGCGTAGCGGGGCTGGCCTCCGCCATCGCCGTGGCGACCTCCAGGCCGGTCAGCCCCGGCATGCGGATATCGAGGAAGGCGACATCGGGCTGATGCGCAGCGATCGCTTCCAGCGCCTCGCCGCCGTCTTCGCATTCGGCGACGATCTCCAGTTGCGGCCACACCTCGCGCAGCATCGACACCAGAGCCTGGCGCAGCAGCGCCTCGTCTTCGGCGATCACGCACTTAAGCATGGACGTCGCCCTCGCCCTCGGTGACGGGCACGACGATGGTCGCCGCGACGCCGCTGGGGAAATTGGCCACGATCGCGAAACTGGCCGCCGCGCCGTAGGCCAGCTGCAAGCGTTCGCGCACGTTCTTGAGCCCGATGCCGGTGCCGCTGCTCTGCGCGTTGAAGCCCTGCCCGTCGTCGGCGACGGTGACCGCCATGCCCTGGTCGTGGACTCGCGCCAGTATCCAGATCGTGCCGCCGCCGGGCTTGGGCTCCAGCCCGTGCTTGATCGCGTTCTCGACCAGCGTCTGCAGCATCATCGTCGGGAACGGCTGCGGCTGCAGCGGCTCCGGCACGTCGATCTGCAGGTTCAGGCGCGCGCCCATCCGGATCTTGAGTATTTCCAGGTAGGCGCGCGCGCGCTCGAGCTCCTCGCCCAGCGTGGACAGCGAATCCTCGGTGCGCGGCAACGAATGGCGCAGGTACGAAATCAAATTGCCGAGCATCTCGTCGGCGCGCTGCGGCTCGCTGCGCGTCAGGTATTGCGCGCTGGCGAGCGTGTTGTAGAGGAAGTGCGGCTCGACCTGCGCGTGCAGCAGGCTCAGCTTGGCGACCGTGAGCTCCTTCTCGGTGACGGTCTGCTTGGCCGTGGCCTGCTCGCTGCGGCGGCGCTCGGCGACGCGGCGGGTGATGGCGCGCGTGATCGCTTCGGCGTTTTCCAGGTTGGTGCCGTCATCGACCTTGAACCAGTCGCTCCACGCAGCGCTTTCGGGCTCGCAGATCAGGATCAGGCTGCCGGCGCCTTCGCCGGGCGTGACCGTGGTCATGATCTGGTTGCGCTTGCTGCCGAACCAGCCGAGCGGGTTGTAGCGGCTGGGCATTTTGTTGCTGTAAGGATCGATGCGCTTGACCTTGGCGCGCACCTGCAGGCTGTCGCGCGCGCTTTCGATCTCCTCCGAACCCGGCAGCTCGCGGATCGCGGCATCGACCAGGTCGAAAGCCTCGCCCGCCTCGAACGGAATCTCCACCTGGCGCCGCTGGCGGTTGGCGAGCGTGCCGGCGTCGACGTGTCCTGCGATCAGCCGTACGCGCCGCAGATGCGAGAACGCACTGGTGACCACCAGCGCCATGGTCGCGAAGAACAGCAGCACCAACGGCCACGGCGGCCCACCCTGCATGCCGCCGAACAGCCCGGTCCACAGCATCGCCGAGAGCATGAACAGCAGGAACCACGCGATCGCGATGCGGGCGACGAAAAACAGGCTGGTGATCACGGTAGGCGCCGGCGTTCTGGGTTGCCGCGGAGAATAGCCGTCCGCCGGCACGCCGTCCCCGCCGATCCGACGAAACCCTGTAATCGGCGACGAAACCGGGCGACCTGGGCACAAAAAGCGCGCGGCCTCGCCGGCAGGCCCGCAAACCCGCTCCCAGCCGGCGCGCGGGCGAAAAAAAGCCCGGCCATCCTGGCCGGGCTGATCCAAATCGGATGCGTGCGGGTTCAGTGCTGCCGCTGCGGTGCCGATTCCATTTCCTCGCGGCTGATGCTGCCATCGCCGTTCTTGTCCATCTTCTGGAAACGTTCGGCGCTGCGCGACTGCGATTTCTGCTGGAACTCGGCGCGGCGCTTCTCGCCGGAAGCATCCATCTCGGCCTTGGACAGCTTGCCGTCCTTGTTGGCGTCGGCGGAAGCGAACCAGGCCTGCTTGTGCTCGCGACTGCGCAGCTCGCGATCGCCGCGATCGACGTAGCCGTCCTTGTTGGCGTCCATTTTCGCGAAACGTTCCGCAAACTTGGGATCGGCGGCGGCCTCGGCCTTGCTGATGCGGCCGTCCTTGTCCTTGTCGGCCTGCATCATCTTGTCCGAGCCGCGATGGCCACGATGGCCGCCGCGCCACTGCGGTCGTTCTTCAGCCGTCAGCTTGCCGTCCTTGTTCTTGTCGAGCTGGTCGAAGCGGGCGGCGAATTTCTCGGACTTGGCCGCTTCGCTGCGGTCGATCGCGCCGTCGTTGTTGGCGTCGAGCTTGCTGTGTTGTGCGGAATGCGGGCCGGGTGCGGTAGCGGTGGCCTGCTGCTGCGCGACGGCGGTACCGACCGCTGCCAGGGCCAAGGCAGCGGCGACGTACAGGATCTTGCGGTTCATCAATGTCTCCATTCGGGCAGCGCGATGCCGCCACTGCCTGGATCAACGCCCCGCCACAGCGACGGATGACAGCCCGGCGCCCGCATTCAGCATGCGGACAGTCGCGGCGTCTGCGATGCGGAGCGGTATCCTTGCGGCATGCCTAACGCCCTCGCCCGTGCAGTCTCGATCCTGGGCCATCCCCTGCTGGTATTGCCGATCGCCGTGCTGCTGCTGGCCGCGGACGATGGCAGCGCCCCGCATCGCCTGTTCCGCCTGGGCCTGGCCCTGGCCTGCCTTGCCGCGCTGGTGATGGCCTATTCGTGGTGGCAGGTGCGCCGGCAACGCTGGCGCCATGTCGATGCCAGTGCCCATGCCGAGCGGCGCTCGCTGAATCGCTTCCTGCTGCTCGCATTCCTGGCAGCCGCGGCAGTGGCCTGGATCGCGACCTCGCAACGCGAGCTCGCGCTGGGGCTGGCGCTGTCGGCGATGCTGATCGCCATCGCGATGTTGTCGGCGCGATGGTGGAAACTGTCCCTGCATGTCGCGTTCGCGGTATTCGCGGCGGTACTGCTGGCGCATGTGTCCTGGCTGGCTTTTGCGGGCGCACTGTCGTTCGCCGCCGCCGTGGCCTGGTCGCGGCTGACCTTGGCGCGGCACGCGCCGCGCGACCTGGCCGCAGGCGCGGCGGCGGGCGGATTGGCGGGGCTGCTGTTCTGGCAGCTGGTGCCGGCGGTGGCGGCATAAGCATGGGCACCGATCCGCAGCATGACACCGAGGGCCTGCGCCTGTTCGACACCGGCGCGCATCCCTGCGGGTACTGGCCCGAGCGCACCGCGCGCGATCTGGTGCTGGATCCGCGCGATCCGCGTCTGGCGCAGCTGTATCCGCTGGCGCTGACCTGGGGCTTCCGCCGCTCCGGCGACATCGTCTACCGCCCGCATTGCGGCGCCTGCCATGCCTGCGTGGCGGTGCGCGTGCCCGTCAACGACTTCACCCCCGACCGCAGCCAGCGCCGCTGCCTGCGTCGCAATGCCGACATCGAAATGCGGGTGGTCGCCACCGAGCGCACCGACGAGCAACTGGCGCTATACCAGCGCTATCTCGCCGCGCGCCATCCCGGTGGCGGCATGGACGATCATGGCGCGGCCGAGTACGACCAGTTCCTGGTAGGCGCCTGGGCCAGCGGACGTTTTCTGGAATTCCGTCTGCACGGCCGACTGCTGGCAGTGGCTGTCACGGACTGGGTGGAGAATGCCCTGTCGGCGGTCTACACCTTCTACGATCCCGACCACGGCGCGCGTGGGCTCGGCACGCTGGCGGTACTGCACCAGATCGAGTGGGCGCGGCGCGAGCGACTGGCGCACCTGTACCTGGGTTACTGGATCGAAGGCCACCGCAAGATGGACTACAAGCGCCGCTTCCAGCCGCTGGAAGCGTTCAATGGCCGCCAGTGGCGGCGGATGGAGTTCGGAGACGATGCATGAAGTTTCGCGTGGCGGCCTGGCTGGCCGTGGCGGCAATGCTGGCCTGCGCCGGCTGCATCCGCGTCAAGGTGCACGGCGATCCGGCAGCGATGGCCGCTGATCGTGCGTTGCGCGTCGCCACTTACAACACATCCTTGTACAGCGACGAAGCTGCGGGACTGATCCGGCGCCTGGAATCGGGCGATCCGGCGGCCCGCAAGATCGCGGCCGTGCTGCAACGCGTGCGTCCGGACCTGGTGCTGTTGAACGAGTTCGACTACGACGACGCGCAACGCGCTGCCGACCTGTTCCAGCAACGCTACCTGCAGGTCGCGCAAGCCGGCGGCGGCGAAGCGTTGCGCTACCCCTACCGCTACCTGGCGCCGGTCAACACCGGCGTGCCCAGCGGCCTGGACCTGGACGGCAATGGCAAGGTCGGCGGCGACGGACGCGAACGCGGCAACGATGCCTGGGGTTACGGCCTGCACCCCGGGCAGTACGGGATGTTGGTGTTGTCGCGCTATCCGATCGATGCCGCTGCGGTACGCACGTTCCAGCAGCTGAAGTGGAGCGCGATGCCCGGCGCGCTGCGTCCGCTCGATCCGGCATCGCGCGGCTTCCATTATCCGGATGCGACCTGGGAGCAACTGCGCCTGTCGTCGAAATCGCATTGGGACGTGCCGGTGCGCACGCCGCAGGGCACGCTGCATTTCCTGGTGTCGCATCCGACGCCGCCGGTGTTCGACGGGCCCGAGGACCGCAACGGCGCGCGCAATGCCGACGAGATCCGCCTGTGGCGCGAATACGTTTCGCCCGGCGACAAACCCTGGCTGTGCGACGACCGGGGCCGCTGCGGCGGGCTGGCAGCCGACGCGCGCTTCGTGATCGCCGGCGATCTCAACAACGACACCACCGATGGCGATGGCAGGCACGACGCCATCATCGAACTGCTCGAGCATCCGCGCGTGCTGCGTTACGCCACGCCGCGCAGCAAAGGCGCGGTCGATGTGGCCGCGACCTATGCGAAGACCGGCATCGTGCATCGCGGCTCGCCTGCGCACGCCACCGGGGATTTCGGCCCCAAGGTCGGCACTTTGCGATTGGATTACGTACTGCCTTCGGTCGGGCTGAGCGTGCAGGACAGCGGTGTGTTCTGGCCGGCGTCGGCAGATGCCGATGCGGCGATCGCCGATGGCAGCGACCATCATCTGGTGTGGGTGGATGTGGTGCGCTGACGAGCGGCAGCCATGGAGCGAACTGCTCTGCAAGCGACAGCAAAAGCAAATCTCCCCCGGCCCCTCTTTTTCAAAGAGGGGAGAAAAGCGGGCTCTTGACCTGGGCTCGACATAGCGCGAAGCCGCGTACGCACGCAGACCCGGAGGGCGGCGCCCATGGATGGGCGCCGTTTTTCGATCGAGCCATGGATGGCGAGTCGAAAAATCCCTGCGCACCTCTCAAGCTCGTGCGTTTGCTCTGATCGGGGAAGAGCCCTTCTCTTTACTCCGGGCATCCTGCCCTTCGCCCTTCGGGCCGGCTTCGCCGTTCGCGCCGCTCCTGCGGCGCAGTGGTTACTTTCTCTTTGGCTTTGGAAAGAGAAAGTGACCCGACCGCGGCAGCGGGCGGAAACCCCGACCCGAATAGGGTCGGCAGGTCGCCACGAACACAGCAAGATCAAAATGGGTCCCAGCTTGCGCTGGGATGACGGCAAACAGGATTCCGCGACTCAGGTGGCAGGTTTTTCATCCGCCAGCGGCGAAGCCGGCGGCGGCGCCACGGTCGCCGTCGGCTTCGCGAACCCCTGCGGGCCGAAGCCGAACACGCCGTCGCTATGCGCCGACACGATCATCCGCACCATCCCGCTCGGCACCATCAGCTCGATCTGGACCTGCTTGCCTTCCGCATTGCGGCCCTGCAGCGTCATCTCGATCAACGCACCGCCGGTGTCGATCTCGTTGCACAGCACCCACGGCTCCGCGCCCGGCATCAGATAAGGCTTGATCGCCTCGCCCAGCGCTTCCAGCGCCTGCGGAAAGAAGAACACCGCGTAACCGTCGGTACCGTTCATGCCATGGAGTCCTGTAAGCGTAGGTCGCGATTCATATGGCGGCGCATCACGCGTCGCGCAACTCGATGGTAAGCGCTGCGGCGGAATCGCGCGCCACCGCGCGCGCATCCTCCACATTCTCGCCGCGCGCGAGCGTAACGCCGACCCGGCGCTGACCGTCGACGCGCGGCTTGCCGAACAGCCGCAATGCCGTGTCGGGCAGATGAAGCGCCGCCTCCAGCCCGCCGAACACCGGCACGCCCTGGCCGCTGGCCAATAACGCGCACGACGCCGATGGCCCGAGCTGGCGAATGCAGGGGATCGGCAGGCCCAGGATCGCGCGCGCATGCAGCGCGAATTCGCTCAGGTCCTGCGAAATCAGCGTGACCAGCCCGGTGTCGTGCGGGCGCGGCGAGACCTCGCTGAACCAGACCTCGTCGCCCTTGATGAAGAATTCCATGCCGAACACGCCCCAGCCGCCGAGCTCGTCGCTGACCTGCCGCGCGATGCCCTGCGCCAGCGCGAGAGCGCGCGTCGACATCGGCTGCGGTTGCCAGCTCTCGCGATAGTCGCCCTCGCGCTGCAGATGGCCGATCGGCTCGCAGAAATCGGTGCCGTCGCGGTGGCGCACGGTCAGCAGCGTGATCTCGTAATCGAAATCGACGAAACCCTCGACGATCGCCCGTCCGGCGCCGGCGCGGCCGCCCTTCTGCGCGTAATCCCAGGCCGCATCGATATCGTCGCCGCTGCGCACCAGGCTTTGCCCTTTGCCCGACGAAGACATCACCGGCTTCACCACGCACGGCAGGCCGAGCGCAGCGACGGCATCCTGGTATTCCTCGCGCGTATCGACGAAGCGGTACGGCGAGGTCGGCAGCTCCAGCGTCTCGGCGGCGAGCCGGCGTATGCCTTCGCGATCCATGGTCAGCCGCGCCGCACGTGCGGTCGGGATCACCCGCGTGGCGCTGCCCTGCTCCGCGAATTCCCTTTCCAGCTGCACCAGCGTTTCGGTGTGGATGGCCTCGATCTCCGGCACGATCAGATGCGGCTTCTCCTTTTCGATCAGCGCGCGGATCGCGGCGCCATCGAGCATGTCCAGCACATGGCTGCGATGCGCCACCTGCATCGCCGGCGCATCGGCATAGCGGTCGGCGGCGATCACTTCCACGCCGAAGCGCTGCAGTTCGATCGCGACTTCCTTGCCCAGCTCGCCGGAACCGAGCAGCAGTACGCGGGTGGCCTGCGGGGACAAGGGCGTGCCGATGGATAGCATCTGGAATTCCGTGGAGGGACGAGGCGCAAGTCTAGCGTTTGCCCGGCCGCGAACGCTTGCGCCCCGCTGACCGGACTGTTGCGCCGCAAAGGCCCATGTCATCCTGACGGCTTGAAGCGACCCCCGCGCCCCCTGCTGACCGCCACTCCCCTGCTGGCCGGCCTGATCGCCGCAGCGTCGCTTGCGCTGGCCGGCTGCGCGCGCTCGCAACCGCCGTTCGCGCAGTTGTCCGGGTTGCTGCTGGATTCGCAGCTCGACGAGGTCAGCGGCCTGGCCGCCTCGCACCGGCATGGCGACGTACTGTGGCTGCTCGACGACGGCGGCAACCCGGCCCGCCTGTTCGCGGTGAGCCGACGCGGACGCAAGCTCGCGACGGTGGCCGTCGAAGGCG
>Ga0193753_10003086_pt1 | contig 12614 bp, 8 predicted proteins | sample H1c2metaG_FD_144925 | JGI IMG/M metagenome (GOLD analysis project Ga0193753, IMG submission 144925) | Soil microbial communities from a riparian zone of the East river system, Colorado, United States - H1c2 | ecosystem: Environmental > Terrestrial > Soil > Riparian zone | place: USA: East River... | reverse complement strand
CCGTGCGTCTCTTCTCTTACCACCGCAGCAGGGAAGCGGGGCGCGGTTCGATGACTTACGCGCCCCAGCGAGCAGTCCGCGCACAGGAGCTGAGAGAGCGGGCCGGGGTACCTGGCCTCGCCAGGCACGAAGCCGCCTCTCCGTTTCATCAGGACTCTTTGCAGACTTTCACTCCAACTGCACGAAGATGTCTTCGTGTCAGGCGGCGGCCCGCAAACTAGCGATGCCAACCCAAGCGAAGGGCCCGGCGAAAAGCGAACGAAGCTCCTGTGCGCGGAATGCTCGCTGGGGCCCGCCCACACCTCCACCCGCATCCGCTTCCTTCTCAGCGAATCTGTTGCCAGTCGAACGACGGCCCCGGGTCGGTCTTGCGGCCGGGGGCGATGTCGCTGTGGCCCACGATGCGCTCGCGCGTGACCTTGGGGTACGCGGCTAACAACATCGGCAGCAGCGCGCGCAGCGTCTCGTACTGCGCCGCCTCATAGGGCACTTCGTCGGCGCCCTCGCACTCGATGCCGATCGAATAGTCGTTGCAGGCTTCGCGGCCCTGCCAGACGGACTTTCCCGCATGCCACGCACGATCGTTGAACGACACGTACTGCTCGACGGCGCCATCGCGGCGAAGCAGCAGATGCGTCGAAACTCGAAGAGCCGCCCGCTCGCGAAACTCCGGGTGCGCCGCGGCCGGCAGGTTGCCCGTGAACAGCCGCGCAATCCAGGGGCCGCCGAATTCGCCGGGCGGCAGGCTGATTCCATGCAGGACGATGAGATCGGGAACGACTCCTGCCGGCCGTCCGTCAAAAAATGGCGACAACACTTGTTTGACTCCGACCATCAGGCCGGTATTCACATCGACGCGCATGGCTGCTCCTCGCGCCCATCTTGCCACAGCAGCGTGCCACAATAGCCGCCCTCGAAATGGCACGCACATTGGCCCCATGAGCTCCGGCAATTCCGACTGGGTGACGCGCGACCTCGCGCACGTGTGGCATCCGTGCACGCAGATGAAGGACCACGAGTCCGTGCCCATGATCCCGCTGCGTTCCGGCAAGGGCGTCTGGCTCGAGGATTTCGCAGGCAAGCGCTACCTCGATGGCATCAGCTCCTGGTGGGTCAACCTCTTCGGGCACGCGAATCCGCGCATCAACGCCGCGGTGCGCGAACAGTTAGACCACCTGGAACACGCTATCTTCGCCGGATTCACGCACGCGCCCGCGGTGAACCTCGCCGAAGAGCTGGTGCGCATCACGCCCGCGGGCCTCAACCGCTGCTTCTTCGCCGATAACGGCTCGGCCGCCATCGAGGTGGCCGTGAAGATGAGCTTCCACTACTGGCGCAATTCGGGCCGCCCGCGCAAGACACGATTCATCACGCTCGCCAACAGTTATCACGGCGAGACGCTGGGCGCGCTCGCGGTGGGCAACGTCGAACTGTACAAGTCCATCTACCGGCCACTGCTCATGGACGTCATCACGGCGCCCTCGCCCGACGCTTTCCTGCGCGAGCCAGGAGTCAGCCCCGCCGAGCAGGCGCGCCTCATGTTCGCGCCGATGGAAGCCGCGCTCGCCGGGAACCACGGCGAAGTGGCGGCGGTGATCGTCGAGCCGCTGGTTCAGTGCGCCGGCGGCATGCGCATGTACGACCCGCTGTATCTCAAACTACTGCGCGAAGCCTGCGACCGGCACCAGGTGCATCTGGTCGCCGATGAAATCGCCGTGGGTTTCGGGCGCACCGGCACGATGTTCGCCTGCGAGCAGGCGGGCATCCGGCCTGACTACCTGTGCCTGTCGAAGGGCCTCACCGGCGGCTATCTGCCGTTGTCCGCGGTGCTCACCACCGATTCCATCTACGACGCCTTCTACGACGAATACACGAAACTGAACGCCTTCCTGCACTCGCACAGCTACACGGGCAATCCGCTGGCCTGCGCCGCCGCCAACGCCACGCTCGCCATCTTTCGCGACGAGCCGGTGATCGAGCACAACCGTGCGACGGCGGCCCACATGCTCGGCGCGGTGGAGCACCTGCGCGATCACCCGCATGTGGCCGAGATCCGCCAGTGCGGCATGATCCTCGCCATCGAGCTCATGAAGGATCCTGCGTCGCGCACGCCCTGGGCGTGGCAGGAACGCCGCGGCCTGCGCATCTACCGGCACGCGCTCGAACGCGGCGCACTCATTCGCCCGCTCGGAACCACCATCTACTTCATGCCGCCGTACGTCATCTCGACCGAGGAGATCGACCTGCTGGCCCGCATCGCCACCGAAGGCATCGAGCTCGCATGCGCGTGACACGGGTATTCGTCGAGCAGAAGCTCGTCTCCGGCAAGGGAGTCGGGCTCCCGGAGCAGGCGGGCCTGCACCTCACGCGCGTGCTGCGCCTCGAGGCCGGCGCTCGCGTCACGCTCTTCGACGGCACCGGCGGCGAGTATGAGGGCACGCTCGAGCGCGACGGCAAGAAGATCTGGGCGCGCGTGGGCGCGCATTCCGCCATCGAGCGGGAATCGCCGCTGCAGGTGACGCTGATCCAGGGAGTAGCGCGCGGCGAGCGCATGGACCTCATCGTGCAGAAGGCCACCGAGCTCGGCGTCACGCGCATCATGCCCGTGTTCGCGGAGCGCTCCGTGGTGAAGGTGGATGCGAGCAAGAGCGCGCGCAAGCTCGAGCACTGGCAGTCGATCGCGATTTCCGCCTGCGAGCACGCAGGCGGAAATCGCGTGCCCGAAGTGGCCGAGCCGGCTGCGCTCGGTGACGCCGTGCGGGCGCTCGAGCCCGGATTCGCGGGCTATCTACTCGCCGCGGGCGCGCACGACTCGCTGGCCGCGGCGGTGCGGCGCGACGTCGGCAGGGCCGTCGTGCTGATGATCGGCCCCGAGGGTGGGCTCGCGGACGCGGAGCGCGACTTCGCGGCCGCGAATGGCTTCACCGCCTGCGCGATGGGTCCACGCATCCTGCGCACGGAAACGGCCGGCCTTGCGGCGCTCGCGATCATGCAGACCGTCGCGGGAGATTTTGTGTGACGCGCGCAGTGGCCCCGCTCATACCGGGCTACGGTTTGTGAAGACAGTGAGGTACCGCATGTACGAGCAGAAATCGGAGCCACCGCTGCCGCGGAAGTTCTTTGCGCGCCGCATGTGCCGGCATGCGTTGATCGCGATCGGAATCGTCGCGTTCTCCATGGCGCTCGGCATGACGGGTTACTGCTTCTTCGAACGCCTTTCATTGCTCGACGGCTTTCTCAACACCGCCATGTTGTTAGGTGGCATGGGCCCCGTGAACCCGCCGGTGACCGATGCCGGCAAGCTGTTCGCGGGAATCTTCGCGTTGTACGCCGGGCTCGTGTTCATCGTCACCGCTGCGCTGCTGTTCACGCCGCTGCTGCATCGGCTGATGCATCGCTTCCACTGGGATGACAAGTGAGGCCGCGCCGCGCCATGGCATGATGCGCGCTCGCAAAAATGAAGCTCCGCACCGTCAATGCCACCCGCTATGTCACGCCGCTGCGTGAGGGTGGGTCGTTGCCGGCCATCGTCGAAGCCGACGACGCCGGGATGTACGTGCTCAAGTTTCGCGGCGCCGGCCAGGGAGCCAAGGTGCTGGTGGCGGAGATCATCGTCGGCGAACTCGCGCGCGCGGCTGGCCTGGCAATGCCGGAGATCGTGTTCATCGAGCTCGATCCGGATCTCGCGCGCACGGAACCGGATGCCGAGATTCAGCAGCTCATCCGCGCCAGTACCGGGCTCAATCTCGCGTTCGACTATCTGCCGGGCTCGGTCACGTTCGATCCCGTCGCGGATCAGCCCGACGCGTTGCTCGCCTCGTCCATCGTCTGGCTCGACGCGTTCACGAGCAACGTCGACCGCACGCCGCGCAACGCCAACATGCTGATGTGGCATCGCAAGCTGTGGCTGATAGATCACGGCGCCGCCCTTTATTTCCACCACGGCTGGGGCGATGGCGCCGATCGATCGGCGAGCGCGTTCCCCGCCATCAAGGATCACATCCTGCTGAAGTTCGCGAGCGAGCTCGACGCGGCGGATGCCGCCATGACGTCGCGCATCACGCCGGCGCTCATCCAGGATGTGGTCGCGCTCGTTCCCGATGAATGGCTGGTCAGCGACAAAGCATTCGCGGCACCGGCGCTGGCTCGCGAGGCGTACGTTCAGCACTTGTCACGGCGCCTTCAGTCGCCACGCGCATTTTTGGAGGAGGCCAAGCGTGCACGCTCAATGCTCGTATGACTATGCGGTGATCCGCGTCGTCCCGCGCGTGGAGCGGCAGGAGTTCTTCAATGCGGGCGTCATCCTGTGGTGCCAGGAACAGGATTTCCTCGAGGCGCGCGTCGAGCTCGACGAAGCGCGCCTGCGCATGCTCGATGCATCAGCGGATCTCGATGCCGTGCGGCGGCATCTCGCCAGTTTCGCCATCATCTGCACCGGCGGAAAGGATTCCGGACCCATCGGCAAGCTGTCGAAGCGCGAACGTTTCGACTGGCTGGTGGCGCCACGCAGCACCATCATCCAGACCTCGGCCGTGCACAGCGGCCGCTGCACGGATGTGTCAACGATGATGGAGCGGCTGCTCGATACGATGGTGCGCCCCGCGAAGTAACAGGATGCGCCTGCACGGACCTGGACCCGCTTCTCTGCTGCGGTGGCAAGAGAACAGCCGCACGGCCTAGAGGTCTTCCCACAGCCTGGAGCTACACGCCTCTTTTCCTATCGAACGGAGCCGTGGCGCATTGGTGCACGATCGAGCGACGGCAAACCCTGCAGGCGATGAGCGAGCGGGCCGGGTTACCTGGCCTCGCCAGGACGAAGCCGATCCCTGCGTCTTCAGGACTCTTCGCCACCTTCAGAACCATCCACCCACCAGATGTCTTCGTGTGTGTCGGCGGCCAGCAATCTAGCGACTACAACATCAGCGAAGGGCCCGGCGAAAAGCGAGCCTCATTGCCTGCAGGGGTTGCCGTCGCTCGACCCTCGACCAACGAGGCGCGTCCCCATTTGCTAGCAAATGAGGAATGTCCCCATTTACTCCACGAGGACGGAGGTTTCCTCGGAAATCATCTCTTCGATGCGCTCGAGATCGGGAATCCACGGCGCTTCGTTGATCATGCGCACCTGCGAAATGATGGGTGTGCGCTCGGGAAAAGTCTTGGTGGGGTCGGGCCGCAGGATGTCGGCGCTCACGCGCACCAGCTGCGGGAAGCCCTGCGAGACGATGCCGTAGTAGCCGCCTTCCACCTGGTTGCCGAGCGCGAACAGCACGACGACGCGCGTGCGGCCGGTCAGCGGCGGAATGGTCTGGCCGCAGGTGCCCTCGAACGACACCAGCGGAATCTGGCGGCTGCCCCACGCGAACGTGCCGAGGTACCACGGCGGCGCGCCGGGCATTTCCGACGGCGGCTGGAAGCCCACGACTTCCGCGACGCAGGAACGGGGAATGATCAAGCGCCCGTCGAGCAGCGGGATCAGCAGGCTGTAAATTTCAGTGATGCGCTCGGCCATGACTGACTCTCTCTAGTTGGCTTCGCGCAGGTGCTGCTCGCGCCGGCGCGCGATCAGCGGCTCGATGGCCTCGAGCAGCTGCGCTTCCTGGTACGGCTTGCCGAGGTAATCGTCGACGCCGATCTCGATGGCGCGCGCGCGGTGTTTCTCGCCGACGCGCGAGGTGATCATGATGATGGGGATGACCGCCAGCCGCGGATCGGCGCGAACCTGCGTCGCCACTTCGTAGCCGTCCATGCGCGGCATCTCGATGTCGAGCAGGATGATGTCGGGCGTGTGCTCCTGGAGCATTTCCATGGCGTCGACGCCGTCGCGCGCCGTGAGCACGCGCATGCCGTTGCGTTCGAGGAGCCTTTGCGTAACGCGGCGAACGGTAATGGAGTCGTCGACCACCAGGGCGACCGAGCGCGTGTCGGTCTTCTCGCGCGGCATCACCGGCTCGGTGCGCGCGCGGAAATCGGTGCGCACCAGCGCGCCGATGTCGAGAATGATGACGATGCGGCCGTCGCCGAGGATCGTGGCGCCCGAAATGCCGCGAATGGCCGAGATCTGCGGGCCGACGCTCTTCACGACGATTTCGCGGCTGCCCACGAGCTCATCGGTGACGAGACCGGTCGAGTGTTCGCCGGCGCGCACCAGGATGACGGGCACGGTCACGTCGCCATCGGGCAGCGGCCCGGGTTCGCGCCCGACGTAGAACGCCAGGTGCTGGAATTTGTATTTCTGGCCGCCGTATTCGAAGGCCGGCGCTTCGGGGCCGAGATGCGCCTCGACTTCCGTGCGCGACAGGCGCACCACACCCTCCACCGTGGGTAGCGGCAGCGCATACAGCTCGTCGTTGGCGCGCAGGATGAGCGCGTGGCTGATGGCCAGGGTCAGCGGCAGGCGGATGGTGAAGCGCGAGCCTTCGCCCTGCTTCGTCTCCATGTGCAGCGCGCCGCCGAGCTTCTTGATCTCGCTGGCGACCACGTCCATGCCCACGCCGCGGCCGGAGAGCGTGCTCACCGCGCCTGCGGTGGAGAAGCCAGGCTCGAGCACGAGCTGGATGATGTCTTCATCGGAGAGCTGCTGATCGGCGCGCACCAGGCCCACCGAGATGCCCTTGTCGCGGATCGCCTTGAGATTCATGCCGGCGCCGTCGTCGGAAACCTCGACCACGACCTCCGAGCCTTCGCGATGCAAGGCGATGGTGATGGTGCCGCTCTCGCTCTTGCCGGCCTTCTTGCGTTGTTCGGGCGTTTCGATGCCGTGCGCGACGGCGTTACGCAGCATGTGCTCGAACGGCGGCATCATGCGCTCGAGCACCTGGCGATCGAGCTCGCCGGAGGCGCCTTCGATCTGCAGCTCGGCCTTCTTGTGAGTGTCGGTGGCGGCCTGGCGCACGATGCGCGCGAGCCGCTGCACGTGCCGCTGGAACGGAACCATGCGCGTGCGCATGAGGCCGTTCTGCAATTCGGTGATGGTGCGCGCCTGCTGGGTCAGCAGGTTCTGCGTGTCCTTCGTGAGCGTTTCGAGCAGCTGTTGAATGCTGCCGACGTCGTTCGCCGTCTCGGCGAGACCTCGCGAGAACTGCTGGATCGACGAATAGCGGTCGAGCTCGAGCGGATCGAAGTCGCTCTTCTGACCCTTCTCTTCTTCGAAGCGATGCAGGATCTGCGCTTCGGTCTCGAGCTCGAGCTTGCGCAGCTGTTCCTTGAGGCGCGTGACGGTTCGCGACAACTCGCCGACGTTGAAGTCGATGGAGCCGATCTGCTGTTCGAGGCGCGCGCGCGCGATGCTCGCCTCGCCGGAGTTGTTGAGCAGCTGGTCGAGCAATTCGGCGTCGACGCGCGCGAGCTCGGGCCGGTCGGAGGGTGCGGTGGGTTCGCGGCCTGGCGGCACTGCGCCCGGTGGCAGCAGCGGCCCATCGCCCGCGCCTTCATTGTCCTTGTTCCCGCCATCGCGGTTGAACCCCGCGGAAATGGGTTCCCTCGCCGCGGCACGCGTCACGATGGACGGTGGCTCGGGCGCCCACACGGCGGCGAGCACCGGTGGCTCGGGCACGGGTTCGGCGCGCGGCGGTGGCGGCACGTACGCGGGCCTGGGTGCCGGCACGGTGGAAATCGTGGGAACCGATGCCGGCTTCGGCATGGGAGCGAGCGCCACCGTGGGTGCCGGAGCTGGCACTGGCGCGGCGATGGGCGCCGGCGGCGGGGGCGGTGGCGGTGGCGCAACCACCACAGGCGGCGGCGCAGCCACAGGTGCAGGCGCCGGAGCAGGCGCCGGTGGCGGCGCTACCGGGGCGAGTGCAACCGGTGGGGGTGTGGGCGCGGGTGCGGTGGGGAGCGGCGTACCGCTCACCAGCGCGTGAATTTTTGCGATCAGCGCATTGGCGGTCGGCACACCCTTGCCGGAACTCACCGATTCGCGCATGCGAGCCAGTTCGTCGAGCGATGTCTGGGCGAGCCCGAAAGCGCGGTCGTCGGGCGCGACGACTCCACTGTCGATCTGCATGAACAGCGTTTCCAGTTCATGGCTCAGATCGCCCATGGGGACGAGGCCCGCCATGCGGGCGCCGCCTTTGAGCGTGTGCAGCGGACGCTTCAGCGCGTCGAGGCCATCGACACTGCTGCGGTTCTCATTCCACTGCGCGAGCGCGCTTTGCGCCTGCTCGATGAGCTCCACCGCTTCATCGGTGAAGATGCTGGCGATGTCCTGGTCGAAATCCGTGGAGACGTCTTCGACGACTTGAGCTACTGGCGGAGTGGGAGCTACTGGCGGAGCGGGGGCCACTGGCGGAGCGGAGGCTACTGCCAGAGCGGGCGCTACCTGCGGAAAGGAAGCGGGAGGAGCCGCGACCGCCGGCGCGACTGAAACCGGGGGTGGCGCAGGGGCGGGCGCAGGGGCGGCGGCCAGCTCAGCGGCGCGAGCAGCGGCGACGATGCGCTGTTCGAGATTGTCCGTGGCCTGGTCGATGCGCGTGAGCAGCGCACTGTGCGAATGGAAGAAACCGGTGGACTCATCGAGGTTCGATGCAACTGCCTGCATGGCACTCATGCAGTCCGCGAGCAGTTCCAGGTCCCGGGCCTCGAGGCCGACGCCGCTGTCGAAAGACTTGCGTGCCCAGTGCTCGAGCGGCGCGGTGAGGCGAATGCCGTGGCGCGCTTCAGCCATGCGCGAGCTGCCGGACAGCGTGTGGCAGGCGCGGTAGGCTTCTTCGCTGAGGACGTGCGGCGCGCTGCGCGACCGCTCGCCGTCGATGAAGCGCGTGACTGCGGCGATGTTCACCTGCGTTTCGCGGCTGTAGATATCGCGCAACTGCATGTCGCCGCTGGGCTCTTCCTCAGGCGCGGAGAGCACGATTTCTTCGCCGCCTTCCTCGACGGCCGCGGCCCAGTCTTCTACGACCTCGATCGAGCTCTCGGCGACCGCGGTTGCTGAATCCACGGGCGAAGGCGCCGGCGGCTGCAGCGTGGGTACACGGTTGGTGGCGGAGAGGTCATCGCGGCGCGTTTCGAGCGTGCGCTCGAGAATTTCCATGGTCGCGGTCTGTGCGCCGGGATTTGCCCTGTTGGCGGCCAGCGCATGCGCACGATCGATGATGTCCTGGACCTTCGCCGGCGCACCCTGCCCGGCCTCGAGCGCATTCACGAGCTCGCCGGCGATGGCGCTGGCGTCGCGAATGGTGGCGAGGATGGACGGCGAACGCTGCAGCGTGTTCTCGATGATCTTGTTGAGCAGGTTCTCGATGGACCACGCGAACTCGCTGATGTCCGTCGCGCCGACCATGCGGCCGGAGCCCTTGAGCGTGTGGAACGCGCGACGCACGCCGGAGAGCGCATCCGTTTCCAGCGGGTTCTGTTCCCAGGCGGGGAACAGCTTGGCAATGCGGGCGACCTCTTCGCGGGCTTCCTCTATATATAGAGTGAGCAGCTCGGGATCGATATGGACCGGTTTGGCACCGATGGGCGGCTGCCCCGAGTGGTGCAACGTGGGCGCGGATCCCTGGAGGGTCGGCGGGCCGTGCGCGGCGAGCGCATGGGCGCGCGCGGTAGCGCCGGCGTCGGCCAGCAACACCGTGGCCGCGTAGGCTTCGGGCCCTAGCGGCGGCACCGTGGGCACCACGCGCTTCGGCATCTGCGACAGCGCCTGCAGGCAGGTCTGCGCGTTGTCGAGCATGTACCAGGGGTCCGTGCGGCCAGCCTGCAGCGTCTCCATGTAGTACTCGAGACTGACCACCGCGTCCGCCAGCCGGTCGAGGTAGTTAGGCGGAACGGCCGTGCCACCGGGCTGCAGCAGCTCCTTGAGATTGCGAGCGATGCCATCGACGATATCGGCGGCGCGGGTTTTGCCCAGCATGAGCAGGCCGGCCTTGATGCCGGCGATGAGACCCGGCCAGGCGTCGAGCGCGCCCACGTCCAGCGTGCCGGCGACGTTCGAAGCGATGGCTTCCTTCACGCGCACCAGGTTCACGCTGCACTCGCGCAGCACCGCGGATTGCACCTGCTGGAAATCGGCGTCGACCGGGCCTTCGTCCGTTTGCGGATGCGCCTGCTTGGGAACGATGAGGCCGATGAGATCGCGGTCGAGCCGGTCTTCGACATTGATGAGCGTGGCGGCAATGTGCACCAGCGCGGCATGATCCGAGGCGGTCTTGCCCGCGGCCATGGCTTCGAGGCGATTGGTTTCTTCGATGACGAGCTGGCGCAGCTCGCCGAGACCCAGCACGCCCAGCGTGTCGGCAATCTTGCGGAGCATGCCGACCTGCGGCTCGAGTTCGGCGGGCTGGCCTCCGCGACGTACAAAAATATCGAGTACGTCTTTGACCTTCCCGAGGTCTTCGCGGATGGCCGCGGAGACCGTGCGCATCAACTTCACCGAAGGCGCGGAAAGATTCTCGCGCTCCTGCTCGACGGAGTCGTCGACGTTGATCAATTCATTGAGCCGGAACGAGGCGCGCACCGCCGTGACCTTCGGACCATTGCTGGTGGCGCGGGCGGCGTAATAGAGAAGGTTGTTGAGCAGCTCGACCGGCGGATTCTGCGAGTAGCGGCCTTCGCCCTGCGTGTAGAGCTGCAGGATTTCGCGATCGGCCAGGCCCAGCAGGCGTTTGACGGAGACGCCCGTTTCGAGACCCCCTTCGCGCAGCGCCTCGACAATGGCGCCGACCACCCACCAGAGCTGGAACACGGACTGCCGCGTCGCCACCTGCTCGAGCTGGTGAGCAACGGTTTCGAGAATTTCGAGGTTCTGTTCGGGCCGTTCGCCGCGAATCCAGCCGACGAGGCCCAGCTGAAAGCGCGTGCGCAGCCGCCGTGCCCACTGCGCCACGGTGAGCGCGGGCTCGCCGACATTGGGCGCCACGGGCGCCGCCTGCTGGTCGGACTTGAGGTTGAGCAGCAGCAGCGTGCCTTCGGACAGCAGCGGACTGCCGCGCACCGCACGCAGGTCGTTGAGCAGCGGCAGCAGCACCAGCGCGAGATCGCGGCCACCGGCCAGCACGCGCTCGACGTAGCTCGGCAGCTGCACCATGGCGCGCATGAGCGCATCCAGGGTTTCGTTCTGATTCTTTTGCGCCGCGGGCGTCTGCAGGTAGAGGGTGACCTGCTCCATTTCTTCGGCCAGCAACGCGGCGCCGAAAATTTCGAGCAGTCGCAATACGCCCTGCACCTGGTGCAGGTCGGAGACGCAGCGCTGCAGCAGCACCACGTTTTCGGGTTGTTCGACGTAGGTTTCGAGGGCGGTACGCGCCTCGCCGAGCGTGTTGTTCAGCTCGCGGCCGACGAGATCGAGAGTTTGTAAGGCAACTTCAGGCATCGAGGGCAGCTCTATACGTCCGTGTTACGAGGCGGCAAGCGATACGGCTCGCGTGCGCGTGGTGGCGCCGGTCGAGGGTTGGCTGTTGACGCCGGTATTCGCCGCGGCAGCAGCGGCAATGGCGGCGCCGGCAGCAGCCACCTGGCGCGGCACGGGCGCGCCAGGCAGACGGAAGCCGGAAGCGGACTGGCGCATCGCCGCCGACAGCTGCGCCAGCTTGGAGATGCTTTGCGAGGTCGCGGTCGTGGACTCGGCGGTTTGCGTGGAGATCTCTTTGAGCACCTGCATGTTCCGCGCGATCTTCTGCGCGTCGCCCACCTGCTGGCGCGAACTGCTGAAGATGTTGTTCACGAGGCTGGCGATCTGGTTGGAGACCTGTTCGATTTCTTCGAGGGCCGCGCCGGCGTTTTCGGCCAGCAGCGCACCGCCCACCACGTCGGTGGTGCTGCGTTCCATGGAAACCACGGCTTCGTTCGTGTCCGCCTGAATGGCGCGCACCAGCGTTTCGATCTGGCGCGTGGCGGCGGCGGCGCGCTCGGCGAGGCGCTGCACTTCATCGGCCACCACCGCGAAGCCGCGACCGGCGTCGCCGGCCATCGAGGCCTGGATGGAGGCATTCAACGCGAGGATGTTCGTCTGCTCGGCGATGTCGTTGATGAGCTCGACGATGTTGCCGATTTCCTGCGAGCTCTCGCCCAGGCGCTTGATGCGCTTGCTCGTTTCCTGAATCGTTTCGCGGATCGCGTTCATGCCGTCGATCGTGCGGCGCACGGCGTCGCCGCCCTTGTGCGCCACGTCCACCGAGTGGCGCGCGACGTCCGAAGCGCGCTCGGAATTTCCCGAGATGGCTTCGGTGCTGCTCGCCATGTTGCTGGCCGATTCGGTGGCGCCCGCGATCTGCTTCGACTGCGCGCTCGAGGCCTTCGCCAGGTGCGCGGACAGGGCCTGCGTTTGCCGCGTGGCGCCGTCGAGCTGGATGGCGGACTGGTTGATGGTGCTCACCAGGTCGCGCAGCACGCCGATGGCGTAGTTGATCGAATCGGCGATGGTGCCGGTGATGTCTTCGGTCACGGTGGCCTGGACGGTGAGGTCTCCGTCCGCCAGCGGCGCGAGTTCATCGAGCAGGCGCAGAATGGCCTGCTGGTTGCGTTCGGTTTCCTTGCGCTGCGCGAGGGAGAGTGCTTCGCGATGGCCGATGTCGGCGTCGACCGCGCGCACGCGTCCGAACACGAGGAACAGGGGAATGACGGCCGCGAGCGCAAACACCGCCGCGCCCGCATAAAGCACGTTCAGACCCAGCAGGAATGCA
>Ga0193753_10003085_pt1 | contig 12615 bp, 12 predicted proteins | sample H1c2metaG_FD_144925 | JGI IMG/M metagenome (GOLD analysis project Ga0193753, IMG submission 144925) | Soil microbial communities from a riparian zone of the East river system, Colorado, United States - H1c2 | ecosystem: Environmental > Terrestrial > Soil > Riparian zone | place: USA: East... | reverse complement strand
CGGACTTCGAACTGTCGCTGTTAGAACTCGAAGCCCTCGTGGCGAAGCTCGAGCAGGGCGACGTTCCCCTCGAAGACGCGCTCAAGACCTTCGAACGCGGCGTGGCGCTGACGCGCCAATGCCAGACCGCGTTGCGCACCGCCCAGCAGAAGGTGGAAGTGCTGTTGACCCGCAACGGCGAAGAAACCCTCTCGCCGTTTGCCGACGACGGTGACGATGACGAAGACGACGCCGATGACACCGACGATCGCTGAAGCCGCGCGGTCCGAGACCCCTTTGTTCCTGTCCGACCGGGTTCCGCTGTATCAACAGCGCATCGAGACGGTCCTCGCGCGGGCTCTCGAGATCGAGGGCGCGGCGACACCGCGACTGCTCGAAGCGATGCGTTACAGCACGCTCGCCGGCGGCAAGCGCGTGCGGCCGGTGCTGGTCTACGCCACTGGCGAAGCGCTCGGCGCCCCGCTGGAATTGCTGGATTCCGCGGCAGCCGCGGTCGAGCTCATTCACGTTTACAGCCTGGTGCACGATGACCTGCCGGCCATGGACAACGACGATCTGCGTCGCGGGCGTCTCACCTGTCACCGCGCGTTCGACGAATCCACCGCCATCCTCGTCGGTGACGCCTTGCAGGCACGGGCATTCGAAATGCTCGCCAACGCGCCGGCCGCGATCAACGCCAACGCGCGTCTCGAGATGTTGCGCATCCTCGCCGATGCCATCGGCACGCGCGGCATGGCCGGCGGCCAGGCCATCGATCTCGAATCGGTAAAACAATCCGTGGGAGAAGGCGCGCTCGAACGCATGCATCGCCAGAAAACCGGCGCGCTGATCCAAGCCAGCGTATTGCTCGGCGCAATTTCTGCCGGCGGGCTGGACGCATCGTTGCGCGCCGCGCTTGCCGAGTTCGGCGCGGAAATCGGCCTGGCATTTCAGATCCAGGACGACATTCTCGACGTCGAGGGCACCACCAGCTCGCTCGGCAAACGCGCCGGCGCCGATGCCGATCGCGTGAAGCCCACTTACCCTTCCGTCATGGGCCTGGAAAAATCGCGCGAGCAGGCGTTCACGCGCCGCGATCGCGCGATTGCTGCGCTCGACCCCTGGGCCCCGCGCTTCAGCGGTCTGTGCGAGTTCGCGAATTTCCTCGTGGCGCGCGCCAACTGAATGTTTTGGCCTGCCTGTCTCCCCGGACAGGCGTGTAAACTTCGCGCGAATATGCCTAACGCTCCGGAACCATTCGCGCTGCTGCGCTCGCTCGATTCACCTGTGGATCTGCGCGCTCAGCCCGAGAACCGGCTTGGCGAAATCTGCGACGAGCTGCGCAACTACCTGATCAAGACCGTCGCCACGCGGGGCGGACATTTCGCCGCCGGGCTCGGCACGGTCGAGCTCACCGTCGCGCTGCACTATGTCTTCGAAACGCCGCGCGACCGGCTGGTCTGGGACGTCGGCCACCAGGCCTATCCGCACAAGGTGCTCACCGGCCGGCGCGACCGCCTCGACACCATCAAGCAGAGCGGCGGACTTGCGCCTTTTCCATCGCGCACCGAGAGCGAATACGACACGTTCGGCGTCGGCCACTCGAGCACGTCGATCAGCGCCGCGCTCGGCATGGCGGTGGCAGCGGAGCTCGCCAGGGACGACCGCAAGGTGGTCGCCATCATCGGCGACGGCGCGATGACCGCGGGCATGGCCTGGGAAGCGCTGTTCAACGCCGGCGCGCGCAAGACCAACCTGCTGGTCGTGCTCAACGACAACGACATGTCGATTTCCGAGAACGTCGGCGCGTTGTCTAACTATTTCGCCAGGGTGCTGTCGAGCCGCATGTATTCCACGCTGCGGTCGGGCGGCAAGAAGATCCTCAAGCAGATGCCCACCATGTGGGAGCTCGCGCGCCGTTCCGAAGAAATGATGAAGGGCATGGTCCTGCCCGGCACGCTGTTCGAAGAGTTCGGCTTCAATTTCATCGGTCCGATCGATGGCCACGACATCAAGGCGCTGGTCACGAACCTGCGCAACATGCGCAACCTCACCGGCCCGCAGCTGCTGCACGTGGTCACCCGCAAGGGAAAGGGTTACGACCCGGCCGAGAAGGATCCGATCAAGTGGCATGGCCCAGGTCCGTTCGACCCGGTCAGCGGTACCATCTTCAAGGAAAAGGCCACCGGCCCCACTTACTCACAGGTGTTCGGCCAGTGGTTGTGCGACATGGCCGCTGCCGATCCGCACATCGTCGCCATTACGCCGGCCATGCGCGAAGGCTCGGGGCTGGTCGAATACTCCAAGAAATTTCCGCAACGCTATTTCGATGTCGCGATTGCCGAACAGCATGCGGTCACATTCGCCGCCGGCCTCGCCTGCGAGGGCTGGAAGCCCGTGGTCGCTATCTACTCCACGTTCCTGCAGCGCGCCTACGACCAGCTGATACACGACGTCGCCCTGCAGAACCTGCCCGTGGTGTTCGCGCTGGATCGCGCCGGTCTCGTCGGCGGCGACGGAGCCACGCACCAGGGCTCGTACGACTATTCATTCCTGCGTTGCATCCCCAACCTCACCGTCATGGCGCCGGCCGACGAAAATGAATGCCGGCAGATGCTGTACACAGCGACCACGCTGCCGGGCCCGGTGGCGGTGCGCTATCCGCGCGGTCAAGGTCCCGGCGTCGCCCCGGTGGCGGAGATGACCGCGTTGCCGGTGGGTCGCGCGGAAATCCGCCGCGAAGGCCAGAGCGGCTTGTTGATCCTCGCCTTCGGCGCGCTGGTGCGTTCGGCGGAGATCATTGGCGAGCGACTGGACGCGACCGTGGTCAACATGCGCTTCGTCAAACCACTCGACGAAGAGCTGGTGCTGCGGCTCGCGGCCAAACATAACGCGCTCGTGACCGTCGAAGAAAACGCCGTGGCCGGTGGCGCCGGTTCCGCGGTCATCGAACTTCTCGCCAGTTGCGCCACCTTGCTACCCACGCTCACGCTCGGCATCCCCGACCAGTTCATCGAGCACGGCTCGCGCGACGAATGCCTCGCCCAGGCGGAACTGGATCAGGCCAGTCTCTCGGCGGCCGTCGAGCGCTGGTGGAGTCCCCTCGCCGGCAAGCAGGCGCGCTCCGGGACCTGAAACAGGCCGCCGCAGGCGCAATTGCAGTGCATTAACCCTATTGAGGGGTTGATCCGACGCCGAAAGCCCGCAAACTGTGCGGGCAATTTTTACACCCAGGCTTTTTACATGAACCCTGCTGCCGCCCCCCACGCCCGCGTCGTCTCTGTCGAAGACGTGCAGAGCCGCGCCGACACCCGCCAGATTCCGATCGACCAGGTCGGCATCAAGGACATCAATCACCCCGTGAAGGTGAAGGACCGTTCCTCAGGCGAGCAGCACACGGTGGCCAACTTCAGCATGTACGTGAACCTGCCGCACAACTTCAAAGGCACGCACATGTCGCGCTTCGTGGAGATCCTGCACCGCGAACGCGAAATTTCCGTCGAATCCTTCAGCAGCCTGCTGGCGGAGATGACCGAGCGCCTCGAAGCGGATTCCGGCCACATTGAAATGTCCTTTCCCTACTTCGTGATGAAGAAGGCGCCCGTGTCGGGCGTCGAAAGCTACATGGACTATCGCGCCACGCTGACGGGCAAACGCGTCAAGGGCGAGACGCAGATGTGGGTGAAGGTGATCGTGCCGGTCACCAGCCTGTGCCCGTGCTCCAAGAAAATTTCCGAGCGCGGCGCGCACAACCAGCGTTCGCACGTCACCATCGCCGCGCGCCTGCGCGAACACATGTGGATCGAAGAGCTCATCGAAATCGCCGAGAGCGAGGCTTCTTGCGAGTTGTACGGCATCCTCAAGCGGCCCGACGAGAAGTACGTGACCGAGCGCGCCTATGACAACCCGAAGTTCGTCGAAGACATGGTTCGCGATGTCGCCGTGCGGCTGAACGACGAGCCGCGCGTCGGCGCCTACGTGGTGGAGTCGGAGAACTTCGAGTCCATCCACAATCACTCCGCGTACGCGCAGATCGAACGCGACAAAGACGCGGATCCCGCCGCCTAGCTGAACCGGCCCTGCCGGCCCGTCAGAACACAGGTCCGGTGCGACGGGCGTCACAGTTTCGCGCCCGCGCGGAAATCGCCCACAACGGCACGAGAAGTCGGTAGGCGTAGTCGTCCGCTGCTTCGGATCGAATAGGTCAAATGCCGATCCCGCGTCCTTCAATCCGGATTCGCCGCGCGAGTGCGGCCGGCGCCGTATTGCTGGCCTGCACGTCGCTGGTCCATGCCGGACCGCTTTCAGTGACCGCATGGCAACACGACGGCAAGGCATTGGCCGGCGCGGTCGTGACAGTCGAGGCGGAAGCGCCGGCGCTCCCGGCCCCTGCGCCCGCGCATGCCACGATGGACCAGGTGAATCTCTCGTTCGTCCCGGATGTGCTCGTGGTGCCGGTGCATTCCACCGTGCAGTTCCCCAACAGCGATGTCATCAGCCACCAGGTGTATTCGTTCTCGAGCGCACGGCGATTTCAGCTGCCGCTCTACCGTGGCAAGCCCTATCCACCGGTGACGTTCGACGAGCCCGGCGTCGTCACGCTCGGCTGCAACATCCACGACAACATGCTCGCCTACATCGTGGTGACCCGGGCTCCATACTTTGGCCGCACGGATGCCGGCGGCAAGTGGGCGGTACCGAATCTTCCCGCGGGCCGCTTCCGGCTGCGGCTGTGGCATCCGTTGCTCAACGAGCCGCTCGAAGTCGAACGCCTCATCGACGCTGGCGCCGCAGAAGCGCTCGTCGAAATTCGCCTCGCGCGGCCCCTGCGCCCCGCGCCCCTGACCGGACGGCCGCACTCATGGGACTACTGACTCGCAAACGCGCAATCTGTCTGGCCGCGTTCCTGATGGGCACGCAGGCGCAGGCCGCAGAGTGGGAACTCGCGCTCGACGTGCGTGCGGTGAGTTCCGATGGCCGCGAATCATTCCTCGACAACGGCCAGGGCAAGCTGCGCTTCGATGACGATCATGAGGGCATCCAGCTCGGGCGCCTTCGCGCCGCATGGAACCAGCCGCTCGGCGAAGTGTTCTCGGCGCACGTGGAAGCTTCGACCTGGGACGATGACGACAAGAATCCCATCGATCTGACTGAGGCTTACGTCGAATACCGGCCCTATCCGCGCGCCGGACTGCGCTCTCGCTTGAGGCTCGGCGCCTTCTATCCACCGATGTCGCTCGAAAATCGCGCGATCGGCTGGGAAACGCCGTACACCATCACGCCATCGGCGATCAGCTCCTGGATCGGCGAGGAAATCCGCACGATTGGCCTCGAAGGCCAGGTCGACTGGTTGGGCACGCGGCTCGGACACTCGTTCGACCTGCAACTCACCGCCGCCGTGTTCGGCTGGAATGATCCCGCCGGCACGATGCTTTCCGCACACGGGTTTGCGCTTCACGATCGCCAGACCACGTTGTTTGGTCGCGTCGGTGCGCCGCAGACGAATCCGGAATACGCGGCCAAAGAGTTGTTCCACGAGATCGATGACCGGCCGGGGTATTACGTCGGCGCACAGGCACGGTATCTGGATCGCGCCGTGCTCAATCTCCTGCACTACGACAACCGCGCCGATCCCACGGTCGAACTTCCCTCGATTCGCGACTTTGCGTGGCTGACCAGGTTCGATGCCGCCGCACTGCGCATTGAAACCCAGAACGGCTGGACCGCCATTCTCCAGGCGCTCGACGGCTCGACGTACATTGCGCCGGGCGGATACTGGCTCGACTGGGAGTTCGACTCGCAGTCCGCGCTGGTTGCGAAGCGCGTGGGCGCGCACATGGTGGCCGTGCGCTACGACGCGTTCAACGTGCTATTCCAGCATGACCCCGCGGCATCCGGTAGTGAGGACGGACATGCGTGGGCGCTCGCCTATTCATTCGACCGCGGCGATCACTGGAGATTCGCGGTCGAGTGGTTGCGCGTGGAGAGCGACGTGCCAACGCGAGTGGAATTGCTCGGTGAGCCCGCTTTTGCCCGGGAATCGAAACTGGAATTCTCGGCGCGCTACCTGCTCAGCGGCTCTTTCTAACTTTTCCCAGCCGGCCGCTCACTCGCCGGCGCTGCGCCGGCTCGGCATGCGAAACCTTGCTGGCAGCGAACCGCCGCATGCGCGTGGCCGCGAGCCGCAGGGCGCCCCGCTCCAGCGCGCGAAATGCCGTGATCAGTGAATGACCGAAGCTCGTGACACGGGCGCCACCGCCCCGCGTTCCGCCGACCGCGGTAGCCGCCACGGGTTGCGCGAATGAACAATTGAGGTCCGCGAGCAGGTTCCATGCGCGGCGGTAGCTCAGCCCGATGCTGCGCGCGGCAACCGACAGCGACCCTTCACGATCGATGGCCTCGAGCAGTGAAATCTTGCCCGGACCGACGGAACAACCGGGTGCGAGGTCGACCCGGATTCGCAGCTGGGGGTCACTCGTTGCCACACGCTTCGCCATGCTGACTACGACTTCACCGCGTCCGCGCCGAAAGTGGCCCAGCACTCGCGCGTCATTTCACCGATATGAATGCCATCCGCGCGCGTAAGGTACACATCGCGCACCGTGCGCATGTTGGCCCACATCATGCGGTGGCCGCGCGTGAGTCGAAGCCGGCCGACGCGCCGCTGCCATGCACGAATCTCGTCGCCCGTGGCGGCGCGCGAAGCACCGACGGTTCCGTGAAGCCGGATGCCGGGTGGCGATCGAAATCCGCCGCGCAGCAACGCCCAGAGCCAGAACGCGAGGCCACTGCGCACCGCGAGCACACAGACATTCTGGTTGCCACGGAAATGAATAGGCATGCGCTGCGTGAACTCCTCGAAGTAGATAGCGTGCCCCGGCTCACGCAGCATCAACGACCCCACGGGTGTGACGTGCGGAAGGCCGTCCGGCGTCACGGTCGCTATCGAATAGTGCAGCGACGAGCGGAAAGCCTGCGTGAACACGCGGCGGATGCCCTGCCAGTTTGCTTCGAGATTCATGAGCGCTCCTGTTTCGGTGCCGGCGGCGATGCCGTGATCGCGAGGCCGATGATCGCATCATCCTGGCCGCTGAGTTGCAGCGTGAGCTTGCGGCCCGCCGACAAGTCGAATTCAACGACCTTGTGCAGCACGTCGCAGGCGGGCCCGAAGTGATCCGCGGACTCGACGATCTTCTGCCCGTCCACGACGTCGATCCAGTGTCGCGAGGTGATCGAAATCCGGTAGCGCCCGGTAACCGGGACCTCGAACTGGAATGCGCCGCCACGCGGCGATGCCGCGCGGGTCGCGCGGCCGGGCTTGGCCGCAAACCGCAGCTGATTCTGCGCGAGCAGGTTCACCGCATAGTGCTTGTCGAGGTCGAGACTCGGATGCCGATCGACGCTCGCTTCCGCCGTCAACGAGATCGCCGGAGAGCGCATGACCGCCAGTTCATGCACGACGTCGTGCGCAAGTGCTCGGCAACCATCGGGCTCGGGTTCATGGGCGCCGGCACCGGGAGCGATCCACGCAGCGAACATGGCTGCCAGCAACGCCCGGGTGGCTCTTTTCGTATTCATCGTTACACTCCATCTCCCGTAATGCTTGCCCATATATAGCGGGTATTGGCAAGAAACAAAACCACGAGATCGTCGACCATGAAATCATTCGTGCGATTGCTGCCGTTGTTGCTGGCGGGCGCCCTTTCGGCCTTCAGCGGGATTTCACAGGCCGAGGAATCGAAAAAGCCCGCACTCCTGGTATTCGCGGCCGCATCGCTCACCAATGTACTCGGCGAACTCGCGACGGACTGGGAAAAGACGTCGGGCGTTCCGGTGAAGTTGTCATTCGCCGCGAGCTCGGTGCTCGCGCGCCAGATCGAAGCGGGCAGCAATGCCGACGTGTTCATCTCCGCCGACCAGGAGTGGATGGACTACCTGCAGACTCGCAATCTCATCGACCAGTCTTCGCGCCGCAACCTGGTGGGCAATCGGCTGGTTCTCATCGCACCCGCCGACAGCAGGATCGAACTCGAGATCGCGCGCGGATTCAAGCTCGCCGACGCGCTGGCCGGTGGGCGACTGGCGACCGGCGATCCGGACACCGTGCCCGTGGGGCGTTATGCGCGTTCCGCGCTGACCACTCTCGGCGTGTGGGACGAAGTGGCAGACCGGCTGGTCCGCGCGGACAACGTGCGCAGCGCCATGTTGTTTGTCTCGCGCGGCGAGGTTCCGCTGGGCATCGTCTACGCCACCGACGCCACCGTCGATTCCAAGGTGCGGGTCATCGACACCTTCCCGGCGGATACGCATGCACCCATCACTTACCCGGCCGCCGCCACGCGCGGCGCCAAACCTGACGCCACGGCATTCGTGGTGTTTCTCAAAGGCGAGCAGGCGCGAGTAGCATGGCGCAAGTTTGGCTTCGTGGAGCTGGCGCAGTGAAACACCCCTTAAGTGTCCGTACGATCGCGTCGGCATTGTTGTTAGCCGCTTCCGGGCAGGCCTGGGCCGCGGACGACGCCGCATTGAACGCGCAGGTCGAGGCGCTGCGCGCCGCCATCGCGGAGCAACGCGCGCAGCTCGAAACTCAGGCCAAACTACTGGAAGCGCAGCAGGCGCAGCTCGAGGCGCTCACGAAACAGCTCGGGCAGTCGAAAGTCGCCACGCAGGAAGTGCCCAAGGTGGCGTTCGCCAACAATCGCCCCACCATCACGGCGGCCGACGGCCGCTCTTCGATTTCCATTCGCGCCAATGTGCAGCTCGACGGCGCCATGTACGGTGAGGACAAGGAAGGACCGCTGGCCACGGATTTTCGCCGCGGGTCGGTAGGCGGCCTTCCCAATCGCGAGAACAATGCCGCGCGCGACTTCAGCGACGGCTTCTATTTCCGGCGCGCACGCTTCGGCGTCGAAGGCACCATCGCGCGCGACTTCAACTACCGCCTGCTGCTCGAACTCGGCGGCAGCGGCACCGAAGGCCCCACGCGCATCAACGACGCGTGGATTGCCTACACCGGCTTCGCGCCCTTCACGCTGCAATTGGGCGCGTTCTCGCCACCCGCCAACATGGACGACGGCACCACGCCTGAAGACCTGCCCTTTCTCGAGCGCGCCAGCGCCTCGGAACTTTCGCGCACACTCGGCGGCGCCGACGGGCGCATCGGCCTTGGGCTCAAGGCCAACGGAGCGCGGTGGATGAGCGCCTTCACCATCACTACACGCACGGTAAACGACGCCGAAGTCTTCGACGGCCAGCTGGCCGCTGTCGCCCGCGCTGGCGGGCTCATCGCCACGAGCGGCGACTACAACGTTCATCTCGGCGTTTCGGGCACCTACGTGTTCAGCCCCGCCGACCAGGGCTCTTCCGGTACGCCGCCACGGCATGGCATCCGTTTGCGCGATCGGCCCGAAATCCGCGTCGACAGCGTCCGCCTCATCGACACCGGCTCCATCGACGCCGACCACGCCAGTGTTCTCGGCCTGGAGTTCGGCGCCAACTGGAAGAGCTTCTATCTACAAGGCGAACACTTCTGGTTTGACATCGAGCGTCCCGGCGCAGCGGCGCTGCCCGATCCCGATTTCACCGGTTACTACCTGCAGGGAAGCTGGCTGCTGACCGGCGAAAGCCGGCGCTACAACGCGGTGACCGGCTCATTCCAGAACCCGAGGCCGATGGTTCCGTTCTCGAGCGCCGGTGGCTTCGGCGCGTGGGAGCTCGCCGCGCGTTACAGCAACATGAACCTGGATTTCCAGGAAGGCGTGGAAGGCACGGCCAACGTACCCGGCAGCGTGCGCGGCGGCGAGCAGAACGTGCTCACGCTCGGCGTGAACTGGTATCTCAACCCGAACTTCAAGGTAATGATGAACTACCTGCTGATCGACGTGGATCGCCTGAATCCCGCGGGCCCCGGCAACCTCACGCCCTTCGGCGCGGCGCCCAACACGCCGCCGACCGGCGTCGAGATCGGCCAGGACCTCAACGTCATCGCGCTGCGGACGCAGTACAGTTTCTAGCGGGATTTATTCGAGCGGCTGATCGTTGCCCTGCAGGCGACCGATCAACGCACGCAGGAACACGCGGTTGAAGCGCAGCTGGCAGGCCGCGGAGACCTGTTCGAGCAGCGTGGAGCTCACTTTGAGAACCGACACCGCGCTTTCCGACTTGATGGTCGCGGTGCGGCGTGCACCGCGCACATAGCTGGTCTCGCCGAAGCAGTCGCCGCTGTCGATGGAGCCCAGCGTCTTGCCATGGCGTTCCACCAGGCACTTGCCGTTGACGAGAATGTAGAAGCGATCGTCCATCTCGCCTTCCTTCACGATCTCATCCCCGGCCGGGTAGTCCTGCATGGTGCTGGCGCGCAGCACCTCCCAGATCTCGGCGTGTGAGAACTCGTGGAAGAAGCGCAGGCGACGCAACACGTCGAACTGCTCCTGTTGATCGATGCGTGCGTTCTGCTCGCGCAGGCGCTGGTGCACGCGCGTGAGCTCGGCGGCGAAATCGGCGCCCGACTTCTGACGCTTGTCGGGAGTCTTGAGCATCGCCTGGGCGACGATTTCTTCGAGCTCTTCCGGCACGTCCTTGCGCTGCGTGTGGATCGGCGGCGGCGTCGCATAGACGATCTGGTGCAGCAGCTTCACGAGGTTGCCGGCGCGGAACGGCCGGATGCCGGTGAGCAGTTCGTACATCACGGCGCCGAGCGAATACAGATCCGAGTGATGCGTGAGCTCGAGGCTCTGCACCTGCTCGGGCGACATGTAGGAAGGCGAACCCGCGATGCCTTCGATTCGCGAGATTTCCGAGTCCGCGATCAGGGCAATGCCGAAGTCGATGATGCGCACGTCCGAATCCTGCGTGAGCATGATGTTCGACGGCTTGATGTCGCGGTGAATGACCCCACGCGTATGAGCGTAGTGCAGTGCCTTGGCGCACTTGAACATGATCTCGACGACGTCGTCGATGCGCAGCAGGTTGTCCGGGCGGCAGTACGACGACAAGGTACGCGCGCCATGCACGTGCTCTGTGACGATGTAGCAGCGGCCGTTTTCCTCACCGGCGTCGTAGATGGGGAGGATGTGCGGATGCTGCAGCATGCCGACCATGTGCGCTTCCGACAGGAACATCTTGCGCGCGATCTTGGCGCGCTCGTCGCTCGGATCCTGGTCCTGGTTGTAGACCTTGATCGCGACGTCGCGACCGTAATAGGAGTCGTGCGATAGATAGACGGTACCGGTGGAACCCCGGCCGACTTCATTGATGATTACATATTTGCCGATTCGATCCGGAACGCGGTTTTCCAGGATCTTTGCCGCCTGTGCATCGGGGCCGGTCTTTGTTGCTTGCAGCGACATTTTTCGCGACGTAACCCAGGCGTCAGCACGGGATTCCCCCGGACCGCGCGTGTCCCATGAAACAGTGAACGGCAGAATAAGGCCGCGGCCTCACATCCGGTGTGACCCGCTTCCCGGATCACCGGACGCGCATCTTCGCTTCAGCGCGCGAAATGGTCGAATCCAGTCCCCGAGAACTGCATCACACCGCCACGTACGATTACTCTGACACCGCCGCCGGCGACGAGACTGCCAATGCGCGTCACCGGCCCCAGCCCGAGCGCAATGGCATTCGTCATGGCGCCGAGCCTGGCCAATGGCACGGTAAACAGCAATTCGTAGTCCTCACCGCCGGTGAGTGCGTATTCGCGCGCCAGCTCGCGTCCCACCGCGGCAATCAGCGCTTCGGACACCGGCAGAGTGGCGGCATCCACTTCCGCCCCGCAGCCGCTTGCGGCACAGAGCTTCTCCAGGTCGCCGCCCAGGCCATCCGAGACGTCGATACACGCGCTAGCTAGGCTCCGCAGTGCAATACCGATGTCGCACCGCGGCGTCGGAAACAGAAAACGGTCACGCAGGATCTGGGCCGACATCGGGTCAGTCACATGCAACCGGCCCTGCTCGAGCGCCAGTCCCGCGGCGGAGTCGCCTGGCGAACCGCTGACGAATATGGCGTCGCCCACTTGCGCGCCCTTGCGCTCGAGCGCGACGCCGATCGGCACGATACCGATCAGCGTGACCGTGATGGAAAGCGGTCCGCGCGTGGTGTCACCGCCCACCAGCGAGACGCCATGCTTGCGGCAAAGATCACCTGCCGCGCGCGAAAATTGCGCCAGCCAGTCTTCGTCGGAATCGGGCATCGTGAGTGCGAGCAGTCCCCACGCGGGCTCGGCGCCCATCGCCGCCAGATCCGAAAGATTGACCGCGAACGCGCGATGGCCGATGGAGGCCGGGGGGGACCCGGGCGGAAAATGCACGCCTTCGACCAGCGAGTCGGTGACCATGACCAGCTCGCGCGAGGCCGGGGGCATGACCACGGCGCCATCGTCGCCGACGCCGATGCGCACGTCAGAACGCTGCGCGCCGAGCTTCGTGAAGTACTTGCCGATGAGCTGGAATTCAGATTGGGCCACGGGATTCCAGGCGCCGAATCAATGCTCGTGCGGACGTAGCTCTTTGGCGGCGGCGTCGAGCACGGCGTTGACGAACTTGTGACTGTCGGTGGCGCCGAACCGCTTGGCGAGGCCGACGGCTTCGTTGATGACGACGCGATACGGCACGTCGGGCGCGGAGCGCAGCTCGTGCGCGC
>Ga0193753_10003083_pt1 | contig 12616 bp, 6 predicted proteins | sample H1c2metaG_FD_144925 | JGI IMG/M metagenome (GOLD analysis project Ga0193753, IMG submission 144925) | Soil microbial communities from a riparian zone of the East river system, Colorado, United States - H1c2 | ecosystem: Environmental > Terrestrial > Soil > Riparian zone | place: USA: East River... | reverse complement strand
TCTGTACGCCCGCTATTTTCGTGATCAAGGTACGTCGTCCCAAACGCAGAATTCAACGTTGAGTCAATACAACCAAACAGTCGTTCCCCAGAATGGCGTGATCACACTCACCCAAACCTTGAGCCCACGGATACTCAACGAAACGAAGTTCGGCGTAAATTCAGTGAAAGAGCGTGTCGCCGGGCTTCCAGGCCCAAGCCCGGGTGTGGACCTCACGGGCGTGACCATCCAATTGGCGGGAAGCACCGCGCTCGGAGGCATCGCCGGTCAGACCGGCACCGCCGCTATCGCTACTCCGTCCGGATTGATACGGTTATCGAGTTCCTTCAACGGCCGCGGCGCGCCGTACACCAACTACACCCTTTCCGGAATCGATAATCTTTCGATTACCCAGGGGAACCACAATCTGAAATTCGGCGTCGAGTTCCGTCCTATCACTCTGTATAACGATCAACTCGGCGGCACGACGTACACGTTTAACGACCCCGCTTCATTTCTAGCGAATAAGCCAGCGTCGATCTCGTTCAACGGAGATCTCAGTTCTCTCAGTCCGTTTACCGGACTTTCCGGTAATGCCAAGTTACAGCAAACTTACTATATCGGCTACGCGCAGGACGAATGGCGAATCCGCTCGAACTTCACCATGAACTACGGCCTGCGATACGAATATTATTCGCCTCTGACGGAAGCGCGCAACAAGAACGTATTTTTCAACATTCCAACCGGTGATATCATCCCCAAATATTCTGGCGATTGGTATGGCAGTTCAACCAGGAATTTTGGCCCCCGTCTCGGCTTTACGTTTTCGCCGCTTGCAGCCAATGGCAAGACCGTCCTACGCGCAGGCGCCGGTTACTATTACGGGCCGGGCCAGACCGAAGACCAGTTACAACCGGAAGCCAACGACCGCATCGGAACGACCATCACCTCGGGTCCACTGCTGCAGTATCCGTTGAATACGGCGGCGGTTTACGCAAACTACAATATCAATAGCCCAACCCTTGGATATCAACCACGCGCCTACTCCCCTGGATACAGGGTTCCGGAGCGGGTTCTCTCTTATTCATTCTCACTGCAACAAGAATTGCCCGATTCGATGACATTCACGTTGGGATATGTCGGGAGCCAGGGCCGCAATCTGTTCCTGCGCAGTATCACTAACTTAATAACCGGCCTGAATGTAAATCCAACAACCGGCGCCGCCACGGCGGTTCGCCAGTTCGGCGGACGCTTCGCCGAGATCGACTACAAGACCAGCGGCGGAAACGACCACTACGATGCTTTGCAGGCCACGTTTACTCGCCGCTATTCCAAAGGTCTAACACTCGGCGCTCAATATACCTGGGGTCACTCCATCGGCAACAGCGCCGGATCGAACGAAGCCAACACAGCCGGCAATCCATTCAACTTTGGCGCGGACTATGGAAGCAATAACTTCGACATCCGGCAAAGCCTGAACATCGACGCACTCTACGACGTACCCTTTGGCCGCGGAAGAAAGTTCGGAGCCAATCTTTCGAAGCCGATGAACCTGGCATTTGGCGGGTGGCAATTGGGCGGTGTTCTGAATGCCCGCACCGGCGTACCCATCGACGTGCTGATCACGCGCCCCGATATCGCTTACGTCGACAAGAGCAACGGTAATGTGTATACCAACCCCGTAGTGGACGCCGGCGGAAACGTTCTCACTACCGCAGTCGTCAACACTCCGGGCGGAGGCGCTTCGCGTAACGTGCGGAGACCGGATGTCGTTCCCGGCGTCGCGCCGCTTCTTTACAATTCAGGCGTGGCCTACTTAAATCCGGCGGCCTTCACTGTTCCCCGCGCCGGCACATTTGGAAACTCGGCGCGCAACTCTCTCGCCGGACCGAGTCTCGCGCAGTTAGATATTACATTGAGCAAGAAGTTCGCCATCACCGAGCGTCTGAATCTCGAGTTCCGGGGCGAAGCGTACAACATCTTCAATCATGCGAACTTCGCCAATCCGGGCAACCTGCGTCTGGGCCAAGGAATCGGAAGTGGGCCCAGCGCCGCGGGAATCCAGCCGGGGCAGCCATTTACTGCCTCGGCTGCGGGCGGAAATTTCGGCACGCTCAACTCAACCGTATCGAACCAAATTGGCTTGGGCACCAATCGTCAACTACAGCTCGCTCTGCGTCTCAACTTCTAGGCCGTGGGGCAGACGGTCTTGCCGTCTGCCTTAATCGTCTTGGCCAATGGGCTGGCCAGGGGGAGCGGCCGGCGGCTCCGGTAGCTTGAACTCTTTTGGATTTCTTTCGAACGCCGCGAGCTGCCGCGCTAATGTCGCCGGAAGGCGGTTTCTTTGCGCTTGAAACCAGTTCATGGCCGCCGAGCGGACCAGCGTCGAAGCTTGCCCTTCGACGAGGAGACCGAGTGCGCGATCAAACAGCACCGCATCGATGGCGGTTTTCACCTCGCCTGACAAGCCGCTCGGAGCGGGAGCAAACCAAGTGGATTTCGCCACCGTGTCCAGCACCTCCTTGAGTCCCGGGTTGGCGGGCCCGCGGGCGTGGTACTCGATAAGACGTGCATCGCGCGCGGGATCGAAGAGCAGGCTTCCGGTCAAATTCGCGGCGGCTTGCGCGGCCGCGATTGGATCAAAGGTCAGCCCAGTCTGCGAAGGAAAACTTTCGCGGGTACGGTCATAACCGGGCGCGTGCGGCGGTAGCAATTTCAAGATGCGTTCGGGGAGCGTCAAAGTCCCGGGACTGACAGTTTCGAGAAGCACGCTGAGGGCGCGGCGCTGTTGTTCCGGCGGCACGATCTCGTTGACCATCTGGCCATCTCCGCGCAGCGCGTAAGTGTAAGTCAATCCTCCGAGCGATTTGCTCGCGGCCTCGGTCTGATACCGATGCAGGAAGTACAACGGCACGAGCGTTTCGTCTAGCGTCGACATGGGCTGCCCCACCGGAATGTTGTTCTCTCCGAAATGCTCGAGCGCGGCACGCCGCACCTTCAGCAATCGCTCGAGCTCGCGGACCGCATCCGGTCCGTTATCCCAAAGGTGAGACTTCGGATGCGCGCTGCCGAGTGGGCGGCTGTCCGCATCGGTGATGAAGATGTTGCCTTGGTGCGCCGCATCGAGAATAATCTGGTTGAGCGCGGCTTTCTGATCGGTTCCTGCCGAGAACTGAGAATAGCCGTAGCGGATCGCTACCTTGTCCCAGCTTCCGATTCCAGTGGCGTACGCATTGGCAAGGCTCACGGAACCGTTCGCGCCGAAATCGATTAAGGGGTGCGGGTAGTCCATAACGGAGGCCCGGTCGTGCGTGCTGGCGATGTAATTGTGAGCGAGTCCAAGCGTGTGTCCTGTTTCATGCGCAGCCAGTTGACGCAATCGTGCGTAAACCGCCGCGTTGACTTCCGCCAGCGGTTCCCTGGACGGCCCGAATGGCGCGAGCAGACTGGAGAAGATGAGATAGTCTTGCCGATAGCGAAGCGACCCGAGTGTAACCTGGCCTTTGAGAATTTCGCCGGTACGCGGATCGGCAATCGCGTTCCCGTAAGACCAGCCGCGAGTAAAGCGGTGTACCCACTGAATGACGTTGTAGCGGATGTCCATGGGATCCACATCCGGCGGCAGAACCTTCACTTGGAATGCATTGCGAAAGCCCGCGGCTTCAAAGGCCTGCTGCCACCAGCCCGCTCCTTCCATGAGTGCGTTTCGCACGTCTTCCGGCGCTCCGCCATCCACGTAATAAACGATCGGCCGGACGGGCTCGCTCAAGTCCGCGGCGGGGTCACGCTTTTGCAAGCGATGCCGCAGGATCACCCGTCTATCGAAGTCTTCGGCGAGCGGCGCTGAATAGTCGCGATAAGTCATGTCGAAGTATCCCGCGCGGGGGTCGAAGGCACGTGGTTCAAAAGCGCGTGGTTGAAAACCCTGGCTCTCCGATCCGATTTCAGGTAGGTCGATAAGTGAGTAGTGCTCGCGAACTGTGACGGAATCCGGCGAGGGAACAACTTCTCGCAAATACTTCCCGGCTTTTTCGCCTGCAAACGTGAGCGTGGCTTCCACCTCGGTGTTCTTGGGGAAACCCTTTGTCCGCTCGAGATATAGTGCGCTGCGCGCGTCATCCAATTTGTAAGCTCCCTGCTTAGCTTGGGCGATCGCCTCCGGGATGCCTGCAAAGTCGTGCTGGAAAAATTTAGTGGCGTCGACAAGAACTCGATCGCCATCGGAGCCTGCTACTTCAAAACCCCATAACACCGACGTAGCGAATGAGTCGGCGACAGCCCTCGCTTCCATCGGGTTCGCGCTCGAGGAACGGAAGCGCGTGTTTTTCTCGATCAACAGGACTTTGGGCCCAATGCGTTCGAACTCGACCAGGTGCGGCTGCGTAATCAGTCCGCGGTCCAAACCGATATCGTTTGAACCCACACCCGCGGGCAAGGACGCAATGAAAAGCAATTCATGGTTCCAGTGGGAGATCTCGAGCCAGATCTTGCCGTCGCCGTCGCTCCAGTAAAGCGGCAGGAAGCCATCGATCTTGCGCGCTCCATTCGTCAGCTCGGCAATGGGTTTGTTTGTTGCGCCCATTGCAGAGATGACAACGATCGCTATCCAAAGCAGGTTTCGCGGTAGGTTCATGGGAATCGAGGAGTATCTCGATTCATTTTACGGAATGGTGGCGGCTACCCTGAATTTCACTGGCCCAACGTACTTAGCCAGCATTTTCTCCGGCGTCTCCCGCAGATCCACAATCAGCAGCCCATCCAGCGTATCCGAAAAATTGCGGTCCACATGGAACGCGGCAACGCGTCCACCCAGCCGCAGATACTGACGCAATAGCACCGGCACGCCGGAGTGCTCGTCAATATCGTTGATACGCGCCGAAAGATCTTCGACTTCGCCCAGGCACGCCGCCACTGCGCGAAGTTCTGTCGCGCGCATCAATCGGGAGCGAAATGGCCGGCGCGGAGAAACCCAATGCGCCAGATCCGCGCGGAACCGCCGCTTGCGCAAGAACTCGACAATAAGCTGGCGCGAAGCGTCTGAATAGTCCGCGCTGATGCTCACTGGTCCGAAGAGTACTGGCGCGTCGGGCCTCGCCGCGACCGAGCGCCCGATCGCCTGCCACAGCAGCAGCAGCGGCGCATAGTCTTTCTGAAACTCCGGACTGATGAAAGAACGCCCAAGCTCAACAGCCGGCCCCAACGCCCGAAAAAAAGCCGGAGCGAAACGAAAGAGTGTCGACGTATATAAGCCGCGCACGCCGCTGGTAGGCAGAACGTCTTGCGTCCAAGCCAGCCGATAGGAGCCCGCAACGCGGCCGCTTGCCTTGTGCCACAGGACAAGGTGCGTATAGTGGTCATCGAAGGCATCGAGATCCAGATCCTTCCCGGTTCCCTCGCCCGCCGCGCGAAAAGTGATCTCTCGTGCGCGCCCAATTTCGCGCATAAGCTTGGGAATAGCGCTGCCTCGCTCGCGGAAAACCACGTACCATTCGTTTTCGATCACAACGCGGTCTTCTCTTTTGAGGCGGCTGATCTCGGCGCTCGATTCGAGAGTCTCAAACGGCACGACTACCGTCCGGCGCGGCACTGTCGGCTCCGGCGTAACGCGCCTATTGGGGCGAATGGTCTGATGATGACTTAGCACATAGGTCCGCGCTCGAAGATACTGCGTTGCACAATCGAGTGAGCCTTGTTTAGCCAGCTCCGTGGCCGCAATCGCCGTCCCTATCCGAACCTCCACCTGCGATCCGCGCTTGTTGAGCAGTTCGCCCGCAAGGCGCGCCGTGCGTAGTCTCGGATGAAGCAGCCCCGCGATCTGAAACGCCAGACTGTTCGCGCCCCCGAAGTAGATAGGCACAACGCTCGCCCCTGTCCGCATGGCGAAACGTGCCGCGGATTCGTTCCACGAAGGATCGGTAATCGAACCCTTTCCAGTGTGCCAATGCGCTACTTCGCCCGCTGGAAACATCGCGATACAGTGGCCTTTCGACAGGAGTTGAAACGCTTGGCGTGCCGACCGCATGTTCGTGCTCGCGCCGTCCGGGCCGCCAAATACGTCCACCGGCAGACAACGATCGCGCAGTTCCTCCATACCCCAGAGAAACGCATTCGTGAGAATTTTCACGTCTTGACGCAGTTCATGCAAAACCGCGTCGAGCACCAACCCGTCCAAAAGACCGAAGGGATGATTCGCCACCACAACCACCGCGCCCGTAAGCGGGAACCGCTGCAAATGGTGTGGTGGAAGCTGAACGCGGATGTTTAAGACGTCCAACACCGCGCGCGATAATGTCGCGTGTGAAGTGCCCCGGGCGCGTGTGTATAGGTCTTGCAGGTCCCGTAGCTGCAGCGCGGAATGTAGAAAATCGCGTATCGGGGCCGGTGCGGAACCGAACAATCCCGTGAATTGCGTCGAACTGGAGGTAGCCATTTAAAGCGCAAGCTCATGTTGTGGCAGAACCGATCGCAGCGTACGTAGCGGCCGTGAAACAGCCTGCCCGCGAATCACCGACACCGCACCGACAAGAAACTGTAGCGTTGCCGGAATCCGCTCCGGAACCAGCGCCATCAGCGGCCGAACCACGCCGTCGTCGCATTGGTAAAATACCCGGTCGCGCCAGCGGCGCCATCCGCACGCATGAGTTTCATAATCTTGCAAAGTTTCTTGCACGCTCTGTAGTATCCGCAGCGCAAGCGGTTCGCGATATTGGTTGGTAACCAGCACATCCGACCAGCCGCCGCGCACTTGTTCTACAAATTCGGGAAAGCATCCGGCGGTGGTCAAATCCAAAAGCGTGTTTGGCTCGAGTGCATGCCGGTCTCCGCCCGCCACAATCGGCTTGTCCATCTCTTGCGCCATCCGCCATGCCACTCGATTTTCTTTCCACGGCCGCAGACCGTTCAACTCCACGGCGTGAACACACTCGTAATGCGCGCTTAGAAACTGAGTCGCCAACTCTACGTGCCGTGCTTGTCCGATGCCGTGCTCATCCCATGCCGAATGATTGAACACGATCAGCGTTCCGGGATCACTCGCGAGCGCCCTGAGCATAGCCGTGATGGCTTCTAGCTTTGGCGCCGCAGTCAGCCTCTGAAGTTCCTCGAAAGTCGAGCGCGCCGCCTGTGGCGCAATATTGTGCACGCCGAGATGGAAGAAGGTCGGCCCATAAGGAACCGTCCATTCGACCGATACCGGAACATGACGGCACTCGCCCAGCACTCGCAATTGCACTGGTGCGTCAATATCGTCGTGATCGGTGAGCGAAACCAGCGCCGCCAGTCCAAAGCGTCGCTCTATGTGATCGCGTTCGAGCGTCCACGCCTGATGCGGCCCCGCTGGCGGCGTCCACCATGCCCGCGACAGGTCGAGTTGGGATCCATCCTTGCCGCGGAACTGCGCTTCGCTGCGTTTCAACGCCCCGCAAAGCGGTCCGATTCGCTCGGCCAGGCGATAGAGAAAGCTCAACGGCTCGCGCGAATGCAGCGTATGACTGTGCAGCGATACGCCTGTCTGAAAGCCCCGTGCCGGAGCCCCGGACCACTCCACATGTAGTCTGCTCTGCCGCACGCCTCAAGCATGCAGGGCACGCCTCTAACTTTTGATGTATGGCGAGTTACGATCCGATGAAACAGTTACTCCAAAACATCATAAGGGCGCATCATTTCATTGTCTTCGTGTTCGAGAATGTGACAGTGCCATACATAGCGCCCGCTGTATCCCTCAAAATGCACGATAATACGCGTGACCATTTTAGGGTGCGCCTGCACGGTATCCTTCCAGCCTGTTTCTCCGGCCGCGGGCGGCGCGGGCTCGTCCGTATAGCGCAGCCGCCGATGCAGCAGGTATTCCACATCATCGAAACTTCTTCGATCCAGAATTTGGAAACGTGTCAGATGTATGTGGATCGGATGAGAGTCTTCCGTAAGATTGATCAGCGCCCATATCTCGGTTGTCCCGAGCTTCGGTTTCTCAGTTACCGGATCGTGCCAGCGCGCGCCATTCAGTAAGTGAATCATCGGTGCGTCTAACACATCGACGTTCTCTTCAAGCGTCAGATAGCGCGTTCGAACGGCTTCGCTCTCCGGGATTCTCCGTACGTGCCGCAGCGTCGCCGCCAGCTTCGCGGCATTGGCGGCTGTCTCCTTCGCCACACGAAACTGCAGTATGTCCACTGCGCCGTTTCGCAGCACGATTTCTTGCCCCTGCGCCCGCGAAAAATCGATGACAACATCCATCCGCTCAGCCGGCGCAAGAAAGACCGTGTCGAGTTTCACTGGCGCGGAGAGCAAGCCCTGATCGGTTGCAATTTGATGAAAATTGTCACCGTTAGTTAACGAAAGATTGTAGAACCGTCCATTCGACACGTTCGCCACACGGAATCGGTAGGGTCGCGCCTCTACCTCTAGATAGGGCAATATTTTTCCGTTGACCAAAACGGCATCGCCGAAAAACTCCGGAATCCACGGTGCGCCTTCCACCTCCGAAACCGGATAGTAAAGCTGTCCATCCGGCATAAACATCCGGTCGCAGAGCACCAGCGGCACTTCGTATTTTCCGCCCGGCAAATCCAAAGCTTCCTCTTCGGCATCCCGCACGATATATAGTCCGAACAGTCCGGCCATGATATTCAGCCGGTTGATGCCCATGGCGTGATCGTGATACCAAAGCATCGTCGCATCCTGCTCGTTTGGGTAGCGGTACATCGCCGAGTGCCCGGCCGTGTACCAATTCTCCGGATAGCCGTCGCTGTGCGGCGGCACTTTGGCTCCGTGCAGATGAACCACTGTGCGCACCGCTGGCTGACTCGCTTCCGCTCCCATCAGATTGTGGTCTATGGCGAACATGTGTTTCGCGGGCAATTCGTTGGGCCAATCCACCAGCACGGGCTCTCCGCGCCGCACCTCAATAGTCGGACCCGGCACGCTTCCGCTGTATGACCAGAATCGCGTCGCAGGCAGATCTCGATGCACCTTGGCCAATGCTGGTCGCATCGGAATCCGATAGAGCGGAATCTTCTTTCTAACGCCGACAGCTTGCGCGATGGGTGGCATCGGCAAGCTGTCGACGAACTTAGCAAGCTTTGTAATATCGGCCAACGGCGGCGCCTTTTTTACGGGCGCCGCCTGCCGATGATGGTGTGCTGCTAGTAAAGTGGCCTGTAGGAAATTACGCCGTGTAAGAGAAAAGTTCACCTATTGCGGCTGTCCAGTGGTTTCCGAAAGGACGTATGGCGTAGCGCTGGGTGTCTGCGTAAAGTCAAACATGCCGTTGATAGAACCGGCCAGGGAGTCGAACGAGCCCTGTCCAATCCGCTGTCCGGCCAGCCAGTTGTCTTCGATAAAGCGTAGCACCGACGATTGATCCGTCAAAGTGCTGTCCACATAGTTGTGCTTCGCCCACGGCGAGATCACCTGCAGAGGCGTTCTCACACCGTAGCCGCAGCGTCCATGAGGCGCTGTGGCGGTCGGTCCCGCGAGCGTTGGTACTCCGGTTCCGCACAGGTTCGTCCCGTTCAAAGTATCGGAAGGCGTGCCCGATCCGTTCACGATCGTCGGCACCGCATGATCGTACCAGCCGTCGGAATCGTCATAGGCAAGAACCACCGCAGTATTCGCCCAGGCATTGTGCTGCTGCAGATAGTTGACCACGTGCACGATGAATTGCTGTTCGTCCAACGGATTGGAATTTCCAGGGTGCGCGTCCTGATAAGCCGGAGCTTTCAGGAAAGAAACGGATGGCAGTTTGCCCGCATCGATTGCCGCATACCAATCGTTGATGTCGTATTGATGATTCGCAGGTCCGTTTTGACCGACCTCGTTTACCGATGCCGGTGGTGTGTGGAGCAGATTGGCCGTCGAAGCATAATACTGGAATGGCTGATGGTGCGGGCTGTAGTCTTTTGCGTTAACACCTACAAACGGCGAGGTGGTGCTTCGATTGCAACCCGTCGTGCCATTGGCGTTTACGGTTTGTAGATTGAACCCGCCGTTAAACCAGCCCCAGGTTACATTGGCCATATTCAATAAGTCGCCGATATTCTTTCCTGCCATCCGGACCTGTTGGCCCGTCGTAGTGGAGCAAACGTCGTTGAGCGGATCGGGATCGCCAATGACAGTCTGCCCACCCTGCAAATCGCTAATCACCGAGCTGCTCGAAATCCCATTCGTCGCCGTCACGCCGTTGGTTTGGCCGGAGATAAGATTGAGCGCCCCGGGTGTGGACGGTCCAAACACTGTGACGAATGAATTATCGTTCAAGGCGAAGTGTTGCGCGTAATTCCATAGCGCGGTCACCGTGTTTCCATCGTAGTAACCCATCACCAATCCTTTGGTGGCTACTACAGGTGGATATCCTTTGGGCGGAGCGCCCGCCGCGCCGACCTTCACCGGAAACAGATCCATCTGGAAATTGTTGAACGAAGACTGTTCCGCCGTGTAGGCGTGATTCTGGTCGGACGTGAGCGCCTGTGCATGACCGAGCCGGAACGGATTCGATGCACCCGTGCCATTCGCCGGGTTCAAGTTCGGATTGTTTGTCAGCAGCGCCGGAGTCAGGCCGTTCACCGCGGGCGTGCCGGCCAGCGCCGTGAAACGCGGCTCGCCGGGTGGATTCAGTGCGTGCGGGTAGGTGCCGAAATAGTGGTCGAACGACTCGTTTTCGCCGAAGATGATCACGATGTGCTGAATTGCAGTGGCCGGAGCGGTCTGCGCGCGAGCAACTCGCGGCATCATGCCCCCTACCAGGAGCCCGGAAAGTACGAATGACAATGCTTTTCGCATTAGGATTTCCTCCGGAGTTTCGAAAGCGCGGTCAGGAGCGTCAACCCGCCACCGAGCAGAGCAAAATCCGCAGGTTCCGGAACGCCCGCCGCGGCCGTCCGGTCGAACTGCAGATCGTCGATGCCGCCGTTGCCCGAAATTTCAAGCGATTTGATCGTCAGTCCCGAATCCTGTATTGCGTAGTAGCCGTTGAAAGCTCCGACGCCGTTGCTCGGGACGTTGACGACATACGTTCCCAAGATTGTGTTGGCCGCGTTCCGCGCGGTGAGCGTGAAGCTATTGGAGGAGCCCGCGAGCAAACCGATCCCGATCTCGTCGGTCGACTGCGTCAGAGAAATCAAAATGTCAATGTTAGAAAAATCGGCCGGACCTAAATAGTTCGGCTGTGTCTGTCCGCTGAAGGGCTCCGCCGAGAGCGCCACCGTCGAGTTGATAGCGGAAATCGACGTAACGCCTGAGCTCGAATAAGCTCCCGGGCTGAGTAGGGAATTTGGGGTGAGATCATCGAAATTGATCAGGGTTCCAAACGTGGGGGATAGGCCTGTGGCCGTGCCGCTCATGCCGCCACTCAGGTTCGGGGTGCCCGTCACCAGGACCGTGGCGCCAAGAACGGAAGCGAATGCGCTGAGTGCGGATCCGAGTATGAAGACTTTAAGCAAAGGGAATCATTTCCTCCTTGCATAAAGATAGACGTGAAATGTTTAAGTCGGATGAAATCGCCTAGCGCAGAAGCACTTCGGTAATAGGTTTTCCGGCGCGCGGTGTTTCGGTGGCGTAATCTTCGCCGAGAAACGCGGCCAAAGTCGCCGCAATCTGGTCTTGTGTTACAGCCGGAATGTGCGTCCGCTCGCCTAGCGCAGCCGTGTCGGGACCCAGAAACGCCATCCATATATACTTTGAATCGGGAACCTTCTCTCCGTGGTTTTTCCATTCCGGCCCTTCACCTCGGCCATGGTCGGGCGAGAAGATCAAGGTCGTGTTTCCCCGATATTCCGGTATGGATTGAAGCGTCTCCCATAGCTCTCTCAGGTAAGAATCTACCCGATGAGCCGCGGACATGTATTCTTTGTATTTTCCCGCGTGCGCCCATTCATCCGTTTCTCCCAACGAGAGATAAAGGATCTTGGGTTTGCGTGCTTTCAAGTATTCCAGCGCCGTATGAAATGCCATGAAATCGAACGGCTCATCCTCCCACACGCGAGGGGTTTCGGCCTTCAAACGATTCAGTAGATCGAGACCAGGCGTACCCGGAATAGAAGTCAAAGGATCGTAGCCGGCATTCACAGGAAAGCCCGCCCGCTCCGAATTGAAGATGAACGGGAAAACATCCCATGCCCCGAAAGCCGCGATTTGTCCCTGGTAAGCAGCCTTCTTGTGAAGCCACTCGAACACTGTCACGTTGGGGTTCGCAATCTTGTCGTTACTCGCGACACGTGGGTCGGCGAAGCCGCAAAGCGTCTCGCTATATCCCGGATAAGAGAAATAGAAGCGATTCGTCACATACGCGGCCGAACCCGCCTTCCGATTTCCGAAGATCTGCCCCTGCTTCGCCACTACGCCCCATAGAAACGGCATGAGCGTCTCGCGCCCGGTCGCGCTCTGTCCTTTTTCGAGAAGCGACGGGTCGGAACCCGCGAACACTTCTTGCCAGCGCAGCCCATCGGTCATCACAAAGACGATGTGGCGGGTCGCCGCAGCGCCGTGCAGCGAAGCCAGCAGCAGACAAGCCAAAACCCTCATCAGCGGCCGGCGGCCCGGCGCGTTTTGCGAGCCGACTGCCGCTCCGCGGGCTTCTTCAGACCTGCCAAACTCTTGCGCAAAGCATCCGCGATGTCGACAACTTTTGCCGGTTGTCGCC
>Ga0193753_10003082_pt1 | contig 12619 bp, 11 predicted proteins | sample H1c2metaG_FD_144925 | JGI IMG/M metagenome (GOLD analysis project Ga0193753, IMG submission 144925) | Soil microbial communities from a riparian zone of the East river system, Colorado, United States - H1c2 | ecosystem: Environmental > Terrestrial > Soil > Riparian zone | place: USA: East... | reverse complement strand
CTGCTTCAGCTCTTTCGCGATCAGGTAGCCGTGAAACTGCTCCACCCCTCGCTGTCTCAACGCGAGCGCGGCGGAGCAGATCGCCAGCTCGAGGGGGACCAGCGCGCCTGATTTCCTTCGCACGCGGATAATATGCAGATATCTGTTTATAAAGTCAACCGGGTATTTACAAAGGATAATGAGCCCTCGTGCTGACCTCGGACGTGACCTGCCTGGGCTGTGGCTGCGCCTGCGACGACATCGACGTGGTGGTCCGGGATGGCCGGATTGCGGAGGCCCGCAATGCCTGTGATCGCGGCATCGCGTGGTTCGGCGATGGCCAGACGCCCGCCAGTGCCAGCCTTTCTGGACGGGAGGCGGCGAGGGAAGAGGGGATGCGCGCGGCCGTCGGCCTGGTGGTCTCGGCCAGGCGCCCGCTCGTCTACCTCGCGCCAGATCTGACGTGCGAGGCCCAGCGCGAAGGTGTGGCGCTCGCAGACGCTTTGGGCGCGGCACTCGATACGATCACCTCGAGCACCGCCATGGGGTCGATCCTCGCCGCGCAGGAGCGCGGCCGCGCATCGGCCACGCTCGGTGAGGCGCGGCATCGCGCCGACGTCGTCGTGTGCTGGGGCGTGGATCCGCTCGTGGCGCATCCGCGCTACTGGACGCGCTACGCGCCGATGCCTGCAGGCCTGCAGGTGCCCGAGGGACGTCAATCCCGAACCGTCGTCGCGGTGGACGTGGGCGATTCGGCCGGTCCGGCCGACGTTGATCGACGGTTCGCCATCCCGCCAGACGACGAGATCCCGACGCTCACGGCGCTTCGCGCGCTCGCCGGCGCTGGGCACACCGGCACGCACACCGCGCACGAGGCGCTCGCCGGCACCGACCCAGTCGCCGTCGCGATCTGGGCGCGGGCGCGCGCCCTGCTGCCGAAGCTGATGGCGGGCCGCTACGTCCTCATCGTCGCGGATGCCGAGCACGCGCCGGCTGGTCAGTCGACCGCGGACCCAGCCAGGCTTTCGGCGCTGATCAACCTTGCACAAGCGCTCAACGGCCCGACGCGCTGTGCGTTGAGCCTGCTGCGCGGCGGCGGCAACCGCAATGGCGCCGACGCGGTGCTGACCTCGCAGACCGGGTACCCTGCGGCGGTCGACTTCTCACACGGGTACCCGCGCTATCGCCCATACGACGGCACGGCCATGGCGCTGGCGTCTCGAGGCGACATCGACGCCGTGATCGTCATCGGCTCGGCCGACAGCCTCCCCGCCGAGTTGACGGGCCTGCTCGCCCGGTTGCCGGGCGTGGTGATCGGGCCGCGCGCCACGCAGAGCGCCCTGGCGGCGCACCACGTCGCTATCGACACTGGCCTGGCCGGCGTCCACGACGAGGGGACGGCGCTTCGGCTCGATGACGTGCCATTGCCGCTGCGGCCGGTGCTCGCAGGGCCTCCGGGGGCGGCTTCGGTCGTAAGCGCGCTGCGCGCGCAGGTCGTAACCAGACCGCAAGCACGGTAGGGGACTAGACAGCGGGCAGAGTAATCTGTTGCGCGCGAAGCGGGACCGGCGGAACGGGACCCACAGCGAGGTGCCGCCGCGTCGCGGCCCAACCGGAGGACGTCATGAAGAGAGCATGGATTGTTGCGGCAGCGTGCGTGGCATTGCTGCCCGTCGCTGCCAGAGCGCAGGACGCCAAGACCGTCGTCGCCAACGCGTCGAAGGCCATGGGGGTCGACAGCCTGAACTCGATCAGGTTCTACGGGTCGGGCGCCAACTTCGGCCTGGGCCAATCGAACAACTCGAACGGCGAGTGGCCGCGGACCAATCTCAACGACTACTCGAGGGCGATCGATTTCGCGTCGTCGACCTCGCGCGCCACGGCGGTCACGTTTGTCGCCCCCGTGACGGCTCCCGGCGCGGTGCAAGGCGTCTTTCAGCAGAATATCGGCGCGGCGCAGAACACCTGGGCGCAGCAGCTCGAGATCTGGACCACGCCGTGGGGGTTCCTCAAGGGCGCGGCCGCCGACAACGCCACCGCGAAGTCGGAATCGATGGGCGGCCGCCGCTTTCAGGTGGTCACGTGGATGACGACGCAGAAGGCGCCGTCGGGGGCGTCGTACCGCGTGGTCGGCTACATCAACCCGCAAGGCCTCGTCGAACGCGTGGAAACCTGGCTCGAGAACCCGATCTTCGGCGACATGCTGGTCGAATCGATCTACACGGAGTACCGCAGCGGCAACGGCGTGATGTATCCAGCAAAGATGCTGCAGAAGCGTGGCGGTCAGGCAACGTTCGAGGTGCAGGTCCTCGGAATCGAGACCAACCCGGCCAACATCCAGGCGCTCGTCACGCCGCCGCCGCCGGCCGCCGGCCGCGCCGGCGGTCCGCCCGCAGGGGGCCCGGGGGCCCCGGGTGCGCCAGCAGGCCCGACGTCAGAGAAGCTCGCCGATGGCGTCTACCGGATCAACGGCGCCTACAACGCGCTGGCGGTGGAGTTCAAGGACCACATCCTGCTGTTCGAGCCGGGTCCCCAGAGCGAGGCGCGCGCGCAGGCGATCATCGCCGAAACCAAGCGCGTGATTCCGAACAAGCCGATCCGCTACGGCGTGATCTCGCATCACCATTTCGATCACACGAGCGGTCTGCCCGCCGTCGTCGCCGAAGGCATCACGATCGTCACGCCGCAGGTGAACAAGGCGTTCCTCGAACGCGCGCTCTCCGCGCCGCGCACGCTGGCGCCCGACACCTTGTCGAAGTCCGGCAAGAAACCCATCGTGGAAGGGTTTGTCGGCGACAAGCGGGTCTTCCAGGACGACACGCGGACGGTCGAGATCCACGTGGTCAAGGGCCTGCCGCACGCGGACGGCCTGGTGATCGGCTACCTGCCGAAGGAGAAGATTCTGGTCTACGCCGACATGTTCAACCTGCCGCCCGCCGCCGGCCCGCAGGTGCCGAACCCGCCGGTCGTGGGCACGATGGTCTTCGCCGATAACATCGCCCGGCTGAATCTCACGCCCGAGCGCGTGATGTCGATCCACAACCTCAACCCGGATCGGCTGACCACGGTCGCCGAGATCAACGCTACGCTGGGCCGCAAGTAGCTCCGCGCACTCCTCTTTGATGCCGCCGGCATGAGCCAACTGCGGATCACCGGCGGCACTGTCTACGACCCCGCCAACAGCGTGTCGGGCGAGGTGCGCGACGTCTGCATCGATGGCGGGCGGATTGTCGATACCCTGCCGGCGTCCGCACTCCAGATCGACGCGACGGGCATGGTAGTGATGCCGGGCGGCGTCGACATGCACAGTCACGTCGCCGGCAGCGGCGTGAACGCCGCGCGCCGGCTGCTGCCCGAGGAACACGACCGGGACCCGAGCCCGGCGCCGGCGCTCGTCGAGGGCGAGCCGCGTGCGCGATCCGGTACGGGCGGTACCCTGCCCAGCACCTTCACGACCGGCTACCGCTATGCGGGTCTCGGCTACACCACGGTCTTCGATGCGGCGGTGGCGCCCCTCATGGCACGCAGCTCTCACGCCGAGCTCGACGACACGCCTATTGTGGACGCGGGATTCTTCGTCCTCATGGGCAATGACGAGTACTTGCTGCGTCTGGTGGCGGCCGGCGACCGGGAGCGGGCGCACGAGTACGCGGCGTGGCTGCTGGGTGCGGCCGGTGGCTACGCCATCAAGGTCGTCAACCCCGGCGGCGTAGAGCTGTGGAAGCGCGGAAACCGCGACCGCGTCGGCCTCGACACGCCAATCGGCACGGCCGAGGTCACGCCCCGAGCGATCCTCGAGACGCTGGTCGACGCCGGCAACGCGCTTGGGTTGCCGCACGCGACGCACGTCCACTGCAACGACCTGGGTGTCGCGGGCAACGTCGCCACCACGCTGGCGAGCATGCGCGCGGTGGGCGGCCGGCGCGCGCACTTCACGCACCTGCAGTTTCACAGCTATGCCGCAGCCGCAGACGGCAGCCGCCGCTCGGGTGCGCGCGAGCTGATTGAGTACATCAACACACACCGGGAGATCAGCGGCGACGTCGGCCAGGTGATGTTCGGGCCGGCTACGACGCTCTCGGCCGATGCGGCCGTCGAGTATCTCCTCCACAAGAGCAGCGGCCGCCGCTGGGTGAACATCGACGTCGAGCTCGAAACCGGGTGCGGGATCGTGCCCCACACCTACAGGGAGAAGCACGAGGTGTCGGCGCTGCAGTGGGTCGTCGGCCTGGAGCTGTTCCTCCTTTCGGCCGACCCGTGGCGGGTGGTCCTGTCCACAGACCATCCCAACGGCGGATCCTTCATGGCGTATCCGGAGCTGATCCGGCTCCTGATGGACCGCACCTATCGCGACAGCTGCCTGGCCCGCGTGAACCGGAATCTCCTCGCGGGCAGCGCGATGGCCGACGGCCTCGCGCGCGAATACACGCTGGACGAGATCGCCATCATCACGCGCGCGGCGCCGGCACGGCTTCTGGGTCTGGCGCGCAAGGGGCACCTTGGCGCCGGAGCCGACGCCGACGTCACCGTCTATCAGCGGGCCGCCGACGTGTCGGCGATGTTCGCGACCCCGCGCTACGTCGTGAAGGGTGGGTCGCTCGTCGTGGAAGAGGGGCAACTGCGCCGCGCGCCCCGCGGCGCCAGGCTCCACGTACGTCCGGAGTACGACGGGGCGGTGGAGCGCTCGGTCGAGGAGTTCTTCGATCAACACTCGACGGTGTCGTTCGCCAACTACCCGGTGCGCTCGCTTCGCGATGCCCCGGTTGCCAGCAGGCGGGGCTGAAGACAGGCGGGCTTAAAGACAGGCGGGGCTTCAGCCCCGCCGGAGAAGCGCTGACTCGCGTGTTATCGTGACGCGACGTGGAGATTCGCGGCGTTCACATCGAAGACACCTTCGCGGAAGCGTTCGGGATGCGCGCGGCCCGCGTCATCGTCACCGCCAGGACGATCCGCTGGGCGCGCGCGGCCGCGCTCAAGCTCACCGGGTTTGCGACGTCGGTCATCGCCTGCAAATGCGAGGCAGCGATCGAGCGTGAGCTGACGCCGGACGAAACGCCGGACGCACGGCCCGGTGTGGCGGCCCTCATCTTCACGATGGACTCCGACAGCCTCGGCAAGCGGCTGACCGAACGGATTGGCCAGACCGTGCTGACGTGCCCGACGGCGAGCTGCTTCGACGGGCTGCCCGACGCGCCCGATCGCCTGCCTGCCGCGCGCGCGCTGCGCACCTTCGGTGACCGGTTTCAAATCAGCAAGGTCGTGGACGGCCAGCGCTATTGGCGGGTGCCGGTCATGGAAGGCGAGTGCCTGCTGCAGGAGAGCTTCGGCATGCAGAAGAAGGGTGTCGGCGGCGGCAACTTCCTGATCCTTGCCGAAGACATCGACAGCGCGCTCGCGGCGGCCGAAGCCGCGGTGGATGCGATTGACGGGACGCCGGGCGTGATCCTGCCGTTTCCCGGCGGCGTGGTCCGGAGCGGCAGCAAGGTCGGCGCCCGCGGCTACAAGGGCATGATTGCCTCCACCAACGACGCCTACTGCCCGACACTCCGGCCGCTCACCGCCTCGGCGCTTCCGGATGGCGTCAACGCCGTGCTCGAGCTCGTGCTCGACGGGCTGTCGCCGGCCGCCATCAGTGCCGCGATGCGCGCCGGCATCGACGCAGCCTGCCGGCCCGGGGTGCGCGCGATTTCCGCCGGCAACTATGGCGGCAAGCTGGGGCCGCATCATTTTCATCTGCGGCAGATCATGGGGCCGGCCACGTGAGCGACGCCGTCTCTCTCTCGCTGCGCGCGCGCCTCGACGGTCCGCTCGACATAAGTGGCGTGACGCCGGATCGGTGCGTCGCACAGTCCGAGGCGGAAGTCGCCGGGCTGCCCGTGTGGCTCGGGTCCGAACGCGCGCGCGTCGGAGATTTCTTCACCGTCCGCGGCGACCGCGCACCGCGCCTGGAGATCGAGGGAGATCTTGCCGACGTCACCGGCGTCGGCGCCGGTACCGCCAGCGGAGAGCTCATCGTGCGGGGGCCTGCCGGCCGTCAAGCCGGCGCGGGTATGACAGGCGGCCTGGTCCACGTGCACGGCAGCGTGAGCGACGACGCGGGGATGGCGATGGCAGGCGGCGTGTTGCGGATCGATGGCCATGCCGGTGATCGGGTCGGCAGCGCGACACCGGGCGCCTCGAAGGGTATGACCGGCGGCGAGATCGTGGTGTTTGGCTCGGTGGGAGCCGCCGCGGCCGCGCTCGCGCGCCGCGGCCTCGTCGCCGTGGTGGGTGCGGTGGGCCCGTATGCCGGGCGCGGCATGATCGCGGGCACGGTGCTGGCTCTGGGCCCCATCGGCGCGCAGCCCGGCTCGGGCAACAAGCGCGGCTCGATCGTTGCGGCCGGCGGCATCGACGTGCCGGCGACATACCGGCCCGCGTGTACTTACGAGCCTCCCCACGTGCGCCTGTTGCTCACGTCGTTGCAGCGCCGTTTCGGCTTTCCCGCCGATGCGAGCCTACGCGACGGCACGTACCGCCGCTACTGCGGCGATGCGGGCGAGCCCGGCAAGGGCGAGATTCTGGTGTGGATCGGTGATGGACGACGCGCGCAGCCGTGACGCCGGCGTCGAGATCGTCCCGTATGGGCCGGAGTATCGCGAGGCGTTCCGGCGACTGAACGAGATCTGGATCAGCCAATACTTCACGGTTGAGCCCGTGGATCGGCGGGTACTGGACGCACCCGAGACGGAGATTCTCGAACCGGGCGGGCGTATCCTCGTGGCCTTGCTCGAGGGGCAACCGGTGGGCGTGTGCGCCCTCTTGCGGATGGGCGACGGCGGTTTCGAGCTTTCGAAGATGGCCGTTGCCGCAGAAGCCCAGGGGCGTGGAATCGGACAGCGCCTGGGCCAGGCGGCGATCCAGCACGCCAGTGCAGCGGGCGCCTCTCGCCTCTATCTCGAAAGCAATACCGTGCTCGGCCCCGCCATCGCGCTCTATCGGAAGCTTGGATTTCGCGAGGTCACCGGTTCAGCATCGGTTTACGGCCGGACCAACATCCGGATGGAGCTGGTGCTGAACGGAGCTCCAGCGGTCTAATCGCTCGCGGCGCTCTTCCTACGGCTTCTTCTTCTCGATTCTGCCGTGCACGTCGTTCACCGTCATCAGGGCCGCCGAGCTGTACCAGGGGTGCAGTTCCATCACAAGGCTGCCGGCCTGAATCGCCGGATCGGTCCTGGTGAGCGCTTCGGCTTCGGCCACGGTGGCGACGTCGAACACATAAATGCCGCGAAGGGGGCCGCTGTCTTCGAATGGCCCCGCCACCACCAGCTTGCCTGCGGCCGCCAGCCGATTGATGTTCGCCATGTGCGCGGCCTGGAGCTTCTGCGCCTCTTCACGGCTGCGATCGCGATTGGGCCCGGTCTTGAGGAACGCCATGACGTAGGTCTTCATGCCGTAGTCGTCGGCCTTCAGCTTCGTGGCCAGGGCGGCATCGTAGGTCGGCTGCGCCGCCGCCGAGGAGGTCACCACCAGGGCTATCGCTACCGCTCTCATCGTTGTTGTCATCACAACTCCCATTAGAAGCCGGACGGCTTCACCCAGAAGCTCTCGCGCCAGGTCCCGCCGGGCGGGACGGTCTGCAACTCCTTGTAGATCCCTTTCTGCGCCATGTTCGTGGCATTGGTCATACCTGCCATCGGCTCGAAGCAGATGAAGTTGCGCTCCGGCCCTCCGGGCATCGGCTTCGGGGCCCACACGACGGCCGCGCGATAGTTGGGACCGAAGATCGCCTCGAGCCGCTGCGTCTTGCCGCGCACGCTCATCGTCGCGCGGCCATCCGCGTCGCGGACGAGATCGCTGAAGTCGTCATCGAGATCGAAATCACGCAGCAGGGCCGTGCCGTTGGGAAAGAGACGCTCGATGGGCTCGGTCTCGCCGGTCGGCACTTTGTTTGGCGCGAGCTTCCAGCGTGTGCGCGCCCCCACCGAAATTGTCCAGTCGTCGCGCGTCGAGTCGGTGAGCTGGAAGTAGGGATGGAAGCCTACCGTCACCGGCATGGGCTCAGCGCTCAGGTTCACGATAGTCGTCGCCACTTCGAGCACGCCGTCGCGCAGGCGGTGGGTCATCTCGATCGTGTGCGCAAAGGGCCACTGTTTCATCCACGCGGGCTGCTTGTAGAAATCGAGCCGGCTCGTGACCCACGCGTCCATCGGCGTCGCGCCACTGCCCACGACCTGCCACTGGCTCGTGGCCGTGATGAAGCCGTGGATGGGAATCGCGCCACGCACGTTCCCGAGCTGCATGTCGAAGGCATAGCGCGTGCCGTTGGCGAAGAACGCCTGCTCGTCGAGCCGGTTGATCCACGGGCCCATGAAGGGGATGCCCGTGGCGTTGGGATTGGCCTTGAATGCGTCGAGCGTCGCGTGCGGCCAGCGGAGCACGTCGTGCCCCTTCACCGTCATGCGGTACGCGATGTTGCCGACCGGCGGCATGACCCACACGCTGGTTTGCGTGTTGGTGTCGGTAAGCCTCACGGTGTCGCCCTCGCGCACCGTGGCGTAGCGCTGCGCCAGGGCCGGCGAGGCGATCAAACAGAGTGCCGCAACGACGACAGGAAGATGTTTCATAGGCCGCGCGCGTATTGTAGATTTCCCGCATGCCACTTGCCGACTCATCTTGCGTCGATCGCCGCGCGTTCCTGGCCGCCGCGGTAGGCGTCGCCGCCACCTCGCTCCGGGCGGCCGCCCAGGCCCCGGCCCAGGCGCCGATTTCGCCCGTCGCCACGCCCCGCGACTGGTCGGGCCAGACGCCAATGGCCTATCCCGACCCCGACATCGTGGCGCTCGACCCGCGCTTCCGTCGCTATGTGATCTTCAACAACGCCATCAAGCGCCTGCACGTCGGCACCGGCTGGGCCGAAGGCCCGGCGTGGAATGGCGTGGGCAAATATCTGGTGTGGAGCGACATTCCCGCCAACGCGCAGCTGCGCTGGATCGAGGACGACGCGAGGGTCACGACATTCAGGAGCCCCTCGGGCTTCAGCAATGGCAACACGTTCGATTACGAGGGTCGGCAAGTGAGCTGTGAGCACGGCGGCCGCCGTGTCGTGCGCTACGAGCCCAATGGCACCGTGACCGTGATCGCGGAGAAGTTTCAGGGCAAGCGGCTCAACTCGCCCAACGACGTGGTCGTGCATCCCGACGGCGGCGTCTGGTTCACCGATCCCTCCTATGGCATTCGCGGCAACTACGAGGGCTTCAAGGGGGACTCCGAAACCAAGGAGGCGGTCTATCGCGCGGATCCAAAGACCGGCCAGGTGGAGAAGGTGCTCGACCAGGTCGATCAGCCCAACGGGCTGTGCTTCTCGCCCGACTACAAGAAGCTCTACGTGGCCGACACCGGCATGCCGCGCGACATCAAGTCGTTCGACGTGGACGGCAAGGCGATCCGCAACGGCAAGCGTCACGTACAGCTCGACATCCCTGGCACTGGCGCCCCCTCGGCCGCCGACGGCATCCGCTGCGATGCCGACGGCAATATCTGGGCGGGCGCGCGGCCGGGTGTCCAGATCATCGCCCCCGACGGCGATCGCATCGGGATGATTCGGCTGCCCGAGACGTGCGCCAACGTCTGCTTCGGCGGCGCGCGCCGCAACCGCCTCTTCATGACCGCCAGCCAGTCGCTCTACGCGGTGTACGTGGACACGACGGGCGGACACATAGCATGAGGGCCTTAGGCCCTAGGCCTTTGGCCTTGGGTTCGGCCTTGGGGCTCGTGTTGCCGGCTTTGTTGCTGACGGCTGGCCCCGCACAGCCGGGCCAGCTTTTCGTGCCGAGCGGCAAGGACACGCTCCGTGCGCTGCCGGGCGTCGAGGTGATCGTCGAGAGTGTGCCCTCCGATCTGGACCGTGCCGGATTGACCGCGCCCTCCCTCAAGGCCGACCTTGTCCGGCGCCTCGAAGCGAGCGGCATCACGGTGTATGCCTCTCAGGCCGAGAATCCGAGCCTGGCCAAGGCGTACCTCGACGTGCGAATCACGGCGGTCGCGCTCCCGCGACAAGCCGGCTACGCCGCGGCCGTCCAAATGCAGCTGCGGCAAACGCTGGCCTCGCTGGTCACCGAGTCGAAGGTGGTGAATGCCGTGTCGTGGGATACGGGAGTGCTCGTGAACGTGACCGTGTCTGACGTGCCGCGTCTGCGGACCGAGCTTCACGCCTTGATGGAAGAATTTGTCAATGATTGGCGGGCGGTCCACTAGCCTCCGCGTCCACACTCTACGATCGGCGAGGCCATCCGGGCCCCGTTGACACGGTGGGTGGGGCAGCGCAAGATGCCTGCACCCGCGCGAAACCCTGACTGTTTTCGGAGGCTCTTGCATGGCGCGACCCGGTCGTCGGCACGTGGTTCTCGGGCTCGTTGTGGCCCTCGCCTCCTGGCATCTGACCGGGCTTGGCCAAACCGGCGCGAAGAGCGGCGAATGGCGTGCCTATCGTGGTGACGAAGCGAGCACGGCCTACTCGCCCGCCGATCTGATCACGCGCGACAACGTGAAGAACCTGCAGGTTGCCTGGACCTGGAGGTTCGACAACTACGGCGGCGCGGCGTCGGAGACCGTGGCGACCGAAACGACGCCGCTCATGGTCAACGGCGTGCTGTACTTCACCGCCGGCGCGCGACGCACGGTCGTCGCCGCCAACGCCAGCACCGGCGAGACACTCTGGACCTGGCGGCCCGATGAAGGCGCGCGCTTCGACCAGGCGCCCCGCAAGGTGCATCGCGGCGTCGCCTACTGGACCGACGGACGCGACGGCCGGATCGTCGTCGTGACGCCCGGCTTCCAGCTCGTGGCGCTCGATGCCAAGACCGGGCAGCCGGTTGCCGGCTTCGGCAAGGGCGGTACGATCGATTTGTTCACACAGCTCGACAACGACACGAAGCTCGATCCGACCGGCAAAATCGGCAACAGCTCGCCGCCGGTCATCGCCAACGACGTCATCGTCGTCGGACCCGCGCTCACGCCCGGTGGCCGCGTCAACATCGCCAACGTCAAGGCCGACATCATGGGCTTCGACGTTCGCACGGGCAAGAAGCTGTGGACCTTCCACACCATCCCGCGCGACGGCGAGCCCGGGGCCGAGACCTGGCTGGGCGACTCGCGGCAGTACACCGGCAACGCCGGGATCTGGGGTCCGTTTTCGGCCGACCCCGCCCTCGGCTACGTGTATCTGAGCGTCGAGTCCGCGACCAACGACGTCTACGGCGGCCACCGTCCTGGCAACAACCTGTATTCCGATTCGCTCGTCTGCCTCGACATCAAAACCGGCAAGATGATCTGGCACCAGCAGCTGGTGCACCACGACATCTGGGACTTCGACATGCCGCCGGCGCCGATCCTGATCGACCTCACCGTCGACGGACGTCCGGTGAAGGCCGTCGTGCAGCTCACCAAACAGGCGTTCGCGTATGCCTTCGATCGCACCAACGGCAGGCCGGTGTGGCCGTGGAACGAGAAGCCGGTGCCGCAGACGGACGTCCCGAAGGAATGGACCTCGCCCACCCAGCCGTTTCCGTCGAAGCCGCCGGCCTTCGATCTGCAGGGCGTGAGCAAGGACGACTTGATCGACTTCACGCCGGCGCTGCGCGCCGAAGCGCTGAAGGCGATCGAGGGCTGGCGACTCGGGCCGCTCTACACGCCGCCTTCGCTGGTCACGCCAACGAACAAGGGCACGATCGTCGCGCCCGGCCTTGGCGGTGGCGCGAACTGGCCCGGCGGAGCATCCGATCCCGAAACCGGCTTCGTCTACGTCGGATCCACCACCAACCCCGCGCCGATCGGACTCGTGCCCAACGACGATCACGCGAGGAGCCGCGTCGATGCCGACTACACCATGAGCGGCACGCTGCCCACGATTCAAGGTTTGCGCCTGCTCAAGCCGCCTTACGGCCGGGTGACCGCCTTCAACATGAACACCGGCGAAATCGCCTGGCAGATTCCCAACGGCGATACGCCGCAGGCCGTGAAGGACAACCCCGCGCTCAAGGGCGTGACGATCCCGAAGACGGGTAGCGCGTCGCAGGCGGGGCTGCTCGTCACCAAGACGCTGTTGTTTGCCGGGGAAGGCTCCGGTGGGCAGGCGGTGTTCCACGCCTATGACAAGATGACGGGCGCCGACATCTGGCAGACCGCGATTCCCGGACCGCAGACCAGCCTGCCGATGACGTACGTGCAGCAGGGCCGGCAGTACGTGGTGGTCGGCGTGCGAGGCACCGCCAATTCCGGCGCGCAGCTCGTGGCGTTTGCGCTCCCTAGGCCAGCGCCGGCCGGCGGCGCACCTGCTGGCCGCGGTCGCGGCGCAGGGCCCGCGCCCGAAAATTGAGGCGGGTAGGGCGGGTGAGGCGGGTAGGGGCAGAGCCACGATCCTTCGTAGGGGCGGGTCTTTAGACCCGCCCGACAATCAGAATGGGAAAAACACTCTTCACCACGATCGCCGCGCTGCTGCTGGCCGCGAGCGCGGGTGCGCAGCAGCACGAGACGGCGGCCGACATCGAAGACGGCGGCCGCGTCTTTCGCAGCACGTGCGCGAACTGTCACGGCCAGGACGGCGACCAGGTGGCGGGCGTGGACCTCGGGCGCGGCCAGTTCAAGCGCGCGCAGACCGACC
>Ga0193753_10003081_pt1 | contig 12624 bp, 6 predicted proteins | sample H1c2metaG_FD_144925 | JGI IMG/M metagenome (GOLD analysis project Ga0193753, IMG submission 144925) | Soil microbial communities from a riparian zone of the East river system, Colorado, United States - H1c2 | ecosystem: Environmental > Terrestrial > Soil > Riparian zone | place: USA: East River... | reverse complement strand
TGGTAGTTTCAGCAAACAAACCCACGCCGTTTATGGTGTGGAAATTTTTCAGGTTAACCAGACAGGCGCCGGCGCAAGTGGCGAAGGTGTCTGGAATTCCGGTCCGATCAACATCAGTACTTCAGGAGAAGTAACAATTGGTTTAAATATGTATACCGGTGGTGCAAGCGCTTCAGACTACATTCGTTGTTATTACAGCGTTGATGGTGGTCCGGAAGTTATGTTTGGTGAATTGTACGGAGGCGGAGTAAACATATTGGAACCTGCCAGTGCGGTTGTAACGGGTAACACCCTGAGAATAATTGTGAGGGGCCGTGAAAATACTGCTGGTAATTTCACCTATGACGGGTTTACAGGAGTAACTGCCATGGGATTTGAAAATGTAAGCGTTATAAAAATAACCACACTCTACTCGCGTCAGAACGGTACCTGGGGTAACACAGCCACCTGGTCAACTGTTAGCCATACCGGAGTTTCTTGCGGATGTACCCCAAATAATACTACGCACACAGTGATCGGTGGGGCTGATGTTGTGGACATCGATGCTGCTGCCGATGCGATAAACGTAACCGTACTTTCGGGAAGCACACTGAGGTGGACAGTTGATAATATCGCTATGAATATTCATCGTGGTGGAGACATCAGAGTACAAGGTATAATCAACCGAAACGGAAATAATGGCTCCAATATCAGCTTTGCATATCCGACAATCGACACGATCGAAGTTGACGGCACATTTTCAGTAGGACATATTTATCTTAACTCACCGTCTACCCAGCTCCTTGTTTCGGGAACTGGCGCCATGAACCTTTCCGGAAATATCAGACAGATAACAGGAAGCCTTATTACGAACAATAAAACTGTTTCGGCACTTGGCGTTACCGGTCAATTGCAATTTATTGGAACAGGCGCCACATTTACCAATAACGGACTGTTCACCTTAACCGGTGATATGATGGCGGCGGCGGCAACTAACGATAATAACATCTTTACAAATGCCAACGGCGCAACGGCAAATATTGTCAATATCGATAACAACTTAGCTACTTTCTTCATCAATAATGCCGGAACGATCAACCAGTCGGGTAACTTTCTGGATGTAGATCCGACAAGTTCCTTCGTGAATCAGGGTACCGGTGTATGGAACTGGAACAGCACAGCTTCACCCGATGCAGATATGTATTCTGTGTTGAACACAACCGCTGCCGGAAACACCTTTAACTTTTCTGCAGCCGGTAACCAAACTGTTTTCGCGTCACCGACGAACGGCGTTTTTAAAACTTATCATCACCTGGGAATACGCACATCGGGTGGAAAAACTGCTGGTGGTGAGCTTGACATTAATGGTAATCTGACCATTGATGGTACCGCTTCACTGACGTCCAATAACAATGATATCAATATTGCCGGAAACTGGATAGCCACCAGCACCAACGGTAACCCGTTTGTTGAAGCAACTTCACTGGTGACGTTCGATGGAACGGTTCCACAGACTATTTCGACGCAGAATGCTACAACAACTGAAACATTTGGTAATCTTACGATCAATAATACTTCAACCCTGTCGCCACAGATCATTCTTAATAGCCCTGTTACGGTAGCATTAACAATGACCATGACCAGCGGCGCTATTAATTTGAATTCATTGGTCTTCCAGATCGGGACAGCATCTACTTCTGTCGCAGTTAGAGGAACGTTGGTTCACAGCAGAAATGAGTCGAGCGGTTGGTTTTACGGAGGTATCCTGAGAAGGAACTTTACAAACACTGCTATCGCTGACTCTACCAGTTTGCTGGGATACTTCCCAATGGGTACGAACACCTATTTCCGCCCTTTCTATCTGTCGGCCACGGCTGCACCAACTGTGGGTCTTTCGTTCGACATGCAGCACAATGCAGCGACTGGTACTACAAACGTTTCTATAGGAGATCCCAACCCCACCATCATTGCGCTTAGACACAATGCTAACTGGCAGATCACGCCATCAAACGCATTGGCCGGAGGTACATATAGTATTGTAATGGGTGGTACTGGTTTTGGTACCGTTCAGAACCGAAATGATCTTCGGGCGATGAAACAAAACGCGGTCGTTGGATCTGATGTAGTGCTTACTGGTTCTATTACTAACATTCGGGTACAACGAAATGCAATTTCGCTGGCTCAATTAAGTGCAACCGGCGTAGGTAACACAGGCAACCAGTGGTATATCGGTTCAATCGACGCGACAAACTCTACACTGCCGATTAAATTGGGTGTGTTCCAGGCCAGGCTGATCGATCGAAAGGTTTTGATTACCTGGAATACAATACAGGAGATCAATAACCACCACTTTACGATTCAGAAAACACAGGATTTCCGCAACTACACCGATGTCAGTACTATTCCTGGAAAACTGAACAGTAAGACCGAAACAAATTACTCTTTCACCGATAAGAATCCTTTTGCAGGTAAATCGTACTACCGCTTAAAGCAAACCAATATAGATGGTAATTCTACCTACTCGGAAGTTGTGGTAGTCAATTACGATGCTACAACCGAAGCTTCGCTGGGTATCTACCCTAATCCGGCGAACGGTAGTCAGGTAACCCTGCACATTAGCGGGTTGCAGAAAGCGAAAACTGTCCCGGTTTTTGTATTCAGTCACCAGGGTCTGCTGGTTCAGAAAACAATGGCCAGCACGACTTCGACTGGAAATACCGATCTGCAGATTCGTTTCCAAACTCCATTGCGCCCCGGAGTTTACACCGTCAAAACTGGTGAAAACTTGGAACTGAGCGCACTAATGCTGGTAAAATAATTTTTGACAGAATAAGACTTTTTCAAGCTATGTTTTCCTTTTCCCAGCCCCGGCTTTTTAGCCGGGGCTTTGTGCCAAGAACAGGAATCGAACCTGCGCTTCGCTGCCTGAACCAGATTTTGAGTCTGACGCGTCTACCAATTCCGCCATCTGGGCATTTCTAAAGGGAGGCAAAATGACGCAATTGACCTATCTTGTCCAAATGCGTAAACTGTATTTTTTCCGGAAATAATATTCTTTTACCCGCAGCAACTCTTCTTCCGTACCAGCAGCCTCCAGATAATCTTCCACAATGCTGCAACGTCTTAATAAATATTTTCCGGTAACTGATTTAATGGATGTAAAACGAATCGAAAATATTTTAAATTTACTTTATAACCACCAGCCATATTTTTGAACACTGCTCGTCAAGATAACGAAAAAGAACTGCTGAATGAACTGCGTAAGGGTAGCAAATCCGCATTTACGCAACTCTACCGGAATTATAGTGTGCCGTTATACTATAATATTTTTGCGCTTGTAAAAGATAAACATGTAGCCGAAGAGTTAGTCCAGGATGTATTTTTCAAAATCTGGAAGCAAAGAGGTAATATAAACATCGAAAAAAGTTTTTCGGCTTATCTTTTTGTCATGAGTCGCAATAGGGTATTTGATTTTTTCCGGCAGATAACCCGCGATCAGGAATTCTATGCCAGGATAAAGGCCGTTGCTTCAGAACATTACGATCATATCGAGCAGGCTTTGTTTGCCCGGGAGAACGCCGATCTGTTACGCAAAGCCATTGCAACACTCTCTCCTCAGCGCAGGTGGGCCTTCGAACTCTGCAAAATAGAAGGACTTACTTATCGGCAGGCTAGTGAAGAAATGGGAGTTTCATTGTCGACCCTCAAAGACCACATGGTTAATGCGCTGGAAGCGATCAGGCTGTATATATCCAAAAACATTGAAGTAGCAGGCATTGTTGTTTTTTACTGCATCTGGAGCAGTCGCTGAGTCTGCAAGGGTTTCCCTTCTCAAAAAAAAATATCACTGTTGAACCGACCTAATTTTTCCCGCGGCAGTCTTTATTAAAAGAACCTGTGGAAAATCCTCAGCTTTTTACCAACCTGTTCAACAGATATCTGGACAATAAGTGTTCGCCTGAAGAAGTCGACTATCTTATGAACCTGATGCGATCCGAAGAATACAAGGCAATTGCGGGTGATCTGATTGAGAATAAGCTGGCACAACAACCGGATATTTCAGAGCTGGATCTGGCACTCAAAGAAAGGCTCGACAGGCGCCTCCGGCATATCTTTGATGATGCTGCTGCGCACACCGTTCGCAAACACCTGCGGCTTCAGGCGTGGAGATTGGCGGCTGCGGCCTGCATCGTGGTGACATTGTCCGCTGGATTGTACCGCCTTATTTCCAAACCGCTTTCTTCCGAAAAGGACGTTGTTACCAGGATTGCTCCTCCTGAGGCCTCATTAGCCGGATATACCCGTTACATTACTTTGCCAGATGGTAGTTCCGTCGTGTTGCATTCAGGCAGCAAACTCGAATACCCTGTTGAATTTAAAGAAGATGTAAGAGAGGTCACGCTTTTGGGAGAAGCATACTTCGATATTATACATAACCCGGCCAAACCGTTTGTTATTCACACAGGCAAAGTCAGGACTACCGTACTTGGTACAGCATTCAATATCAAATCCGATGAGAAACAGGTGATTGTATCCGTTACCCGTGGTAAAGTAAAAGTAGAAAGCGGATTAGAAACACTTGCTGTGCTTACTACCGATCAACAGATACAGTACAATGTTCCGAAGGCGGTGCGTGTTAGGCATACCGTCGATGCAACAACCATCGTAACAGACTGGACCAAAGAAGATATGGTATTTGACGGTATTTCGTTTGAAGAGATTGCCGGCCTGCTGAGCAAAAGGTATGGTGTGCCAGTACGGTTTAAAAACGAATCACTCAAAAAGTGTAAAATCAGGGCATCTTTTTCAGGAACTGAGACGCTTGAACAGGTATCTACTGTGTTATCTGCGATCCGGAATGGAAGTTTTGAACAACTAAAAGATGGAACGATCCTGTTTAACGGAGAAGGATGTGAATAAACATACGCCAAAAATCAACTGTTATGATCACAACAAATTCTACTTGATGAATAGAGGCGAAATGCCCTAAAAAAAAAGCCCTCCGTCCGTGGAAAGATAGAAGGGCCGGTCAGAAACATTACTGCGTAACATTTAAACCATTTGCAATTTATGCAAAAAAAGATCAGGGTATCTAAAAAGCCACCCCTGGGCTTATGGTTCACCTCATTCATTAGTTCTCAACAAATTCGGCTTCTCATGAAAGCAGGCGTTTGTGCAATTTGCTTTGCGTTGCTTACAGCACAGTTGCTGATCGCGGCTCCTGGTTTTAGCCAGGGCATGGAAAAGGAGATAACCCTCGGACTTCGGAAAGAAAGTCTTTCGGAAGCCCTCAAAAAAATAGAGGATCTCTCGGGTTTCAGGATTGCTTATTCAGTGGAAGAGGTAGACAGGTATAAAACGATTAGCCTGGCAAAAGCGAAACGAACTGTTGAACAAACGCTTAAACAGGTATTATCAAAAACGCGTCTGAATTTCAGAAAGCAAAATGATGCGATCATTATCTATCGTAGTCAATTGAACGATTTTACCGATAGTCTCATAGTGAACACGCCATCATTTGCAGACATTATACGCGGCAGAATTGTAAATGACAGGAATGAACCTGTGGAATCCGTTTCTATACTGGTAAAGGGGTCACAGAATGGAACTTATTCCAACACTGAAGGTGATTTTATATTAAGAAACGTGGAAGCTGGCGCAACATTAGTGATCAGTGCGGTCGGTTATGGAACACAGGAGCTTCTGTTAAGCGGCAAAACACAGGTCAGCATCCGGCTTCTGAGTGTTACCACAGGTATGGAGGAAGTGGTAGTGACAGCACTGGGGATTAGCCGTAAAACCAAGTCCCTGTCGTATGCCACTCAATCGGTGAAGCCTTCCACGCTAACTGAAGCAAGAGACCCCAATAACGTACTGAACTCACTGCAAGGCAAGGTAGCCAACGCGCTTATCACTCAAAGTTCCGGTGGTGTGGGTAGTGAAGCAAGGATCGTTCTGAGGGGCAACCGCTCCATCACAAGCAATAGTGGAGCATTGATCGTTATCGACGGAATTCCGGGAGGGGACCCCGGTATAAACCCCGATAATATTGAATCGATGACGATTTTGACAGGTTCTTCAGGCGCCGCCTTATATGGAAGTGAGGCTGGTAACGGGGTAATAGTTATCACAACAAAAAAAGGGAGAAAAGATGGTATTACAGTAGGTCTCAACTCAGGTATTACGACAGAAAAGCCTTTTGCTTTGCCCAAAATGCAGGACACCTATGGACAGGGCACAAACGGCGCCATTGATATAACCACCGGCGATAGTTGGGGAGCGAAAATGACCAGTCAGTCTTATACCGATCATTTTGGCAATCAATCGACCTATGCTGCTCAACCCGATAATATCAAAGATTTTTTCAGAACAGGAATCAATCTCAACAATGCCATCAGCGTGTCGGGTGGATCTGAAAAAGCGCAGACCTTTCTTTCCTACATCAATAATTATACAGAGGGGATTATTCCCAACAATAATCTTATGAGTCATGTGGTAAACCTGCGTATCACCAGTCAGATAAGCAAACGGTTTTCCACTGATGCGAAAGTAACCTATCACCGGCGGGAGATCAAAGCAAGTCCCAGAGCCGGTGAAGCCAATACGCCTGTAATGGATATATATCAGATCCCGAGGAGCGTATCAACCGCCATGGCGGAACATTACCAGGATATAAACAGTCTGGGCGTGCCCGTAAAAGCTCCCTGGCCTTCTACCGCTGCAGGTGTTTATGGCAACCCTTATTGGGAAGTGAACAATGACAGGCTTGATAAAACCAGAAATAACATTATCGGATTTCTAAAAGCAAAGTATCAGATCATGGACTGGCTCAGTGTTTCTGCCAGCGCTAACATTGATGCCTTCAACGAGATACAGGAGCAGAAGATTTATGAGGGAACGATTTCCTGGGCTCAGAATGCCGGAGGCTATTACTCGGTTTCCAATATCAATTATATGCAAAAATGGTTTGACGTAATGTTGGAAGGTAATAATCGACTCACTAAGGACCTCAGGATTAATTATCACGCAGGAGCCATATACAAAGACAACAAAACTGATAATGTTACAGATATCGCCGATGGGCTGAATGTGGCCAATAAGTTCAGCATGAACCTGGCAACCAAGCCGGCCACAGTGCAGTCGGGACAGCAGGTGCGTGTGCAGTCCGTTTTCGGGCTCGGCAGCCTTTCATTTAAAGACTATTTGTTCCTAGAAGGAACGCTGCGTAATGACTGGGATTCAAGACTGCCTGCTCCTCATTCATTCAGTTATTATTCTTTTGGCCTTTCAGGTATTATCTCTGATATGGTTAAGCTTCCATCTTATCTAAATTATCTTAAAGCATTCATCAGTTATGCAGAAGTAGGCAATGGCGGCCAGTTTGGCTTACTGTCTACTCCTTATGATTATGTTCCGGGAACCGGCCAGGGATATTTGTACAGAAGAAGCACACTTCCCTTTCCCACGTTAAAGCCTGAAATTGTAAGAAGCATTGAAATAGGCGCTGAAGCCAGATTTCTTAAAAACAGCCTCGGCATTTCGCTCAACTATTACAAAAGCAACTCATTTAATCAACTATTAACCTTGCAGTTGCCTGTCGGGTCGGGATATGCCAGCAGCTACCTGAATGCAGGAAATATCCAGAACCAGGGCCTGGAAATAATTGTTAGCGCTTCACCGGTGAAAAAGGAAACCTTCGGATGGGACATCTCTTTCAACTTTGGTCTTAACCGCAATAAGGTAATTGATCTTACGGACGAGATCCAATCAATAAAGCTCATTGGCTACACTGATTTCGGCGGCCAACCGCAAATCAATGTAGGCGGAAGCCTGGCCGATATATATGCGCATACCTGGCTTAAAAACGACAAAGGTCAATACCAGGTGACCGATGAAGGCAAGCCGGTAACAAGCAACAGTGTTGGTGATCTGCCTTCACTGGTCGGCAATTTTAATCCGAAAGCCCGTCTGGGATTAAGTAATACCTTCTACTATAACCGGTTTTCCCTTAGGGTACTCGTCGATGGCAGAATGGGAGGCATCATGATTTCAGGAACGGAGATGAATCTTTCCTTCAGCGGCATTACTAAAGAAACAGAAAAATATCGCGACGGAGGACTGACGCTTGGTGGGATGGACGCGGATGGCAATCCGGTATCTGCTTCAATTTCTGCACAACAATTCTGGAGAACGGCATCGGGAAAGCGCTTCGGAACAGGAGAGTTTTATACGTATGATGCCACCAATTTCAGGGTTAGAGAATTTTCCATTGGGTACAGCATCCCGGCAGCAAACACATTTATCAAATCAATCCGCCTGTCGGCAGTAGCGAGAAACCTCTTTTGGCTTTATCGGGGAAGCTCTAAGCTGAGTATACCTGGATTGGGTAAACGAAAAATGTGGATGGACCCTGATATGAGCCTTTACAATGGCAATGGCCTGAGCGGCGTGGAATACGGAGCGATCCCATCTACCCGCAGCATCGGACTAAATCTGCAAATGACCTTTTAATGCCCTCCTAATAAGATAAAAAATGACAAAAATATTTCCAAATATTCGTCTGTACTGCTTCTTAGGTGTTCTTATTACACTAATGAATTCCTGTACGAAGGATTACACTGAAATCAACACAGATGATAACGCCGTTGCCACTGCAGGTAGCGCCGAACTTCCCTTCCTGTTCTCGGGTGCCATTGCAGCTGTTCCCTGGGGAGACCAGGTAGCTGAAAATCTTTTTGCTGCACAGTATGCACAGTACTTCGCTAATAATGCAACCTACTTTCCGTCGGACCGGTACACTATGGTCTCAGATTGGGTACAGAATAATTTTGATCCGATGTATACCAGGGTGGCTCCTCAATTACAGACAATTCTTGAAAAGAAAGATCCCGGATCTGCCGAAGCAGCCCTTGCCAATATCTGGTGGGCCTATGCTTTCCACCGGGTAACGGATTACTGGGGGCCGATACCCTATTTCTCTATTGAAACAGGAGAAACATCCATTCCATATGACGCCCAGGACAAAATCTATGACGATTTTTTCAAAAGACTTTCGGCGGCAGTGGCAATCCTTGAAGCAAAAAGAACTGAAACGCCTTTCGGATCCTTTGACCTGATCTACAATGGCAACGTAGATAAATGGATAAAGTTTGCCAATACACTTCGCTTACGCCTCGCTGTGAGGATATCGAACATAGACGCAGACCGCGCCAAAACAGAAGCAGAAGCAGCATATGCAGGTGGTGTCTTCACCACAAGTCCTGATGATGATACCTATGCACCTAAAAATAGCCAGGATGTTAACCGTATTTCGCAAATGTCTGACTGGAATGAATTCAGAATGAGCGCTGCCATGGAATCTGTATTGGTAGGATATGACGACCCCAGAAAATCGGAATACTTTATGCCAGCGAAAAATACCGGCACATACGAAGGTTTAAGAAATGGGCTTAATGAAACAGAACTTGGCGATGATGCCAATAAACCAGATGCCAATTCGCATGTTGGGCCGCGCTGGACCTCTGTTGCATCCGGAGGCATAGCTAATCACCTCTCTACTCCGGCAAATGTGATGTGCGCTGCGGAAGCCTGGTTCCTGCGCGCTGAAGGAGCTTTGCTTGGATGGAATATGGGAGGCACGGCCCAGGAGTTGTATGAAAACGGCATTAAAAATTCAATGGCTCAATGGGGGATTACAGATAATACTGTGATCCAGAATTATATCAATAGCACTGCTACGCCTATCGCGCCGGATGACTTTTTGAATTCTCCACCGGTATCCAATGTTCCGGTTAAGTTCGACGGAGATATCAATGTACAGAAAGAGCAGATCGCAACCCAGAAATGGCTTGCCCTTTTTCCGGACGCCATAGAAGCCTGGGCCGATTATCGCAGGGGCCACTATAACCACTTATATCCTGTAGCCCATTCGGATAATCCCGATCTGAAGGATCCTTCAACACAATGGATCAGAAGAATAACTTTCCTGCTGTCTGAAAGACAAAGTAATGCTCAGGAAGTGGAAAAGGCAGCCTCTCTTCTGGGAGGCCCCGATATGATCACTACGCCATTATGGTGGGACATTCATTAATCGAATAGTCTATTTAATAATACAAGCAAGAAAACCGGTATGAAAAGATTTGGTTCGAAAAAATTATGCAGCAATGCGTGCAACATAATCCAGTTTGTGCTGCTTTGTCTGGCGGGTGGTTCTGTCGGCGCCCAGGACAGCATTACCCAAAAAAACATCCGGTTCATCGATTATTATGGATTTTCCGACGGAAGTTCGGCATGGGACGATATCGGCTATAATCCAAAAGATAACACCGTGTATGTGGGCATTACTGATCACCGGGACAAAGTGGCACTGTATATATATGATGCTTCGATAGACTCGATTAAGCTAAAGGGTTTTATAAGCGACCTGGCTAAACTAAGACCCTATCAATGGCAGGCAAAGATCCACACTAAATTCGTTGCAGGCAGTAATGGCGACATGTACTTCGCAACAGATGGGGGTGAGTCGCGCGAAGAATACCTGATGGAAAATCCCAAAGGCTACTCTGGAGGATTTATGATGAAATGGAGTCCATCGGACGAAAAGCTGACCAACCTGGGAGTCGGACTTCAATATGAAAGCATTAAGGATATAGATATCGACACAGCTACGGGCAGGATATATTCCATAAGCTATCCCCAGGTCCATTTTCTCGTTTATGACCCTAAAGCCAATAAACTTAAGGATTATGGAAGGCTTGGCAGCGGCCATGTTCCGCGCATGATGTTTACGGATAAATGGGGAAATTGTTATTATGTAGACTGGAGACAGAGGCTGGTGAAATACGAGAAAAGAACAGACAAACTGATCTTTGCCGAAAAGAGCCTCCCTGCTTTTGCGGGCACACCAGGGGAACATATCATTACAGGCATTACTGCATTCGCCAAAGACAATAAAAACGGAGTAATTTATCTTATTACCTACGGCGCCAAGGTAATCGCTTTTTATCCGCAGGAAAATGGCATAGGAAAAACGGAAGACCTTGGCGGGGTATTCGATGTTCCCGGGAAACCGAAATGGAACTATTATGTACCCAATCTCAACCTGGGTAATAATGGCAAACTGTACTATATCATAGGCGGTCATGGCAATTATGCAAAAAAGGATCAATCCCTGTTTGTTGAATTCGATCTGAAAACAAAAATACCCAAAGTGATTTTCGAATATGCGAGTACGGTGTTGGTAGAAGCAACCGGATGCGATACAAAGGATAAGGCTGGTAATATGTACTTCGCTGGTAAAAGAAGTGTTCCGCGTAGCTCCGGAAAAAAAGGCAATCTCGCAGAGCTCGGTGATCGGCCAACCGTTCCTTTTTTACTAAAATTCAATCCCGATAAAAAAGTACAGTAATGAAAGTAGCAATAGCAGTCCTGTTCCTTCTCTGTGTTTTCCGGTTGTCCGCGCAGTATGAATTTTTTGCTCCTAAAGAAGCATTTGCTATAGAAGTTTCTCTGGATAATTCTACATTGAAACGACTACCTATCTATCGAAATGCAATTTCGTCACTGATCGTTTCGGGAGATCAGATCATTGGGGGAACAACAGCAGATGAAAAGTTAACACCTTTTATTTTCACTGCTTCACTTTCAAAACGTGAGGTGACGGGGATTATTGATCTCAATGAAATCGTTCCCGGTCAAAGAAGCGTCAGCACCGGTTTCACCAAACGAAATGGCAATATTTTATACGCAGGTACTCTTCCTGATAAGGAAGGAAAAGGGGAAGGTCACCTTATCGCAATAACCATAGAGATTACTGGAGGCCTTTCCATAAAAGATCTTGGAATTCCCATACCAGGAGAGGGAATTTTTGCGCTCACTGCAGATGCAAAAGGAGACGTCTTATACGGGATTTCCTATCCAACAGGCATGTTCTTCACCTATTCTATTACAACCAAATCCGTCAAGACATTTAAAGACATCTCGCCTTCCCGGAAAGACCTGCGACTATTCTCTGAATACCTTATGAATCCCGAAGATTATCTCTGTAAATCATTGATGGGAGGGCCGAACGGACAAATACTTGGCAGCGCGCCTGTGAACAAATTATTTTCCTTCGACCCGGTTACACAAAAAATTAAAATCTTTAAAGAAGAGTTGCCGGAAGTATGGGGCCGACGGTCTCTTGGCCAGATCGAATGCTGGGCAAAATCCAAGAGCGGAAAACTTTACGCAGGAAATGCAGGCGATGGTCAGCTTATGGAGATCAATCCAGTTAGCGGTGAAATCAGGAATGTCGGAAAACCTGTTATGATGCCGAGATTGCGTGGACTGACTTTCGCCAAAGATGGGAGGCTCTATGGCATTGCAGGTGCACTTCCGGGATATGCGCATTTGTTCAGCTATGCACCCGATAAAGAAGGTTTTAAGGATTATGGAAACCCGCAGTTTAAAATGACTGCTCCGGGTATAGAGCAAGGTATTGATTGGAGAGGATTTCAACTCGGCACCATTGCTTCATCGGAGGATGGAAAATATGTTGTGATGGGGGAGGATGAAGCGCTGAGCCAACTACTAATATTTACTGTAGGACAATGAAACTATAGGCATCATGAGAAAATTTGTAATAGTATGCTGGGTGTGCCTCAC
>Ga0193753_10003080_pt1 | contig 12628 bp, 12 predicted proteins | sample H1c2metaG_FD_144925 | JGI IMG/M metagenome (GOLD analysis project Ga0193753, IMG submission 144925) | Soil microbial communities from a riparian zone of the East river system, Colorado, United States - H1c2 | ecosystem: Environmental > Terrestrial > Soil > Riparian zone | place: USA: East... | reverse complement strand
TGGCGGTTGGCGACGCCCTGTTGCGTCACCGTGCGCACCTTGCCGAAGCGCGCATCCAGCACCGCTTCGTAAGGCAGATGGCGGTTGGCGACCAGCCACAGGCGGCCGGCGGGTTTCAGCGCTTCCGCCGCGGCCGCGATGAAATGCCGGCCGATGTCGGGTCGATCGGCGCGGCTCTGCGCATGGAACGGCGGATTGCTGACGATGAAGTCGTAGCGCTGCGCCAGGCCGCGGGTCACATCGTGCCAATGGAAACCGAGCGTCGCTCGCACCGCAAACCGCTGCAGGTTGGCCCGCGCCAGATCCAGCGCGCGCGCTTCCGCTTCGTACAGGTCCAGTGCCGTCACGCGGTCGCAGCGCGCAAGCACTTCCGCGGCAAGGTAGCCGTAGCCCGTGCCGAGATCGGCGCCGGCGCCGGCCAGATCGCCAGGCAGGTGTTCGGCCAGCAGTGCCGAGGCGGCATCGATACGATCCCAGGCGAACACGCCGGGACGGCTGACGAAGCGGCCGTCCAGGATCGGACGCGGTGCGTCGAGCGTTCGCCATTGCGCTGCGAGTCCGGGATCGCTCGGACCTTGCAGGGCGGCGCTCCAGAACACGCGGCATTTGTTCTTGGAGATCGTATGCAGCGGCCCGGCGATGCGAGCCAGGTCCGATTCGCCGGATTTGGCGCCTTCATCGTTGGCCATGCTGGCGAGCACGATGCCGCCCGGCTGCAGGCGCGCGACGGCTTCGGCGAACAATGCGCGCGCCTCGTCGCGCTGGCGCGGCGGCAGCAGCAGGACCAATGGGTAACGGCGGTCCTGCGGCGTATCGACATCGAAACCGGACTGCTGCAGGCGCTCGTATTCGGGTCTGAAGCTCTGCGCGCAGACCAGTCCGGGCAAGGGTTGGCGATGCAGCGGCCAGCCGTCGCGGGCGCGCAGGAACAGCGCACCGTCGCGTGGCCACGACAGGTCGCCGCTGGCGAAAGGCAGCATCAACGTTTCCAGCGGGCTGTCGTTGGTTTCAGCGGGCACGGTGTGGGCGCGGATGAATCATGCCGCAATTCTACAAGCCGCTATGGGCCTGCTGGAGTATCCCCCTAAAACCAACCCTCAGACGTGATGCAGCCGATCGTCGCCGCCGAACTGCCGGCGCGCCCAGTCGAACGACCACGACAGGACCGCGCAAGCAGCGAGCGCCGAACCCCACTGCACGATGCGCACATCGACTCCGGCAACCGCCTGGCTGCCGTACATCGCGATCGCCGCGACGCCGGACAACACCAAAGCCGCACCGAGCACGTTCAGCATGATCCGCTCGAAACGCGTCGCATCGCGCACGAGCGGAGCCTTCGCCTTGGCCAGACCCGCCACCTGGCGCGCGAAGTCGGCCGGCAAGGACTCCGCCGGCGGCTCGCGCAACACGCGCGCGATCGCCCGATAGTGCGCATCGGGTGCATCGCTGCCCGATGCCGCGACGCCCAGGCGTTCGTCGCGCAACGCCTGCTCCTGCGCCTGCCATTCGCGCTCGTCCAGCCTCTCTGCCTCGTTCTGGCGGTCTTTGTTCCGGACGTTCATGCTGCGACTCCTATCCGCGGTTCCAGCACGTCGCGCAACTGCTTGCGGGTGCGGAACAGGTGGCTTTTGATCGTACCTTCGGCGAGGCCGGTGATGCGTGAAATCTCGCCGATCGGCAGTTCTTCCAGGTGATACAGCGTCAGCAGCGTGCGCTGCAGCGGCGGCAATGCGTCGATCGCCGCGTGCAGGTGCGACGATACCTGCGCGTCCGCGCTGGCGCTTTCCAGATCGAAATCGTCGGCGACCGACTCGGCCAGCGATAGGCCCTCGCCGTCTTCCGGGTTGTCGGCGAACAGGATGCGCTTGCGTTCCAGATGCCGCTTGGCCACCGAATAGGCGACCTGCCCGATCCACGATTTCAACGCAGCATCGTGGCGGTACTGGTGCAGGTACTGGTGCACGCGCAGGAAGGCCTCCTGGCACAGCTCGCGGGCATCTTCCGGATGCCGCACCATGCGCAGCACGATGTGCCAGCACAGGCCCTGGTACTGCCGCACCAGCCGCTCGAAAGCGCCCGGCGCACCGGCCAGCACGGCCTCCACCAGGGCGCGGTCGTCCTGGTCCGGGCAGGGGAAAACAGGGCGTGGGCCGCTCATTACCGACAGGGATACGCCTGGGCCGCCATCGGTTGCAACTGCCATCGGTGCAACCGCCGGCTGGCGGGCCGTATCTATTGCAGCGTAGACCTCATCCACCTCGGAAAACCGCCATGGACCTGCCTGGAATCCTCGTTCCCATCACGCTGTTCGTCTGCATCACCTATGCCATCAAAGCCGTCGTCGACGCCTATGTGCGCCGCAAGATGGTCGAGTCCAACGGCTCCCAGGAGCTGCTTCGCTCGATCCTGGAAGGCGAGGAAGTCCGCCGCCGCCACGGCTCCCTGCGCTGGGGCGTGGTGCTGGTCGCACTGGCGGTTGGTTTTGCCATCATCGAGGCCTTCGGCTGGCGCGAGCCGACCCCCGGCATCTTCGCCGTGCTGCTCGGCGCGACGGGCCTGGGCAACCTGGCTTACTACTTCGCGGCGCGCCGGCTGGGTTGAGCGCAGCAGCCACCGGCGTCGCACACCCTCCCGTGCGGCGCCGGCGGCGAACCCCGCTCTTCGTAGGAGCGGCTTTAGCCGCGAGCTTTTGATTTTTTCGGGATCAAGGGCTCGCAGCTAAAGCCGCTCCTACGAAAAGCTACGGGAATCTTGCGGCCGCGGCTTCAGTTCTGCAGTTCGCGCAGCGTCACCGAAGGCGGCGCATCCAGTACGCGGCGCGTAGCGAACAGGCCGGCGACGAGCGCGGCCAGCATGCCCAGGCCACCGCCGACCGCGGCCAGCGTCCAGTTCGGTTCCCAAGGCAGATCGAATACGCGCGTGGCGACGACGCCGGACAACACCGACGCCGCGATAGCCGCGACCAGGCCGGACAGCAATCCGATCGCCGCGAACTCGGAAGCCTGCGCCATCCGCAACTGCCGGCGGCTGCCGCCGAGCACGCGCATCACGCCGCCTTCGAGCAACCGCTCGTCCTGGCTGGCGCTGATCGCCGCCAGCAGCACCAGCACGCCGGCGGCGAGCGAGAACCAGAACACCACCTGCACCACCTTGGACACCTGGTCGCCGGTGCTGCGCACCTGCTTGAGCACCGCATCGACATCGATCACCGACAGGTTCGGAAAACGCTGCACCAGGCCCGCGGTGAAACGCGTGTTCTGCGGCGGCACGCTGACCGCGGTGATGTAGCTGGCCGGATAAGCGTCGAGCGCACCCGGCGAGGCGACCACGAAGAAATTGGGACGGAAGCTTTCCCACTCCACGCTGCGCAGGCTGGTGATGGTGCCCTGAAACTTCTGTCCGGCGATGTCGAACGCGATACGGTCGCCGAGCTGCCAGCCCAGCGTCTTGGCGTAGCCCTCTTCTACCGACAGCTCCGGTTTGGCCGGCCTGCCGCTCCAGAACTTGCCGGCCACGACCTTGTTGTCGTCGCGCAACGTATCGGCCATCGACAGGTTGAACTCGCGGTCGGCGCGGCGCTGCGCGTTGCGATCCTCGTCCGCATCGCCGCTGCGGTTGGCGTACTCGGCGCCACTGGTCGGCTTGCCGTTACGCTCGACCAGGCGGCCGCGGATCATCGGCACCAGCGTCGGCGCGGCCACGCCCTGCACTGCGATGAAATCGCGCACCGGCTGCACCTGGTCGCCCTGCACGTTGATGATGAAACGGTTCGGCGCATTCTCGGCCAGCGACAGCTGCCAGCGGTCGAGCAGATCGGTGCGCACGAAAGTGAGCAGCAGCAGCGCCATCAGGCCCAGGCCGAGCGCCGACACCTGCGCGATGCTGGTACCGGCACGACGGCTGACATTGGCCAGCCCGTAGCGAAGGCTGCCGCGCAGCCGCGAGCGCAGGCGGCGCACCGCAACGATCAGCAGCCACGCCAGCAACGCGAGCACCGCCAGCGTAGCCGCGATGCCGAGCAGCATCGCGATGCCCAGTTCGGCCGAGCCCGCCTTCCACCACAGCAGGCCGGCGAGGCCCGCGAAACCGGCGAAGGCCACCAGCCAGGCGCTGGGTTCGGTCGCATCGAGATCGCGGCGCAGCACGCGCAACGCAGACACGCGCCGCAACGCCAGCACCGGCGGCGCACCGAACGCGAGCAACACCACCATGCCCACGCCATAGCCTTGCAGCGCGGGCAACCAACCGGCAGGCGGTATCGACAAGGCCATCGTTTGCGCGAGCCAGTTGCCGACCGCCCATTGCAGAACGAAAGCGATCGCCACGCCTATCGTGCTGGCGATCAAGCCGAGCAGGACCATTTCGCCGACATGGATGCCGACCAACGTGCGCTGGCTGGCGCCCAGGCAGCGCATCACCGCCGCGCCGGACAGGTGCCGCTCGCTGTGCCGGCGCGCGGCCATCGCCACCGCGACAGCGGCCAGCACCACCGAGACGAGTGCGGCCAGCCCGAGGAAACGGCCTGCGCGATCGAGTGCGGAACGGATTTCCGGACGCGCCTCCCCGATCGTTTCCAGCCGCTGCCCGCGTGCCAGCGCCGGACGCGCCGTGTTGACGAATCTTTCTACCGCCGCGCTGTCGCCCGCGATGACCAGCCGATAGCGGATGCGGCTGCCCTCCTGCACCAGGCCTGTCGCCGCCAGATCGGCGAGATTCAGGAATACTTTCGGCGCGACATTGAAATAATCGAGCGCGGCATCCGGCTCCTGCACCACCAGGGCGGACAGGCGCAGCTTCGAATTGCCGATGCCGATCTCGTCGCCGAGTTCCGCACCGAGCGTGTCGGCGCCGGCGCGGCTCATCCACAGCGTGCCTGGCGACGGAATCGCACCGGCGTCGCGCTCGCCCGCGCCGTCGACGATGCGGAACGTGCCGCGCAACGGAAATCCGGTGTCGAGCGCGCGCAGGTCGCCCAGGCGCAGGTTGGCGGCAGCGCCCGCGCCGACGCGGATCATGCTCTGGAATTCGATGGTCTGCGTGCGCTGCAAGCCCGGTGCATCGGCCGCGGCGCGGACCGTGCCGGCGATGGGCGCATCGCCGCGCACCACCGCATCGCCGCCGAGCAACCGGTTGGCCTCGATCGCCAGCGCGCGTTCGGCGCGATCGGTGATGAAGCCGACCGCGGTCACCGCCACTACCGCCAGCACCAGCGCGGCCAGCAGGATGCGGATGTCGCCTGCGGCCAGGTCGCGGCGCAACTGGCGCCAGGCCAGTCCGAAGATGTTCGCCTTGCGGTTGTTGCCGGCCGTGCTCACGCCGGCACCAGCCGGCCGCTGTCCAGGCGCAGCACGCGGCCGCAGCGCGAAGCCAGATGCTCGTCGTGCGTCACCAGCACCAGCGTGGTGCCGGCATCGGCGTTCATGTCGAACAGCAGTTCGATGATCGCCTGCCCGGTATGCGTGTCGAGGTTGCCGGTGGGCTCATCGGCGAACAGCAACGACGGCTGCGTCACGAACGCGCGCGCCAGCGCGACGCGCTGCTGTTCGCCGCCGGAGAGCTGGCGCGGATAATGGCCGAGCCGCTCGCCGAGACCGACCTTGCCCAGGATCGATGTCGCCGGCGTCTGCGCATCGGCATCGCCACGCAGTTCCAGCGGCAGCATCACGTTCTCCAGCGCGGTCAGCGAGGGCAGCAACTGGAAGCTCTGGAATACGAAGCCGACCTTCTCGCTGCGCACGCGTGCGCGGCCGTCCTCGTCGAGCGCCGACATCGGCTGGCCATCGAGCGTCACCGTGCCGCTGCTGGGCGTGTCGAGTCCGGCCATCAGCGACAGCAGCGTGCTCTTGCCGGATCCGGACGCACCGACGATCGCCACCGTGTCGCCCGGAGCGATCGAGAAGCCAACGTCGTCCAGGATGGTCAGCTCCCCGGTCGGCAACGGCACGCGCTTGCCCAAGCCGGCCACCTGCAGTGCCTGCGCTCGCAGCACTTCAGCCTGCAGTCCAATGGAATCGGCCATGATCATCCTTATGCTTGCTTGGTCTTATTTTCGGGAGAGGTCATTAATGGCTCTTAATAATCCAGCATATGCGGCATGGCGCCGCCGGCTTCAATGGGCCATTAGTCTGGCCGCACTGGCGGTGGCGATGGCGTGGACGCCTGCCGCGCGCGCGCAGGCGGCGGCCGCGCCCGCGGCGGAAACCACGCGCACGGTGCTGGTGATGGGCGATTCGCTGTCGGCTGCGTACGGACTGGGTGCGACCCAAGGCTGGGTGGCGCTGACCGCCGACCGCATCGCCAAGAGCCAGCCGGGTTGGCGCGTGGTCAATGCCAGCATCAGCGGCGAGACGACCGCCGGTGGCGCTGCGCGCATCGTCGATGCCGTGGTGCGGCACAAGCCGGCGGTGGTGGTGATCGAGCTCGGCGCCAACGACGGACTGCGCGGCCTGCCGTTGCGCGAGATGAAGGTCAACCTGGCGCGGATGATCGGCGCGTCGCAGTCGGTCGGCGCGAAAGTGTTGCTGGTCGGCATGCGCATCCCGCCCAACTACGGTCCGGAGTACACACAGGGCTTCGAGCGCAATTACACCGCGCTGGCCAAACAGTTCGATGTCGCGCTGCTGCCGTTCCTGCTGCAGCCGGTCGCCAGCGACCGTAGCGCATTCCAGAACGACAACCTGCACCCGGTGGCGAGCGCGCAACCGAAACTGCGCGACCATGTCTGGACGGCGCTCGAACCGCTTCTGAAGTGAGGATCAGCGTTGCGCGAGAACCGCTCGCGGCCGCATCGGCTGCAGGCGGCCGTAGGTCAGCGTGCGCCACAGCCATTCCATCGGCCCGAAACGGAACCGCGCCAGCCACCATCGGCTGAGCACCATTTGCGCCGGGAACAGCAGCGCCCAGACGATGAACCACGCTGCCGTGCCGTAGCCGGGGCCGATGCCCAGGCCATAGCCGTAGAAGATCGCGCTGCAAACCACGGTCTGCATCAGATAGTTGCTCAATGCCATGCGTCCGACCGGCGCAAGATGGCGTAACCAGCGCTGCCATCCGGCGCGCAGGTACAGCAGCACGAAGATCGTGGCGACCGCAATGCCCAGCAGCAGCGGGCCGGAAAACGTAACCAGCGCCATCCAGACATGGACGCCGAAGCCTTTGTTGAGCAGCGGCAAAGCTTCGTGAACGGGCGTCTGCCAGAACTGCAGCGCGGTCGTGAGCAGGCCCAGCGGCAACGTCCACGCCAGGATGCGCTTGAGCAATGGCAGCTGCGCGGCAGGATCCTGCAGCAGCCGGCGGCGGCCCGCCCAGTAGCCCAGCATGAACCTGCCCAGCGCGAACAGGACCAGCATCAGGCCCCCGAGCGGATACCACCAACGCAGCAGCTCGGCATTGCCTGCGAATGCCGAAGACAGACTCGGTTCCGAGAGCGTCTGCAGGGCCTGCGTCATCACTTCCTGGCGCGACAACGGTCCTGCGCGCGACACCGAGACCAACCAGCCGCGTGCCGCGGCCGTTCCTGCCAATGCGATCGCGAATCCGCCCCAGATCAGCCAGCGATCGGGCCACTTGCGGCACAGGACCAGCGCAAAACCGGCCAACGCATAGACCAGCAGGATGTCGCCCCACCAGAACGCAGAATGGATCAGGCCCAGCGCCAGCAGAACCGCCATGCGGCGCACGAACACGCGCAGGCCATCGCCGCCGCGCGTCTCGGCACGCTCCAGCTGCATGGCGAAGCCGAAACCGAACAGTATCGAGAATACCGTCACCGCCTTGTGGGTCAGCAGCCATTCGAGCGCGTGCTGGGCGATGCGGTCGAACTCCGCGCTCGGCAATGCCGCCTGCGCCGGTTGCGCGAGGTATCCGTACAGCGAGAACGCGGACAGGTTGGCCAGCAGTACGCCGCACAACGCGAAGCCGCGAAGGGCGTCGACCAGGTCATAGCGTTCGGAAGCGGAGCTGGGGGCGATGCCGTCGTGATGCGTCATCGCGCCACCGTAAGCCATGGCGCGCGCTCAGGGGAAGAGCCAATTCAACGCGGGCTTGCGGCGTCTATGCGCCAGATCACATTTCCGACATCGTCGGCGACCAGCAGCGCGCCCTGCACGTCCACCGCGACGCCGACCGGCCGTCCTTGCGCCTGTCCTTTCGCGTCGAGGAAGCCGGTGAGCACATCTTCGACCGCGCCATTCGGCCTGCCGCCGGCGAACGGCACGAACACGACCTTGTAGCCGCTGGGCAGCCTGCGGTTCCAGGACCCGTGCTGGCCGACGAAGGCGCCATGGGCGTAGTGCGCCGGCAACCGCTTGCCGGTGTAGAACGCGAGGCCGAGCGAAGCGGTGTGCGAACCCAGCGCGTAATCGGGTTTGATCGCCTTGGCGACCAGATCCGGTCGCGGCGGCTGCACGCGCGCATCCGCGTGCTGGCCGTAGTAGCTGTAGGGCCAGCCGTAGAAACCGCCATCGCGGACCGAAGTCATGTAGTCGGGCACCAGATCGTTGCCGATTTCGTCGCGTTCGTTGACCGCGGTCCACAGCGCACCGCTTTGCGGCTGCCAGGCCAGTCCATTGGGATTGCGCAGGCCGGAGGCGAACAGGCGACGGGTGCCGGCTTTCGGATCGACTTCCAGGATCGCGGCGCGGTCGGTTTCCTGATCGATGCCGTTTTCGCCGACGTTGCTGTTGGAACCCACGGTGACGTAAAGCTTGCCGCCGTCGCGGCTGGCGATCACGTTCTTGGTCCAGTGATGGTTGATCGGACCCGCGGGCAGGTCGACGACCTTGACCGGCGCCGCCGAAATCGAGGTCTCGCCCTTGCGGTATGGAAACCGCACCAGCGCATCGGAATTGGCGACGTAAAAAATATCGCCGACCAGCGCCATGCCGAACGGCGAGTTCAGGTCTTTCAGGAAAACCGAACGCGTCTCGGCGACGCCGTCGCCATCGGCATCGCGCAGCAGCGTTATGCGGTTGGCGCTGGCCACGCCGGCGCCGGCGCTCTTCATCACCGATTTCATCACTGCGCCCTTCAGGCCCTTGCCGTCCTCGGACTTGGGCGGCGCGTTGCTCTCCGCGACCAGCACGTCGCCGTTGGGCAATACATAGAGCCAGCGCGGATGATCCAGCCCGCGCGCGAAAGCATTCACCGCCAACCCCTGCGCAGGCGTGGGCGCGGCGTTTCCCGCCCAGCCGACGGCCTTGGCGGTGTTGACCGTGGGAATCAGGCTTTTTTCCGGTTCCGGCAATACCGGGTCGGGACCGCTGCCGGCGACGATGCCGTGATCGATTTGTTGCGGCTCATGGGCGCAGGCCAAGAAGGCCATCGGCGCCAGCAGCGCCATGCCATACGACATGCGTCGATTGTGTGAGGTGCGAAGCATCATCGTCCTCCGCCGAAAACCGGGCGGAAAGAAACGATGCCGATCGCTGCGTGATCAGGATGCGATGCCCTGCCGGACATTCGTCGCGGCAGGGCCGACAGAGGTGTTACCGATTGCCGATCAACGGCAGCGGAAGAAGCCCTGTGCGCCACTGGCGGCATACGGGCGCTCAGCGCTGGCATAACCGCTGCTGCTGCCGTAACCGATCCCGAAATCGCGCTCGCGGCGGACGTTGCGCTCCTGCGGCGCCGTCTGGCGCTGGGGGGCGGTGCGGACCGTGCTGGAGGTGGGGACGGAGGACTTGCGGACGGCGTTCATGGTGGCTCTCTGGTTTGGTGTGTTGGTAGACTACAACACCAGAACAACCCTGCCATGGGCCGGAAGTCACCCCTCTGAAGTCATGGACTTACGCGGGTCGGGCCTGCCCGGCGGCCTGTCTCAACGCCCGTTCGAAGGTTTCGACGGGCTGGCCGCCCTGGATCAGCGGGCGCTGGTCGAGGATCACCGAGGGCACGGCGCGGATGCCCTGGGCGGCATAGAACTGCTCCTGCGCCCGGACTTCCTCGGCGTATTCGTCCGAAGCCAGTATCTCGCCGGCGCGGACGGCGTCCAGCCCGGCCTGTTGCGCCAGCCGTGCCAGCACTTCGTGCGAGGACACGTCCTGGCCATCGCTGAAGTACGCATGCAGCAGCGTCCGCTTGAGCGCGAGTTGCTGCGCCTGTCCTTCGAGTTCGGCCCAGTGCAAAAGCCGGTGCGCATCGAAGGTGTTGTAGACGCGACGGCGACGGCTCATGTCGAAATTGAAACCGAGCTGCGCGCCGCGTGCGCGGATCGCTTCGCCGTTCTGCGCCGCCTGCTCGGCGGTGATGCCGTACTTGCCGGTGAGGTGCTCGACCGCATCCTGCCCCTGCGGCGGCATCTGCGGATTCAGCTCGAACGGCTGGAAGTGGATTTCGACCGCGACTTCGTCGCCGACGCGTTCTATCGCCTGCTGCAGCGACTGCAGTCCGATCGCGCACCACGGACAGGACACGTCGGATACGAAATCGATCCGCAGCGGAGCGGGTGCGGAAGTGTGCTCGGGGGTCATGGCATAGCTCGCAGCGCCGGCGTGCCGGCTTCAGGGAATGGCATACAGATGCGGGCGGGCCGCGTCGCTATCAAGCCGCGCACCGGCGCGGGAACGATCCGGCTTCGGCCGGACTCAGCGCGCCTTGCCGGCCGAGGTCCGGTACAGCGTCGGCCAGTCGCCTGGGCCCATGCCGCCGCAACGGCCGAGGGATTCGTAGCTCGCCAGCTTGAAATCGCGGCCGTCGTAACGCCAGGATGCGGCCTCGCCGCAATCCGCCAGGCCGCGGCCTTTGGCGAAGTGCGACAACATGGCGGTGGCGGGATCGTAATCGCCGTTGATGAACCAGTCGATGCGCCCGCTGTCGCCGTTGATCCTGACCGGGGCCTGCAACGCGATCCGTTTGGCCGGGCCCTTGCCATCGCGCGGCACGCGGAATGCGAATCCCGCGCTCTGGTAAGCGCCGGTGATGCAATTCAGCAGCAGCAAGGCTTCGTCGCCGTCGAGCGCGAAGGCCTGATCCGGAGAAATATCATTGGCTTCGTCGCATTCCTCGGCCTTCATCAGCGCAGCCTGCTGCCGGCGTATCGCAGCGATCAGCTGCCTGCCCTGCGCCTGCGACAGCGGCGGCGGCGCTTTCGGCGTGGCCGGCAGCACCGGCAAGGCGTCCGCGGGCGGCACCGAAGCCGCCGGTTTCGTGCCGCGGCGCAGCCACGCGGTTTGCGTATCCAGCCTGCCCTGCGCATCGTCCACCAGCAACAGCGCCGCGCTGAAACCCGACAGCGACAGCACGGTCAAACTTTCGCCGCGGCCTGTCGTCAATGCGCCGCCATTGCGCACCAGGTCGACGAAGTCCTCGATGGCGTCGGCGTCGCGCAGTTCCAGTGCGCCTTCATCCTGGCTGCCCGCATCGCGCCAGGGCAGCGCCGACAAGGCCGATGGCCTGCCGTCCAGGCGAAATTCTGACGCGGCGAAACGGCGCGATGCGCTCAATCGCAGCACCGCTTTTCCCGCCGGGCCGGCGTCGCGTCGCAGGTCCAGGATCAGGTACTCGCCACCGCCTTCCGGGAAGCCGAGAACCCGGCAGGCACGCGTGTTGTCGCAAGCGACGACGAAATCCCTGATCTCGCGGTAAACCGGCGCAGCCGCCATCGCCGGCCAGACCGTGAAGAACGCAAGCACGACGATGAGAGGGCGCATGCCGGCAGCATAAGCCCACGCGGGCCGTCGCCGCACACGGCCTGCGCGGCGAAGATGTAACGAAACCGGCAGTTTCCGCTAGCGCCGCTACTTGCCGGTCTTCTTGCCCATCGCCGCCTCATGGCCGGCCTTCATCTCGGCTTCGGTGAGGCTGCCGTCCATGTCCGAGTCCATCTTTCCGAACATGGCCTTGGAGCCCGCCGCATGCTCGGCTGCGGACAATTTTCCATCCTGGTCGGTGTCGATGACCTTGATCTTGTCGGCGGAGGACATGCCGCTCTTCATGGCTTGCCCGTCCTTCTGCATGCCGGCGTGGCTGGCGTCCATTTCGGCGGCCGTGACGCTGCCGTCCTTGTCGGCATCCATGCGATCGAACATCGCCTTGGTGGCGGTATCGTGCTCGGCGGCCGATATCTTGCCGTCGCCATTGCCGTCCATCTTCTTCGCCATCTCGTCGCCCGCGACAACGGACAACGGCAAGGCGATACCGGCGAGCATCGTGAGCGTGCGGAACATATGGCTTGCGTTGCGGTGAACGTTCATCGGTGATCTCCCGTGCTGGCGCGAGCTGCGCGTGGCGTGCACGCAGGCTGCGCGCGCCGGCGTAACGGGGACGTCAATGGCGCCGCGCGAAGCGCATGAAGCGCGCCTCGAGCGAAATCTTAACCCTTCAGGCACGATGCACGGCTTTTCGTAAGAGCGGCTTCAGCCGCGAGCTCTTGATACGTCCTGGATCCCGCACAAGCTCGCGGCTGAAGCCGCTCTTACGAAGAGCACTTCCTGCGCTGCGGACGTGCGCGTTAAAAGGTCTTCGCGCCGCTGACGGCCACGAGCACGGAATAAAGGGACGACGTGGCGGTGATGTACAGCCGGTTGCGCTTGTAGCCGCCGAACACCAGATTGGACACGCGCTCGGGCATGACGATGCTGCCGATAAGCTCGCCGTTCGCCTCATGGCAGTGGATCGCCGCGCCTGCGCT
>Ga0193753_10003079_pt1 | contig 12628 bp, 7 predicted proteins | sample H1c2metaG_FD_144925 | JGI IMG/M metagenome (GOLD analysis project Ga0193753, IMG submission 144925) | Soil microbial communities from a riparian zone of the East river system, Colorado, United States - H1c2 | ecosystem: Environmental > Terrestrial > Soil > Riparian zone | place: USA: East River... | reverse complement strand
GTACAGGCGCTGCAAGTTATTCCGAACGTCAGGATTTCGTTGCTCCGGCCGCAACGACGCTCGCACCTGGCTTCTTTCAACCACAACACACGAGGGCGTGGCTCAAATGGGTGATGATATTCGGAATGTTCACTCACGACGTGCGTGGATGCAGGGTTTCTCTGCGATCGTAGCCGGAGCGGTGGTCGGTGCCTTCGATGTGCGCGCTCGCCGGTGGGTCAGTGTGGCCGAGGCGGCGGATTGTTCACCACATGGCACCGTTCCGACTCTCGATGGTCAGCTCGCGATGGACTCCGCCGCGTTGACGGCCGCGGCGGACGATTGGGGAAACGTCATTCGCCGCCAGCCGTGGGCGGTCCTTCGGCCCGGATCCATCGCCGATATCCAGAAGATGCTGAAATTTTGCCACTGCAACGGCATCAAGGTCGCGATGCGCGGCGTTGGACATTCGGTCTACGGGCAGGACCAAGTGGAGGGAGGATTGGTCATCGACTCCCAGTCACTTATGGCCATCTCGCCGGGTGACGGTTACGTCGATGTCCAGCCCGGGGTCACCTTCGGCGCGGTCCATGCCGCAGCAGCCGGTCGTACACTCCCCGTTTGGCCAGAGCACACGGGCCTCACGATATGCGGCATGCTGAGTGTAGGCGGGATTGGGATCACGTCCTTCGCGCACGGGTCCGTTGCCGACACCGTCCTCGAGCTCGACGTGGTGTTGACCGACGGAACTCTGCAGACGTGCTCGCGCGATCGTCACCCTGCGCTGTTCCATTCCGTGCGGGCCGGGCTAGGTCAGTTCGGAGTGATCGTCAGGGCCCGCCTTCCGCTCGCGGAGGCGCCCACCAATGCGACGATGTTCGTCCTCGCCTACGACAACATCGACGCTTACATGGCGGACTACGAGCTCCTCAGCGTTCAGGACCGCCGTTTCCAGGCGCTCTTCGGCAACGCACAGGTTGCCCCTGCTCCGCAGAGCGGTTTTCTATTCACCATCGAGGCGACTTCATTCTTTAGTGGAAGTCCGCCCGATCAGGCGACGTTGCTGGCGGGCTTGCACTACATCGGTCAACCGCAGGTCTTATCGCTCCCGTATGCGGACTTCCAGAACCGGAACCAGCCCGTCTTCGCTGCGCTGAAGTCGTTCGATCGGCCAGCTCCCTTCCTGGCCTTATCGCTACCGAAGTCTGTTGGCAAGCAAGTCATTTCAGACCTGCTTTCAGCACCGGCGAACTATGAAGGCGCATTTTTCACCGCTCCAAATGGAGCACCTGCTTCGATGTTTCGCATCTGGTGCGTGAAGAGGTCAGAGTTCGAGGTTCCGCTTCTCCGCTTTGCTTCTGAAGGAACGGAGGATGTCATCTGGATGGTGATCATGCTGAAGACGCTGCTGGCCGATCCCTCCCGTGCTCCGGCCGTGGTCGAGACGAACCGGCGAACGTACGACCAAATCGTAGCGCTCGGCGGTAAGCAATATCCGATCAACGCCATACCGAATTATTCGACAGCCGATTGGCAAACCCATTTCGGCCCGATATGGCCGACCGTCTGCCTCGCCAAGCGTATCTACGATCGCGAGAACGTGCTCACACCGGGGCAGGGCATGTTCACGTCGCACGGTTCGAATGATGAGGACACCGAGAGCGAGTCGACGCTCGAAAATCAATACAACGCGCTCCTCGGACGGGCGGGCGAGTAAGAGCACTCGGCCGTCGAGGCTGCCTCATCGCGTCGTCGGCGGCGTTTGCGCGGAGCTCGTCGCCGATGGGTCAAATCCGACGACGATGCGAGCGGCGCGCGAGTGATCGATGAGTCACGAACCGACCGTCGCGGTCGGCGCTGGTTCGATTTCCTGGGTGGTCTCGACGCGATGCACGGCCAGCAGCTTCGCGTGGAGAAGCTTGCCCAGCACGATCTGCTGAGAAACGCGCAGGCGCGGCTTCAGTTTTCCGTACGCAATTGGGCCTTCTTGGAGGATGTTCCACAGATGTAGTCCGCCGTCGCGCTCGTTCACGATTGGGACCTGCGTACCTTCGTCGCCCTGGCTCTCGAAGTAAATGCGATGGCACCTGAGCGGTTTGTCGAGCGGCGCCTGGATCTTGTCGCCATTGGCAATCGGATTGACCCAGTAATCTCGGAGCGCCGTGTTCACGGGTTGGGGGAGCGCCGTCGGTACGATGGCCGCCTTGAACCCAGGTACGTCGACCGAGAGTGATTCTCGAATGGCGACGTCCGGCGCGATCGCGATGAGATCCGTATCGTTCGGTTCCTGCGCGAGCACCACCCCCTGCGTTTGCAGAAACGGGCCATCTTTATCGAGCGCCTTGGTGTCCAGCGAGCCTTGCGTGAGAATTCGAATCAGGTCCGGCGTGATGCCCGTGTCCACCATGGCGTGGAACGATGCTTCGCGGATATTCAAATCAGCGCGCGTCCGTCCGCGACTGTTCCAATAGACACTCTTGGGGTAGAAGTTCGCGATGTCGTGGTACCACTGATCGATCGCGAGACCGAAGGTCTCGGCAGTGATGTGCCATCGAGCATCGTAGTCGCGCCAGAGATCCCGTTTGTCGCGCTCGGTGAGATCGCTATCCAGCGTACTCTTGATGATGAGCGACACGCCGACGGCCTGACCGGTCGCAAACGCCACCCCGGACGAGAACAATGGGTCGACGAAGAACGCGGAGTCGCCGAGAAGGATCCACCGCTCGTCGTAGTTGCAGAAGTTCTCGTTGAGCATCGAGTAGTTGGTAACCGTGAGCATCTGGTCGTCGACGCGTTCGGCATCCTGAATCAAGTCCTTGAGCAGCGGGACCGCTTCTTTGAGCCGCTTCTCGAACACATCGGGATTGGTGAAATCTCGCTCCTTCAGGATCGACGGATCGGTGACTAACCCCACGGAGTGCAGTGTCCTCACCCGGCCCTTGACGAGCTTGCGAATCGGAATGTACCAGACCCACCCATCTTCGTATGCGAAGCAGCCGATGGGGGATACGTTCTCCTCGCGGAAGATGTTCCAATCACCTTCCAGGTGCTGGACGAATTTGCAATTCGTATAATGGTTCCATATTGCGATATTTCGGTAATCGGACAACCACTTGCGCTTCTTGCCCGTCGCGATGCTGTCGTGGCGCCCCGACGCGTCCACGAAGATTTTCGCCCGCACCTCGGTGCCATCGGCCAAGGTGAGAACGCAGCCGTTCGCCGCCGTCTTGAATTGCTTGACCGGCGTTCCTTGAAAGACATCGACCCCCATGTCGGCGGCGTGGTTCAAGAGAATGTGGTCGAATTGCGCGCGGTCCGTATGGATCGTCCAGCGCGCGATCCCGTCTTCGGTCACGCGATGGTGATCGAAATACGTCACGGAGGGACCGTTTGGATTCCACGCGTAAATGCCGCCGTATTTCTTTATCCAACAATCGGCCGCGAGCACCTTTCCCAGCGCGCCACTTTGCTCGAGCGCGCTGGTTACTGGGTGCGCCATGGACTCGCCGATGTGCTCCCGGGGGAAGATCGCTTCCTCGAAGAGGGCCACACGAAGATCGCTCTTTTTGCGCAAGAGCGCCCCCAAGGTCGACCCTCCGGGGCCGCCGCCCATGATTACGACATCGTATTCCTGCTTCATGGTCGTCATCTTTCCGCACCTCCGTTAGGGCGCACTCGGACCAACGAGATCCTGCCACCCGCCGGGTGCGAGCATCCATTGCGTACCGCCCGCGGCTATCTTGCTGCTCCCAGATTACGAATTGAACGTGCAGTCGAGACGGCCAGAGACTTGTCGTTCCGCAACAGGGCTTCCCAAAGGTGTAACTTTGACACGCCTCAAGAATGGAGTCAAAGGCAACGAATGTATGTAACGCCTATCTTGAAATATGTTTGTTGGCGATGACAAAACGCGAAAGCACGCCGCCCTTGAGGCGCGACAGCGAAGGGGAGGCAAGCCCGCACAAGGATGGAAATTTCACAAGAAGGACGGAAGTTTCGGCGGACCGATGTAGGCCTGTTGCACTTTATCCATATGCGATTTTTATTACGATAAGGCGCGACGAGGTGGGCGATGAACTCGCCCGATTGGCCACCATTCGCGACTACCGCTTTCCCGGTAGCCACTCAGCGGTAAGTTCCTCGGCGGAACTCTGCTGCCAAATCGAAGCACGCTCGGGATGATAACGTGAGCCAATGGGGATCGAATAAGCATCGTTCGATTCGTAGGACGCCTCGCGCTGTCCTTGGCGCCCCAGCAGAGAGCGAAATGCATCCAGCGCAGGAGAAGGCTGCCGCTCGTAGATTCGGCCCGCGAACAAGTCGGTCATGTCGGCCGTGTACCGGCTGAGCTCGGGATGCAGCTCGTGCAGCTCACGAATCAGAAAATCGCGGCGGCTTTCCTTCTTCTCGAGAAAGTAGGCCGCTGGGCAGACGACGCCGACACTGACGACCTCTTCATCGAGGGGAATGAACCATGACCAATGGTACTTTTCTTTATAGAAGATGTGAGTATTGTCCTTGTCGTGCTCACGAGTCGATCCGTCATCGCGTAGTAGCGCTGGAGGAAGCTTGGGATCCACGCGGAGAAACCACTACTGCCGAGTGCATGGAACGCCATCCCGAAAACGAGATATCGCAGCGTCGGAATGCCAAGTAGCCTCCGCAGCGCGGATGCGGATCCTGGCGTGGGGAGGTTGGGGGTCGAAGCTTCAGGGGCTTGCGGTGGTTCTCGCAAGCGCAACACGAATGACGCGAGTACGAGTCCGAGTACGCCCAGCGTCAGGAGCGCGGCTCGCCAACCAAAGCGAGCCGCGACGAATCCGCCAATGAACAATCCCAGCCCGCCTCCGATGGGTGTACCGGCTGCAAAGAGCGCCTGCGCCGTTCCGCGTCGGCGCGCCGGGAAGAGGTCACTGATGATGGAGAGGGCAGCAGGACCGAGGGAAGCCTCGCCGATGCCGACCCCCATTCGCATGAGAAAGAGTTGTCGAAAGTTCTGCGCCAAGCCCGAGAGAGCCGTCATTCCGCTCCAGGCCACGAGACCGAGCACGATGAGTAGCTTCCGGTTCCAGACATCCGCGACAAGCAGATGACGTTGAGCGCCGCCAGCAGCGCGAGGGTCCTCCACGCCCGAGCGCCGGCACTCACGTTCTGCGACGAGATCAACTAGAAGTGTCCCGTGAGTTGGACGGAGCCGAGGCCCGCGTTCAGCCTCACGGTGCCCGCGGCCGGGGTCGCCGGGGCTTCCGGCTCGGCGTTGCTCTGCACGGCCTTGACCGTGAAGTAAATGGAGACACCGGCGCCGATGACCGCCGCGCCGCCCAGGATATCGGCGATCAAAGCGTCGCGCCGCATGGCGTTGTGCGTGGACTCGAGCGCGTCGCGATCTTGCTGTACCTGGCCTTTGAGGCCATCGAGGTCGCTCGATTTTTGCGACGCAAGGTAGGCGAGCACGCCCGCGCCGCCGGCAACGGCCACCGTGGCCGCCCAGCTGACGATCGCGCGATTGCGTGGCCCCTCAGACTTTTCCGGCTTTTGGTCCTGCACCGAGACGCTCAAGTCCGTCGGCCTCAGCTCGACGGCGACGGAGTCGGAGCCGACGACCTCCACGACTTTGCTCGCGGGGGCGAAGCCCTCCTTCGAGACGGTGACCTTGCGGCGGCCGGGATTCACCACGATGGAGTAGGAGAGGGGCGTCTTGCCCACGACCACGTCGTCGATGGAAACCTCGGCCCCTTTTACGGAGCTGGACACCTCGACCCGGGCCACGCGCGTTTCGAGCTGCGTGATTTCCTTCTGCACTTCCGTGCGGCGGCTCGCGGCGATTTCGGCCTTACCTTCCTCGAGGTAGCGCGTAAAGTCACGCTGGGCGGCCGCGAAATCCTTGAGCGCCTTGTGCAGCTTGCCCATGTTGTAGAGAACTTTGTACGAAGGCGTGAGCGAATAGGCGCGCTGGAACTCGACGAGTGCGGCCTCGTAGGCTTCCTCGTTGAAAAGCTCGACGCCGCGCTCGTAGTGCAAGCGCGCCGTTTCCAACTTGTTCGCGTTCTCGTCGGTTCCCTCAGCCTGTGGTGCGGGCTGTGGCGCGGGTTGTGGCGCGGTCGCGGGCCCGCCCGCAGGGTTGTCCTGGGCAAACGCCATGTTCACCGGGGCGATGGCGAGAAGGGTGGCCAGTGCCAAGGTGACGCCCCGCCGTCCGAGATGATTTGCCTTCATTCACAGCCTCCAAATGGCCAAGTAAGGAACGCCGCCGTCATCGCAGGAAAAAGTTGCGAGCGGCTACTTCGAGTACGGATTGTCTTGATCGATGTTGGTCTTTTTCGCGGGCGCTGTAGCACTCGCCGCAGGAGCGGCAGGGGCAGGAGGGGCAGGAGGGGGGACCTCGTTGTTCGGGTCGGAGGTCGCCGTCGTGCCTTTGTTCGACGCCTTGGCCGGCGGCCGATAGGGCGCGCCTACCGGCAGCTTCGTGAGCGTCAATTGCACGGAGCCCGTGGGTGCCTCGAACTTGACGTATTGCTCCGAGGGGGCATAGCCCGGCGCCGTGCCTACGATGTGATGGACCTTGCCATCGCGAACGAACTCTTGCCGCGCGGGATTCGACGCCATGCGCACATCGTCGACGGAAAGGCGCGCATCCGCCGGCGCCGCCGTGATCGTGAAGTCGATGGACTCTGTCGGAGCAGGAGCGGTGTGGCCGCTCGCCGTCGGCTTCTCCGCGACATCGGCCTCGGCTGACGCAGATGATGGCGGCAGCGCGGCGATCGTCCCATTGGTGGGATTCGTATGGTGAAGGTAGTGGTAACCGGCGCCCCCGCTCGCGGCGGCGATGCCAAGGAACGCGACGCCGATGACGGTGCGCGCGTGGCTCCGGCGGATCGGCGGGTAGGACTCGCGGTCGGGCTTGTTCACCGCCATCGTGCCCGACGCCGTCATGGTAGGAATGGGCGGAATGACGGGCTGCGAGGGAGGCGACTCCTTGCGCATCTGCGTCTCGACCGCGGAGCGAACCTGGCGGCGCTCCTTGTCGAACATGCGCGACACGTATTGAGACACATCGCGCTCGTCCACTCGCCCGGAGGAGGCGCTGAGGTAGTCGTTGATCGCGAAGCGCAGCTCCTCGGCCGTCGCGAAGCGATCGTCCGCCTTGCGTGCGAGGGCCTTCATCGTGATCGCTTCGAGATCGACCGACACATCCGGCTTTACGCTGGAGGGGCGCGGGATCTCAGCTGAGGCGACGCGCTGAAAGATCTCGACGTCTGAGAGGCCTTTCCACAGCTTTCGCTCCGAGGCGACCTGCCAGAGCATCACGCCCATCGCATAGATGTCGATGCGCCGATCGATGGGCAGCGTGAGCAGCTGCTCCGGTGCCATATACGCGCACTTGCCCTTCAACACGCCGGTGCGCGTGTGCTGGACGGAATCGGCCGCCTTGGCGATGCCGAAATCCACCAACTTCACGTGCCCGTCGTAGGTCACAAAGATGTTGTGGGGTGAGACGTCACGGTGCACTAGATGGAGCGGCTGGCCTTCGAAGTCCTGCAATTCGTGGGCGTAGTGCAAGCCAGCCAACGCCTCACTCAGGATGCGCAAGTGAAGAGCTACGGGCAAGCCTCCCTCCTTGGCCGCGCGCCGCACGATCGCGTCGAGAGAATGCCCTTCGAGGTATTCCATCTCGATGTCGAAGTGGACGCCGTCGTCACCCACCTCGTTTACCTGCACGATGTTGGGATGATTCAACCGCGCGGAGAGGCGAGCTTCCTCGTGAAACATCGTGCGGAACTCGGGCTCGGATGCCAGGTCCTCGTGGAGACGCTTGATCACCACGAGCTTGCTGAAACCCGCCGGGCCGCGAATGACGGCCAGGTAGATGCGGCTCATGCCGCCCCTACCGAGTTCGAAAAGGAGCTCGTACTTGCCCGGAGCTCCGACAGGCGAGTGCATCATCGTGTCCAAAGTCTATACGCTCGAGATGGGCGGTACAACGATCTGGGCCGCTCGCACGTATTGACGTAGACTGAGGCAAACACGCGTCCGAGGCTGGGTCGGAAACATGAGCGAGCTGACGCACCCCGTCAATATTGGCAAGTATCGATGCATTCTAAGAATCGGCCAAGGTGGCATGGGGGAGGTCTTTCTCGCAGTAGCCAGGGGACCAGGTGGGTTCAGCAAACTGAACGTCATCAAACGATTGAGGCACAACGTCGCTGCCGACGAAGGCTTCATCGAGATGTTCCTCAATGAGGCACGGCTCGCGGGTCGGTTAAGTCATCCTAACATCGTCCAGACCAAAGAGGTGGGCGCAGACAGCGGCGCACACTTCATGGTGATGGAGTACCTGGAAGGGCAAACGCTCTTCTATGTGCTGCGCAGGTTACGGCGCGGTGACGCTGCGTCGGGCGCCATGAGCCAGTCGTCTTTTAGCCCATCGCCGGAGAGCACGCGGGCGTCGTATGGCATGAGCCGGAGCGCCAGCCGGTCGCCCGAGAGTCGACCTTCGTACCGCAAGGCGCCCGAGAGTCAACCTTCGTATGCCGGCCAGGTTCGGACCGGATCGCGATCCGCGCACCTGCCGCACGCGGCGTTCGCCGGCTTCACCTTGGCCATGCATCTACAGGTCATCTCGGACGTGCTCGCGGGCCTTCATTATGCGCACGAGGCGCAGGACTTTGCGGGCCAACCCCTCAACTTGATCCATCGCGACGTCGCGCCGAGCAACATTCTCATCACCTACGATGGGCAGGTGAAGGTACTCGATTTCGGGATCGCGAAGGCGACCGATTCCAGAAACGCGACCCGCGCGGGCATCTTCAAAGGCAAAGTCGCGTACATGGCGCCCGAGCAGTTCGTGAACCAGGACATCGACCGCCGGTGCGACGTCTTCGCCACCGGCGCGACGCTCTGGGAGGCTGCCGCGGGCACGCGACTCTGGCGCGGGCTCTCCGACGTGGAAATCTTCCACCACCTCGCCGAGGGCCACATTCCTCCGCCGAGCACGGTCGCGCCGAATGTGAATCCCAGGCTCGAAGCGATCATCATGCGCGCGCTGGCCTTCAATCGCGACCAGCGCTACGCGACCGCGGAGGAGCTGCGCTACGATCTCGATGCGCTGATCGACGAGTTGGGCCGGCCCACCCGCGAGGAAATCGCGGCGGTCATCACCGAGATGTTCACGGACGAGCGCGCGCAAACCAAGGCGCTCGTCGAGGCGAGGCTGCGCGCGCTGCGCGACGAAGAGGTCTCGGCGACGATGCGGGCTGGGGTCCCCGCGGAGGGATACGTTGCGGTGTCCCCCGATCCGACAGTGCCCGCATCGGTGAATCCCATCGCCGCAGCCACGGCGGCGGCCGCAGTCGAACCGGCCGCGCCAGCATCGGTCCGCGCGAACCGCCGCCGGCGCGGAGGTATGGTGGCGATGGTGCTTGCCATGCTCGGTGCCGCTGGAATCGGCGGCTGGTACGTCGCGACGTCGACGGCGCGCGCGAGGCACGTAACCGCGGTGCCGCCTCCGAGCAGCGCGTCGTCGCTCATGCTCACGTCGGAAGATCCGCCGCCGCCTGCACCTGCACCTGCGCCTACTTCTCTGAGCCTGAAGATCTCGGCGACGCCGCGCTCGGCCGTCCTCTACGTCGACGACGTGCGCCTTCTGAAGAACCCGCACGTCGGAACGGTGGTCCCCGATGCGACTACGCACCGGCTTCGCGTCGAGGCGCCCGGCTACCGCTCGCAGACGGACTTCGTGCAGTTCGCGGGCACCGAGCCCATCACGCTCCACGTCGATCTCGTGGCGGAAAAACCCGCGAAACCGGTCTGGTTTCCTCCACGCAAGACGTCCAAGCCTGCCGTCGACCCTGCGCCCAAGGCGGCCGAAACCGCAACGGCGACGGCCACCACCACCTCGCCAGCGAGTTCCGCCCCTCCGGCGAAGCCGTCGGCCTCGGCCCGCCCGAAGTCGGTCGAAATCGACGTGACCGATCCGTATAAGAAGTAAGACGCGGACGTGATCGCGCGAGGCAGGCTAGAAGAGGATAGCGGGGGAGGGCGGCGCAATGATGCGCGCGTCCAAGCGACCGAGGAAGCCGGCGATGAAAAATCGAGCCCAGGTGACGCGTATACGAAACGCACGCCAACCCGTACTCGGAGGTGGCGCACTGCTTCGTTGCACGAAAAATAGACCCGCATCCCGCGCGGGGGCAAGCTCGTCAGCGATCCGACATTGCGAGAAATTGCACGAGCCGTAAGCGGGCGCAGGTGGAGGCGGACAGCTCGGGTGGAGCCGTGTTCTTCGAGGGAATGTACTGTAAGCTAAGCGAGGATGCCCTCGATTCCTTCGCCACCTCCGCAGACCTTGGTTCATTCGCTGGCGAGTCTCCAAGCTCCGCCGACTCAGCGCTCCATCGTGACGTGGATCGACGCGGCGGGTGAGCATACGGCGCAGCTTCTGGATCGCACCTTGGTTGGGTCGGCCGCGGAGTCGGGTATCGTGATCGCCGACCCTACGGTCTCGCGGCTCCACGCGGAGTTTCACTTCGACGAACGTGGCCTCTGGGTGCGCGATCTCGGAAGCCGCAACGGGACGTTCGTCGAAAACGTGATGGTGCGCGAGGCCCGCCTCGAGACGGGGTCGACGATCCGCATGGGCGGCACCACGCTCAAGCTCGGCTCGGAGCTGACCTCCGACGACGGTGCCACGCCGGTTTGGCCCGCCCATCGCTTCGGACCCTTGGTCGGCGGCAGCGTCGTCATGCGGCAGCTCTTCGCATGCTTGGCGAAGTTCGCCGCGACGGATCTCGCTATGATGATCCAGGGCGAGACCGGGACGGGCAAAGAGCTGGTCGCGCGGGCCATCCATGACGCGTCACCGCGCAAACAGGGCCCGTTCGTTATCGTCGACTGCGCAGCCGTCCCCGACGCGCTTTTCGAGAGCGAGCTTTTCGGCCATGTCAAAGGCGCGTTCACGAGCGCCGTCGCCACGCGCGAGGGCGCGTTCGAGGCCGCCGACGGCGGCACGGTCTTTCTGGACGAGATCGGCGAGCTTCCCATCGCGATGCAGCCCAAGCTGCTGCGCGTGCTCGAATCGCGCACTGTCCGCCCCGTCGGCTCGAGCGGGCACCGCCGCGTCGACGTACGCATCGTGTGCGCGACGCATCGCGACCTTCGCACGATGGTCAATGCTGGAGCCTTCCGCGAGGATCTCTACTTTCGCTTGGCCGGCGTCCCCATCTTGGTTCCACCGCTTCGTGAGCACCCGGAAGACGTCCCGCTCTTGGTCGAGCACATTCTCGGTCATGCTCCTTCGGCCGAGCTTCTCGCCGCCACGGCGGACCGTCCCTGGCTCGGCAACGTGCGCGAGCTGCGAAACTTCGTCGAACGCGTACGCGCCGTAGGCGCCCAACAGGCTCTCCAAATGGCGACCCAGCACGGCTCCGGCGGCGGCCATCCCTCCGCGACGATGCGGGCCGCGGCGAGCGCCACGAACACCACGGCTGCGATGACTCCTGCGTCGTCCCTCAAGGCTGTCTCGTTCCAGCAGTCGTTCCGGGAGTTTCGCGATCAATGGCTCGAGGTTGGCGAACGCGAGTACCTAGCGCGCTTGCTCGCGCAGCATTCGCGGAGCATCACCGCGGCCGCCCGACAAGCCGGGCTGGATCGCACGTACATGCACAGGCTCGTGCGCAAGCATTTGCTCTGAGCATCCAATGTCGTTCCCGCACGCGAGTCTGTGAGCACGCGAGTCCGCGAGCGCAGTAGAACGCGGCCGTGTCGACCGCGGCTCGATACGCGTTGGTCGAAAAGTTTACATAATGCATCTTATGCGACATTCGTAGTGGAGCGGCCAGATGGTGGAACGCCAGGCAACGCCTCCCTCCCTCGGTGAGATAGTCTTTGCTCCATTCGCCGCGCGCGCTCGGTATACACTTCGTCGCTGTCAGCTCAAGGCTCCCGGTCCTCTTGCTTCTGGTCCTCTGCTTCTGATCCCATGAAGACGTGTCGTCGCAGCCGATTGTTCTTGTTCATGGCGATGGTGGCCGTGACCGCAGCATGCGGCAGCCTCCTTGGCGATTTCCCCGAGGGTCAATTGAGCCCCGATGGGTCCACGGATGCCGGCCCAGACGGCGCGAACGTCTCCTTGAGCGACGGTCCGCCCGGATCCATCTGCGTGGCACCTCATGCGACCGTCATCGACTTCGCGGTCGACGACTCATCGATCTACTGGCTTCAGAACGAGCCCGAACGGCCCGGCACCTTCTCCTTGATTCAATGTCGGAGCGGCCAAAACACCCCCTTGGCCACGATTCCCGAGAAACCCGAGGCGCTGGAGGTGTCGGATCAATTCATATTTTGGACGGTCAATCGAAAGGCCGATGCGGGCCTCGGCGGCGGCGTTTGGCGCATGTCCAAGGCTGGCGGAGAGCCAAGGGTCCCTTGGCGCAATTACGTTGAAGCCGGCCCGCTCGCCTTCGTGAACGGGTCGCTCTTCATGGCCACCCACGATGGCAGCCTCTACGCCGCGGACCCCAACGAGAGCAGCCAGTCCCGCGGCTTGGCGGGCGGCCAAGCAGAACCTTTGGGCATCACGGCCTCCACCGACGTTGCCTATTGGTTCAATCGCTCGCAAATCTTGAAAGTGGCGTCTGCAGGTGGCGGCACG
>Ga0193753_10003078_pt1 | contig 12628 bp, 9 predicted proteins | sample H1c2metaG_FD_144925 | JGI IMG/M metagenome (GOLD analysis project Ga0193753, IMG submission 144925) | Soil microbial communities from a riparian zone of the East river system, Colorado, United States - H1c2 | ecosystem: Environmental > Terrestrial > Soil > Riparian zone | place: USA: East River... | reverse complement strand
ACTCATTACACGCGCAGACCTGAAGGCATACAAGGCGATCTGGCGTACGCCCATTGTCGATAAGTACAAAGAATACAACGTTATCGGTATGCCTCCGCCATCCAGCGGTGGGGTTGCGGTATTGCAGTTGCTCAAATCAACTGCACCGTTTCCGATGGCCGAATGGGGACACAATTCCCTCCGCAGCGTCCACCTCATGATAGAAGCAGAACGGAGGGCCTATGCGGACAGGGCCGCGTACCTGGGTGATCCTGACTTCTTCTCTGTTCCTGTAAACGAGCTGATTAATGAGCGTTATATAAATGAACGGATGAAGAGTTTCGACCCGCTCAAGGCGACGCCCAGCCAGTCCGTTAAAGAAGGCGTTATTCCCGCGCATGAGTCGGACCAAACCACCCACCTCTCCATAGTCGATGCAGATGGAAATGCCGTAGCAGTAACAACGACATTAAACGATGGATATGGATCAAAGGTAGTGGTGGCGGGAGCGGGTTTTTTGTTAAACAATGAGATGGATGATTTCAGCAGCAAACCCGGTGTTCCCAACATGTATGGAGCGATCGGGGCGGAGGCCAACAAGATCGAACCTGGCAAACGCATGCTAAGCTCCATGACGCCGACGATACTGGAAAAAGATGGCAAGCTATTCATGGTGTTGGGTACACCCGGCGGCACGACGATCATCACGTCCGTGTTTCAAATTATTTTGAATGTAACGGAATATCACATGCACATGCAGGAAGCCGTCAACGCCAGGCGTTTCCACAGCCAGTGGTTCCCTGACGTAATTGAAGCAGAACGAGGTGCGATATCAGTCGAAGACAGCGTCGCGCTGGTGAAGATGGGTCACACCTTTGAGAAGCGCTATAGTTTAGGTCGGGTAGATGCTATCCTTGTGTTGCCAGATGGCAAGCTGGAAGGGGGCGCGGACCCGAGAGGAGATGATACCGCCGCGGGATACTAAATGCAGAGAGTGAAAAGTGAATGGTGAAAAGTGAAAAGTTGCCTCCGGATGTTGGCCGATTTGTATTTTGGTCGGCGGTTCTCAGCGGTTGCTTTGTTCATTTGGTGCTGAGTGTCACCTCTTCCTTTTCTTAGTCCGTCATCCTGATCACCAATCTGTCTTGAATCGGCGCATTAGGCCTGAAGGGCCGTTTCACTCGCAGCCCAGGGTGCAGCCCTGGGTATACGCAGGAACAAATTCCCGGAAGCCCTGAAGGGGCGTTTCACGTCGGGGTACACCGTTTCAAGGTCCACCATAACAATACACACGCAGCAGTGTATCTAAGGGATTTTTTTTGGGAAGGTATCTGACCTTAGTCAGGTCCCGATCGAAGGTGCGATGAAAAAAAGGCACCAATGCTTATCTCAACGACGGATCCCAGAAATCGGAATCGCCCCGTGCATTCAATCACTAAACCTGCCTGCCGGCAGGCAGGTCACTAAATCGCTAAATCGTCAATTCTTAGTTCCTCACCCTCACCTTTTTCGTCCTGCTCATCCCCCGATCCTTCTTCCTATCATAGAACCTATGATGGTACTTCGGCTTCACGACAGAAACGGTGGTACCCGATTTTTTGCTGCATCCTGGCAGAAAAAAGAGGAGGAGCAAAAACACTAGAAAAACTCTTCTCATGATGGAATCGGCTAAAAATACCACTTTTTGCTATATTGGTTAGATAAGTCTTTTTAAGAAACGATTCTTTAGGTTTTGTCGTATACTTATCTTTGTCAGAATCCCCCTGATTGACCATGAAAAACGTGTTGCTGAGCTTGTGCGTTCTGTCGCTGGTTACCACATTGACGCTTGCGCAGGATTCTAAGGATTTCGATACCGGCGTGGCTAAGTTCCGTGCCAAAGAATATGACGCTGTCATTGACATGTTCAGCGCCATGCTGGCCAGGCCAGACCACAACAAGCGCTTTGACGAAGACCTCTACTTCTACAGAGGACAATCCTATTACCACAAGAACGAATTCAACAAGTCACTCGACGACCTGAAGCAGGCCTCGGTGCTGGAACACTATAACAAGGGCGTCATCCTCTGGTACGAGGTACGCTGCTATGACAAACTTGGCAAGACTGCCGAGGCGGAGTCGAACTATGCTGAAGCCGTGGTCGCTGCCGAGAAAAATAAGAAGACCTCCGCTATGATCCTGGCCGACCGTGCCCAGTTCTATAGCCGGCATGGCAACAAAGCCGCCGCTGACAAGGACCTGGCCATGGCTAAAAGCCTGGATGCAGGCAACAAAGAGATTGCTGCTGCCACGGTCACAACAACCCACGCAGCGCCACCCGCAAACCGAACGGCCGGTGACGAAAAGAAACCTACGCAAGTAATTGTTAAGAGCAACCCAAACAACAACGCCAAGCGGGAACCTGACGCCACAAAAACGCAGGCTATCACAGAAACACCGGCCTCATCCAGCGCCGAATTGACGGCTGCCATAGCCGCCACTTACAAAGATGAAAAACGCTATGCACTGGTGATCGGTAACAGCAACTACTCCAAGGACATCGGTATACTAAAAAACCCGCTGAACGACGCAACGGACGTGGCGACAGAACTTCGTAAATCGGACTTTGACGTTCAGCTCATCACGAACGCCACCTACGTCCAGATGCGCGAAGCCATGCGCAAGTTCCAGGAAAAACTCACTGCAGGTCCCCGCGACCAAACGGTAGGGCTATTCTATTATGCCGGTCACGGCGTCGCCTATCAGGATGAGAATTATCTCGTACCCATCGACGCAGACGTGAAATTTGAAGATGACATCACCCGCATGTGTTTCCCGGTTCAGAAGATGGTGCTGGCCAACATGGAGCGGACAAATTCACGCATGAACATCGTCATACTGGATGCGTGCCGTAATAATCCATTCCCTGCTACCAACCGTGCCATTTCCGGTGGGCTGGGAGAAATGAAGCGTGCGCGCGGATCATTCATAGCCTATGCCACGTCACCCGGATCGGTCGCATCTGATGGATCGGGACGCAACGGCCTCTACACGCAGGAGCTGGTAAAGGCCCTGCGCAAACCTGGACTCACGATAGAACAGGTTTTCAAGGAAGTACGGATGAATGTGCTGAGACAATCCGGTGAGAAACAATTCACATGGGACAGCTCAAACATCATCGGCGAATTCTACTTTAAACTTCAGTGATCACAGTTCTTAAAATGTATAAATGGAGAGATCTTTAACAACCTAATCGTCTATGAGGAAATTCATTTGTCTGGCTGGCTTAACCTTACTTTTCTCACATGTGCTCCTGGCCCAGGATGAGGGCACTATCGTAAAGCGCGAAAGGATTGATCGGAGTCAGGGAATTTTCCTCGGATTTGGGCCATCGTTTACGCTGGGCAAGAATATCGGCGATTACAGTACCGGACTCAATCTGGAGGCCGGGTTCTTGAAGCGGCTCAACAGGGTATTTTCAATTGGCCCGTCTCTATCCTATATTAAATTCAAATATGACCCTGCCAAGACCAAGGCTGAAACTGCCGCGGATTTATATGTTGGAAATACGGAAGGAACGAACATCGATCTGAATGGCTGGCATGCTAAGTACGATCCGCTCGGTTTACCACCAGATTATGATTGGCAATACGGTTATTTGCTTCAACTTGAAGGTGGTGACATTTCTCTGTTTTCTCTGGCACTCAATCTGAAGATCAATTTCATTCCAATCACTGATAAAACGAAGTTCTCTTTCTACGGATTTGCCAAGCCATTCATTACAAGCGCAAAGAGAGACGATGTATCCGGAGTGGGTACGAGGTATGTATACGAAGCTTACGAAGATAAAAAGAACACCACAACAGTAGCTGATGACGTGCTGACCTACGCAGCGGATGACAATATTTGGCATCCCGATGGTAAGACCGACCCATGGGGACCTGGCACTCAGTTTCCAGCGCTCAATGAAGAAACGAAGATCTCAGGAGGGATATTCCTGGGGCCGGGTGTTGAGTTTATGCCTGCAGCACCCTTTTCATTCTTTTTTCAGGTCTCATTTGGTTACACATTTCCGATCTCCTACGTGAGTACGGAGTCTTATCCCAAAACAATTGACTCTTACGTTAACGATGAATTTCCTATAGTTAATAAAGGATTCCCATCTGTCAACATTCAATTTGGTGCTTCTCTTAATTTTTAGTGCTTTAGATTAAAGCCGTAAATATTATGTCTGCAAAATGCGTCATTCTATTAGTTCTTCTAGGTTCGTCAAGCTTGGTTGTCTCGGCTCAGTTCAAGCTTTATGAAAAGGGACACGATAGCTACACTGCGGGCAACTACAGCGATGCCATTACGAATTTCTCGCTTTACCTCACCAAGCCAACACGCGACAAGGCAATGGATGTGGAGGTTTTCTATTTGCGCGCCCTTTCATATTATAAGTCCAGCAATTACAAAAACGCCATAGACGATTTCCAGGAAACGCTGTTGCTTGATCACAAGAATAAGGGCAACATTTACTGGTTCATGGCGAAATGTTACGACAAGACTAACGCGCTGTCAGAATGTGTCAATTCGTATAACTACGCATTGCGCGAACTGTACGACAACAAGGACAGCAAGTGTAAGATCCTCTACGAGCGTAGCCTCATCCACCAACGTATGAACAATAACCCGCAGGCGTATCTCGATCTTAAGACGTTATTGGCGATTCAACCAACAAACGCTGACGCAAAGCGCGAAGCGGAGAAACTTGAAAAGCTCGGTATCAAAGCGCCACCTGTGGTCGCTTCCAATAGTCAGCCCGTTGCATCACGGAATACGGACGGCGATAAGAAGAATCAACCAGTGACCAAGTCCAACCAGAATTTGAAACAGCTGGAGGACAAAGCCGCCACTACCAAGGACGCGAAAACGTCCGCTACGCCAGGAGCGACCCAGCCGGTCGTAACCACACCACCGCTGACACCTGCCCAAACCTTGGCGGAATTTTTCAAGGATGAAAAGCGCTATGCGCTGATCATCGGCAATTCAAATTATCCCAAAGACATTGGCGTATTGAAAAACCCTGTAAATGATGCAACGGACTTTGCGAAAGAGCTTCAGGCCTCGAACTTCGAAGTGCAGTTGCTGACCAATGCCACTTACGGACAAATGCGAGCAGCCATGCTGAAGTTCAAGGAAAAAGTCGATGCCGGCGATAAAGAAAAGACCGTATCCTTATTCTATTATGCGGGCCACGGCCTCCAACGCGACAATGAGAATTACCTGGTCCCGATCGATGCTGCTATTGAATTCGAGGACGACATTGCCCGCTATTGCTTTCCTGTACAGCGGATGGTGCTGTCCAATATGGAGCGTTCGAACTCCAGGATGAACATTGTCATCCTTGATGCTTGCCGGAACAATCCTTTTCCCGCGCTGAACCGATCCTTAGGTGATTCCGGACTTGGCGAAATGCGCCGCGCCATGGGATCTTTTATTGCATACGCGACTGCGCCCGGTTCCGTAGCTAGCGACGGTATAGGTCGCAACGGTCTCTACACGCAGGAGCTTCTCAAAGCCGTTCGCAAACCCGGACTCACCATCGAACAGGTATTCAAGGAAGTGCGTCAGAATGTATTGAGATTGTCGGGCAACAAGCAAAACACGTGGGATAGCTCCAACATCATTGGCGAGTTCTATTTCAAATTCCAGTAGTAAGCGGATGTTTTCGGCAGTCTGAAGACTGCCACCATCGTAGGCACAAGTCTCCCGGATGACTTGTAGGATCGAAAACCCAACAAGGAAGACTTGCGCCAGTGCCACGAGCTCCTTGCGCCAGAACCTCGTGGCGAACTGTAAAAACCCTGAATTGCTATATATTGGTCCTCTAACTTTCGACACGTGCATTAGGCCTGAAGGGTCGTTTCACTCGCAGCCCAGGGTGCAGCCCTGGGTAAATCGACCACACGCGTTCCGGAGCCATGAAAGGGCGTCCCACGTCGGGGTACGCCCATTCCAGTATAGAACCCGCCGCGGCAGACATCGTGAGCGCATCGGACGACCATGCCAACTCATTTAGAAATGCTATCAGCCCTAGTCAACTCCACGGCTATTCATACCTCAACGCCTTCACCGGATCCGCCCTAGCAGTCATAATCGTTTTATAACTCACCGTCAGGATAGCGATCACCATCACCAAAACTCCAGACTCAAGAAATACTACCGGACCCAACGCTATCCGTTTCGCGAAATTATTTAACCAGCTATCCATGATATAATAGATCACTGGCCAGGCGATAAGGTTAGCAATACCCACTAGGATAATGAATTCTTTCGCAAGCAGGTAAGCAATGCCAACGAAGTTGGCGCCAAGGATCTTTCGTATACCAATCTCCTTAGTACGCTGCAGTGTCAGGAAGGAGGACAGTCCAAATAATCCAAGACATGAAACCACAACTGCGAGCGAGGCGAACAGCGTAAAAACACTACTGAATCTTTGTTCTTTATGATACTGCCGGTTAAAAAATTCATCCAGGAAGAAATAATCAAATGGATCGCGTGTATAGAATTTGGTATAGACATCTTTTATTTTTTCGATTGTGGAAGCATGCGTTCCTTTCGCAAACCTGACAATATAGTAGGGCGAGTACACCGAATAGAGCGAGAAGAATATTGGTTTCACATCGGAGTGTACTGACATCTGGTTGAAATCGTCGATAACACCAATCAACGTAAAAATGCTGCCATTGATTGCTGCAATTTTCTGACCGATAGCTTCTTCAGGCGAGGAGAAGCCAAGCATGCGGACAGCAGAAGCATTCAATACAATGGATGAAGAATCTCCTTTGATTTCCCTGCTGAAATTCCGGCCCGCCAACATCTTGATAGCGAGCGTTGGAAAGTAATCGTAGGTGATCCAGGCGTCGCGTACGTATTTATACTCCGACCTTTGATCCTCGAATCGCTTGATGTGTACACCATCGAGTATTTCCCTGCCGGGCACGGTAGATCCGCCCGACACCGAAACAACTTCAGGATACTTTCCCAGCTCATGGATGAATGTCTCAGTGCGCTTTTGATACTTTGGTGTTAGTTCATCCTCTGTAACGCCGGGTCCCCTCATCACCATTACGCCATTCATGTCAAAACCGAGGTCACTGCTTTGCATGTGATCCAACTGTGTGTAAACAATCAGGGTGCCTGCGATCAAGGTAACGGATGCGGCAAATTGAAACACAACCAATGACCTGCGCAACGTGATTCCCGAACGATTCGCACTAACCTTTCCTTTGAGAACACTTACAGGCTTGTAGGCGGAAAGAACAAATGCCGGATACACACCTGCCACCAATGATCCCACACCGAGAAAGATGGTCAGATTCTTCCAGAACGTAAACTCTGTAAGAAATGCAAGTGTGAGGTTGGAGCTCGTCAGCAAATTGAAATAGGAGAGACCTGTCGCGACAATGGCTAAAGCCAACACGATCGACATGACACTCATCACAAACGACTCAACCATAAATTGACCGATCAGTTGTGAGCGAAGCGCGCCGATGGTTTTGCGAACACCTACTTCCTTAGCGCGTTCAACAGCGCGCGCGGTGAAGAGGTTGATGTAGTTGATCCACGCGATCAGGAGAATAAAGAACGCGATGATGATCAGAAAGAACACAGCATTGGCATCTCCTTGCTGATCAGGTTCGGGTTCCTGGTCAAGTTTTGAGTATAGGTGAATGTCCGTGACAGACTGAAGATGAAATTCCTGTTTATGGCCGTCAGCGCTATTGATCTTATCTCGCTCGCGACCGAATAGTCTGGCGAATTTCATATCGAAGGCAGCTACGTCGGTAGCTGGATCGAGCAGCACGTATTGATAGTATTCATTACTCCACCAGCTCGTTTCCGCGTCACCTTCTGACCACCATTTAATCGTTTCGTAGGAGATGAGGAAATCAAACTTGAGATGTGAATTCGCAGGAGCATCCTTGATAACGCCCGTCACCTTGAAGTTTTCGTTCCCATCGATACCAACAGTTTCTCCCAGTGGAGACCGATCGCCAAAATATTTTCTTGCAGCGCTTTCTGATATGACGACGGTTCTAATTTCATTTAATACAGTGTTGGGATCACCTGAAACCAGAGGGAAGCTGAATATCTTTAAGAAATCAGGTTCAACCATTAGCACCTTGTCTTGTCTGAACTTGATACCGTTGTAAGACACCACCAATCCCGGAAAGCGTTTGACCCGTGCGAACGCCTTCACCTCCGGCATCACTTCCTTCATAAATGGCGCAATGCGCGGCGGCGTTGTCGCCGAATGCGTCGTTATGCCACTCTTGAAATACGTATACGAATACGCTATTCTATAGATGTCCTGATGGTTGGCATGAAACGTATCATAGCTTTTTTCATAATCCACATACTGAATGATAAAAAGAAACACCGCCATCCCCAGCGCCAGTCCCCCAATATTGAGCGCAGCATACATCCGATTTCTGCGGATTGTTCTGAATGTGATGTAGAAGTAGTTAAGAATCATTATAGCATTGTTGTGTTCAAGCAAGACTTATCCCCGAATATACACCATGTAATTTTTACATTTTACATTCAATGTTTTACATTTTGCGGTTAAATTCACAACGTAAAATTCTAAATATAAAAACGTAAGGATCAGTACCGAGCAGACCAACCACACGACGAAGACTTGCGTTTGAAATCCTATGTTATGCCTGCGCCCACCAGAGTCAGACCATTCACCCAATCACTAAATCACCCAATTCCAACATTCACTAAATCACTAAATCACTAAATCACTAAATCACTAAATCACTAAATCGTCAATTCTATCACTGTCATAGCAGAGTCACCCGCCTCGGTGACTCTGCGTCGAGTCGCACGCACGTTCGGCATTTGCATTTAGTCCGTCGCGGCGGACGTTTCACTCGCAGCCCAGGGTGAAGCCCTGGGCGCCGCGGCGGGGCGTCCCACGTCGAGGTAAGATCCGTCATAGTTGTTCAATGATTGTACGATTTGTATATTTCTATCCAAATGAAATCCTACGAAACCTTATCCCAAGCAATCACCGCCTTAAAGCGCGAAGGCTACGACCAGGATTTCAATCTCCATCCCGAATGGATTGAATGCCCGGCGCTGAATGCCAAATTGAAACCCGACGAATTTCACGTTGATGCCGTCCATCGTTTCGAAGGCATGACCAGTCCCGACGACAGTTCCGTACTCTACGCCATCGCCTCCAAAGCAGGAGTGAAGGGCCTTCTCGTAGACGCATACGGCGCCTACGCAGAATCCATCAGCCAGGCCATGATCGAAAAACTAACCATCGACAGCCGCACAAAACCGTAATTGAGAATTGGGTGATTGGGTGATTTGGCGATTGGGTGAATGGAAAGGCGGTCAGAAACCAGTTCGGCAGTGATCATAGTGCTGCTCAATCTTATCGGAACTAAATCGCTAAAATCTTTCATTTTCGCACAACCCTCGCGTAATCCACATACTTGTAAACCCCCACGACAGATCGTTCCAAGGTCACAGTATAACTCCCTCCCGGAAACGTCGCGCTGGTCGTAACCGTCTCCTTCTTTGACACAGGGGCCTTTGTATTATTTTTTTTCCGCAGCAGTTCATCGATCACTCGTCCGTTCATCGATGCGGGAATTGGTATGCCACTGATAGCAAGTATTGTTGGAACAATATCAACATTGGATGTTGCCAACTCACTTACAAATCCTTTTTTAAAGTTTGGTCCCTTTGCCAGTAAGGCGATGTGAACTTCGTAGGGACTTAACCCACCATGACCCGCAACACCTTTTGAGAAACTCGTTCCCGCATATCCATAAGTATTTTTCCTTTCATCCCAGTTTTTGTCGACAAGGATGTCTGCCGCCCGCGAAGGATGATCCCAATGGATTGACTCAAATGAAAGCGTTCCATTGATGATTCCTGTTAACGCTCCCCAATGGTCACCTTTAGTAAAAATGGCTCCGACCCATTCTTGCGACTGCAGCGCCGTCACAATTTTTTGCATCAGCGCCAGGTTGTGATCCTTTACATAGATGGCACCGTCAACGACTAAGACGTCCTCGCTGTCTTTGTCCTGTTTTAGTTTCTGGTTGATCAGGAAATCGGATAGCTCAACGTTACCACCATACGTCACAAAGCCGTGATCCGCCGTGATGATCACGTCGGTGTGCTTCAGCATATTTTTTTGCTTTAAGGCCTTCATGATCCTTCCGAATTCTGCGTCGACCTGCCGGATGGATTGCATAGCAGCAGGAGAACCGATGCCATCGCTATGTGCGGCGCCATCCGGATCCGAATACCAGATTGCGTTTACCCTTGCGCCATTGTTTGACAGACCATAAGATATCAGCGCGTCCGTCACCCATTTATGTTGTGTGGTATTCGGTATCGTATCGGCGGGAATAGGACCAATCATTTTCGTCAGACTATCTTTCAGCGACGCTGGCAAAATGAGTCCCGGATTAACAACGGCCCCGCCGCTGATCTTGTGATTTTGCATCAGTGCCTGTCCCGTGGAACCAGAACTAAAGATCATCAGCTTTTCGCCCGCCTTTTGCAACACCTCACCAATCGAAATGGCTGTGAGCAGTTGGCCATGCGTTGCTTCACTGATCTTGTTCAGATCTTCATAGTTACCCGTATTTAATCCTTGTTTCGGATCGATCTCTGGAAAGTAAACTGTATTGCCGAGTATGCCGTGGGTAGCAGGATAACTACCTGAGGCATACGATGCTCCGTTGACCCGTGTCACCGTTGGGAAAACACTATGGTGCTCCTTGGCGTAACAACCCTCACGCGAGAACGCAAACACATTTGGCATAAGCTCTTGCGTTATGTAGTCCGGCCGAAGCCCATCAAACACAACAATCAATACCTTATTCTGATTTTTCTGTTGGTTACTCTGCGCGTGTAACGCACTGAGGCCAACGATCAGCATAAGTAGCACCAATAAACCCCTGCATTTTCCTTCGCGTCTCTGCGCCTTAGCGCCTTTGCGGTTAATGAATTTGTCTCGCTTGTTCATTTATAGAAGTCTTGATAACGTTAGTGAAGCCTAATATCGTGCTTTGCTGAATTTCAAATGTTGCCGAATTGTTATCTGGTCCTCTAACTCCTAAGCTTGGGATTGGCAATAAAAACGGCTCCCGAGCAAAATTTATCATCAAATTTTGGAGAAAACCGGGGTAAGGCTATCTTTGCACACCTTTAGAAGGCGCCTGAACGAAGGTGCCGGTTTTCTTGAGGTAGTGGCATTAAAAGTTGGTTTTTTGAGTTCATTTAAGTGTTTGCTCAAGGCACCGAATGACCAGACAGCCAAATGATTAAGCATAAGGTCCGGTAGTTCAGCTGGTTAGAATGCCTGCCTGTCACGCAGGAGGTCGCGGGTTCGAGTCCCGTCCGGACCGCAAGTGTAAAGTATCTAAAGGCCTGTTATTCAGGCCTTTTTGCTTAATAGCAGTTGTTGGCAATGCTCAGGGGTGCGAGTATAGGTGCGAGTACCCGTTAAAACAGCTTGAAAAAGGCTCAATTCATATGAAGGTACCCACAGACTTGAAAATCCTTGGTTTCATTTACGATCACTACTATGAAACCTTTGCCGCATACAGCAAAGAAAAGCCTACACGAAACACTAAGATTTATGTTCCTATCGATGTCGACATGATCGGAAAACACTTCTCCGTGGATGGAGACATAATTTTTGGTTCCCTGTATTACCACTTGAATCATAAGTTTGGCTATACGAATGACAAAGGTCACATTATCCGGATCTTTACAACGGAGTTGATTGGTCAACCAATGGGAAAGGATATTAACGTTGTCAATTTCCCCTACCTGGCATCTGTCCTCGCCGACCTTCGCAGGGAAAGAAGCAGGTATCGTTGGGCAATTGGAGTTTCTGTGCTCTCGTTGATCATCTCTCTCTATGCTCTTTGGTTTTCGAAGGGTGGGTAATACAAAGCCCCTCCGATGTTGAAGGGGCTTCAAGTCCTCGCGATGCTTGCGGCAGATCACCACTCATGCCATTTTGAAGTGATTACGCAAATCTACTAATCGCTGGACGTTTTCGGAAATGCTTTCTCTTGCGTTCGTTCTACGAACATCTGAACATCATCAGGATCATTGAAATCGAATACCTTGGCAATTGCGTCTTGCGTAGGCTGATTCATTGCCGTGAGTTGAATGTCACGTTGCTTAGGAACAACGAATGCCATCATGTCCATATACAGCCTTGCCTTTTCATGATCGCTTAAGCGTTTCCACAATGCAGGCAGCTCCTTGAACCGCTCTGCCAAGAATTCACTCAGCTTCTCACGCAAGCCATAGTCCAGCTTCATTTTTGCACCCTTGGGTTTTATCCCTCCGTGACCCTTTACAAACTTCCCCGCCTTGTCCCTCTGTGTTTCCATAAGTGATCCATAAGTTATGGCCTTAGTTTCTGTTGAGAAGTGTTGGTTTGAGTGAACGCCGAACCCTTTCCATCATGGTGGTGAACTGTGTCCAGCGAACCTGGTCACGTTTAAAGGTTTCCGGATAAAGCCTTTCGAGCTCTTCGCATACTTCGTCCAGGGATAACCGTTGTTCTGTCAGGTTCAGCAAGTGGGTTTCTTCAATGAGGTCGGTGATGACCTTCATTAACAGGGCC
>Ga0193753_10003077_pt1 | contig 12629 bp, 10 predicted proteins | sample H1c2metaG_FD_144925 | JGI IMG/M metagenome (GOLD analysis project Ga0193753, IMG submission 144925) | Soil microbial communities from a riparian zone of the East river system, Colorado, United States - H1c2 | ecosystem: Environmental > Terrestrial > Soil > Riparian zone | place: USA: East... | reverse complement strand
CTCCTAAAAAAACGACAAACGGGATGTCGAATCCGACGACATTGATGTTCACAGCAGCTCCCTCGATTTGTGGTCCAGCACTATTTTGCTTGTCACGTGAATGGGTTGGTATTAGAGCGTGAAGCGTTGCGCCAGACCATTTAGAAACCGCCGAAATCGACCTCGGTGGGCAGCAGTTTCTCACGATTTCCCCCGGAAATTCGGCGGTTATCACCGTGCACAGGCTGGCCCCGCTCAGGCGAATTCCGAAGTTGGTAGAATATGGCTAATTTCAAGTCAGAGTAAGGCGTACGGCGTGAGAAAAACATCTGCGAAGAGAGTGGGCCATCGCCCCGCCCGGGTCGATCGCCTGGACATGAAAATCCTGACGGCGATATCCGAGCGCAGCCGCCAATCCATCACGGAGATTTCCAAAGAGATCGGGCTGTCAGCGAGTCCGTGCACAACCCGGCTGGAGCGGCTCGAGCGCGACGGGCTAATCGTTGGCTACAACACGGATATCAATGTCGAACGGATCGCGGACTTGAGTCTGTATCAGGTGACCATCGCGGCGAAGCCGTACACGCCGGAGATGGCGCGGATCCTCGAGGCTTTAATGGTGCGGAATCCTTACATCGTCTCGGCGGACGCGGTGTTCGGCTCGCTCGACTATGTGCTGCGCGTCTATGCACGGAACGCCGAGCATTATCACGAGATCATGCGACCCTTTTTAGAACACAAGATTGACTATGAAACCTGGCCGGTTTCCCGTCGGATCGTCCGATCCCAATCCCGTCGGCTGCTGGAGAAACTCGCGCTGGCTGACGACTGATGGGTCGACGCCGCGGGCCTTCTCGCCCCGGCGACGAGAAAATCGCCGGGGCGAAGGCTCTTCTTAAAGCGCTTTACAGCTTGGCGCGGACTCCCAGCAGGAATCGGCGACCGATCGTGTCGTATTGACCGAAGTCGGTCTGCTGGGTCCAGTATCCGCTGGTGGGATACGGAATGACCGGCGGCGCGCGATTCAACAGATTGTTCACGTTGCCGAACAACTGCAGACGGAGCGACTGGCTGTCGACCATCGTGTACTCGAAGCCGGCGTGCAAGTAGCCGACCGCCGAGCCGCGCGGGCTTCCCGCGAATTGCGGTTGTTCGTCCGCCGGCAATGCGCAGATGAAGCACTCGCTGCCGATGTATTGGCCAGTAAGGCTCAGCGCCAAGTCATGGGTCGAGTAGATCAGGCTTACGTTGGCGTACATGCGCGGGTTGTTGTTGCCTGCATTCTCGACCGGAGAGGCGTCGACCGACTGCTGCCGATTGTGGAACAGGTAGCTCGCGTTCGATTTCAGGGTCAGCTTGCCCGGAAGCGACGGGAAGAGAAGCTCCGTGGGCAGCCGATACGAGAGATCAAAGTCCATGCCGCTGAGCTTGACTTCCTGAACGTTGAATTCGCCGACGAAGACCGTGGTCGGTATACCGGCCGAGTTGCGCTCGATGTTCGCGCACAGACCTGAGTTTCCTTGCGTGCAACCATCGACGACCTGTTGGGGCGTCAGGGAGGTGATGGCGTTGTCGATGCTGGTTTTGAAGTAATCCAGTGACACCTGCAGGTCGCCGCTCCCGGGGGTCTGGAACACAATGCCGCCCGTGTACGTGTCGGCATTCTCAGGCTTGAGTGAGGAGTTCGCCTGACTGTAATAGGAGACTTGCGTCGAGGCGCCTTGATAGACGATCTCCGTGACGTTCTGGGACCCGTTGACCGCGAGATCGCTGAAGTTGGGCGCCCGGATGTCGCGTGAACGCGTGGCGCGAAGACGCAAGCCATCCGCGATGGTGTCCGTCAAGCCTACTTTCCAGGTGGTCGCCTCTCCGACGGTATTGTAAGACGTTGCGCGCACGGCGCCGTTTAAATCGAGCTCATGGGCGAACGGCAAGTCTTTCAGCAGCGGAATAACCGTTTCGCCAAATCCTTCGATGGTCCTGATGGTACCCGAACCCGGATTGGCTCCGGAGAATATACCGTTGTTGCCCGAGGTGGTCTCCAAATCGTATTCCCCACTTATGGCCTCATTGCGGTATGACGCACCGGCCACCACGGAGACCGGACCCGCCCAGAGCGAGAAGGGCTCATCCTGCACGTCGAAACTGCCGACACTCTGACGGACTTGGAAATAGTGCGAGTAGTTGTTGGTGACGTAAGCGCGGGCTTGCTGGGAGATCGATCCGGCGCCGAACACATTGATAGGAACGCAACCATTGGTCGGCGAAGTCAGCGTCGATCGGCAGACGACCTGGCCGGTCGCAGGATTTGTCACCGCATCGAGCGCCAGCGCCAAGTTGGCCTGGTTGGTGTCGTTGGAATACTCTTCCGTTCGGTCGAACTGACCGAAGGAAATACGCGCATTCCAACTCCCGGTTTGCCCGAATTTACCGTGCAGGCCGGCGTCGGTTTGCCAATAGTGCGTAATCCCTTCCAGACCCCACCACGGCAAGTCCTGCGTGTCCCGGTTCATGGTGAAGTTGGTTTGGCCAGCGGCTACCATGGCATTGCGGAGCGATGCGGGCAGGAAAGCGTTGTCCTGCTGGATGGTGATGCCGCTCCAGCCGCCGCCAACGCTCATGGGAACCAAGTTTTGCAGGAGGGAGTCAGTATGCGCATAGTCCACCACGACGTAGCCGGTGATCTGCGGGGTGAAATCGAAGGACAGACGACTCATCATCGTTTGACGGCTCAGCGGTGTGTTGATCTGCTGGCCCGGGAAGATTTGCGCGCCATCGCCGCCACTGCTGCCGCAGCCGCAAGCAACGGAATTCACGCCAGAGTTGAACACCGTCGGAACGCCTCCCGGAAGAAACCCGGTTCCGGCCAGCACGCCGCTGGTGATCACGCCGCCGGTGCTGATGTTCGACGCGCGAGTATTCGCTGCGAGTATGTAGGGATACTGGCCTGTCGCACCCGTGAAGGCCGGGTTCGGGATGAGGCCATAATTTTGGTTGCCCCAGGGCCGCGATCCGTAGTCGCCGGCGCCTAAGTTGTCCGCGAATTCCGTGGCAATCATGAAGCGGCCGCGATCGTCAGCGAAGTGAGTGCCCCAGTTGGCGGTCAACTTCCAGTTGCGATTGTCATTGTACGAGGTCTCGCCACCCTCAGCCGACACCTCGAGTCCCTTGATATCCTTGCGCAAGATGATATTCACGACGCCTGCGACCGCATCCGAGCCGTACGCGGCCGAGGCGCCGCCGGTGACCACTTCGACCCGGTCGATGATGCCTGAGGGAATGCGATTGACGTCCAGTCCCTCCGAGAGATCGGACGGCGTTTGGCGGTGACCATCCACAAGCGTTAGCGTTCTATCCTGACCCAGGCCTCGGAGATTGAAATTGTTGGACCCGGAGAATGTTGCTCCGTTGGTGTCATTGGTGTTCAGTCCGGGAGCAAATTGGGTCATGTAAGTCGCGAAATCGGCGACCGAGGTTGCGCCCACCAACAGGCTCAAATCCTCCGCTGTCACCACCGTGGTGGGCGTTGGCGCCGTAAAGCCGGCGCGGTCGATCAGGGTGCCGGTCACCGTAATCTCTTGCAGCGAGGTTGAATCCGAGGCGGTCGGCGGGCTCGCGGGACCCGCGCTGGCGCCGACAGTCGCCTGAGCCAAGCGAATGCGCTCTTGCGGCGAGTTGGATTCGGCAGGCGTGGTGCTCTGCGCGATCGCGCTCGCGGCTGCCTGACTGGGCCGTTCGATCAGGATCGCCGCACCGCTCTGATCCGTGTGAACCTGTAGTCCCATGCCGCGAAGCAGTTTGCTCACCGCTTCTTGTGCCGTCAGGAGTCCGCTGAATCCTTGGGTTTTGAGGCCAGCAAGTTGTTGCGGCTCGAATACCAGGCGCGCATCGACCTGTTTGGAGAGGGACTGAAGCGCGGCAGCCAAGTCGCCCGCAGGTATCGTCAACTGCCTGGGTTGATCGGTCATGGCGTGCGCGGCCACCGACAACGTGCATGCCAGCGCCACAAGCGATGCTGGCGCGAATATTTTCCTCGTCATGACTTCACCCCCATCAGATTTGGTTATCAGTGGGCCATTAGAGCCTGAAGCGTGTCGTCAAGCCATTTAGAAAACCTCGAATTCGGACCTGATTGGCAGCGGTTTCTCACGAATTGCCGCCGCAATTCGGCGTTTATCGCTGCGACTGATTTCGTATGATCTTTAGCGAAAGCCGCGCCACTCATGCGCTCGGTGTACAAAAGAGGTAATCATTCATGCCCCGGCCGTCATTTCGATTTATGAAATTCTATGTCCTTGCCTTGGTGGCGCTGCTCTATTCAATGGAGTCGACGGCGCAATCGAAGGAGCCATTGGCGGCGCGGATCGACAAGATCATCAGTAAACCGGTATTTGCGCACGCGAATTTCGGTATTGAGTTCTACGCGCTCGACACCGGCCGCGTCATTTACCAGTTGAATGCGGACAAGCTATTCGTACCGGCATCGACCACCAAGCTTTTGACGGAAGGAACCGTGCTCGCGCGCCTGGGGCCCGATTTTCGTTTTCATACGCGAATTTATCGTACCGGTCCCATCGACGCTAAGGGCCGATTGAAGGGAGACTTGGTATTGGTTGCTGCGGGAGATCCGAATCTCTCGAACCGTCTGCAGGCGGACGAGACCCTGGCCTTCACGGACGAGGATCACACGTACGGAGGACCTGCACTTCCCGGCGATCCGCTCATCGTGATTCGGAAACTGGCGCAGTCGGTGTACGCGAAGGGCGTGCGGCAAATCGACGGGCGCGTGCTGGTCGATGCCTCGCTCTTCCCCGACGGTGCTCGCGAAGGAGGTACCGGCGTGGTGATGTCCTCCATCATGGTCAACGACAATGTCATCGACCTTGTAGCAACGCCGGGATCAAACGCCGGCGATCAGGTCGCGCTGCATCTATCCCCGCAAACTTCCTATGTCCACATCGTCAATCGCCTTACCACCGTCAAGGCGGAAGGCGAGGCGAACCTGGATGCGGACGGCGCGTCCAATCCCGATGGAACCGCGACCATCACCGTATCCGGCAGCGTTCCGGCCGGCGGCGCCCCCAAAACCGCCATGGCGCCAGTACCTTCGCCGACCCGCTTCGCGACCGTAGTGCTTGCGGAGGCGTTGCGCTCTGCGGGCGTCAAAGTGGCCTCCGCCCACGGCAGTGCAGGGAGCAGCGGTGATGCTGCGAGCAGTGCGGCGGCGCTCGCGCAATTTTATCGCGATGAAAACGTCCTGGCCGAACACACCTCCGCGCCGTTGTCCGAAGACGTCAAGGTCGTGCTCAAGGTCAGCCACAACCTGCATGCGGGCATTGGTCCGTACCTGCTGGGCGCCTATGGCGCGCATGATCGGACCGACCCGTTGCGAGCCGGTTTCAAGATCGAGCGTGCCTTTCTCGAGGAGGCGCATCTGGATTTGAACGGGGCATCACAAGGAGATGGTGCGGGCGGCGACTGGGCGGATCTATTCAGTCCCGAATTTATGTGCAGCTATCTCAGCTATTGGAGCAAACAGCCCGGCTTCGAGGCCTTCTTCAACGCGCTGCCGATCTTGGGCAAGGACGGTTCGCTGGCCAAAATTCAGAAAGAATCCTCAGCGGTCGGCCATGTGTTCGCGAAAACCGGTACTTTTGTCACCGACAATAAATTGAGCGGAAAAAGCATTCTGAATTCGAAGGGACTGGCAGGTTTTGTCGTGACTCAGAGCGGGCGCAAGCTGGCATTCGCCGCCTACATCAATCATTTTCAGCTGCCTGTCGGCAACAACACGCCACCGCAGGACGTAGCGGACCAAATGCTCGGCGCCGTCGCTGCCGCGGCATACGATGCGGATCTTCCGCAATGATCGGTGGCGTCGTTCGCGACAATGTTGAGCGGGAATTGCCTTAACTACAGCAATGAGAGGTCTTATGTACGGATATTTTCTGTGCTGCATCCGGCGTGCGGGCAACTCATGCGGGGGATTTTCGCGCAGCTCGCTGAAATCGCTTGCGGCTGCGGTGATCGCCGCGTGTTCTCTTGGCTGCCTATCGCCTGCGGCAATTGCGGCGAATCCGGAGCCCACCGCTTTCGCAGGCGCTTGGGTTGGCGCATTGGGGGCAGGTGCGTCGCAGTTGCGCCTCATACTGACAATTACCCATTTGACCAGTGGTGAATACACGGCTGCGCTCAACAGTGTGGACCAAGGTGCAGTTCTGCCGGTCGAGGCCGTAACCTCGAAAGACGGCACGGTCAGTTTCGAGGTCAGGTCAGTCGGGGGCCTTTACCAAGGTAAGTTAGACGACAGCGGGACAGGGATCACCGGAATCTGGAAACAGACCGGTGTCGCACCCCAGGAACTCACATTCAAACGCACTTCGACCCAAGTTACAGCGGCTCCTGCGACGGCATCGGGACCCACCGAAAAGCCTTTCACTATTCCGCTGGACACACTTGTGCCCATTGCGCCAACCGCCTTCGCTGCGGACGGCCAATTTCATCTGGTGTACGAACTCCATGTGACCAACATGGGATCTTGGAGTTGTGCGCTCTTGGGACTCGAGGTGACGGGCGCGGGTGTCGGGTCGCATTCGTTGGCGAGTTTCTCGCAGGCCAATCTCGAGGGCATGATCCTGCAGCTCGGAACGAAATCTGCTGAGAAGTCGCGGTTGGCGCCGGGAGCGTCGGCGGTCGTTTATGTGTGGATCACCGTGGCGCGGCGCGAGGATCTCCCGGCGGCCCTTCGCCAGCGTTTAAGTGTGAAGCTGGGCGACTATCCGGAAGCCTTGGATCTGCAGACTTATCCTGTCCCCGTACGCACCGACCCAATCGTGATCGGTTCGCCGCTGAAGGGCGGTCATTGGGTGGCCGCCAATGGTCCTTCCAACACGTCGGGCCATCGCCGTGCGCTCATTCCTGTTCAAGGGCGAGCCATGATATCGCAGCGATTCGCGATCGACTGGGTGCGCATATACGACGATGGCAAGACCTATCACGGCGATCCACTCGACAACAAGAATTACTATGCGTTTGGCGCGGAAGCTTTAGCAGTAGCGGACGGCGTCGTTACCGAGACGCTGGATGGTGTTCCACTCAATGTTCCGGGCGAGCACTCACGTGCCGTGCCGATTACGCTCGAAAACATCGGCGGCAATCACATCGTCTTGGACATCGGCGGTGGGCACTACGCCTTTTACGCCCATCTGCAACCCGGTTCGTTGCGGGTCAAGCTGGGCGATCGAGTGCGGCGTGGCCAGGTGCTTGGACTGGTCGGAAATACCGGCAATTCGACCGAGCCTCACCTTCACTTCCATATCTCGAATGCCACCGCACCCTTGGCCGCCGAAGGGCTGCCCTACGCGTTTAAATCATTTGAATTGCAGGGGCAGGCATCAGGAATCAATGCAGCCGTTGATTTGAAGGAGAAGTCTACGACCCAAGCCCTGGCTCTTCCTTCCGAAGGTGAGGTGGTCAAGTTTGTGGTTACACGCTGAAAGGGGGCGGATCAGGTACAAAAGCGCCGATTGAGCGCTCGCGCATTTCGCATCGGCACGATGTCGTCAGAGATAGCCATTATTCGACGGCGGGACGAGGATCGGCGTCGCTGGTGTATAGGTAACGTTACCCATGTAACCAGTGGGCTGCGGAAATGGTGGATTAAAGGCTTCTCTTGTGACGGCTTCGAACCGTTCTTCCTCAGCTTCCTTATCTTCTTTCCAATCGGATCCGAGTACATCGATCACGCTCTTGAAGTCCAAATAATGCGTGATGCCGTAAAAGGACACGGTGAGATCGCAGCAAAACGCCCAGATGTACGGTATGAGACGCTGGCACACGGGGCTTGCGTATTCGTTGTAGCCGGGTAGATCGCGGCACAGGATCCTCCTGCAGTTGCCCAAGTTAAGCGCAACTTAAGAGTCGGTCAGAACCTCCGTTTGTTGTACTTGTTTAAGCGGCGCATTCTGTTGTCTGTTCGGTCAGTTCAAATAAACGGAGTAGGCACACATGAGCGACATCAATTTCATCACGCGGATTGGGCAGGCGCTTCTGGCCGTCAGCGTCACCGGCGTTTCGGTGTTGGTATTGCAATTGGCGATGCTGGCGTAAGGCAGTGGGAGGCTATCCAGGGGTGAAGCGGGTGGTCGCTGCAAGGATCTTTACCTCTCACGTAATTGAAGCGGGCGTGCGGTGCACGCATGATTACTCTAAGTGCGGCGAGCAGGTTGTTGACGGCACGTGTCGATTCCGGGCCGCCTCATTCGTCTTATGGTTATAGCTTAACGAGATGCACCGTGATGAACTTTGCGAATTCCATGTCGATATTGAGGAGTTGGAGCGGCTATGCAGCGGCTGTCATTGTACGATTGAAGGCGCTCGCGCCGTATGCGCTGATAGAACTCATTCTGCCGGGCGGCTCGGTGATGGCGCTCCTGTTGTGGCTTTATCGCCGGCGGAAGGATGGGGTGGGCTTGGGGAGATTGTTGGCCGCTTTCGGGCGCTAGGAGCGGTAGCACTGGGCATCAAGGTTGCGCGCGCTTGGATGAATGCTGGGGCACGGTATATCTGCTCGTGGGGCCCTGATAGCGAGCAAGTACATGAGTCATTCGACTACGCGGACTTTCTTCCTGAGTTTGGCCAAGAAGTGGACCTAATGACAAACGGGTTGACCCAAGCGCGATCTTTGATCGGCCCAATGCTAATGTACCGTTTCAAGTTTGGCCGATTTCATTAGGCTCATTAGCTCATCATTGATGAGGTTGCGATTGCTGGGCTCTGCCTTCTGCCCTGCATAGCCAGCGGCTACCGCGTAGACAACAATCGAGATTTTCCGCTGTGCATCAGTCCAGCACGCGAAGTAGCCGTCCAGGGTCACATCATGAAAGGAATCGACACCCGCCGGCCACGATGACTTAGGCGGCATTCCGATCAAAGTTGCCAGTGGACCCTTTGGGTGAGCGCTCAGGTCACTGTGGCTTTGCATGACTCCGTGCCAAAGCGGTAGGCTGTGACCGTCGATCATGATGTTCCCAACGTTGGTGGCCGGAGATGAATCCGCGATCGGTCTCGAGTCGCCCATAGCCGATAGCCAGGATCGTTGATCAAGCGCAGTCACTTGCCACGCCAACGATTGCAGATCCAAAGGGAGAGAGTCGTCCTTTAGTTTGATCACATATCCGCCAACCCAAGCTTGGTAGTAGGGCGAGATTGGATTCGATCGCTCGCTATAGGAGTTGAGCCAAGTGCGCGGGCCGGCAAACATATAGTAATTGACGCCGTTTGCTTTAATTGGCTCCCAGATGTCGTTCATTTGATTCTTCATCGGTGCGATCCACGCGGATGGCGGCTTTGCAAAGACAATGCGTGCGCCATCTGTGCGCTCCTGCGCCACTAATTCCGAGTCATGGTTCAAGGCAGTCCTGGCGAGATTTATCAGCAGGGTACATCGCACCACATATGCAACGCCCGCTACGACAGCTACGGATGCCAGAAGAATGATAATCCTCCTACGCCAACGTCCAAGAACCGAGGTGCTGTTCTGCGGTCTAGAGAGATTGCGGCTTGGCATCGCGTTTCGTCATTAAAAAAGCCACTTGAAATCCGGTGGATTATCTAGCATCAACCACATATAAAAGGTCCTCGCGAACCCGATCACGACCACCGCCGCACATATCAGTACGATTTCAAGATATACGCGATGGTTGGTGTGGGCCGCTGCCTGTTCGATGCGGATCTTCAATGCCGGGTGCCCATGGGTGTGCGGGCGGCGCTACTTCTGCAAGGACGGCGCGTGGACGCCCTCGTAGGAGTAGTGAGTGCTGTAGTGCGACTTGCTGCTTCCGCCTGAGGTTAGATCGTTGTCAACCTCGATGGCCAATCCAGACACTTTTGATATGGCAATTGTTGATTCGACGACGACGTCCTCGGTCTCGGTACGCGTTCGGTAGTTGGCCACCGGCACGCCATCAACGATGCTATCAGCCAATGATTGACATACATAAGTCTTGGCATTTTTCAGATTTTCGTCTGAACGAGCCTGGTTATCCTTCGGGGATAGCGGACTCACTTTCCACACGTTTTCAATCTGCAGATAGTTAACACCACCTGCGGTAATCCCATTCATCGACTGTCCGTTGCTTTGCGTGAGGCTGGCGTGATCCGCCTGTAGCGTCTTCGCCATTGCCTTCAATATCGGCGCGCAGGCAGGACCCGGCTCTGCCGCGATTGCGGTCGCAGTCGCCGCTCCCAGAATCGCAAGGGTCTGTAAAAACCGCTTCATGACTCTCCCTCACTGGTTTCCGGGCGCCGTAGTTCCTGCCCGTGTAACTAGGATAACCAGATGGCGCCGCCTAACCCGCCATTGGAGGACCAGAGTCGTGGTTGGGGCGAACCGATTCTTGGCCGTCCTTCGCGCGGCACCGGTGACCTCAGCGTATGATCGACACCCCTTCGAGTGTCATTCCCAACCTATTGCAGGCCACTAGACTCACATGAACAGCCAATTTGAGCTTAGTCCGACGCCGACAGGTTGGCGTCGGGTACTAACATTTCCGCTCGTTCAGATACTCGTGGCATTCCTTTTTGTTGCCATTCCATTTGCCGTGGTCAGTACGCCGATCAACCTATTCGTGACGGACAAAGCGTTGAAGCGCGTCGGCGCGCTGCTGCTGGCCGCGGTGGCCTTAGGCGGCTATACGGCTTACGTGCGCGTGATGGAAAAGCGATCGGTCACTGAGCTGTCGACCCGAGGTGCGGCGCTGGAACTGGGCACAGGGCTGGGGTTAGGTGCGCTGTTATTTTCGGTCACGATAGGAATCCTCGCCGGGCTCGGCGTCTTTCGGGTCACGGGGCAAAACGGTTGGCAGAGCATGCTGGCCTTTCTGCCCGCGTGCATATTCGCGGGCTTTCTGGAGGAAATCCTGATTCGCGGCATTCTTTTTAGGATTCTGGAACAGTGGTTGGGGAGTTGGATCGCACTCGCGATCTCGGCGATCATTTTCGGTGCGCTGCATCTGTTCAATCCGGGAGCGACGCTGTTTGCCGGCGCGGCCATTGCGATTGAAGCGGGAATACTCCTGGCTGCGGCCTACATGCTCACACGACGCTTGTGGCTCTGCATCGGTACGCACATTGCCTGGAACTTCACGCAGGGGGGAATTTATTCGGTGGCGGTTTCCGGCGGTGGGGGCAAGGGCCTGCTGCAATCTAAACTGGTCGGACCGGAATACCTTACGGGCGGCGCATTCGGCGCGGAAGCCTCGGTGGTGGCGCTCGTGGTCTGCTTGGCTGCCGGAATCGTCTTGCTCGTTATGGCGATCAGGAAAGGTCACGTGGTCGCGCCGTCTTGGGCGAGGAAAGTCGTCAGACCGCTGACTCACGCCGCCGGCCAGTGAAGCTCTGGCTACGCTACTCCTTATTTGATCGCGGACGGGGTGGCGCGACGCCCCAGAGCACAGCGGCGGAGACGATGTTCAGCGCGGCGAACATCCAGAGCCGGCCGGTCGACATATCGTGAGGCGACGGCGCCAGGGCGACAATGCTGTAGGCCATGTTCGAGGCGGTGTGGAACAGCATGTTGGAAAGCACGCTATTGCCGCCTCGGTGATAGGCCCAGGCGAACAGGAACCGCATGGCGACGGTCGCCGTCAGGAAGATATAGAAGGGCGTGTAGCCCTGGATGGCGCCCGGCGTGACGATGAAGAATAGCGGCACGTGCCATAGCGCCCAGATGACCCCGAGCACGAAGGTCGAGGCCTTGAGCCGCATGACGACGTCGAGCTTGTCTGACAGCAACGACCAGCCATATTCCTCCGCCAGGGTTCCGCCGATCAGGAACAGGAACAGATAGTTCAGCGGCGCCTTGCTGAGAGTCATGGTGAAGTGCGGCGCTCCATGCGTGAACTTCGCATGCCCCAATTCCACGATGACGGCGAGGATCGGCAGCAAGAAGAAGGCGGCCAGGAAGACCGCCCAGCCCATGCGCAGGTCGAACACCCGGGCGAAAAAACGCAATGCGTGTCGCGGCCCGCCCTCTGTCAGGGTCGCGACCAGGGCGCCGACAAAGGGCCCGAACGAGCCGACCACCAGCACCGGAAAGAGCGGCAGCGAAAGCTTGTGCTGAGTGATCAGCCACCCGACCAGCCACAGCACCCAGGCCATGCCGAACGCCACGACCAGATATAGCCCCATCGAGTGAAGGCTGCGGTTGCGCACGGCGTTGTCATTCAATACCGATGCAGCGCTCTCATTGATCATTCCCATGCACTTGTCATCTTTTCTGTTGGCGAACTGCGAGGAAACCACGTGTCCAGCAGACAGCGTCGACACTTAAGTCCATCGTCCTATGTAGATGACACATTTGAGCAATTGGTTGGGATTTTAGGAAGATATTGGAAGGGCTTTGCATTTCTTGGCAATGCGGCATATCTCTCTTGTGAAGCGGCGGGTAGCCAAGTAAGCAAACGGGCTATGCTGTAGAAGCGGATGAACAACTCTTTAGGCGTGTGCGCATGATATATCGCGGCGCACACTTATATGTCGTCACGGTGCGACATGCTGACTACTTTCCGCTGCAAAGTTGTCGGACTATCCTTACAACGATGCTCATAAGTTAGCTTGTGCAGGAGCACACTCTCATACGCATACAGCAA
>Ga0193753_10003076_pt1 | contig 12629 bp, 9 predicted proteins | sample H1c2metaG_FD_144925 | JGI IMG/M metagenome (GOLD analysis project Ga0193753, IMG submission 144925) | Soil microbial communities from a riparian zone of the East river system, Colorado, United States - H1c2 | ecosystem: Environmental > Terrestrial > Soil > Riparian zone | place: USA: East River... | reverse complement strand
TTTTCAGCAATATTATAAAGGACAAACAGTAGCAGCCAATGATATTGGTGCCATCAGCTTTATGGCAGACCTTAACACCATTGACATGTGGGGACTTGGTAATAACGAAATAGCCAATGCCAGGAAAAATTCGTACTGGAACAATGAATTCCTGAGAAAAATGGTAGCCGCTAAACATACACGCATCGCCGTTATGTATGATTCCTGGTTTGATAAGGACCTGCCCAACCAATGGGTGAAATGTGCTACATGGGAAATGCCATATAATTATATATGCGGGGATATTAAAGTAACTTTTTATGGTATTACTGAGAGTGAGGCAGCCCTGCTCAAAACCAACCTGTCAGCTTTTGCTTCTCAATTACCACCTGATATAAAAGTGGAATATTTTGGAACAGCTGTTAGCCGTTAGTTGTTGGCTGTTAGTCGACAAAAATAGCTGCAATGCAAAACAACCGTAGTTTTTAAAAACTACGGTTGTTTTGCTATAACTAACGGCTAATGGCTAAAAGCTAATAGCTGCTATAGGCTTTCAGCACCTGTCTTGCACTGCCCAGCCCGTCAATACCCAGTTCTACAACATCACCGGGTTGTAAATAAGCCTGCGGGCTCATACCCATGGCTACACCCGCGGGCGTGCCGGTTGAAATTACATCACCGGGTAGCAAGGTCATAAACTGGCTGGTGTACGCAATTAAAAAAGGTATCTTAAAAATAAGATTGGCCGTTGTGCCATCCTGCATTTTTTTCCCATTAACGGTCAGCCATAAACGCAAATTATCAATATCGGCCATCTCATCTTTTGTTACCAGGTAAGGCCCCATTGGCGCAAAAGTATCACAGCCCTTGCCTTTATCCCAGGTGCCGCTTCTTTCTATCTGGAACTCTCTTTCAGACACATCATTGTGCAGGCAATAGCCCGCTACATAATCCATGGCATCGGCCTCGTTTACATAACTGGCCCGCTTTCCGATAACAACTGCCAGCTCCACTTCCCAGTCTGTTTTTTTAGAATTTTTAGGAATAACAATATCATCAAAAGGCCCGCATAAAGCAGTGGTTGCTTTCATAAATATTACCGGCTCAGGGGGTGGTATGGCGCCGGTTTCCTTTGCATGATCTGCATAATTTAAACCAATACAAATTATTTTTGATGGCCTCGCAATGGGTGAAGCCAGTTTTATATCCTTACTTATTTCCGGCAGGTTATCCCCGGTTGATTTTAAATAATCCTGCAGGCGGTCAATGCCATAGGTATGAAAAAAACTTTCGTTGTAATCTTCTCCAAAAGCAGTGGTATCATAATATTTATCTGCTATTGCAACACCTGTTCTTATATGCCCGTTTTCTGTGTACCGTATTAATTTCATAATTGTTAATTGTTAAGTTTTACAAAGCCGCCGTCAATCGGGTAGTCACAACCGGTGATAAAAGATGCTTCGGGCGAGCAAAGGTATAAGATAAGATGAGCTATTTCAACTGGTTTGGCCATGCGGCCGATCGGTTGCGTTTTAGAAAGCTTCTCAAACATTTCTGCTTCCTTACCCGGATAGTTTTTAGCCAGGAACCCATCTACAAAAGCCGTATGCACCCTCGCCGGAGAAACACAGTTGCAACGTATATTATCTGCCAGGTAATCTTTGGCTACTGATAACGTCATAGCGGCTACCGCCCCTTTTGTCATTGAATAAGCAAACCTGTCCGGGATGCCAACGATGGCCGCTACAGACGACATATTCAGAATAACACCCGCTTTGTTTTTTTTCATTAATGGGATGGCCGCATACAAACAATTGTACAGGCCTTTTACATTAACATTGAAGAGACGATCAAAATCTTCTGCGGAAGTTGTATCGGCTTTGCCAATATGAGATATGCCTGCGCTGTTTACCAATATATCTATTTGCCCGATCTGCTGAAATACATCCACTACTTTTTGCTGGTTGGATACATCAACAATATGTGCCGTAGCTTTGCCGCCGCCGTCCGTTATTTCATTTACCACTTCGTTGGCCTGTTTTTCATTCAGGTCTGCAATGTGCACGGCTGCTCCCTGTTTAGCAAAAAGCAGGGCTACAGATTTACCAATGCCACTTCCGGCTCCGGTTACAACCGCATTTTTATTTTGAAGGTTAAACATGTAAAAAATATTTCTGATACCTGATTTTGTAATGTCTGATTTCCCGGGTCTGTTTTTATTTATCACAACCGCATTAATGCCCGCAAGATAATCGTCTTCCACTAATCATACGCACGACCGTATATTTTAGTGCCTGTTTTTCTGTTAATCGCTATTCCAGCTTTCTTGCTATTTCCCAAACATGTCCAAAAGGATCTTTAACAGCTCCCAGCCGGTAACCATAGTCCTGATCAGCCACCGGGTAAAGCAATATTGCACCTGCTGCTACGGCTTTGTCAGCCACAGCATCGGGGTTGTCAACAAATAAACCCATCCTTGCAGTAACGCCTTTTGCGGTTTCGGGACTCAGATTGCCATATTCGGGCGATTCGTCTGCAATAAAAAATCTGGCATTTGCTATTGAAAGTTCGGCTACTACCAAACCATCCGGACTTTCAACACGCATTATTTCAATGGCGCCAAATGCATTTTTGTAAAACTCAATAGCAGCAACGCCATTTCTTATTGATAAAGTAGGTGTGATGGATGTTTGAAAATTTTTCATGGTGATGTTTAGTGTTTTAATTACAAGCCTGCCTCTTTTTGTTAAAAAGCAGGCAAGCGTTTAGCCATATTTGATATATTGTAATTACCAGTTTAACCCTGTTTTAAAATCGCTTCAATTTCACCCAACTCTTCCGCTGAAAAATTAATATTGTCCTGGCAACGCAGTGAATCTGCTAACTGCTCAGGTTTACTGGCACCTATTAATACGGAGGTAACACGTTTGTCTTTCAGCAACCAGGCCAGCGCCATTTGCGCCAGGGTTTGCCCGCGTTGTTCTGCTACCGTGTTGAGGGCTTTTATTTGGCTGACTCTTTCAGGCGTAACCTGCTCTTCTTTTAAAAAACCAGTTGGCCTGGCCGCACGTGAATCTGCAGGTATCCCTTTTAAATATTTATTGGTGAGCAGCCCCTGTGCCAAAGGTGAAAAAGGAATACAGCCAACGCCCTCTTTTTCTAAAACATCCAGCAGACCGCCTTCTACCCAACGCTCAAACATAGAATATTTGGGTTGATGTATGATACAGAGTGTTCCTAAATGGCGGAGTAGCTCAAAGGCTTTTGCAGCTTCTTCTTTCTTGTAATTGGAAAGACCCACATACAATGCCTTGCCCTGCCGCACAATCAAATCAAGTGCCGTCATGGTTTCTTCAAGCGGGGTATTGGGATCAGGACGATGGTGATAAAAAATATCAACGTATTCCAGGCCAATTCTTTTCAAACTCTGATCAAGACTTGATACTATATATTTTTTTGATCCCCAGTCGCCATAAGGTCCTTCCCACATATAATAACCGGCTTTTGTAGAAATGATCAGTTCATCGCGGTAACTATGAAAATCCTGTTTCAGCAACCTGCCAAAATTTTCTTCCGCACTGCCCGGGGGCGGACCATAATTATTAGCAAGATCAAAATGTGTAACACCGCTGTCAAATGCCAGGCGTAAAATGCTGCGGCAGTTTTCAAGTAAATCTACATGACCAAAGTTATGCCAGAGGCCCAATGACAATACGGGCAATTTGAGTCCGCTGTTTCCGCAACGGCGGTATTCCATTGTTTTATAACGATCCGGGTGCGCTGAGTATGGCATACAATTATGTGTTGAAGCTTTATAGCTGTTTAATTAAGGATTTCAAATATCACACAAATTAAATAAATAAAATCAGCGGGACTGTTTCATTATCCTGGTACGCGTGAGACATACACCAGGGCTTCTGGATATCATCAGAATTCATTTGGCAGCAAGGGCCATTTCCTGTTGGGTGTATGCGCCTGCATTATCATGGCATCAAGTTGTTTTGCAATGGCAGGGTATTTATCAGCGACATTATTTTTTTCTGAAGGATCAGCAGTAAGATTATATAGTTCAACCGGGGCATGGGCATCTTTGCTTACATTCAGTTTTACCGCTTTCCAGTTTTTCCATCTTAGGGCCTGCCGCCCATTGTTTTCATGAAACTCCCAATATAAGTAATTATGCTGCGTTTGTTTTCTATTCGTCAAAGCAGGTAATATAGATATTCCGTCAATATTTTTAGTAACAGGCATACCTGCCAATTGCTGAAACAAAGGATACAAATCATACAGGGCAGCTGGTTGGTTGGTTACACCTGCCTGTATTTTTCCTTTCCAGTAAGCAATAAAAGGTACACGTATACCACCTTCATATAAATCTCTTTTAATGCCCCGGAATTCTCCATGGTTATTAAAAAATTCCGGGTCACCACCGTTCTCACGGTGCGGTCCGTTATCGCTGGTAAATAATACCAGGGTATTCTCTTCTATACCCATGTCTTTTATCGCTTTAATAATTTCAGCCGTATACCTGTCAAGCCTTGCTACCATGGTAGCAAATGCCGCATGTGGATAAGGCTCAAAGCGGTGCTGCTCACCATCATTTTTTGGTGGACCCGCTTGTTTGGGTGGTTCATTAAATTTTTTTACATAATAATTATACACACTGTCATGGGGAGCAATTACATCTCCATGCGGCAATGTATAGGGCAGGTAAAGAAAGAAAGGTTTATCATGCTGATGGTTTAAAAACTGCATGGCATGCTCATGAATATAATCAGCTGAATAAACCGCATTGTTGTTTGCATTTTCCGGAAAATTGATGCGTTCATGGTTGTTCCACAAATGATCAGGAAAATAATTATGCGCAAGGCTCTGGCAATTGTATCCAAAAAATGTATCGAACCCTTTTTTATTGGGATCACCTGGAGTAGTAATATATCCCAATCCCCATTTACCAAAAGCAGCTGTTTCATAGCCATGATTTTTCAACAGGGTGGCAATGGTAATAATTGAATCGGGCAAAGGCGCTTGCCCTTCCGGCTGATACGCTTCATTGCCACGTATGGCGGTATGACCCGTGTGCAGCCCGGTAAGCAGGCTGGCCCTTGAAGGCGCACAGACAGTTGTACCGGCATAAAACTGCTTGAATTGCAAACCAGTTTTAGCCAGTTTGTTTATATTGGGAGTTTCTGTTTTTTGCTGTCCATAACAACCCAGATCGGCATAGCCCAAATCATCGGCCAGTATTAAAATAATATTGGGTCGTTTAGTATGCACTTTCTCTTGCGCATGTACAGTAAATGAAAATAACATGAACATGCAAAAAATAAGTTTACAGGGTAGCATAGAAAAATTATTAAAATAATGATAAGTATTCCAGTACATGAGATAGCATTGGGGCGTCCGGATCACGGTCTGACGTCCCCGTCTGACCGATAAGCCCCGGCCGGGTATCCGTCAGACGTGGGCGTCAGATGGGTGAGCGGATATTCCTGCAATCATTTCTTCCAAAAACTGTCTGCAAAACCAAGGTATTGCTGCCAGTCGTACAGCGTTACATCATGTTTACCTGCACGGTAATGGTAACGGATGGTTTGCCCAACAGGCTGGTGTAATCCGGGCATACTGTCTGTACCAATTCCTTTTTTATTAAATAATGCATAAACGGGATCTGCATTTCTGGCACCCAGGAATTCTCCTTTGGGATCAGACCATTGATCGCCTTCCGCGCTGGCTACATACAAGGGACGCGGTGCCATCAAGGATAAAAGCATGTGCTGGTCTACCGGAAGTGCGGCAGTATTATCATTATATTTTTTATAGCTGGCGGCAAACCAGTGCGGAAAATGCTGGTTGATGATGCTTACCGTTTCTCCATACCATCTTTTAGAAAGCGCAGCCCCGCCTTCTCCTGATTCATTGGAAATAATTATCGCAAACCGTTGATCAGAAGCGCCTGCCCATAAAGCAGCTTTGCCTAACCGTGAGTGTCCAATCAATGCAACCCTGTTTGCATCAACCGCTTTATCCTGCTGCAGGTAATCCATTACACGGGAAAGTCCCCAGGCCCAGGCGCCAATAGCGCCCCATGCCGAAGGCTCAATTTGCAAAACACTGCTCAAACTAGTTCTGATGCCTGTTTTCCAGCCATCCGGATTATCAGGTTCTATATCCCCGTAATAGGCCACTGCGATGCCGTAGCCATGTGAAAGAATTTCACGCACCTGCCACTGTGATGTATCTGTACCCCTGGAGGAATCGGTTGCTTTATTATTAATTACGCCTTTTGCCCTCGGTGCAATCCAGGAATTTGATAGAAAAATACCGGTATCCGGCATAATAGTATGGTTACCGGTAAAATTATACCCGGTAAAAACGGGCACGGGCCCTTTGGCATCTGCAGGAAGATATATTAAGAGATCCATGTAAATGCTGTTGGCAGGCGGATCCAAATAAATTCTTACCTGTTTGCGGATAGCAAGATTATTTAAAGCATGGTTATTGGTTTCTTTTACTACGAATTGTAAAGGGATTTTCTTAAGCGGGAATTTTCCATACACGTTTTCTTCAAACAAATGATAGATATAAGGCCGTTGCCGGTTGTTCCATTCCGCGGCAGTAATTATCTTTTTTCCATCTTTACCAATCAATGGATCCGGCAAAGTATAAGGCGGCACTTTTTCTTCGCTGGTATTGGAAACGATGGTTTGCGCAAAACCATTTAATTGAAAAATAGTGGCCGCAAAAAGCAATAGAAAAAATGTAGATGCAAAATTTCTGCAGAATGGTATCATTATTTTTTAAGTTTATATATTTCACTTCCTGCCAGCAAAAAACAACCCAGACCATAATCTTCAAAATCAGGTTTGCTGGTATACGTTACTGGTTGACCGTCTTTGGGCTCCTTGCCCGTGCCCTGCACATAACCTAATACACCATCTTCATGTACGCATTCATTGGCCATGGCATTCCACGCTTTTACAACAGCGGGCAGGTATTCTTTTTTATCAAGGTAACCATTATTAATGCCCCACGCCATTCCATAAGCAAATAAACCTGTTCCGCTCAATTCCTTTCCGTTAAAATGCGTTGAATCGCGCAAACTTGCATTCCAGAAACCATCTTTGCGCTGCAATGGCAGCAGGACTTTCACCATGTCTTTATAATCCTGCATGTATTCATTATAATATGGGCTGTTTTTGGGTAATAAGGAAAGCGTGCGCACCAAAGCCGCTACTACCCATCCATTACCCCTGCTCCAGTAGCAACCTTCTCCATTCGGTTCTTTATATGGTGGTACAAAATCTTTATCGCGCCACCACAAATGATCAGCGGGGTTGTACAAACCATTACCACCATGTTTGTATTTGGAGAAAGCATACATCTCATGCATCCTCCTGAAATAATTGGTATCATTATACAGCGCACCCAGCCTGGCAAATACCGGCATGGCCATCTGTATGGCATCAATCCAGTTCCAGTCGTCTGTTTTATCAGTAGCCATCATTAAATCAATAGATGCTTTTATATCCTTAATGCGTTCTTCTTTTTTATCTATAAGGTACAAATCAATATAAGTCTGACCACAGCACTGGTTATCGGCATTTCTTACTTTAACGCCGCCATTCAAACCCCATTGGTGCTTTGCGCCCCATTGCACGGCATAATCATAATATTCTTTTTTCTTATCAATACTGTAAAGTGCCATTAATCCTTCGTAATAAACGGCCCTTGTCCAGATATTACTGGGCCTTTCTTTATTGGTGATAATGGTCTTACCTGCATCCGGCCAGGTGCGCATAAAATATGCATTTGCGAGTTGCATTTTTTGCAACACGGTTTTCTTTTTGGGTAAAGACTGTGCATGTGTTGCCATGGACACCAATAAGATAACCGAATTAATAAAATACAGGAATTTTTTCATCGCAAAAGATTGATTGAAATTGAAGATTTATTTTGAAATAGTAAAAAGTTGTTTAAATAAAACTATTGCTTTTCTATTACTGTTGATGAAAGCATGCACCGCTTTCTATACCTGCTATTAAACAACCTTACAAATAAATGCGGCAACGGTCATGTATTTTCCACCCTGTAAAGCGGTAAATAAAAAAAAGAGCCTGCTGCCTGTGAAGGCAAGCAGGCTCCCATATATAAGAATGAATGGTATTAATAAAAACTTTTTTGTTCATGACACATTTAATATCCCGGGTTTTGCCCATACAATCCCGGTGCTGCATCCTGTTGTGATTGCGGCACAGGATAGATAATATAATTGGCCGTTACCTGGTTCATCTTGTGCAGGGCCGCATCTTCAACGGCTATCCATGCATTCATGATGGTGATCAGGTTACCGCTTCTTTGCAAGTCAAACCAGCGTGACCCCTCGGAAGCAAATTCTCTTCTGCGTTCGTCCAGCAACTGGGTTAACGTAACATTTGCTATTGCTGGCTGTGCAGCTCTTGCCCTTACCTGGTTTACAACAGCGTCAACATCTGTTGCCTGCGAACCCGGCGCCCCATGCAATACACACTCTGCTTTAAGCATCAATATATCTGTATACCTGACGGCTATAAAATTAATACCCCAATCAAAACGGCTTGTAGGTATTTTGGTAGTATCCAGGTATTTTCTGAAGAAAGGGTGCGAATCAGGAGCGCCACTATACGTGAAAGTGCTGGTATGGATGGTGGGGGATTTGCGTGTATCCGTTGCGGCATAGCTTGTCAGCAAATTGTTTGATACAGCAGGAAATCCAAGCGCACCATTTGCGGGCGTATTACCAGCGGGTAATGAATTGAAGTAGTTTTGGGGAACGAGTTGCCAGGTAAAGGTTGCACCTAAAACCGGGGTTTGTCCTGTCAGGTACATGATATCAAATACTGCTTCTTTATTAGTTACCGGGCTCTGGTTGCTGTATGAAAAGATGCCGGTTGCACCACTAAAATTAGGGTTGAAAACAAAAAGCCCGCTGGCTATGATATCCTGTAGTAAAGGGAGCGCAAGCGCCCATTCATTCAATCCCATACCAGGTCCTTCAATTCCATAATCGGGTCCCGAACGGGCCATGTATACTTGTGCAAGTATTGCTTCAGCAGCATATTTGGTAGCCCTGCCCACATCAGTCACCGTATAGTTAGGAAATGTGCCGGCATAGGAAGCTGGCAAATTTGTTATTGCAAACTGAAGATCGGCAATGATGAGCGCATATACATCTTTAACAGCGCTGCGGCCAATAGTAATCGCGTCGCTGGCGGCTACCGGGTGATCAATGATTGGTAGTTTACCAAAATACCTTAGCAGGTCGAAATAATAAAAAGCCCGGAGGAATTTAGCTTCTGCAGTTAACCTTGTTGCGAGTGCGGAGGAACCGATATAGCTGCCATTTTTGTCAATTTGACCAAGCACTGTATTGGCTTTGAATATGCCGTTAAAATCTGCATTCCATGCTTCTTCAACATATACATTTGAAGCAATGCCCGGCGAAAAGTTATTAACAGGATCGGGGTCACGACCTACATCATTTGAAGGATATATATTATCAGACCGCACTTCAGAAAGAAAAAGCAACCTGTCAGGATAGCCCCTCAGTGAATTGTAGGCAGCATTAACTGCCTGTAAAAAATCACTCGGTTGTTTATAAAAAGTTTCCGTTGTTGCCGTTGAAATGGGCACCTGGTTTAAATCCTTTTTACAGGAAGACCCAAGGATTGTAACTGTTATGATAAATATAAAATATTTCTTTTTCATGTTTGTGCGTTTGGGTATTTAAAATGTTATGTTTAACCCGAATATCAGTGATTTGGCAAGTGGTAAAGCACCGTAGTCCCCGGCTTCCGGGTATGCACTATTGGAACTTACCGCAGTATTGGCTGCTTCCGGATTTAATCCATTGTAATATTTATCATGACCAAAAAAGTTTTCCAACGTGAAGTAGAGCCTTGCGCCCTGTATAAAATTCTTTTTGAAAAGGTTTTTTAGATTATACCCCAGCGTTATATTACGGATACGTATATAGTCTGACGAATACAACCAGTCTGTAGCGGACGTAATGGGGTTGTTATAAGCTGAATAAGCCTTTCCAAACCTGCCCTCACCCTGGTCGGCGGGCGATTTCCACCTGTTTACAAAAGATGCGGGATGATTATCCGACCTGCCCTGCCCGGGGCGTGTAATGGCCCTGCCCAGTTGCGAGTAAATGGAGCCCCCTGACTGGCCCTGAACCAACACACTCAAATCAAAAGCCTTATAACGAAACGTGTTGGTGATACCATACGTATAATCAGGATTGGGGTGTCCAACAATCTGCTTATCTGCTTCGGTTATTACACCATCTCCGTTCAAATCCTGGAATTTGAAATCTCCTTCTGCTTCAGTGGTATATTGCGGTACTTTCTTCGCGATATCATCCGCGGTTAAAAATCCAATCACTTTTAAAACATAAATACTGTTTAAAGCTGAGCCAACACGCAAAATCTGGTCGGATACAGTAAACCCATTAGGTATAATGATTTGGGTTTGGCCAGGCGCCAGTTCAAGTATTTTGTTGGTATTGTGTGTAACATTGATTGAGGTGGTCCACTGGAACTTACCCACCATGTTGCGCGAAGTTATTTCCAGTTCCTCCCCGATATTTCTGACAGAACCAATATTGGTAAGATAAGTTTGAAACCCGGTTACTTCGGGGACCTGTACGTTTAATAACAGGTCTGTATTTAATTTATTATAATAATCGAATGAGCCGGTAATACGGTTGTTTAATATGCCGAAGTCAAGCCCGAAGTCATATGTTTGCGATTTTTCCCATTTTAAATCGGGGTTAGCCAAAACATTTGGATTTTGACCAATTACTGCTGCCTGGGTGGTTCCAAAAATATAGCCTGCGGAACCGATGGTTGCAATACTTGAATAATCATTGGGCAAATTATTGTTTCCATTTACGCCAAAGGATGCCCTTAACTTCAGATCACTCAGTACCGGTACGGTTTTCATAAAACTTTCATCTGAAACTATCCATTTCAAAGAAGCTGAAGGGAATATACCATACTGGTTGTTGATACCAAACCTGGAAGACCCATCCCTGCGTAAACTTGCAGATAGAAAATATTTGTCTTTGAAACCGTATAAAAGCCTGCTGAAATAAGAGATCAATACACTTTGTGTTGAAGTAGTATTACCGGTAACCGCAGCAGCAGCATTCAGCGTTTGTATTGCGGCACTGGTAAATCCACCGTTTGAACTTAATGTAGACCTGTCTAAACGATCCAGGTTGTACGAAAAGCCCGCCAATACATTTATACTATGTACTTTATTAAGAACCGTATTGTATGTAAGCGTATTTTCATTTACAAATGTTTGCCTCCTGTAACTGTTATAGGTACCTGAAGTAGCAGCAAGCAGGTTGTTTGATCCTGTAAATGTTCTTGCAGACTGTGTACCTGCAGTTATGTAAGGCACATAAGTAGTTGAAATATTATCTGTGTTATCTAAATTAACGGAGCTTTTAAAAGCCAGTCCATCAATAACCTGGTATTCGCCATAAATAGTACCCAGTGTGCGGTATCGTTTAGTGGTTCCTTTGTTGTACGTTAATTTGGCGTAGGGCGAATTGGTAGTACTGCTATAGATATATTGTCCGTTGGCCAGGGCATTGGGAAATAAACCCATGGTATCTTCCTGCACAGGTGCGAGACTTAAGGACTGGTGAAAGATAGCATCTTTTCCATCTACACCAGGATCCTGTGTAATTGAATAAGTAGGAGCGATATTGACGCCAAATTTTAAATTTTTTGACGCATTGATTTCAAGGTTAGCCCTGAGTGAATAGGCCTTGTAGCCCAGGCCAATAATAAAACCATCCTGGTTTGCATAGTTCCCCGACAAAAAATATTTTACTGCCTCTGATCCCCCGCTGGCGGAAATTTCATAGTTCTGTACCTGGCCTTTGCGTTCTATTGCATCCTGCCAGTCTATATACTCCAGACCAGGATGCCCGGGCATTGTCCAGCGCGGATCCAGTATATAATTAGGATCAAAAGTTCCACCGTTTTTTGCCAGGCGGGTGGCACGATCATCATTGGCTGTTGCACCTGTAGCTCCGTATTTTGCCACATACTGCGCGTTAATTATTTCAGTGGCATGTGCAATCCATTCATCCCCGTTCATCATCTGCAATTTTTTTGCAGCCTGGTTATATCCCCCGTAAGCATTAAAGCTGATTTTAGGTTTACCGCTTTGACCGCGCCTGGTTGTAATTAATACCACACCATTGGATGCCCTTGAACCATAGATAGCAGCCGCGGCAGCATCTTTCAATACCTGTATTGTTTCAATATCGTTCGGATTAATATTATCCAGGGGATTTCCTGTTGAGAAACTACCATTGGTGGTATTGCTTGAATTAACGGACAGCGGAAACCCATCAATCACATACAATGGTTCATTTCCACCACTGATAGATCCTGAACCACGTACCTGTATACTGAGCGCTTTACCCGGTATACCGGTTGTTTGTTTAACAGTTACACCGGCCAGCTGCCCCACCAACGCCTGGTCAATACGCTGAACAGGCCTTTCTTCCAGCTTTCGTGCATCAAAAGAAGAAACAGCACCGGTAACATTTTTTTTCTTTTGCGTACCATATCCACTAACAA
>Ga0193753_10003075_pt1 | contig 12630 bp, 12 predicted proteins | sample H1c2metaG_FD_144925 | JGI IMG/M metagenome (GOLD analysis project Ga0193753, IMG submission 144925) | Soil microbial communities from a riparian zone of the East river system, Colorado, United States - H1c2 | ecosystem: Environmental > Terrestrial > Soil > Riparian zone | place: USA: East... | reverse complement strand
CGTTCATTCTGCTGTTTCCCCCTGTTGCAACTCGTTCCGCGGATGGCGTGGCAAATGGACGCGAAACGTCGTGCACCTGCCGTCGTCCGATTCGACCAAAACCGAACCGTAATGCGCGCGCGCGATTTGCTGGACGATGAACAGCCCCAGCCCCAGCCCGTCGTCACGCGACTTGCCGTGTTTGCGGAACGGATCGAAGAGGCCCGAGACGATGTCGGCCGGAATGGCCCCACCGCTTCGAACCGCCACCCGAACTTCGTCTTCAGCGGTACCGATCAGCTCGACCTCGATCGGGTCCGAAACGGTGCCGTGCTGCACTGCGTTTCCGACCAGATTCGAGAGGACCTGTTCGAGCCGAGTACCGTCCCAAGACCCGTCGAACGTGCCCTCGACGCGCAGGGTCATGGCGCGGCTCGGGAATGCTAGCCGCTGCTCGTCGAACACGCGCTCCGCGAGCGGACGCAAGTCGAGCTGGGTCCGCTCGATCGGGATTCCACCGTCGAGGCGCGCCCGCGTGAGATCGAACAGCGCACTCGTCATGCGCTCCATCCGCGCGCCGCTGTTTCGGACCGCTTCGGCCAAGCGATGCGTCTCCGCGTCTTGTGCCCGCCGGGAGATGAGCCTGGCGCCGGAGATCACTGCGGCGAGTGGATTTCTGAGATCGTGCCCTACCGCAGCCATGAACATCTCGTTCAGGCGCAACGTCTCCTGCAGCTTACGGGTCAGCTCTTCGCGCTCGGCTGCCGTTCGGCGCTGTTCCGTGATGTCGCGCCCGATCGCGAGAAGGCGCGCGACGCTACCGTTCCCGTCGTGGATCGGCGCGAGCACGACATCGAGCCAGGCTTCGCCGAGCTCCGGCCGAAGCTGGCCGACGAAACGTTCGACGCGATCCGAACGCGCACTCTCGAGCCGCGCGCCCGCGACCGTCGCGTCGCCGTCGCGCCAGGCGTCGACAAAGAGCGATCCCGTCAGAGAGCGTTCCCCGAGCGTGAACCGCCGGGCGCTGGCATTCACCCACGTGATGCGCCCGTCGAGATCGAGGACGAGCATGTCGTCTTGCGTCGCATCGAGAATGCGGGACTGAAACTCCTCCGCCTCCCGCAGTTGATCCACCTGACGCGCCAGGAGCTGCTTCTGCCGAAAGAGCTGAAAAAAAGTCTCGGCCTTGTTGCGGAGCACGACAGGCTCGATCGGCTTGTACAGGAAGTCGACGGCCCCAGCCTCGTAGCCGCGAAACAGCCGGCTGCGTTCGTGCGTGCCCGCAGTGATGAGGACGATCGGAATGTGCTCGGTCCGCTCGGCGCCTCGCATCATTTCCGCGAGCTCGACCCCGTCGATCTCCGGCATCTGCACGTCGATGATCGCCAGCGCGAAGTCGTGGATCAGCAGCTCTTCGAGCGCGGCCCGAGCGGAACGCGCCGTCACGAGCTCGAGCCCCTCACGCCGCAGGATCTGCCCGAACGCGTAGAGGTTCTCGTCGCGATCGTCGACCAGTAGAAACTTCACCGGCGGAAGGGACGCCGTTAACACCGCTGGTGCCATCGTTCGCCTACCTCCACGAATTCATGGTCGAGCTCGGTGAAGCGCAGTGTTTCCGGCGCACCCAAGCCGAGAAATCCTCGACGACAAAGCGAGTCCTTGAAGAGGCAGAGCGCGCGGTTCTGTAGATCGCGCTGGAAGTAGATGAGCACGTTGCGGCACGAGACGAGCTGCATCTCGGCAAACACACCATCGGTCGCTAGGCTGTGATCTGAGAACACGATGTGGTTACGCAGTGTGCGACTAAACACGATCGATCCATAGCCCTCCGTGTAGTGGTGAGAGAGCGGGACCGACGCGCCCGAAAGCCGGTGATTTGCCGTGAACGTCGACAACCGCTCTGCCGAGTAAATCCCTGACTCAGCGATGCGGAGACTTTCAGCGTTGATGTCCGTTGCGTAAATCACGGTCCGATCGAGCAGCCCCTCTTCCGCGAGGAGTATCGCGTAGGAGTACGCCTCTTCCCCGGTGCTGCAGCCCGCGATCCACAGCCTGAGCGATGGATACGTGTGAAGGATGGGAACGATATCGCGACGCAGGGTGAAGAAAAACGCTGCGTCTCTGAACAGATCGCTCACCTGGATGGTGAGGAAATGCATCAATTCGGAGAGGATGCCGTCTTCGTGCAGCAACCGCTCCTGCAGTGCCGACAGCGTGGCGCATTTCAGCGCGGGCAGCGCACTCGCCAGGCGGCGGCGAAGTGAAGCTCGCGAGTAGCGGCGGAAGTCGTATTGAAACTTAAGGTAAATCGCCTCGAGCAGCAGATGAAGCTCGAGGTCCTGGGTGTCGATCGGGTCGAAGGAGTCATCCATCACTTCGGAATCCAAACGCGAAGAAGTGACAGGAGCATGTCGACATCGAGCGGCTTCGGAATATATTCGCTCGCGCCCGCTTCGAGACAGCGTGCGTGATCGTCTTTCATCGCCTTCGCCGTGAGCGCGATGATGGGTAGCTTCGCCCACTTCGGCTGTTTGCGGATGGCGCGCGTCGCAGTCAGGCCGTCCATCTCCGGCATCATGATGTCCATGAGCACGAGGTCGATGCTCGGGTTTCGATCGAGCGCTTCCAAGGCTTCGCGGCCGTTGCGCGCGATCGTCACTTTCATTCCCTTCGGCTCGAGCACGTTGGTCAACGCAAAGACGTTGCGCACGTCGTCTTCCACGACGAGCACCTGGCGATCCTCGAAGATGGCCTCGCGATGGCGCGCCTTCTTGAGCATGCGCTGTCGCTCGGGCGGCAACGTGGATTCCACCTGGTGGAGAAACAGCGTGACCTCGTCGAGCAGCCGCTCCGGGGAGCGCGCGCCCTTCACGATGATGGAGCTCGAGTATTGCCGCAGGCGCTGTTCCTCTGCGTCGCTCAGGGAACGACCTGTGTACACGACGACGGAGGGAAACGAATACGCTTCGTCCATCGCCATCGTGCGGAGGAGGTCGTAGCCACTCCCGTCCGGAAGCGCGAGATCGGTGACCACGCAGTCGAGGGAGCCCCCGCGAAGTTGTTCGAGGGCTTCGCTCACGGTTCCGACTGCGATGATCTCGACACCTTCCGCGCCGAGCAGCTGGCAAATCGCGTCGCGTTGGGTGAGGTCGTCTTCGACCACCAGAAGTCGGCGCACGGTGCGGGTGAACTTCTTTTCGAGTTTTTGTAGCGCGGCCTTGATCTGCTCGCGCTCGATCGGCTTGAGCATGTAGCCGATCGCCCCCATCTCGAGCGCCGTCCGCATGTAATCGGCCATCGAGATCACGTGCACGGGGATGTGGCGCGTCCGAGGATCGCGCTTCAGCCGATCGAGCACCGAGAGCCCGGAGTGGTCCGGCAGTTTGATGTCCAGCACGATGCCGTCTGGGCGCTGTTCGATCGCACTCGCGATCGCTTCGTCGGCGGTCGCAACGATCGTCGGAACGAAGTGCAACTCGCGCGCGAGCTCGGCCACGATGTCGGCGAATCGGAAGTCGTCCTCGACGATCAGAATCGTGCGCTTCTGCGGAGCAGTAGAGACCGGCGGGGCGGGCACTGCGGCAGGCTGCGTGACGGACAGGTTCGCCGTGAGGGTGAGATTCTCCGCGGGGAGCTCAGCGGCTCGACGCGATACGCCCTCGGACAGCTTTTGTTCGGCGACCAGCACGCGCGGCAAATCGAGCGTGAAAGTACTGCCGTGTGACTGCGTGCTGGTGACCGTGATCTCTCCGCCGAGCAAGCGTGCGAGATCTCGCGAAATGGTGAGACCGAGCCCGGTGCCGCCGTATCTGCGATTGGTCGTTCCATCGGCCTGCTGGAACGCCTCGAAGATCGAGCCGAGCTGGTCGGCGGGAATACCGATGCCAGTGTCGCGAACCACGAAGTGGACGCGATCATGCGCGGACTCGACGGCGAACGACACTTGCCCCTTCTCCGTGAACTTGAAGGCGTTCGAGAGCAAGTTCTTCAGAATTTGGCCGACGCGCTGCGCGTCCGTACGGATGGCGTTCGGGAGACTGCTCGCGAGCCGGACGTCGAAATGCAATCGGCGCTCCGTCGCGAGCGGCTCGAAGGTGCGCACTAGATCGTCACGGAACTTCGCAAACGGGACGTCTTCTAGGTTGAGGTCGAGCTTCCCGGATTCGATCTTCGCCAGATCGAGGATCTCGTCGATCATCGCAAGCAAGTCGTTGCCGGCCGAATAAATCGTTTCGGCAAAGCGGATTTGCTCGGCGGTGAGATTGCCGTCGCGGTCCTCCATGAGGAGCTTCGCCAGAATCAGCGAGCTGTTCAGCGGAGTCCGGAGCTCGTGCGACATGTTCGCCAGGAATTCGCTCTTGGCGTGGTTCGCGCGCTCCGCCTCGTTCGATCGCAAGCGTACTGTCTGGTGCGCCTGGGCCAGCTCTTCATTTTGTTGGCTGAGCAAACGTGTCTGATCGCGCAGTGTCTCGTTCGCCGATTCGACCTCCGCTTGCTGCTGTTCCAGTTTGCGTTGCGCGTCGATCATCGTACGGCCACGTTCTTCGAGCTCTTCGTTGGCTACGCGCAGCTCTTCGTCCTGCACCTTGAGCTCGTCGGATTGGCGCGTCGTCTCCTCGAGCAGGTTCTTTAGTTGCGTGCGGTAGTTCGCGGTGCGGACCGCGATCGCCAGCGTTTCCGAGATGCGCTCGAGGAGCGCTACCTCCATCTGTCCAATCTTTTTGAAGAAGCCGATCTCGAGCGCCGCGCGAGCGCGCTCGTCGTCCGTCGCGGGAACGATCAACACGCGCGATGCGCGACGCCGGCCGAGGCTCGACCCCACCGTCACATAGTCGGGGGGCACTTCGAGGATTTGCGCGCGCCGGTCTTTGACCGCTTGTCCGAGTGCGCCTTGACCGGGCGCAAAGCTTGCGGGGGCTCCTTCGACGTCGAATGCAAACGACGCGCGGCGTACGGCGGTGCCGTCGGCTTCGACCGAGTAAAACGCGGCGACGGGGGCTCCCAGCTCGGGTGCGAGGTACTGGAGCACCGCGTCGCCGATTTCTGGCAGCGATAGTTCCCCTTGCAACCGCTTTCCGATCTCGGTCTCGCGTTCGAGGAGCCACGTCACTTCGCGGCGCTTCTCGATGAACCACACTCCGAGCAACGAGGGCACTACGAATTGCACGATTGAGGGGAGTAGGTCCGGCCGGATGTGCAGCGAGTGAAAGGGCGGAACGTAGAAGTAGTCCAGCACCAGGCTGGACAGCAGGAACGTGACCGACGCCGGGCCGCGCCCACCGAACTGGGCAGCGATCATGACACCCGTGATCAGAAACGAATCTGGGAACGCGCCCAGCGGGATGAGTTCGTTTGCAGCGAATGCGAGTGCGACGACGCCGACTGCGACGCCATAGCGGACGATCGCGGGATACTTTCTCGTGTCACTGTGTTTCGCGGGTTCGCGCGACGCTGAGCTGATACGTGTGTCTTCTGTTACAGCACTCATCGTTGCGCCAAATCTCCGCGGGATAGACTTCCTACGGGGTGCGCAGCTTTTCTACTATACGAAGGTGTCGGTCTCGTGTTCGGCTTCTGTGATACGTGGCGGTTTTGGTGACGCAGCCGGTTCGAAGAATTGTTGCAGGATGATAGTCAACGCCTCGCGGCCGAAGCCATGACTTCACGGCGAGTGACTCGATGTCGGTACTCGAACATTTTTCGTAAGCGCGGCTGGACGACCCACGGCGCGAACAGGCGTCCGAGCGGACCGAGAGGTGGCTCGTACTCGATCTCGTCTCGCAGTAAGCAGCCCGCGGGATCGGCGAGAAATAGGTGCTTGTGGTGCCATTTGGCGAAGGGCCCTTTCTGCATCACATCCTCGAAGCGCTCGTTCTTCGCGTACGCGACGTGCTCGGCCACGATGTTGATCCAGAGCGGTCCCACGCGCGTCCGTACTTTGACGATCGTGCCCACCTCGAGGCTGCGCGGCGGCTGCATGATCTGGCTATGTTCCCAGGGTGGCTGCAGCAGAGCGAACGCATCGGGGCGTTCGTGAAATGCGAAGACGGCTTCGACCGGCGCTTCGATCAAGCTCTCTTTCACGAATCTCATCGCGACACTATGGCCGCGTCGCAGCGTGCCGTCAGCGTTTGATTCGCCGACCAACGTGGCTGCCAAACTTCGCATCTCGCGCGGCTTCGCGGAGACGTATGTCTTTTATTATAGACAGGGCGGCTCCCGGCCAGCATGCTCTGCCCATGCTGACGCTCTCGGTCTGTCCCTGAACCGAACCGCTACCGCGGTTCAACTGAGGAGCCGTACATGCGTCACTCTTGGCCTCTGGCCATCTCCGTTGTTCTGTTCAGCTTGATCTCCGCAAGCGCGCACGCCGAAGACAAACCGAGCGTCATCCGCTTGGGCAATCCCGGCGTCGGCGCGGGCAATCGCCCTGTCGTCGGCGGCAGTTCGTGGAGCGTGGCCCACATCCGCGGGCTCTTCGAAGAGGAGTTCAGGGCCGACGGGATCCGCGTCGAATGGACGTTTCTGCGCGGCGCCGGCCCGGCCGTAAACGAGCTGTTCGCGAACGGTCTCGCGGATGTCTCGTCGTACGGCGATCTGCCTTCGACGATCGGTCGCGCCGGTGGCCTCAAGACGCGCGTGATCGCCGGCTCGACGCGCTCAACTTCTAACATCGCGGTGCCGTCCGACTCGAGCATACGCTCGATCCAGGATCTCCGCGGAAAACGTGTCGCAGTGTTCAAGGGGACCGCGAATCAGCTCGGCGCAAACCGCATCTTCGAGCGCTACGGGCTCACGGAAAAGGATGTGCGAACGATCAACATGGACACCGCCAGCTCGAAGGCGGCGCTGATCACGAAGGACGTCGACGCAGTGGTCGGCGGCTCGGATCTCATCCAGCTGCGCGACCAAGGCGCCGCGCGGATTATCTTCTCCACCAAAGGTGATGCGCGCCTTGCCGGTAACGGCGCGCTCGTCGTGAGCGACGCGTTCGCCACCAAGTACCCGTCGATCGTGAAGCGCGTCGTGAAGGTATACGTGCAGGCGACGAAGTGGCTCACCGAAGCTCCGCCCACCGAGGTCTACAAGCTCTGGAGCAAGTCGGGTTTCCCGTATTCGAACTTCAAGGAAGACTTCGTCGGCGACAACCTGCTCGAGCGCAGCAATCCCCTGCTCGACCGCTACTTCACCGCCAGCTTTCGCAGCGCCATCGCCGATGAGAAGAAGTTCGGGTTGCTGCGCGAGCCGTTTGCGGTCGAGACTTGGTTCGACCCGAGCTTTCTCCAGCAGGTGTTGAAGGAGGAGAAGCTCGAAAACTACTGGAGCGATCGACCCGCGTCGCAGAACACGCCCGGCGGCACTTCGCCGGTCGCAGTCAAGAGCGCGAACTGAACGCAGGAGGGCCAGGCCATGCACCGATGCACCACTGCGTTCGGTCTGAGTGCGACCTTGTTCGCGCTCGCAGCTTGCAGCGGCGAGCGCGCGCGCGCCGCTGCTCCGCTCCATCCGGATGGCTACGAGACGCTCGAGCTTCGCTACCAGGGCTCGGCGAGCCAGGTGGTTTTTCCCGAGCTGGCCGAAGAGCTCGGCTATCTCGCGCCGCTGAAGTTGAAGTACGTCGGCAACACGATCAGCGGACCGCAAGACATTCAATCCGTAGCCACGCGCGACGTGGACTTCGGGGGCGCATTCAACGGCGCGATCGTCAACCTAGTCGCGGCCAAGGCGCCGATCCGAGCGGTCGTCGCGATCAGCTTCATCGACGAGCAATCGTGGATGGGCTTCTTCGTGCCCGACGGCAGCACGATCCGCCGGGGCCGAGACCTGATCGGCAAGAAGATCGGCATGAACACCATCGGCGCACACAGCGAGTTCATGCTGAAGGAGTACCTGATGCGCGAAGGCCTGCGTCGAGACGAGATCGAACAGGTCACGCTCGTCGTGATTCCGCCGGTGAACGCCGAGCAGGCGTTGCGCCAGAAGCAAGTCGACGTGGCGGCCTTGAGCGGCATCTTGCGCGACAAGGCGCTCGAGCGTGGCGGCATCCATCCGTTGGTTCGTGACTACGACCTGTTCGGCCGCCTCACGTCCGCGAGCTACGCCATGCACGAGGACTTTTTGCGCGAACGACCCAAGAGCGCAGCCAAGTTCGTCGATGCCGTCGCACGCGCGATCGAATGGTCGCGCGCCACGCCGCGGCCGGACGTGCTGGCGCGGCTCGAGAAGATCGTGAAGCAGCGCAAGCGCAACGAAGACACGTCGGTCATCAAGTTCTGGCTCCCTTCAGCAGCCAACCTGCCAGGAGGGTTGTTGTCGGAGGATCAGTTTCAAGTCTGGATCGATTGGCTCGTGAAAGACGGCCAGCTCGCACGCGGCAGCGTCAGACCCGCAGACACGTACACGAACCGCTTCAACCCATATGCCAAGTAAACTTTGTCTTGTTTAAAAGATGGACGTCTCGTATGTGACCAGACATGTCACTCGAGCTGAGCTGCGACGTATTGGTGCTCGGTGGCGGCCCGGCGGCGTGCTGGGCCGCCTGGTCCGCTGCCAGCGCCGGCGCGCGCGTGATCGTCGCGGACAAGGGCTATCTGGGCGCCAGCGGGTCTGCAGCTGCAAGCGGCAACGGTGTGCTGGCGGTGCCACCGGACGAGCGCGCGGCGGTGATCGCGCAGCGCAGCGATGTCGGGCGCGGTTTGGTCGACACACTCTGGCTCGAGCGCATGCTGGAGACCACGTGGCGCAGTCTGCCGTTGATCGAAGAGTGGGGCTACGCGTTTCCCAAGCAGGATGGCAAACCCGTCCGCAACAGCTACTACGGCCCCGAATACCTGCGCGTGCTGCGCAAGCGCTTGTTGCGCAGCGGCGTGCAGATCTTGGATCAAAGCCCCGCACTCGAGCTGCTGGTCAGCGAGGACGGCGCGGTCGCGGGAGCCCGCGGGCTGCGCCGCCAAGCCCACACGTATTACGAAGTTCGTGCGGGAGCGGTCGTGCTCGCGACCGGCGGCTGTGCGTTTCTGAGCAAGGCACTCGGCAGTAACGTCAACACGGGCGACGCCTTCTTGATGGCCGTCGAAGCCGGTGCTGAGCTCTCCGGCATGGAGTTCAGCAGTCAATATGGGATTTCGTCTGCACTCAACGCGACGGCCACGCGCGGCGTGCCGTACGCATGGGCCACCTTCTACGACGCGCAGGGCCACTCGCTCGGCGGCTTCATGGAAAACCGCCGCGAGGATTGGTTCTTGCCCAAGGCGCTCCTGCAGGGCCCGGTCTACGCGAAGCTGGACCGCGCGACTGCCGAGGTGCGCGCGGTGATCGAGAAGTCGCACTTCATCGCGTTCTTGCCGCTGCGCAAAGCCGGCATCGACCCCTACACCCAACTCTTCCCGGTCACGCTCGTGCTCGAAGGCACCGTGCGCGGCGCGGGCGGCGTGCGTATCGTGACTGACGATTGCGGCGCGACTATTCCGGGTTTGTATGCAGCTGGCGATGCGGCCACGCGCGAGCTGATCGCGGGTGCAGCGACTGGCGGCGGCGGGCCCAACGCTGCTTGGGCGATCTCGAGCGGCCAATGGGCGGGCGCAGGCGCTGCGAAGTTTGCCCGCGGCCTCGGCCCACAGGCCAATACGCGCAGCGTGAAGCCGGCGGGCCGAGTCGGGCTCGACGGGCGCGAGCACGCGGCCGGTTGCTTCGACTCGGATGTGATCATCGGTGCGGTCCAGGCTGAGATGTTCCCGCTCGAAAAGAACTACTACCGGAACGAACCGGGCCTCACGCGCTCGCTCGTGCAGCTCGACGCGGCGTGGAGCGAACTCCAGCGACAGCCGAACGTCGAGAACACGCGCGAGATCGAACGTTCGCGTACGGCCGCGTTTCTCACGGCCAGTGCGCGCTGGGCGTACCGCGCGAGCCTGCGCCGGCGTGAAACCCGCAGCCTGAATCGGCGCACCGACTTTCCGCAGACTGATCCCGCCCAATGCCATTACCAGGCCACCGGAGGGCTGGACGAGATCTGGACGCGTTCCGAACCGGTTCGCAGCCTGCAGCCAACAGCGGCGACGCAAGCGCACGCGCGTGTTCACGAGGCACGATGATCGAGCTCATCAGCGATTCCCGCTGCACCGGCTGCGACATTTGCGTCAAGATCTGCCCGACCAATGTCTTCGATCCTGGCGACGGTGAAGCGCCGACGATCGCCCGCCAGCAAGACTGCCAGACCTGCTTCATGTGCGAGGCTTATTGTCCGGCGGACGCGTTGTACGTCGCACCGGAATCGAGCCACTCGGTGCCGGTCGACGAACACGAGTTGAGCGCGGCGGGCAGGCTAGGCGAGTACCGCGTGCTGCTCGGTTGGGGCCCAGGACGCACGAGCAACAGCGAGCGAGACACGGCTCACTTGCTGCGGACGCTGCCGGGCCCGTTCCGGCGCTGAATCCGCGAAACCAAACCAGAGCCGCGTGGGAACGCGCTGCGCTGCGTTTGGCAAACGCGAGCTGAGTAACTACGCACTCATTCGAGGTACTGACATGGCATTCAAGCTTTATTTTGCTCCTGGCTCGAGCTCGCTCGCATCCCACTTTGCACTCGAGGAGAGCGGCGCTCGCTACGACACACAGCGCGTCGATCTGCCCGGCGGTGAACAGCACACGCCCGACTACCGCAAGATCAATCCACGCGGACGTGTCCCCGTGCTTCAGCTCGAGGATGGAAGCGTCATCACTGAGAACGTCGCGATCCTCTACTATCTGGGCACGCGCTTCCCGGAGGCACGTTTACTTCCAGCCGATCCGGCTGGCGCCGCGCGGGCGCTCTCGCTCGCCGCCTTCTTTGCGTCGAGCGTACACGTCGCGCACCGGCACATTCGCCAGCCGCGCCTGTACACCACCGAAGAGGCTGCACAGCCTGCGATCAAAGCGGTGGGGCGCCGGACATTCCACGACTACTTGAAAGAGATCGACGGCCTGCTCGCAGGGCGCGAGTGGTTCCTTGGTCAGTTCACAGTCGCCGATCCGTACGCGCTGATGTTTTACTGGTGCGGGATTCGCCAGGAGCTGCCCGTGCACGAGCTCCACGCGTTCACTGCCCACGCACAACGCTTGCTCAGGCGACCGGCGATCGCGCGCGTTCTCGAGCAGGACCCCGAGGCAGGTCCCGCGCTTCGCAAGCTGTTGTGAGGACGCGGCGCCAGCCTCGTGCCGGCGCCGCGTTGCTCGAGTGAGAGCACTCAGCGCGGCAAGAAACGGCCCTCGAACTCGAACTCACGCGTGCTCGTGCGTGCGTTCGGCTGTTCCTTGTCGTGGAGGTCTTCGGGCGGAGTCGTGCGCTCCGCCGGATAGCCGATCGCAATGGCCGCCATCGATTCGAAGTCTTGCTCGGCGACCAGCGCTCCACGAACAACGCGTCGACCTCGGTTTCCGGCAGACGAAGGACGGTATCGATCAGAACCCGCCGTAGTCGCCGACCAGATACTCGGGCAGGCGCGTGACTTCGAGCGTGTTCACTGCAGTGAGTGTCTCGAGGTAGGCGGCGAGCGCGGGATCGGGTAGCTCGTACGCCGCGGCGGTGCTCGACCAGACCGTGTCGCCCTCGCTCGGCAGTACCTGCGCGTGCAGCGCGGTGGCCTTGGGCGGGTTGCGCTGCCAGGTCACGTCCGAATGCCAGAAGTCGGCGGTCTGGCGGCGTTGCGTGCTGTTTTCGAGCACCTCGATCTCGGACACGCGATCGTGGCTGTGGTTGTACTCGTTCTGCTTGTACGGCTCGCCGAACAGCCGTGCGACCTCGACGAAGCGCTCCGCTCCGAGCGGCTGATCGCGGAAGAACAACACACCGTGCTGCAACAACGCCTGGGACAGCCCGCGCTGCGTCGTCTGATCGACAGGTTTACTCAGATCGATCCCGGAGATGAGCGCACCGATGCGCGGTCGAAAACGCGCGAGCTGCAACGTCTCGGGGACATGGGACTCCTGCGCGAGCGACACCTGAGCGGTAGAGATTGTCATGTGCTGACCTTTCGCTGGAAGAAGAGGCAACCACCGGATCCATGCCACTCTGTCTTTTATGCAAGACAATTGTTCTGCCGCCAGGTAAGCGTCACTTGGAAGCTCGCGCTTCGAGCGCGAGGTAAGGCCCGAGCAACTCCGCTCGGTACCGCGAATATGGCTTCACAAAGGAATTCGGCATGACCGCGACGAGCAAGAAGCTGCTGCACCTCTTCGGCTTCGTGATCCACAGCCCGATGAACCACACGGTTGGCTCGTGGCGGCATCCGCGAAACAACGCTTCGGGATTCAGCTTCGCTGAGCCGGAGCTGTGGCAGGAGATTGCGCGCACGCTCGAGCGCGGCAAGTTCGACGGCATCTTCTTCGCGGATCAGTTCGATACGTTCCGTGGAAGTGCCCGGTTTCTCTCCCGTTACGCCGTCACCCCAGGGACATCCGGTCTTGATCCAAGCCGGCGCATCTGGACCGGGTCGCGACTTTTGCGCCAAGTGGGCGGAGGGCGCATTCACGATCCAGCTCACGGGGCGCGCACTCGCGGAGTATGCCGCCGACATACGTGAGCGCGCACGCAAAACGGGCCGCCCCAAGCCCCCGAAAGTGATCGCGGGCGTTCAGATCATCGTCGCGGAAAACGAGCGCGCTGCTGGCGACA
>Ga0193753_10003073_pt1 | contig 12635 bp, 11 predicted proteins | sample H1c2metaG_FD_144925 | JGI IMG/M metagenome (GOLD analysis project Ga0193753, IMG submission 144925) | Soil microbial communities from a riparian zone of the East river system, Colorado, United States - H1c2 | ecosystem: Environmental > Terrestrial > Soil > Riparian zone | place: USA: East... | reverse complement strand
GTCCGGCGCCTATCTCATCACCACCGAGAATTCCGACTGGGCCACCAACTGTCCCGAATACAAGGTGACCGCGGTGCAGGTGGTGAAGGTGGCGCAACCGGAAGCCTGGCAACTGCGGCGCCAGGCGAAGCAATCGGCGCCGGTCGGCTGACAGTGGACCCTTTCGTTTAATGGACATTGGCAGGCTCGTCGCCATGGCGAACGACATCGCCGCGTTTTTCGACTCCGAGGCTGACAAGGCCATCGCCGCCGAAGGCGTGCGATTTCACATCACGCGTTTCTGGGATCCGCGCATGCGCCGCGAAATCGTCGCCCACGTGGGCGCCGGCGGAGCAGGGCTCACACCGACGGCAAAATCCGCGGTACTCCTGCTTTCTAATAGTCCAAATCAATCGAAGTGAGCGGCGATGTGCTCCCGGCGGCCGGGGCGCCATGTCACTATTGCGCCCCATGATTGAAAGCCTCGCGGCCAAGCTGGCCGCCCGCAAGTTCGTCGTCACCGGCGAGCTCACTCCCCCGAAGGGCACCGACCTGTCGAAGCTGTTTGCCGCGGCCGAGCTGCTGCGCGATTCCGTCGACGCCATCAATGTCACCGAGTCGCCCCGTGCGCGCATGACCATGGATCCGCGCGCCGCCGCGCGGCTGTTGCAGGACCGCGGGTTCGAAACCATCGTGCAGGTCACCAGCCGCGATCGCAATCGCATTGCCGTGCAGTCCGACTTGTTAGGCGCCGCGGCGCTGGGCCTGCGGAACTTCGTCTTCATGGGCGGGGATTCCACCACCGGCGGAGATCACCCCGAGGCCAAGCCGGTGTTCGATCTCACCGCGTCGGGGCTCCTGGCCGCGGCCGAGGCGCTGCGCAACGGCCGCGACCACGCCGGCCATCCGCTGCATGGCACGCCGGACCTGTTCATCGGCGCCACGTGCAACCCGGGCACCGACCGCTTCGAAGCCGAGGTCGAGAACACGCGGCGCAAGATCGATGCGGGCGCCAGGATGTTGCAGACGCAGGCCGTGTATCACGGCGATCCGCTGAAGCGCTTCATCGATGCCGTGAAGCCTGATGGCGTCGCGATCCTGGCCGGCGTCATTCCGCTCAAATCGGAAAAGAGCGGGCCGTGGCTCAATACCAATCTTCCCGGCGTGTTCGTGCCGGACGACATGATCGCTGCCATGGAAGAGGCAGCGCGCGCAGGCGTCGCGCGCGAACGTGGCGTCGAGCTCGCGGCGCGGATCGTGCGCGAGATGCAGGGCATCTGCCAGGGCGTGCACATCATGGCCATCGGCTGGGAAGCCGGCGTGCCCGAGATACTGCGTAGCGCGGGCGTACGCGCTTAAAGGATATCGTCCTCGCCGGTGACGCCGCCTTCGTCTTCCCAGCGGTTCACCTCCCAGACTTCTTCGCGGCTGAACTTCAGGCGCGCCCCGGCGCCGCCGCCATTCTCGGCGATGAAGACCACGCCGGCGGCTTCGAGCGTCGCGCGCAGACGGCGGCGCGTGGTTTCATCCGCGGCGCGGAAACGCTTTTCGAAATCGGCGATGGTCTGGATGTCGATGGCGGCCGACTGCGAGAGCTGCGCCTGCGACCATTCGATGAGCGCGCGCGCGGCACGGCACTGTGAAGCGGTGAGGGCGGTGGGCGTGGTCATGATCGGTGAGGTCATGGGGCGCAATCGTACAGCGGACGATGGCTGTTACGCAGCAGGCGCGCCGTGCCGCGGGTGTTACCTTTCGCACCAAGGGGAAAACAGCATGCGAAATTCACTGGTTGCAGTCTTGTTCCTTGCAGCGAGTGCGCCGGTCTGCGCGCAGGTGCTCTATGTCGTGCCCGACGGCGTCGAAACACGCTGGGCGAGCCCGGAGAACCCCACGGGCGAACGAGGCAAGGGTGCGTCGGCCAATGGCGGGCGCAAGGGATCCGCATTCTTCCCGCTGAAGGCCGGAGAGCAACGCACGCTCGCGGAAGTCAAAAATGGCAGCGGCATGGTCCGTCGCATCTGGATGACGTTGAATGATCGCAACCCGAAGATGCTGCGCGGGCTGCGCCTCGACATGTACTGGGATGGCGCGAAGACACCCGCAGTGAGCGCGCCGCTCGGCGATTTCTTCGGTGTTGGCCTCGGGAGCATCGTGCCGTTCCAGTCGGCCATCTTTTCGAGCCCCGAAGGCCGCAGCTTCAACGTCAGCGTGCCCATGCCGTTTCGCAATGGCATGCGCATCGTACTCACCAACGAATCGGGCCAGGATCAGCCGCAGGTGTATTACGACGTGAACTACACGCTCGGCGACCAGCTCTCGGCCGACGCCCTGTATTTCCACGCTCATTTTCGCCGCGAGAACCCTACGAAGCTGCAACATGATTACGAGATCCTGCCGCACGTCGCCGGCAAGGGTCGATACCTCGGCACGAATGTCGGCGTGCGCGTCGATGGCGTGCGTTACGGGGCGAACTGGTGGGGCGAGGGCGAGGTGAAGATCTATCTCGATGGTGACCAGAAGCTGCCGACACTGTCGGGCACGGGCACCGAAGACTACATCGGTACGGGATACGCGCTGGGTACGTACTCGCATCTCTACCAGGGCGCGACGATTGCCGACGACGACAAGCAGCGTTACGCGTTCTATCGCTATCACGTGAACGACCCGGTGTATTTCCGCCAGGACATACGCGTGACGCTGCAACAGATCGGGTTCATCTGGAGCAATGACGGCACGCCGGAAAAGCCGTTGTCGCCGCCGGTTCATGCAGCCGGCGAAGGTCTGCGTGAACTCGACCTCAAGCGCCTGCCGCAGGTGAATCTCTTCGAGCGCGCCGACGACTATTCGAGCTGCGCGTACTTCTATCTCGACCGGCCGGAGAACGGCCTGCCCTCACTCGCACCTGCCGGCGAGCGGCAGAAAAATCTCTAGAGGTTCGTGCGCAGTCGTTCGATGCGCTCGAGCAGGTCGGACGGACGCAGCTTCGCCAGCTTGAGCTTGTGCTGCTTGAGCTCCTCGAGAATGCGATCGAGCTCGGACTCCGACGGCTTGAGCGGCGCCAGCGCTGCCGCCAGTTGCGGCGCGGCTTTCTTCAGCAGGTAGCGCCGGCTGCTCATGAAGATTTCGGAGAAGACCAGGCCCGCCCACAGCGCGAGTCCCGTCATGATCAAGGTGGGGCTGGGGTCGTCGTTGTAGGGCCCGCCGATGGCCCGGCTGACGATTCCGAGGATCGAGAAGATCGGAATGCAAGCGAGTACCGCCAGCACCACGCGCCAGTCGACCTGGATCGAAGCGAGTTTCTGTTGCGCCAGCGGCGCGATGACCAGGAAAGGCTCGCGCATGCGCGCACGCCGTTCTTTCGGCGAGAGCAACGAGGGAGTGTCGCGCACCTTGCGCTCGCGCTCGAGCAACTCACGGTAGACCGTGTAGTAGTTCGGGAAGGTTTCGCCGATCAACTCGTTCGCCGGACGCTTGTCGTCGGCCATGCCGGTGTAGGTGTCGGGCACCGCGTCGACCGGAGTCGCGCAGACCTCGCAGGTGCGTTCATAACCCACGAGGTCGCCCTGGCCAAAGCTGATGTAGTAGACGTGCGATGCCGAGCCGACCCGCTGGACCTTGAAGGTTCGCAGGTCGCGGCAAACCGCACAGAAATCCGCGACGAAGCCGAGCTTCTGGCGCTTGATGGTCTTACCCCAGACGATGAACATGTCGCCCTCCCGCGCACGTTCAAAACGGCGACCAGTCTATGCGAGGCCACGGCGCGGAAATATCTACCTGTGTCGCACTTACAGCCCGCAGGGCTCGCGGGCATACTCAGGCCATAACAAATGGAGCCGTGAAATGCGTTTCAGGAAGCTGGGCAACACCGGATTGATCGTCTCTGAGATGTGCCTCGGCGCCATGACGTTCGGCAGCGGCGAGGGGATGTGGGCGACGGTCGCGGGTGTGAGCCAGGAAGGCGTCACCGACCTCATCCAGACAGCCTTCGATCGCGGCATCAACTTCATCGACACCGCGGACTTCTATTCCAACGGCCGTTCGGAAGTGGTCACGGGCAATGCACTCAAGCAACTCGCCCTGCCGCGCGATTCGTACGTGCTCGCCACCAAGGTGTTGTTGCGCATGGGCCCCGGGCACAACCAGATCGGCCTCTCGCGCGCGCACATCATGCAGGGCGTCGACGCGAGCCTGAAGCGCCTGCAGGTCGATCACATCGACCTCTACCAGATTCACGGCCGCGATCCGTTCACGCCGATGGAAGAAACGCTCGACGCACTCGACGACTGCGTGCGCGCCGGCAAGGTGCGTTACCTCGGGCTCTGCAATCTGTCGGCCTGGGAGATCATGAAGTCGCAATGGATCTCGGATAAGAAAAACCTCGCGCGGTTCGAGAGCCTGCAGATGTATTACTCCGTGGCGGGCCGCGACATCGAGCGCGAGATCGTGCCGCTCGCGAAGGATCAGAACCTCGCCATCATGCCGTGGAGTCCGCTGGCCGGCGGCTTGCTGTCGGGCAAGTTCTCGCGCGAGAACGAGAAGCCCGACGGCGCGCGACGAGCCACGCTCGATTTCCCGCCCGTGGATCGCGAGCGCGCGTACCGGGTCATCGACGTCATGCGGCCCATTGCCGCCGACAACCTGGTGTCGGTCGCGCAGGTGGCGCTGGCCTGGCTGCTGGCGCAGGAGCATGTCACCTCGGTGATCATCGGCGCCAAGAACCAGGAACAGCTGCTCGACAACATCGGCGCCACCGATCTCGAGCTGAGCCCCGAACAGATACAGGCGATCACGGAGGCGTCGGCGCTGCCGAACGAATATCCGCAATGGATGCTGTCGCGCCAGTCGGGAGATCGGCTGGGCCAGGTAAATGGGGGCAGTTGAGCGGGAATCTGTAAACCCCATGCCCTCGGCGGCGGGTTTCTGGTAGCGTTACCGCCGCTATTTTTGAGGGGGGCGGATGTATCTAGGCATCGATATCGGCACGTCCAGTGTCAAAGCGGTTCTTGTCGACGACAAAGACACCGTGGTCGAGCAGGCGTCCGCACCGCTCAGCGTCTCCCGCCCGCACGCCGGCTGGTCCGAACAGAACCCCGCTGACTGGTGGATCGCCACCAACGCGGCCGTGAAGGCATTGCCCGCGGACCTGCGCAAGGCGGTAAAGGCCGTGGGCCTGTCGGGCCAGATGCATGGCGCCACGCTGCTCGACGCCAATGACAAGCCGCTGCGCCCGGCCATCCTCTGGAACGACGGCCGCAGCGAACAGCAGTGCGCCACGCTCGAGAAGGCCGAGCCGCGCGCTCGCGAGATCACCGGCAACATCGCCATGCCCGGCTTCACGGCGCCCAAGCTCGTCTGGGTGCGCGAGAACGAGCCGGCCGTGTTCAAGGACACGCGCTGCGTGTTGCTGCCCAAGGATTACGTGCGGTTGCTCATGACCGGAGAGAAGGCGAGCGACGCCTCCGACGCCGCCGGCACGTTGTGGCTGGACGTCGGCAAGCGCCGCTGGTCGCCCGAGATGCTGGCCGCCACGGGCCTCGATGAATCGCACATGCCGAAGCTCGTCGAGGGCTCGGACGTCACGGGCGCGCTGCGCAAGGATGTCGCGGCCGACTGGGGCATGGACACCGTGCCTGTCGCCGGCGGCGGCGGCGATAACGCGGCCGGCGCCGCGGGCATCGGCGTCATCAAGCCGGGGGATGCGTTCCTGTCGCTGGGGACCTCGGGCGTGCTGTTCCTGGTCACGCCGAAATTCCTGCCGAATCCCGCCAAGGCCGTGCACGCGTTCTGTCACTGCCTGCCGGGCGTGTGGCACCAGATGAGCGTCATGCTGAGCGCGGCTTCCTGCGTCGACTGGGCCGTCAAACTGACCGGCGCCAAGGACGCTGCCGAGTTGCTGTCCAAGGTCGAGAAGCGCGCGGCGCTCGATGGCCCAGAGATTTTCCTGCCCTACCTTTCGGGCGAACGCACGCCCCACAACGACCCGCAGGCGCGCGGCGTGCTGTTCGGCCTCAACCACGATTCGGATGCGGCGGCCATCGGCCAGGCGGTGCTCGAAGGCGTGGCCTTCGCGTTCGCGGACGGCCTGGACGGGCTCATCGAAGCGGGCGCCACCATCGACAAGATTTCGGTCATCGGTGGCGGTGCGCGTTCCATGTGGTGGGGCGGCGTGCTGGCCGCAGCGCTCAAGCGGCCGCTCATCTACCGTGATGCCTCGGAAGTCGGACCGGCGCTTGGCGCTGCAAGACTTGCCCGACTAGCCAAGACAAAAGAACGGGCGGAGGATGTCTGCCGTCCGCCGCCGGTGCGCGTGGTCATCGAACCCAACGCCCGCGATATCGAGCAACTGGCGCCCAAGCGCCGGGCCTTTTCCCAGATTTATCAGGACCTTCGTCCAAGATTCCGAGGAGTTTGATCATGAGTGCGCAACCCAATCTGACGCCTGCGTCTTACTTCAGCGGCGTGCAGCCTATCAAGTTCGAAGGGCTGAAATCCGACAATCCGCTGGCCTTCCGCTACTACAACAAGGACCAGGTCGTCCTCGGCAAGCGCATGGAAGACCTGCTGCGTCCCGCGGTTTGCTACTGGCATTCGTTCGCGTGGAATGGCCACGACATTTTCGGCCAGGGCACGTTCGACCGTCCGTGGAATGCGGGCGTCATGGACCAGGCCGCGGCCTGGGCCAAGATGGATGCCGCGTTCGATTTCTTCACCACGCTCGGTACGCCGTTCTATTGCTTCCACGACGTGGACGCGATGCCGGCGGCTTCGAACATCAAGGAGCACGTCGCCAATCTCGCCGCGACCGTCGACCGGCTCGAGAAGAAGCAGGCCGAGACCGGCATCAAGCTGCTCTGGGGCACGGCCAACCTGTTCTCGCATCCGCGCTACATGGGCGGCGCCTCGACCAATCCGGATCCGGATGTGTGGGCGTTCGCGGCCACGCAGGTGCGTCATTGCATGGACGCCACCAAGCGTCTCGGCGGGGCTAACTACGTGCTGTGGGGTGGCCGCGAAGGCTACGACACGCTGCTCAACACCAGCCTGAAGCACGAGCTCGCCAACTTCGGCCGATTCCTGCAGCTCGTCGTCGAGCACAAGCACAAGATCGGCTTCAAGGGCACGATCCTCATCGAGCCGAAGCCGCACGAACCCACCAAGCACCAGTACGACTTCGACACCGCCACCGTGTACGGCTTCCTCAAGAAGAACGGCCTCGAGAACGAAGTGAAGGTGAACATCGAAGCCAACCACGCGACGCTCGCGGGCCACAGCTTCGACCACGAAATCGCCATGGCCGACGCGCTCGGCATCTTCGGCTCCATCGACATCAATCGCGGCGATCCGCAGAACGGCTGGGACACCGACCAGTTCCACAACGACCCGCTCGACATGACGCTGGCCATGTATCGCATCCTCAAGGCCGGCGGGTTCACCACCGGTGGCTTCAACTTCGATGCGAAAGTGCGTCGTCAGTCCATCGATCCGGCAGACATGTTCTACGGACACGTGGGCGGCCTCGACTTGCTGGCGCGCACGCTGCTGTCGGCGGCGGCGCTCATCGAGAATGGTGCCGTCGACAAGTTCGTCGAGCAGCGTTATGCCAAGTGGACGGGCGAGGCGGGCCAGAAGATTTACGCCAAGGGTGCATCGCTCGAGTCGATCTCCGACGCGGCGGTGGCGGCTAACATCAATCCGAAGCCGCAATCGGGACGTCAGGAATACCTCGAGAACCTGGTGAATCGCTTCGTCTGAACCGTTCATGACCTAAGGGGCCCGCCGATTTCGTAAATTGGCGGGCCTTTTTTCATTGCAGGGCTAGGTAGAGAACGCAGGGTCGATGAATCCGCAGCCGTGCAGTGCGATGCTCGCCACGTGCTCGAGCCTGGCTTCAATCCCACTCACGCTTCCGGCACGGGTTATCACCGTAGGCTCAGGCGCCGTCGGTACCTGAGTCTGACGACGGTCCTGCTCGGCTTCGCTCTTGCCGCGTTGTTCGTTGGCGCGGGCTTTCTCGCGCACCAGGTCGAAACCACGCGCAATTCGATGGTTCTGCGCGCGGAGCTGGGACTGAGCACCCGCCAGCTCCAGACGGTGCTCACGCTGCTGCAGGACGCCGAAACCGGTCAGCGCGGATTGCTGCTGACGAACAAGTCCGAATACCTCGAACCGTATCGCTACGCGGTCGGCGAATTGCCTGCGCTATTGCTCGAGGCTGGCGCGCGCCACGTGACTGATTCGAACGTAACGGTGCATATCGATCGGATCCGCCGCCTCGCGGAGCTCAAGCTCGCCGAACTCGCGGAGACCATCCGCCTGCACGACAAGGGTGAAATCGAAGCGTCGATGCGACTCGTCCGAAGCGACAGCGGCCAGCGCTACATGGAAGAACTTCGAACGGAGCTGGGGCTGGCAATCGAATCGCTGCGCACGCAAGGCGTGGCTGCGGACCAGAAGGCGCTGGGAGAAATGGTCGTCGTCAAACGCCTGGCATGGTCCACTGCCTTCGCGCTCACGATCACGATCCTGCTGGCGGCGTGGCAGCTGGTTGCGATGGCGAGGCTACGCTCCGCGACCGAGGCGAAGCTGGCGACGCAGACGTCGATACTCAACTCGGTGGTCGACGAGATTCCGGCCATGGTCGCCATCTGGGATCCGGATTTCCGTTATCGCCTCGTGAACAAGACCTTCGAGCGTTGGCGCGGACGCCCGCGCGAGGCTGTCATCGGCAAGAAGATTGCGGAGATCGTCGGCCAGAAGGAATTCGCGATCAGCAAGCCGTGGATCGAACGTGCGATGAAGGGCGAGGCAGTGTCATTCGAGAAGGAATTCGACCAGGGCGAAATACGGCACGTGAAATCCAGTTACAGCCCATTGTTCCTGAACGATGGCTCCGTGGGCGGTGTAGTGGCAATGGCGCAGGACATCACGCATCACCACGAAGAGCACGCGCGACTCAAGGGGCTCGCCGAGCGCGATGGGCTCACCAAACTCCTGAATCGTGCCGCGTTCGAGTTGTGGTTGAGCGAGCGGATCACGGCGGACGACGGCCACATGCTTGCCGTGCTCTACATCGATCTCGACCACTTCAAGCCGGTAAACGATCAATACGGCCATGCTGCCGGTGACGCGGTGTTGCAGGAATTCGCGAGCCGCATGCAACGCGTGATCCGCCCCACGGATGTTGCCGCGCGCCTCGGTGGTGATGAGTTCGGAGTCGCGCTATGCGGGATTCGCAGCCATGCCGACGCACAGCGCGTCGCGGAGAACATCCTCGCGGCGATCAACGCGCCGATGCAGGTCGGAAAGGACAGCATTTCCATTGGCGCGAGCGTGGGCATCGCCACCAACGCGACCGGCGAAGGTGGGTGGCAGGCCCTCATTCAACATGCGGATGAAATGCTCTATCGCGCCAAGCGCACCGGCCGTGGGCGCAGCCAGATCTACATCGTGAAGTAGCGGCCATCCGGTGGTCGCGCTTTTGTGACCTGTCACCTTGCTGGCGGCGATTCCTAACTAATATCCTCGACGCTGGTCACAATTGGCAGGGAGTGGCGATGTCGCATCGCAGGATGTTTTGCGGTCTTCTGCTGGCGGGCTTGGCCACGATGGCCACCGCAGCCGACAAACGCTTCAAGATGGAGGGCGGCGATACGCTCAGCATCAACGGAGGCGCGGACTGGGTGGCAGGTGCTACTCCGCCGGGTTCGCCGTTTGGCACCATCATCATCCACGGCGTCGACAAGTCTCTCTGGCGCCTTGCTCTGGCGCCGCTGCCGCCGCATCCCACGCTGACCGGTGACACCGGGAACCTGCGAATCTACGTGCGCAACATGTCTCGCGGTATGGAGAATGGCGGCGTGCAGGTCGAGGCGGAGCAGCAGTCGCTCGAGGGTTCGAGTGCGCGGGGCTTCTACTTCAAGGGCCATGATTCACGGCCAAAAACCAAGGCCCAGATCAAGTCAACGGGTGGTGCCTACACCGATACCTACACCGGTGCCTTGTCGATCAACTCGCGGGCCTACATTTTCGAGGTGGTCTGGAACCAGGGTGGCGAAGCCGCCGCCAAGGCCGCGCTCGCGTCGCTCAAGTCGGTCCGCATTCAGTAGTCGCATACGTATGCATCGCGGCGCCGACGCCGCATTGCAGTAGAGTTCGCCATCTCGAACGGGAGGGGGAACGATGCGGCGAATTCTCGCGTGGCTTGCGCTGGGTCTCTTCACGTCCGTTTCGTGGGCCGCGCCCGACTTCCGCGCGCGCCCGCCGGAAGACGAGATCGTCTACTTCGTGCTTCCCGATCGTTTCGAGAATGGCGATACGGCCAACGACAACGGCGGCCTTCCGGGCGGGCGGCTAACCACCGGTTTCGATCCCACGCACAAGGGCTTCTACCATGGTGGCGACCTCAAGGGGCTGATCGCCCGGCTCGACTACATCCAGGGCCTGGGCGCCACGGCCATCTGGCTGGGGCCCATATATAAGAATAAACCGGTGCAGGGCGGCCCAGGACAGGAGAGCGCCGGATACCACGGTTACTGGATCACGGACTTCCTCAGCGTGGATCCGCATTTCGGCAAGGACGCGGACATGCGGGCGTTCGTCGAGGCCACGCACGCGCGCGGCATGAAGGTGTACCTCGACATCATCACCAATCACACAGCCGACGTGATCCAGTATCGCGAGTGTGTGGGTGTCGCCTGCCCGTATCGGTCGAAGGGCGACTACCCGTACTCGCGCAAGGGCGGTTTGCAAGGCGTTGCGATCAATGCCGGGTTCGCCGGCGATGGCGTGCGCACCGCCGCCAACTTCGCGAAGCTCACGCGCGATGACTTCGCCTACACGCCATTCGTGCCGCCGGCCGAAGCCAGCGTGAAGATGCCCGCCTGGCTGAACTCCACTAACTACTATCACAACCGCGGCAACTCGGAATGGTGGGGCGAGAGCTCGCTGTTCGGCGACTTCGTCGGCCTCGACGATCTCATGACCGAGAATCCGCGCGTGGTGCAGGGCTTCATCGACATCTACGGGGAGTGGATCGATCGCTATGGCATCGACGGATTTCGCATCGACACCGCGCGGCACGTGAACCCCGAGTTCTGGCAATCCTTTGCGCCGGCGATGCTCAATCGCGCGCGCACGCGCGGCATCCCGAATTTCCATATCTTCGGAGAAGTGGCTGCGGAGAGTGTGGACGTGGCGCAGCTGGCGCGGCACACGCGCGTCGACAAGATTCCCTCGGTGCTGGATTTCGGGTTCGCACGAGCCGTCGAGAAGCTGATCGGCGGCAACGAAGGCACCGAGGTGCTCGCGCGCATGTACCAGGACGACGGCCTGTATGAAGGCGGAGCGCAGGCGGCGCTTCGGTTGCCCACGTTCACGGGCAATCACGATTTCGGCCGGATCGCGTGGATCATCCGCAATGCGCGGCCGGGCGCGAGCGACGAGGAGATGCTGAAGCGCGTGATGCTGTCGAATGCCATGCTGTTCCTGCTGCGTGGCGTGCCGGTGGTCTATTACGGCGACGAGCAGGGTTTCGTGGGCCACGGCATAGACCAGGACTCGCGCCAGGATCTGTTCGCGAGCCAGGTTGCGAGCTACAACGACCAGGCCTTGTTAGGCACGGGAGCCACCACGGCGGTGGCGAACTTCAATCCCCAGCATCCGCTGTATGCGCAGATCGCGGGTCTCGCGAAGCTGCGGCAGTCGTATCCCGCATTTCGGCGCGGCCGGCAGGTCGTTCGTGCGTATGACAAGAAGCCGGGGCTGTTCGCGGTCTCGCGCATCGGCAACGACGGCCGGGAAATCGTCGTGGCATTCAACACGTCGATGGAAACGGCGGTGGCGCAGATCGAGGTGGAGCCCAATTCGAAAGTGTTCAAGACATTGCGCGGCGGCTGCGCCGCCAAGGCGAGCGCGCCGGGCAGCTTCCGCGTCGAAGTGGCGCCATTGAACTACGCGGTTTGTGAAGGAATGGCGCAGTGAGGCTTCGCTTTGTGATGGCGGCGTTGCTGCTGCTCACCGGCATTGCGAATGCGCAGGATCCGGGTGTCGCCTCGAACGCCACGGTTCGCTCACCCGACGGCAAGACCCTCGTCTCGCTACGTGTGAGCGGGGAAGGTCGGCCCGAGTATTCCATCGTGCGCAACGGACGTCCCGTCGTCGACTGGTCCCGGCTCGGCTTCATCCTCGCGGAGGCTCCCAAGCTCGAGCGGAACTTCGAGATTGCGCGCGCCGAACAAAATGCAATCGACGAAACCTGGGAGCAGCCCTGGGGCGAGCGGCGTTTCGTTCGCAATCACTGCAACGAGCAGCGCGTCAGCCTTCGTGAAAAGACCGGGCAACACCGCGCCCTCACGGTGGTGTTTCGCGTGTTCGACGATGGCGTGGGGTTTCGCTACGAATTCCCGGAGCAGGCGTCGCTGAAACAGGTAGGCATCGTCGAGGAGCTCACGGAGTTTGCGATATCGGAGCCCGCGACCGCATGGTGGATTCCGGGCGGCGAGTGGAATCGCTACGAGTATCTCTACAACAAGACGCCACTCGCGCAGGTGGGGCAGGCGCACACGCCGCTGACGCTGAAGACCGCGAGCGGAGTGCACATCGCCATCCACGAAGCGGCCCTCGTCGATTACGCCGCCATGTGGCTGCGGCGCGTGTCG
>Ga0193753_10003072_pt1 | contig 12638 bp, 12 predicted proteins | sample H1c2metaG_FD_144925 | JGI IMG/M metagenome (GOLD analysis project Ga0193753, IMG submission 144925) | Soil microbial communities from a riparian zone of the East river system, Colorado, United States - H1c2 | ecosystem: Environmental > Terrestrial > Soil > Riparian zone | place: USA: East... | reverse complement strand
ACTATTGTTATTTTTTTGTTTAAGCCTGGTGGCCAATGGGACGGGGTCAACAGTTGTTGTCCCGGAACAAACCGCCGGCAAAGTTGTCATTGAGTTTATCCTGTTATCGCTGGCAATTTTATTACCATTGATGATAAGGAAGAAACGTAAGAAATTATTATAAACAGCGAAACCAGGTATATATAATTGAACCAGGAAATATCCCGGCATCATCATATCTGTATTGCAAGACTACATGCGAACTATCTATACATTAATAGATTTATTTGGGACATTGTCCGGACTGTCCGGTTATTGCAATTTGCATACAGGTTAATGTAAGCAAATGAAATGGTACAAACTATATGAGTTTGATAGCGGTTGTTTCTACAACTGCCTTTTAATATCCTTTCAGTTATAAAAATTTACCAGGGGACGGCGGGTGCCATAACAGGTCTCCAAAGGCGATTACTTTTTAAACCATATCATTTTGAAAATAAATTCTCATTTTAATAGTGTTTCACACACACTGCAGAAACGAAGTCATTTTAACTAATCCCGCTAAACCTGCTCCTGGCAAGTGTTTCAGTAGAGTTCTTTCTGGCCGGTAGTAATTGGCATTAAATTATCAATAGGAGACAGCAAACAATTAAAAAAAGCAAACGGGCATTGCAAATCAGAGCCCCAACATTATGAAAGCGATTTATAGATTATGCGTGGCCGCAATATGTATGGCGTCCGCACTGACAGTTTCGGCGCAGTCAAAACAAAGTGCTGCTTATGCTTTGTACAATAACTTCAATGATTTTGCTGCAAAGCAATTAAGCGACCCTGTTCAATGCGGGGAGAAAAAAGATAAATTAAGGATAGATGCATTTTTTGGATCACGTTGGGTTATCGTTATTCACGGGGGTAAAAAACAACGAATTGAAAAAAGTAAATTATATGGATACCGGGATTGCAGTGGAAACGATTTTCGGTTTTATGGCCGGGTTGTTTACAAGGTTATGGATACAGAAGGATTTTACATGTATTCCCGGGCAGAATTTATACAAATAAAAGGCTTCCGTCAACCCGTCACAAAATATTATTTCAGTTTGAAAGGGGACGATCTCCCGCAATCCTTAACTGCGGTGAACCTGAAAAAAACTTTTCCTGGCAATAAACAATTTCGGTATTCGCTGGATGCACAATTCCAGGATGACAAAGATTTGGCAGCTTATGACCCTTATTCAAAAAAATATAAGATCAAAGATCTCTTTAACCAATCAATGAATAAATTATAAAAACTAACAGATGAAAAAGAAAACGACAGCGCTTTTAGCGTTAGCTATGGGAATAATTTTGTTGCCGGGTCAATTACAGTCTCAACAAAAAACAAAAGAGTTCAGAGCTCCTTTTGATGGCATTGAAACAAACTGGCAGAATGGAAGCGACCGGCGTGACTCTTCTGTTTTCCACGGGATCTATTTTATACCAAGCATCCTGATGGATCTGAATTATACTCATTCCTTCAATAAACCGAACGACAATACGGTGGTTGGATCAACAGCGCTTGCAAGAAATAATGAAGTTCAGCTTTCCCACTTAAACGTTGGGGGTGATTTCGTGTATCAGAATGTGCATGCAAGAATTATGTCACAATTTGGCGACAGGGCCATTGTGATTCCCCGCAATGACATCAGTCCATACAGGGGCCAGTACAAACTGGCTGATGCGTATCGTTACATAAGCGAAGCTTATGCGGGCATTCATATCAATAACCGTTCATACGGTATTAATATTGATGCCGGGTTATTCCTGTCTTATATCGGATTGAACTCTTATTACCAGGGCGAAAACTGGGAATACCAGGCTTCCTATACATCGGATAATACACCCTGGTTTTTTAATGGAATACGTATCCAGATATTTCCGTCGAAATACCTGAAGATTGAGCCATGGATCATAAACGGTTGGCAGAGCTATGGGAGATTCAATAAAATGCCCGGACTGGGCGCCAATATAACATGGATGCCTAATAGCAATATCAAGTTGCTTACAAATGACTACTATGGGTCTGATGCGGCAGCTATACCGGACAGGAAGAGATTCCATTCAGACAACAGTTTCCTGATGCGGTATTACAATAACAAACACTCCGGTGGGATAAGCCAGGCTGCATTTTCTTTCACCGGTGACCTGGGTTTTGAAAACGGTGGCGGCGTAAGCGGTTTCAATAACAGCGATCCCGCTAAGCCCGCACAATATTTTTTGAGTGCTATGTTTTATAACAGGCTCTGGTTTCATCATAATAAATATGCATGGTATTTTGGAGGCGGTGTAATGAAAAACCCCGGACGTTACCTGGTACTTTATCCAACTGGGCAGGCCAGCCCTTTACCTAATCCCAATGATCCAACAAAAACAGAAGGTTTGTATCCATTCAGTGCAAATCCAGGTGATAAATTTTTTGCATGGGATGCATCTACCGGTTTCGAATGGTTGGTAAACCAAAGCCTTTCTTTCAAAGCAGAATATGTTCACCGGCATGCCGATACCCCTTATTTTGCAGGCGAAGGTGGGGTAACTTCTCCAACAGGGTATACATTCACACCGCTCCCGCCCGATTGGAGACCTGATTTAGTTAAATCCGAAGACAGGATCATTTTCGCGTTGCTGTTCCGGCTATAAAAGGATGCTGTAAGTATACATTTTTCCTGTAAATGAAATAATATGGACCCTTATTGTAAGCTTTTCATAGCCAGGACAACGCTTTCGCTGAAACAGCATGAAGCCGCTACACTGGCGGGAATCAACCTGCCCGATGTTGGCGCATTGGAAAGAGGAGATAAAAAATGTATTCCGAATGAATACCTGGCATTCCTTTATAAGAAAGGTATTGATATAAACTGGATCTTTAGCAATAAGGATATAGCAACTGCTCCTGTCTTCAGGGATAAGCCCGGAACTGCGCTATATGGCAGTAATCTTCAGTTTGCTTTAAAGACGATCGAGGATAAACTAAATAGCCTGTGTCATTATGAATCCCTTTGATAAACTTTCAATAGCCCGGATTACGCTGCACCTGAAGCAAAAGGAAGCTGCTGAGCAGTCCGGGCTTAAAGAATCTGTAATTAAAACATTGGAAAGTGGGGGGAAAAAATTTATTCCTAATGAGTACCTGGCATTCCTGTATGAAAAGGGTATCGATTTAAACTGGATATTTGATGAAGAAGATAAAAGACATTTCCCTGTTTTCCGGGAGAACGACACGCATGAGGATGAAGATCTCAAATTGGTTTTAACAACAATCCTGGTTAAACTAAATACATTTGAGCAAATAATTGCCTGTAAATACAAACAGGAATTTGGGGATGCATGTAAAGAAATAATAAATGATATTAAAAAGATTGACCAGCACGCCGGTAATTCCTGATGTCTTTTTAAAGACGCTTTGATAAATAGCCGGTTTCCGGGCGGCATCCCGGTTCTTTCCCTGTGTGTTGGAGTAGGAATAATCATAATATTGAACAAAATAAAACCATTAAGATTTTTACCATTGTTGCAGTGGTATTTATGCCCCCCACATTAATTGCCAGTATCTATGGTATGAATTTTAAGTCTATGCCGGAACTTACCTGGAACTTTGGATACCCGTTTGCGATACTGCTGATTGCGGGGTCATCGATGTTTACCTTGTTCATATTCAAGAAAAAGAAGTGGCTGTGATTTTTAAAACAGGACGGCTAAAAGTCATTTTTTTATAGAGAACGATGAGAAATAATGCCCTGATTACCTGGTCAATGGTTAATAAATGTTTTTTATACAATTTATACAGGGTACCGGGCGCAGTTGCTTTCATAAAAAATTGATCCGTCATCTTATGTGACATCACGTATGAAACACTGAAAATAAAACTGTCCTCAATTAAGGCACGAACGGTTTTATCGCCGTGCAGGTACAGGTTCTCCGCGAGTTCAAAACATTTTGTGATCTGCCTGGCGTAGCGTGTTGTAAGTACTTTTTTTGTATAATCACTGAAATGGCAAATCGTGGCATAAATTACAAGGGATGGATTTGAAGGGTAGTTTTTGCAGGGCTAATTCATCAATTTTTTCCATGAGTAAACGCGTTGCTTCATACTGGGTAATCATAATTGTAGATTTTTGTTTGCGTCCGGGGAATAGCAAACCGGCAAACCAGCATCAATAGAGTTGTTGATTTGCCGGTTTCAGGGGAACCGTATCATTTTACAGTTTTATGGCGTATGGGTCTTTTAATAAATAACGGGGATAGTATAAAAAACAGCAATACTCCCAATTCAATGGCCACCCGGCCGGCGGATTGCCTTTGTGCTGTCGCAGCAGTGCCGTTGGCTAACAATGTTGTACTTATCATCAGCATCAGCGTAACCATAACCAGGGTCTGGTTTTTTTTCAAGTGTGGTTTTTTCATATTTATATTTTTCATGATTATTTTTTTTGTTTTTAATAATGTTGTTTTTATCCGGTAATGCTTGCCGGCGGGTTGGTAGCAGGGGTCTGTTCAGGCGTGTATAACATCGCCGTGCAAAGACAGTTTTTATGTTTTTTATTTTTCAAAATACCATAGTTCACGCAACTGCTGCAGCCTTTCCAGAATTTGTGGTCCTGTGCAATCTCCTTGAAAGTGACTGTTTCAAAACCGAATGCAGCATTCATTTTCATGATGGCCAGTCCCGTCGTAATGCTGAATATTTTTGCCTGCGGATACCGTTTCCTTGCCAGTTCAAATGTTTTTTCCTTGATCTGCCTGGCAAGGCCGGCACCGCGGAAAGAAGGGGCTACGATCAATCCTGAATTGGAAACGAATTCACCACCAGCCCATACTTCTATATAAGAAAATCCTGCCCATTCATTGTCTTCTGTTACAGCGATAATGGCCTTTCCTTCGATCATTTTTTTGTGAATTGATCCGGGCGATCTTTTAGAGATACCGGAACCGCGCGCAATGGCGGAAGCTTCCATTTCATCACTGATTGTTTTTGCAAATGCACCGTCAGGTTCTGCCGCTTCGCGGACTATAATATTTTTCATTATCGATGTTGTTTTAATATTTTTAAAATGGTATTTATTTTCTGGTTATAAATATTTTTAACAGGACACTTATTTTAAAGTGGTTTAAGATCCATAACCAATCACCTGCCTGATATACACGCTGTACAGGCCATGTGGAATCGTAGATTTTACCAATGCCCATTCCTTTTTGTTGCATAATTGTGAGACAAATGAAAACGAATAGATAAATGCATTTTCAACTGCATTTTTCACAATGCTGTTTCCATGGTTATAAATATGCTGCGCGAGTTTCATGCATTTTTTTACTTTATAAAACTGGTGTTCTATCACATTCTTACGCATAAATGCCGCGAACATGGTCATGGCCTCGTATGCATTGCCAATGGTGGAGAGGTAGGTTATATCCTTTCTTGTTTCTGGAAAGGCGTCTACGATTGCGGCCGGAACTTCATATTGGTTCATGGTTAATTATTTGAACAGGGAGATGGCCAATGCTATGCCGCAAACCAGGCCCCTAACTTGCTGGATTCATAAAATAAAGATTATCAGCACCTGGCAGGCATTGGCATGTTATACCTTCGCTTGATGGAAGCAGGACCGGCCTTCTCTGTTTGAGATGGTTTTTATCAAAATGATATACTTTGATATACTTGCTGTTTTCTGGCATTGGCCCTGCATAGCGGATGTTTAGGGGACAGCGCGCCCGGTTTTCGGGCAAAAAATGAATTCAGGCATTTTTTTAGCAGTAATTTTATAAATATCAGTGTTACATGAAATCTACCATATTAGTTGTTGATGACGAAGAGAAGTTGCGGTCGTTAATGAAAAGAATTATTACACTTGAAGGTTTCCGGGTGCTGGAAGCAGAAACCCTGAAAGCCGCGGCAAAAGTGCTGGAACGCGAGACGGTTGATGTCGTATTATGCGATGTTAAACTGCCGGATGGCAATGGTGTCGATTATACTAAGGTTATAAAGGAAAAATATCCTGCTATAGAAGTGATAGTCCTCACAGCTTTCGGTAATATCCCGGATGGTGTGGAAGCCATCCAGAACGGTGCATTTAATTATATCACCAAGGGCGACGATAATGCCCGCATCATCCCTTTGCTTAACCAGGCCGTTGAAAAAAAACAGTTAAAGGATCGCATCCATCAGTTAGAGGAAAGGGTGGGAAAAAAATATAGTTTTGACACTATCCTGGGTTCGTCACAGCCGTTGAAAGAAGCCATCGAACTGGCGAAAATTGTTGCGCCCAACAGTACTACTGTTTTATTGCTGGGGGAAACAGGCACCGGTAAAGAAGTCTTTGCCCAGGCCATTCACAATGCAAGCAAAAGATCACAGCAGCCGTTTGTTGCATTGAACTGCAGCTCTTTTAGCAAGGAGCTGCTGGAAAGCGAAATTTTCGGTTATAAAGCCGGCGCTTTCACCAGTGCGGTAAAAGATAAAAAAGGATTGATAGAAGAAGCTGATAAGGGAACCCTATTTCTCGATGAAATTGGTGAAATGCCGCTTGAATTACAAAGCAAATTGCTGCGTGTGCTGGAAACAAGTGAATTTATCAAACTCGGTGAAACAAAAACAAACAGGGTGGATGTCCGTATTATTGCAGCAACCAACCGGGACCTGCAAAACTTTGTGCTTGAAGGAAAGTTCAGGGAGGATTTATTTTACCGCTTAAATGTATACAGCATTACGCTGCCGCCACTCCGCGACCGTAAAAAGGATATTCCTGTACTCGCGAAATTTTTTGTCGGGTTTTTTGCAGAGAAAATAAATGTTCCTGCACCTGCTATCACTCCGGAATTTATGGAAAAATTGCAGCAGCATCAATGGAAGGGAAACATCCGCGAATTAAAAAACAGTATAGAACGTGCTGTCATCGTGTCCAATGGCGAACCGCTGACCGTGACTCATTTGCCAATCGAATTGCGCGAAACGCATGCAAGATCCAAGACCTTGTCTGCATTTGATTTGCACAGTGTTGAAAAACTGCATATCCAGCGGGTATTGAATCATACCAGGTACAATAAAGCGGAGGCCGCCAGGCTACTGAATATCGGTCTGGCAACACTTTACCGCAAAATTGAAGATTATCAACTGCAGTAGTTTGTACTATCATTTTGATAAAAACCTTCTCATTTTGAGAAGGTTTTTATTATTTAGGGATGAATCTTCTTAAAATCAATTTCCGCCAGAACCATTGCCCAGCCTGCGATACAGCTTTACCTGTCAGCAATCCTTTGGCGGGGCATGGGTTTTGGCAACTGCAAGTGCGAACACAAATTTTAATACAATGAAAGCACAACATTCAAACAATAGCCACTACGGATTATCAGATTTCCTGCTGGTGCTGGGCGCATGGGTGTTAGCGCTCTCCCTGGTTTACCTGGTGATTACCAAAATCAACTTTTTGATTCATTCATCCAATCATATTCATTAAATCAAACAAACATGACAATTATCATCCTGCTGGCCGCCGGCCTTATTTGTTTCTGGCTTTTTTATAAATCAATTGATTTTTTCGAGAACGTCTGATGTGCGCGGAATCAACAGTTGAAAACAATTAAACTTCAAAAACATGTTTGCAATTCTTTTTATTATTTCCATCGTGGTATTCATTTACCTGCTCTATGTTTTATTAAAACCAGAAAAATTCTAACAATATGAACACAGAATTAACAGGTATTATTGCAACGTTCCTTATTACCGTACTGCTGGCTTATCCGCTGGGCAGGTACATTGCTAAGGTTTTTGCAGGAGAAAAAACACTCCTTGATTTTTTGAAACCTGTGGAGCGTTTCATTTACCGCATCGCCGGCGTTAACCCAGGCCAGTCCATGAACTGGAAAGATTTTTTGAAAGCCATGCTCACCATTAATTTATTATGGTTTGTGTATGCCTTTTTTATGTTTCTATACCAGGCGCATTTGCCTTTAAACCCGGATGGCAATCCGAATATGACCGCCGATCTCAGTTTTAATACGGCGATCAGTTTTCTTGTAAACTGTAACCTGCAGGATTATTCAGGGGAAAGCGGCCTTACTTATCTCACACAACTTTTTGTGGTTACCTTTTTACAATTTGTCAGCGCTGCTACAGGGATTGCCTGTTTGGTGGCACTCTTCAACGGGTTAAAGGAAAAAACAACCAATAGCCTGGGTAATTTCTGGCAGATCTTTACCGTAACGATTACAAGGATATTATTACCACTCTGTATCGTCATTGCGGTATTGCTGGCCTTTAACGGCTCGCCTGCCAGTTATGATGGCAAGGATACCATCACCACACTGCAGGGAGATACCATGCAGGTCTCACGGGGACCAGCAGCCGGAATGATAGCGATCAAACACCTTGGCACCAATGGTGGCGGTTGGTTTGGCGCCAATTCTGCACACCCGCTGGAAAACCCAAATTACTTCACCAATATGCTGGAGGTGATTGTGCAGGTGCTCATTCCCATTGCCATGATATTCGCGATGGGTTTTTATATCAAACGCAGAAAATTTGCAAAGGTCGTTTTTGGCATCATGACCATCGGATTGTTTTGCCTGTTGATACCAACAGTGATTACTGAACTGCACGGTAACCCGGAAATAGCAAAGATGGGCGTCACCCAGGCTACCGGTGCGATGGAGGGTAAAGAAGTCAGGTTTGGCCCGGCAGCTTCTGGTTACTGGAGTATTCTTACAACGGTAATCTCTACCGGTTCGGTAAATTCCATGCACGACAGTTCGATGCCGTTGTCTGGCCTCATGCAAATGCTGGGCATGCTGGTCAATGCTTTCTATGGTGGTTGTGGCGTGGGTATTTTGAACTATTTTATTTATATCATTATAGCGGTCTTCATCTCCGGGCTGATGGTGGGGAGAACCCCGGAATTCATGGGTCATAAAGTGGAAGCCAGGGAAGTGAAGATTGCAGCACTGGTAACTTTATTATCCGCTTTTATTATAAAGGGTGGTACGGCTATCGCAGCATATTATTTTGTTGCACATGGCAATGCAGCATGGGCGGTGAAACCTTCGGCCTGGCTGAACAATCCCGGGTACCATGGTTTTTCAGAAATGCTGTACCAGTACACTTCTACCAACGCCAATAATGGTAGCGGGTTCGAAGGTCTTGCTGATAATAATCCATTCTGGAACATTACTGGCGGCTTCGCGATGATATTGGGAAGATACCTTCCTATCATAGGCCCAATCGCCATCATCGGGTTAATGGCCAATAAGAAATATGTTCCTGAATCTGCGGGTACTCTGAAAGTGGATTCGCTGACTTTTGGCGTCATGACATTTGCCGTCATCATTATCATCACGGCCCTCTCTTATTTTCCTCCACTGGTACTCGGACCCATTGCAGAATATTTAAGTATGCATGGCTAAGAGAGATAAACAAATAGTACACTATTAATGCGAAAAGAATAAATATATAAAACAAAGTTGACAGGGAATATTGAGTAAGAATAAAAGCTAAAGTACGGGAATTGAAAAAAGATATATTTAATAACGATCTCTTTATCTCCTTTTCTCTTTCTACCCTTAGCCTAAAAATAAAATTATGGCAAAGAATCAATCAAATAAACTGTTCGAGTCAGCACTCGTAAAAGAGGCACTCAAACAATCATTCGTAAAACTGAATCCGCGCATAATGATGCGCAACCCGGTCATGTTCACCGTAGAAATCGGCACAGCCATCATGCTGGCGGTCTGCATCTGGATTTGGGCCGGGGAAAAGGCGCAAGGCAGTCTCGCTTACAACCTCGCTATATTTCTTATACTGTTTGTAACGGTGTTGTTTGCGAATTTCGCAGAAGCCATTGCAGAAGCAAGGGGCAAGGCACAGGCAAACAGCCTGCGTAAAACAAGGGAAGAAACACCGGCGAAGAAAATATTTCTTGTCGGCGAAATCTATACAAACGAAGTAAAGATTGTTCCCTCCTCACAATTAAAAAAAGGGGATGTATTTCTTTGCGAAGCCGGTGACATGATCCCCATGGACGGTGAAATTATTGAAGGTATTGCTACCATTGATGAAAGCGCGATTACGGGAGAAAGTGCACCTGTAATCAGGGAAAGCGGTGGTGATAAATCATCTGTTACCGGTGGTACAAAAGTATTGAGCGATCATATCAAGGTAAAGGTAACCACCGAGCCGGGCGAGAGCTTCCTGGATAAAATGATCGCACTGGTGGAAGGCGCATCAAGGCAGAAAACACCCAATGAAATTGCCCTGACGATTTTACTGGCAAGTTTCACTTTAATCTTCCTGATAGTTTGTGTAACCTTAAAACCATTTGCAGACTATGCCAATACGCCCATTACAGTGGCGGCCCTGGTATCACTCTATGTTTGTTTGATACCCACTACCATCGGCGGCCTGTTGAGTGCCATTGGTATTGCGGGGATGGACAGGGCTTTGCGCGCTAATGTGATTACCAAAAGCGGTAAAGCTGTAGAGACAGCCGGTGACCTGGATACATTGTTATTAGACAAAACAGGAACCATCACCATAGGCAACCGCAAGGCTACCAATTTCTGGCCGGCTGATGGCATTGATAAAGCTGCATTTACAGAAGCCTGTGCCTTATCATCACTGGCGGATCAAACACCGGAAGGGAAATCGATTATCGAACTGGCAGGTATCAATGTAAATTCATTCAATACGAATGGCGCCCGGTTTATCGAATTTACGGCGGAAACCCGTAGCAGTGGCATTGATTTGCCTACGGGTTTAAAAATACGCAAAGGTGCTTTTGATTCTATTAAGAATTTAGCCGCCAAAGCAGGTAATAGTGTCCCGCAGGAGACCACCGCCAGGGTAACCGCTATAGCGTCTAATGGAGGAACGCCGCTCGTGGTTAGCCAGAATGATAAAATACTGGGTGTGATTGAACTCCAGGACATCATCAAACCCGGCATACAGGAACGTTTTGAGCGTTTGCGCAAAATGGGCGTGAAAACGGTAATGGTGACCGGTGATAATCCGCTTACCGCCAAATACATTGCGGAAAAAGCAGGCGTGGATGATTTTATTGCCGAAGCCAAGCCGGAGGATAAAATGAATTATATCAAAAAAGAACAGCAGGGCGGTAAGCTGGTGGCGATGATGGGTGATGGTACCAATGACGCCCCTGCGCTTGCACAGGCAGATGTTGGCGTTGCTATGAACAGCGGTACTGCGGCAGCAAAGGAAGCCGGTAATATGGTTGACCTGGACAACGATCCTACCAAGCTGATTGAAATTGTTGAAATAGGAAAACAACTCTTAATGACAAGGGGAACCTTAACGACATTTTCCATTGCAAATGATGTGGCAAAATATTTTGCCATTGTGCCCGCCTTATTTATTGTTTCTATTCCCAGTTTGCAGGCACTTAACATCATGTACCTAAAAAGTGCGGAGAGTGCTATTCTTTCTGCAGTGATCTTCAACGCCATTATTATCCCTATTCTTATTCCGCTGGCGCTCCGGGGTGTTGCTTATAAACCTATTGGTGCGAGTGCATTGCTAAGAAGAAACCTGCTAATCTATGGTGTGGGCGGCATTATCGCACCATTTATAGGCATTAAGTTAATCGATATGGCGCTTGGACTGTTCATGTAATAAAACAGAGTAAAAATTAAATTATGAAAAAATATTTGTTGCCCTCTCTAAAACTGACACTGGTGTTTATTGTACTGTGCGCAGTACTGTATCCATTATTAATCGCCGGGATCGGAAAATTTACGCCCGGCGCCGGCAAAGGTGAAACCATCAGCGTCAATGGCAAAGTGGTGGGTTATGCCAATATCGGTCAGAAGTTTACGGATGATAAATATTTCTGGAGCCGTCCTTCCGCCGTGGATTATAATGCAGCAGGTTCTGCGGGCTCCAATAAAGGTCCAACCAATCCTGATTATTTAAAGCAGGTACAGGACAGGATTGATACCTTTCTTGTGCATAACCCCGGCATTGATAAAAAGGATATTCCTTCCGAACTGGTAACGGCTTCCGGAAGCGGTTTGGATCCCGACTTGTCACCCGCCGGCGTAAAAGTACAGGTGAAACGTATCGCAGCGGTACGCAAAATCGATGAAAATAAAATCAATGCCCTGGTAGATGCGCATATACAAAAACCATTTCTCGGGATTTTTGGTCCATCAAAAGTGAATGTGTTACAACTAAATGTTGCGCTTGAAGCACTGAAATAATCTATACCAACCCTGCTGGATGTCCAGTTAAAAAGCCACTCTTTACGGGGAGGGGCTTTTTTCAGATTTGCATGTTAAAAAATTTGAGACAATGAGCCTTTTAGCGACATAAATAAACACCGATGCCAGAACCTGAAAAAAGTGCAGAACAATTTTTAAATCTTATCCGCAAAAGCAGGCGGGGCAAGTTTAAGATCTATATTGGCATGAGCGCCGGGGTAGGTAAAACTTACCGCATGCTGCAGGAATCACAAACCCTGCTGCGCAATGGCATCGACATAAAAATCGGGTACATAGAAACGCATAACCGCGCCGAAACACACGCCCTGCTGGAGGGACTACCGGTCATACCCCGGCGAAAATTGTTTTACCGGGGCAAGGAACTGGAAGAACTCGATGTGCAGGCAGTCCTGAACCTGCACCCA
>Ga0193753_10003071_pt1 | contig 12646 bp, 7 predicted proteins | sample H1c2metaG_FD_144925 | JGI IMG/M metagenome (GOLD analysis project Ga0193753, IMG submission 144925) | Soil microbial communities from a riparian zone of the East river system, Colorado, United States - H1c2 | ecosystem: Environmental > Terrestrial > Soil > Riparian zone | place: USA: East River... | reverse complement strand
CCGCCGAGTATCCTTATTGCCCTTCGCCTTTCCGGATGCGTTGCTGTAGCTGTCGAGCTTTGTCTGGAAATCCGGGTCTGTAGAAGCCGCTTTGAGAAGTGAAACAGGATACTCGGCGGGCAGATTGCCCCAATCCTGAAAAACCGTATATGCCATCAGGCCATTGCGCAATACCTGTATCCCCAGCGGAGAAGTGTGCGCGCGATTGACCCAGAATTGCGAGAAGTTCCAGTCATCAGTGATGTCGTGATCATCAAATATCATGTAAGTGGGCACATTGGCCATAACCCTTCGTGCCAGCGGCAATACCTGAAGAAAATCGCAACAAGCCTTGCTCTCCGACAAAACTGAACCCAGTGTGAAGAAGCGGGCGAGAGTAGCCTTGTCTTCATCTCCCAGCGCATCGGTGAGTTGCATGATTTTAACGATGTCATCGAATCCCTCGAAAGTTTGTGTGGCGGGTTGATATGCGGTTTTCCATTTGTCTGCAATAGCTTGCTGCTGCGGAGTAATTGCCGGCGCGTTTCCTTTTAGAGCCGTTTGCAGTTTACCGATCGCTGTTTTTAGTGTGGTTAACTCTTCCGCACTCTCAGTCTTAAACAACAGTTCGGCCATTTGCTGTGCATCAAAATCTTTAATGATACTGATTAGAAAATACAAATGAAAACTCCCCACTTCGTCATTATATTTTTGCGTCTTGAAACCGTTAAGCAGCTGTTTGAGTCGAGGGTCCCATACGTCGGGCGACCAATAGTGCAGATATGTTGAACAATATTCCTGGAAAGAAAGCAGGTGCGAAGAAATGCCATTCCCCGTGAGCTTCGCGGTTTCGTTAATCAGGAATTCCCTTCGCCCCGGCGGAAAATTCTGCATTTCGCAGGCAATCGTCTTTGTTTCTGATCCAGTGGTCTTCACCACCATGTTTTCGGCCTTGTCGTTAAACAATGTTTTGGCCAGTGCATTGATAAAAGGAAGAACGATTCTCGGCGTTTCATCGGCATAGATCTGGTCGCCAGTAAGATAGAGGTGTTGCAGGCGCGTTGTGGGCTTTGTGGCATCGTTCTCCGCCAAATTGATATTCAGTTTCAGCATCGTGTCCACCTGTTGAAAAGCATCATCACCCACTCCGTGAATTTTACGGCATGATCCGTGAACAAGGTGAAGGTTTTCAAGTTTGTCACTCGGAAGAACTATCGTAGGAAATGCCTGTAGTATATACCCCAACGGCAGAAAATCGGTGGGGTTCGCCTCCCCTTTTTTGTGAAGCAGTCCCGTTGTTCCGAGGTCGTTGGCAAGTGTTGTCGCAGTGTCGCCGTAATAGATATTGTAAGAATAGGCCTTGAGTTCAACAAGTTTATTACCTGTTGTATCTATCGTTATCAGCGCAATATGCAGTTTGGTGGTGATCTCGAATGTTTCGGCGGGATCGCTCTTGAACATCGCGCCAGCGGTTTCCTTCACCGAATCTTCATTACACTTTTCGGTACCATTGTTCCATATAACGAACTGAACAAATTGTTTTTTAGAGAAGGCCAGCCAAACCGTAGCGGAGGTAGCTTCAACACGACGTAATATTGGTCCGGCCAGGAGGACAGGTAAATCCATCGGGGTATTACATTACTATGAGTAAAATATCCTGCAGGTCGTTATCCGTAAGGTAGGAGAGAATTCTGTGTGCGTGTGTTCGTTGAATGAATATAGTAATAAAGTTTTTGGGAAAAAAATTAAAAAAATAATTGGCTCAAGACTGCATAACACCGCTTGTGCCTGCTTCCTTTTTTGAACAATTTCCCCACGAAGGAATCCTATGATCCTTGCAAGTTTATTGTTTAATTACTACCGTGGTTTACTGGGAATTTCTTATAAGGGAACGGGGGAATATAAAAATAGATCGAAATACCACCTTTTTCAATGACTTAATTCCTTACCCATTGTTGCTGTAAATAGGTGGCCGTTGGAAGATCGGCGTATAAAATTAGCTTGCCATGAGCGACAATGCTTTCCAGACCCAAAGCAAAACATATGCTGTACATGCCCGCCGTCCATCTTACAAGGCGGGAGCCGCGACAATAGAATTTTGAAAGGGCCGTCTGCATGTTTCCTTTGGGCCAAAACCAGCCGACCGTTCCGTCTGAGTTATTCCGGTAAAATACAGCAACCGGTATAGGATGATCGATGGAAGGTGAGTTCTTTACGGTAATACCCGAGTGTCGGATAATCGTTTTGATGTGTGAGAGGTTGCGAATGTTTCTCATGGAGGTGGATTTGCTTTCGAAATTCGGGAAGTTCAAAGAGATTGTCCATAGAATGGACGCCTGTTTTGAGCATTTGCAGTGTTCTTTGTAGCGAGATTAGGGGTTTTTCATTATGCTTTCCGTCGGCCAGGCCGCACTTTTTTGTTCCCGGCACCCGGGTCCAGGACGTTTAAGTACACCAAATGATAGACTATTTAGGAATGGATATGTCAAAATTCAGTAGTCCTTCAAGTACAAGCGCGCATGCGCCCACAAGGGTTGCATTCTCTCCAAACGATACCGGCTCAATCTGTATTTTTTTGGCGCTCATCATATTTTTTGAGACCAGCTTGTTCAAGTTATCGAAGAAGATATCTCCATTCAGTGCCACGCCACCGCCTATCAGTACTTTTTTCGGGTCGAACACATTGATCATGTTAACGATTCCAATGGAAAGATAATGCAGTGCCGAATCGAAGATGCGTATCGCATTGGGGTTTCCTTGCCTGGCAAGATCGGCGATCATCTTGGCGGTAACATTAGAGGCCTTGTCCTCACTCAGTTTTTTTAAATCCTTGTCCACGTTGTTGGTGAGCAATAGTCTGCCCAAGTCTGCGATCCTCCTACCCGACGACAGTGCCTCAAGATGTCCTTTGCCGCCGCAGTCACAAAGTACGTCACTGTGCGGATCGATCACAATGTGACCGAATTCACCGGCATGTCCTCTCGCGCCACCAAGGATCTTTCCGTTCGCAACAATTCCTGCCGCGATACCATAGCCGACGTTCACGACAATATAGTCATCGAGCTCCATTCCTTTTCCATACTTCTTTTCTCCCACCGCCATTAGCCGTGTACTGTTATCGAATACAATCGGCAGCTTGATCCGTTCGGAAAGTCGCCGGTGGAACTCCATATTCTTCCATCCAAAATCTGGTGACAGATCAATAATTCCTTTTTTGTGATCAATAAGCCCGGGCACTCCGATCCCAATTCCCAATATCTTTGCGCCATTAAAATTTTTTCGCGCAAACAGCCGGTCGACGAGTGAAAAGATCTGTTCCATCACCCCGCTCTCGCCTGACTTGAGTTTGGTAGATAGTTGTATCTCAAGAATGAATTCAGCGTCAAGATTGGATAACACTCCGCGGATGGTAGTGGCCCCAATGTCGATGCCGATCACGAAATTATTCTTCCCGTTGAACTTAATGAGCATAGGGGGACGGCCTCCGCCAGATTTACCGTGGCCGATGTATTCTACAAAACCTGATTCGGCAAGCTGGGCCAGAATCTTGTTCACAGTAGGAGCAGTAAGGCCAAGCACCCGGCATATTTCAGCCCGGGAAATAAATTCCTGGCTCCTGATCACAGAGAGTACCTGCGTGGTGTTGATCTTGTTCATCAACCGGGCACTCATCTTTTTATTACCTGTGAATTCCATTTTTATCTAATTTTAATTCCCACCAATGATACAATTATCCAGTAACTTTTATCGATGAAAACTGTTGTTATCCTAGGCGAAAAACGGGTCTACATCGCTGAAGCGCCAAACCCAGGGTGCGATAATAATCTGGCGCTCGTAAGAATTCATTCCGCTCCAATGTGTACGGAATACAGAAAATATTTCAAGGGTGAAAAATGTACAAATATTGGCCACGAAGCTGCTGGCGAAGTAGTTGAAGCTCCAGCCAATAGTAAAATCAGGGCCGGCCAACGCGTCATCGTAATGCCGCAGTATCCTTGTGGCTCCTGTGAACTTTGCATGCAGGGGGATTATATCCATTGTGAAAATATCAATGATCCCGGAAAGAATGCACAGACCGAATATGGCACCGGAACTTTTGCGGACCTTATCGTTAAACCCGATTGGCTGTTGCTTCCTATACCCGACGACCTTACTTACGACGAAGCGGCCATGGCCTGTTGTGTACTCGGGCCTGCGCTGGGAGCGGGTGCGGCCATGAATGTAAGCGCAGGTGAAACGGTGCTCGTTACCGGCATCGGGCCCGTCGGGCTGGGTGCGGTGATCTATTGTACTTATCGCGGCGCGCGCGTCATCGCTGTCGGCCGAAATGCCTACCGCCGTTCACTAGCGTTACAATTAGGTGCTGAAGCCGTTCTCGATCCGGAAGAGCCAGATACGGATGAGAAGATCAGCCGTTTTACAAATGGCAGGGGCGCCGATAACGTAATCGAATGCGCCGGCGAGCAATCGTATCAGCGGCTTGCTGTAAGGTCGGTGCGAAGAAAAGGCCAGATCGCTTTCATTGGCGAATCGGGCGATTTCACACTCAACATCAGCAAAGACCTGCTGAGAAAAGGCCTCACCGTCCACGGTATCTGGCATTGGAATCTCAACTACTACGGTGAGATGATCAATGTGATCCGTGCTTCCAGACTAAAACTGCAAGCTCTTATAACACACAGGTTCCCGCTCGAGAAAATCGAAGAAGCTTTTGAACTGCAACTTTCAGGAAACTGCGGTAAAATAATCCTGCAGCCCTGATTTCAAAGAACTGGTTTTCTACAAATTATATTTCTGCTGCATCTTTTTGATGAATGCAAGCCCGTTGACCGCAATGTCCCATGGTTTCGAAAATTCCCGCCACACATTGATGGAATTGGCAAAATCCACATCATTACGCGAAAATGCTTCGATGGTAAGCCATCCTTTGTAATTTGCTGAAGCAAGGGAAGAGAATACGCTGTCGAAGTAAACGTGACCATCCCCGGGAGTGCCACGATCGTTCTCACTGATATGTACATGTGAAACTGTGTCATTAATTGTCTTGATCACTCCTTTAAAATTTTTCTCCTCAATATTCGCGTGATGAGTGTCAAACATGGGCCTGATGTTGGCGTGATCGGCAAGTTTTACCAGCCTGTTCAATTGGTCGATCGTATTGCACAGGTAACATTCAAAACGGTTGATTGCTTCGGGTGTTAAAACAATATTGGATGCTGCCGCGTATTCACCAGCCTTATGCAACACTTCAGCGCTCCATTTGTATTCATCGTCATTGGGGGGCCTTCTGCGAAAATTTGCAAATGCCGAATGAAAAGGACCACAGATCAGCTTCGCGCCAAGATCATTCGCGCGGTCGATGGCCCACTTCAATTTTTCAAGTGCCTTGTCGCGCACCGCCTGGGACTCATGAATAGGATCTTCTTCTTTCCCAAGTGCAAGCACAACAGATATCTCGAGGCCAAGTTCTTTTACATACTTTCCGAGGTCAACGTAGGGTCGCGTAGCCGGCTCGGCCATTGCCACTTCAATGCCATCGTATCCAATCTCCCTGAGGCGCGCCGCTATTGGTTTCATTTTTTCAGATACCACGGCTGTCCACAACAAGAGGTTGAAGCCAACCTTATTCGTTCCCTTATAATATTTATTTTCCTGCATTTCCATTGAAGAACCTGGTACCAGCGGCATCAATCCCACCGTCGCAAACTGATTCAAAAATTTTCTTCTGTTTTGTGTCATGGTATGAATTATTACAGCTAACTGTTGAACTAGGTTAGTGAAGAATGAGAGAGCAATGGCTCGAGTACCTGACGATTATACAGGCCATCTTTCATGGCCACAGAATCCGGGTCAGTAATTGCCAGGTCAGCCTCATCTTCCACAACGATCCAGCCCTCAAAACCTGTTTGCTTCAAATAGTTAGTAATGCCGGCGAAATCAATTGACCCCTCTCCCATCGGTGCCCATCTTCCATCCTTATACATGTCTTTATAGTGAATGCAATTGATTAGCGTGCGATATTCCTTTACGATCGCCAATGGTTCCATGCCAGCTTTGGCGATATGGCCGACATCAGGTGTGTACCCTATGACAGAAGCCGCAAGTCCGTTAAGCAGTATCTTATAATCCTCTTCTGTACGGAATACGGAGCCCATAGGTGAGTTGGGATGATAAGAACACTTTATTCCTTTAGCGGCGGCCCTCCTTGCGATAGCATTCACGCATGACAATAGATTCTGTTGGCGCTCCTGGAGATCCTCCCTGTCCTGGCCAGGCATCTGCACCAGTAAAAAAATGGAATCAGGAAAATGCTCCATGAATTTCAGCCAGGCGTTTGCACGCTTTTCTTCGTCTGCAGTTTCTTTGGTGTTTCTCCAATCTTCAACATAACAGAATACTGCCAATTCAAGACTATATTGTTGCAATGCTCCCTTCATCAATGCAGGATCGGAAAGATGGTGAAGGAAACTGGAGTCGGGCTCTATACCCCTGAAGCCCGCGCGCGACGCTATCTCCATGATATGTTCAAGGCGTCCTTTGTATTGTTCACCGGGCATTTGCCAGGTATATGTTTCACAGGCAAGTTTAATTTTTGTCATAACTCAATTTTTTAATAAGAAATCAAGGGTTTCTTTATTGAATCTTTCCAGGTCCTCCCAGTGATGCACGTGACCGCCTTCGGGATAGGTGCTGTATAATGAATTACCGATACGTTCGTGAAGGAGTTCTGAAAAAGCCGGAGGTGTGAATATGTCCATCATGCCAACAGTGATCAACGTCGATGCTTTTATCTTGCCGAGCCTGTCTACGCTGTCGTGATAAATACATGCGTCCAGCTGGCCTTCGAAACCTTCTCTTGATTGCCGCTGATCGCTATCACGATAAGCAATCGCATCTTTTCTCAATCCTTCAAGCTCGCGTTCGTAATACGGCGGTGCGAATATCCATAGCTGTAGAAGTTGCATATAATGTTCCGGATCAGTGGAAGCCCTAATGCGTTTCAGATTTTCATAAACGGTGGCTGCATAGTTATTGAACTTTGCCCATGTGCTTACCAGCAACAATTTTTTTACCCTTTGCGGATAGTTGATTGCCAGTTCCTGCGCAATAGCTCCGCCCATCGAAATGCCTGCTACTTTTGCCTCCTTCACACCTGCATGATCCATAACCGCGATGGTATCAGCAGCCATCATCGTAGTGGTATAAGGGCCTTTCGGCTGATCCGAAATACCGACGCCGCGATTGTCAAGAATGATGCATCGAAAATGCTTTTCATACACCGCCACATGTTTGGCCCATACTGTACCGTCGGCGCCAAAGCCCATGATCAGCACGAGCGGCTCTCCGGCTCCCTTCTCGTGATAGTATATCTTGTTGCCACCTGACAGGGCATATTTGTAGTCCATTCCAGCGTGTTTTATTATCAGTCCGTGCAGAGCGTCTTTTTATTTCAATTCGAACTTTGAAGGGTAGAACCCTTTCCTGAAAAGATCAGTACCGAACATGGTGGGCTTATATTCCGTGATGACATCCACATCCGCCTTTTCAGGTATTTGCCTTTCCAGCCCCACAGCCCAGAAACAGGCGTTGACAAGTAGTCTTCTCAGGTCTTCGTTTATAAAGTCAATGGCAGCTCCCATTGTAGTGGTAAACACTCTACCCTTCTTTCCCGTGGGGCCCGTGTATGTATTTGTCCAGGCAACAGGCATCACCGACTTGTTGAGGTTCACCGGTGCGTCGGCTGTCATTCCGCTGGTGGATAAACCGTAGATGAGCGGCTCGCAATCGCCATGCAATTTTCTGACAGTGTAAACATCCGTATAACACCATATATCTTTGATGCCATTGAGTATCGGATTTTTTGCATCCTGCTGAACGCCGTCAATCAATCCGCGCGTTCCTTCATGACCATGTTTACCATGATGATTCACCCAGGTCTCTCCCAGTATTTTTCTTCCAAAACCATCTTCCCATCCCTTTACGGTGCTTTTGAAATCATACATGGAATACGGGCCACTCGTATTTTTTTTGTAGTTGAACGCATGGGTGGCAGTGCGCAGAGCCACCACCGGCTTGCCTGCTTTAATGTAGTTGTGTATATATTTCATCTGGTCGTCGGGCAATTCGCGAAAGCGCGTAAAGATCACCATCAGATCGGCAGACTCGAGACTTTTCAGACCGGGAATATTATCAAGCACCATCGGATCGATCATGCCTGATGAGGGGTCAATAGCGAAAAGAACAGTGGAAGTAAAGCCGTATTTTTTTGAGAGAATGGCAGCGAGCATTGGCAATGCTTCTTCCGAACGGTATTCTTCATCGCCGCTAATAAAAACAACATGCTTACCCTTGCCTGGCCCGTTCGTGCCCTCATATTGTATCCATTGGCTTTGTTGTCCATGAGCGCTCATAATGGATGTAATAAAAACAATAATAAAATATATTCTCATCATTGCGGCAATTTATTTATCGTGAGATAAACCACATCTTTAGCGACTGTTCCATCCGCAGCTTTTATATCGAACCTGATTCGCATCGTATGCACCGGCCTTCTGTCTGACAGATGCAGCACCACAGAGTAATGGTCATCATCCGCCACCACATCATTCACAGCAACTGAATCCATCCCTTCCTGGCCAGGAACTTTTGATGAATAATGCGCAGAGCCATATTTGTTCGTTCTTTTATAGTTCCATTGGTACACGTTGTAACTTTCTTTTTCTAATGATGCACGATCATCCAGTTTGAAGTTGAATGTCAGCTTCACGCCATCCTTTACCACTTCAGCATCTTTGAGCAAATGGCCCTGGCCGCCTGTGTAGCGAACCCTTGCCAGCGTGCCATATTTAACGGATACACCATCGTCCCAGCCGGTGAGACCGGTCACATACAGCTGGTAATCTACAGGATTAACGGCTGCACGCTGAATGCCTGCATCGAATTGAAAAGGCAACGCCACCATCGCACCTTGCATTACGCTATCGAGTTCATGCGGCATAAAGTAATACATCCATCCGGTGCCGTAGCTTGTATGAATGAATCGGTTTCCGAGAGGGCCCCAGCTTTCATCGCTCCAAATACCACCACCGGGAGAATTATCAAATTCCTGGGGTATCCACAATGCGGGCTGTTCAAATGTGTCGGGTACCGGAATAATCGCGGGGCTGATCACTCCGTTCACAGTATCGTTCTTTGTGATGATCCTTCCATCGGGGCTCCATCCGCCCTCAAGTACATTTTGGACATATCCATAGTATTTTCCTTTCCGGATGTAATTGATCTTATTGGCGGGCGTCCAGTTTCCCTGGTTATCGCTTACAAATATTTTATCGTCGGGGGAAATGGTTATTCCATTGTCTACCCTAAAACCGGTAGCAATGCTTTCCCATTTTTTGCCATCAGGCGAAACTTTTATAACATTGCCCGGGTCTCTGTTATTTGTATATTGGCCGGGTTTGGTGTAATAAAAATTTCCTTCCTTATCTGTTTCGAGGCCGAAATTGAATGCATGAAAAAACGCAGAAATATCCTGATCAGAATGAAAGTTTTCGTAGAAGTCAGTTTCGTTATCGCCATTCAAGTCTCGCAGAATGGTAATGCCATTTCGGCTCGTAACGTAAATTTGATCATTCACCACCTTGATACCCATCGGTTCGAACAAGCCAGTCGCGATCCGCTGCCACTCAATTTTTTTTAACGTGCTGTCTATTCCGGTTGCTCTCCAGATATCACCCATATAGGTCCCAATTATCAAAGTGCCATCTTCAGTGAACCTGAGTGCGGTTGGACGGATCCATGCGTTGTATGCATTGTCAAATGGAAGCGTGATGTTATCAACCGTATATGGATAATCGGCAGGCAGCTTTACAAGTTTTTTTGCATTTGTCTTGTCCTCGTCTTCAAAATATTTCGGATCGAAGTGAGGGCGCGCGACATCAAGCTCACCCTTAACAATAACATGTTTTGTCCATACGGCAGGCCCGCCCTGTATGAGCTTTTCAATGCGAGCGATATTACCCGCAGAAGATGCGTTCTTTACATACAGCACAAAATTCTGCAATTCAGCCTGCGTTTTCCCCGACAACCGCAATACATCTATCGTCATGTCATGATCGGAGGAAGGAATTGTTAATGCCAACCGGTTTGCATCATCCACTTCCCATTGCAGGTTGTCCGTATTGCCGACAACACCGGCAGCGACAAATTTACTTTTCCCCTTGGCGCCATTAATTTGGCTTACCAGCACATTGCCGGTGACACCTCCCTTAGCACTATACTTACCGGCATAAGACATCACCCCATTTTTATAAGCGGCATTGCTATCCTGCAGCTGCCCGATATAAATCTTCTGCTCATCGCCTGCGCCTATCTTTAATGTTTGCGAAACAACGATGTTGTTCTTGTCACCAAGAGCCTTCGGCAATTCATATACTTCACGGCCATCAATCGAATAAGAAAGAATGACATCTTTTCCATTCCGGTAGTGTCCGTGATACTTCAAGAAATCTTCCGGCAATGGTGTGCGCACTCCGATCGACTTGTTAAGATCTTCCAGCCTTCCGTTGTATGTCCACTGCCAAAGGCCGAGACCATCAAGTTCCTTTCCTTCAATGAACGGTTCACCTTCGCCGCGGTACCTGTTGTATTTTGTGTCAGAAAGATTCAGTTTGCCCTGCCATGCGGCAACACTGCCCATGCGCAGCAAACTGTAACTGAGAAGCACATTCCGGTCGAGCGAGACGGTCAACGCGGCCGTGGTGTGATCTTTCAATTGCGAATGAATAGCTGGACCATAGTTGCTTTTGTGGTACATAAACCATTCCTGTCCATATTTCAAAGAACCTTTAAGCGCCTGGCGCTTCGTAACTGCGTTCTGTTCTTCGATTGTTTTTTGTGATCTCGGCAGTTTCGCCAGGTACCCATCAGTGATCTTGAAATACTGGCGCGGATTAGATGTTTTCATGAATTCTTCGCGTATGTACTGTATCACGTAATATCGCTCCGCAGGCTGCAGCCAGGTTTGTGCGGCCATCATTCCGGCACCGTATGATATGGTCTTCCACATATCGAAAGGTTTGTTGCCAAACCTCAGCTTGTCCTTATTGAAAGATCTTGCCTGCGGTAGTGAAGCCGTGCCATCCTTACCATGGCACGTCATGCACGATCTGTTATAGATCTCCTTTCCTTTTTTCAACGTTTCTTCATTAAGGCTGCGAATCACTTTGCCGTGGTCGATGTCGGGAGGCATATACGCGATTCCGCTGAAAAAAAGCGCAATGACGCAAGAAGCGACCAAGGTTAGTATTAAGAATTTTTTGAAATTCGAATTTGTTTTCACCAGCATACAATTATTAATTACTTCCACGGATCATTTTGTTCGAGGTTCGTATTGTTGTTGATCTCACTCGTGGGTATCGGGAAGTATTTGTGTTTTATGGGATCATAATTTTCAATCTGGGGAGCAGTTCCATGGTCCTGTAACTCCTGACCGAGTATTCCCCAGCGGATGAGATCAAAATAGTACATACTCTCATAGCTGAATTCCATTACCCTTTGGTGCCTGATCTCATCCATGAGTGCAGAACCTGAAAAAGTTGTGACGGGAAGATTGGCGCGGTCGCGGACCTCTTTCAGCGCAGCATTGGCCGCAGCCGGATCGATATCCGCAATTGCTTCGGCGTACATCAACAGTACGTCCGCATATCTCATCAGGCGTTCGTTGTTTTCTGAGCCTCTTCCCTCAGTGATCGCAGGTTCGCAACTATAATTTACATTCAGATATTTACGCCACCATCCGCCTTCCTTTGAGCTGGAACCATCGGGTGCGCCACCCACGCCGGTGCCACCGTCGCAGCTTATGCCATCTCCCAACTGATCATAAGGAACGCCAAACAAGGGCAGGCCGCCGTCGAAATAAACTGTTTGCAGGAATCTGGGATCGAATTCGCCTCCGGCTGTTTTTTCTTGTCCCATTGTTTGCATCAGCCATTGCGATGGACGAAGGAAAATTTCGAAGCTGATGCCGGGCACCATATTGAAAGTTCTATCCTGTGTTGGCGTGCCAATGCCGCCATTGAAACCGTATTGTATCTCGAAAATAGACTCTTCGTTGTTTTCGTTCGCGTCGGTGAAATTATCTTCGTAGTTATCAACGAGGTGGTAGATACCAAGATCCATCACTTCCTTGAATTGTGCAGCCGCCTGCGCTTTGTATTCATCTTCAGCAAGATAACCTGCCCTATACAGGAATGTTTTACCTAAGAAAGCCGTTGCTGCACCCTTCGTAGCCCGTCCCTTGTCTTCCTGTTCAACAGGCAAACCATCCTTTGCCGCACTAAGATCAGCAATAGCCTGGTCGTATACTTCATCAACGGATGTTACTTTAGACGGATTATAATCTTCTTCGGTTTCCGCAGGCTTTGTTACGATCGGCACCTCGCCGAACAAGAATGCGAGATAGAAATAACCGATACCACGGAAATACATCGTTTCGGCAGTAAGCTGTTGCTTCATTTCCTCGTTGTCTGTCCAGTCCGCCCTGTCGAGGTTGGCGAGAATGGTATTGGCCCTGTATATCATGGCATATATCTGTTCCCACAACCCATCAGTGTCACCACTTTCGGGGGTGCTTTGAAAATTGAAGAAAGCTATCTGCAAATCGAACGCA
>Ga0193753_10003069_pt1 | contig 12649 bp, 17 predicted proteins | sample H1c2metaG_FD_144925 | JGI IMG/M metagenome (GOLD analysis project Ga0193753, IMG submission 144925) | Soil microbial communities from a riparian zone of the East river system, Colorado, United States - H1c2 | ecosystem: Environmental > Terrestrial > Soil > Riparian zone | place: USA: East... | reverse complement strand
AGGAAGCGCATAGCGTGGCTCAATTCCCGTCCCTAGGAAAAATCTAGACGCCGTTAGTGTATTTCATTGCCCGGGCTCGATTGCATCATATGCACTCGCTCATTCCTACCCCGATGGGAATTCAATGAACAACGACCCGCATCAATTGAAGACAGAGCGTTTCCCAATTGTCAAGCTGCGCACCTTCCACCTGAATCCGCGCAAGGGTGACGTCGAATCTATTCGCGAATCGCTGCGGGTCAATGGCCAGTACAAGCCCATTGTTTGCAATGTGGGTACGCACACCGGCCGAAAGAATGAAGTGCTGGCCGGCAATCACACACTTATGGCCGCCCGGGACGAGGGCTGGACCGACATTTCCGTGTGCTGGGTGGACGTTGATAGCGACCAGGCGTCACGAATTGTCGCCGCTGATAACCGCACCGCCGATAGAGGTGGCTACGATGAGCGGCTCTTGGCTGAATTGCTGGGTGAATTGCCGGACCTCAAGGGCACCGGGTTTGACCAGGGCGACCTCGATGCGCTCATTTCGCTGCTAGAACCGGCCGGTGAAGTAGACGATCAGGGCGTTCTTGATGACACCGATCGCGCCGGGTGGCCGATCATTAGGTGCCAGGTCCCGCCGGATGTGCACCAGCGGTGGCTACTGGTGGACGGTGAAGACGACATGCACCGGGTCTTCACCCTGCTCAATGAGGCCGGCATCTAGTGCGCGGCCTGTGTGAGCGCTGGCGGATGCGCAACCACGGGTACTACCTGCCGGGTAGCGACAGGTGGAAGCGGCCATGGCGGGCAACCTGGCTCGGCCAACTGGCCGGCCTGCACAGCCCGAGTTCGCACGGCCTTGGCGACTGCTGGTGCCAGCGCGGCGGGGCTCACCGTGGCCGTTAACCTCCTGCTGTCCTACGCATTCCACCAGGCAGCGGACCTCGCGAAGGTGCGTAAGGACCTGGTGTGCGGCCGGCTGATGATCGACTCCGGGGCGTTCACCGCATTCACCACCGGCCGCAAGATCGCGCTGGATGAGTACGCCGAATACCTGGAGCGGTGGCGCGGGTGCTGGGACCACGCGATGACGCTGGACGTCATTGGCGACCCGGAGAAGACCGCGGCGCAGACCCGCAAGCTGCACATGCGCGGGCTACCCGTCATGCCGGTCTTCACCAAGGGTGGCACCCTCGCCGACTTTGACGCCATGGTGAAGGAGCACGGCTACATCGCGGTGGGTGGCACTGTCGGCCTGGGCACGAAGCACCAGTGCGCCCGGGTGACAATGCTTCAGCGCCGAGCGCTCGCACTGGGTGGCGGCATTCACGCACTGGGTGTCGGCGCGCTGTCCACGTTGCGGGTGGCGAAGCCGTACAGCGCTGATGCCTCTTCCGTCTCCGGCGCATTCCGGTTCGGCACGGTGGTCTACTTCACCGGCCGCGACATTCGCAACACGCCGCTGATGAACCGGAAGCGGTTGCACGAGGACCGCGACCATCTGCGCGGCCACGGCATTGACCTGGCGCCGCTGGTGCGGAGCCGGCGCCTACCGGGTCAGACCACCGGGCGCAAGGAACTGATGCAGGCTATGAGCTTGGCGTACGCGTGCGCTGACGAGGTTCTAAAGGGCACCAGCGTGGCGGCACCCGCGAAGCTGCTGGCGAATGGCACGCACCTCTACAGCTCGATTTCCCCGCACGCCAAGGAAGTCGATTGGGCCGCCGGGCTGGACCGGCAGCTGCACGGCACCCACCTTTACAACTCGATGACCCCGGAGTTCGGGCTTGATCCGGCGTCCGGTCTTGACCGGGTGCTGCACGGCGACAGCGAGCTGCCGGGGGTGTGGCGGGTGCACGGCCGAGACCATCACCGGTGGTGCCGCGCGGCCGTGGCCGAGGGGGTGTCAGCGTGAGCTACCTGCTGAACAACGCAGCGCCCCAAGCGAAGCACCGGTTCGCCCACCTGGAAGCGCTCTACGACGGCGTGACTACCGCCCAGCTGGGTCACCACGTGGCCGTGGAGCCGGGGTGGCGATGCTGGGAGGTCGGGTGCGGTTCCGGGTCCGTGGCGGCGTTCCTGGGCGACCGCGTGGGACCGACCGGCGAGGTGTTCGCCACCGACGTGGACACCCGGTGGGTGACGCTGCCGGCCCGGTCGCTGGCCACCGTGCTCACCCACGACGTGGCCAGCGACGATCCGCCGGCCACGGACCTGAACCTGGTGCACGCCCGGCTGGTGGCCAGCCACCTCCCGGACTGGCCGGCCGTGCTGCCGAAGCTGGTCGGTGCACTGGCGCCCGGTGGGTGGCTGGTGATCGAGGAGCTGGACCCGCTGTTCGGCTACCAGCCGCACGGCCAAGCCACCGACCTGGTCAACGTGGTCGGCGACGCGTTCACCCGGGTCCTGGCTTCCCGCGGTGGTAACCCGCACCTGGGTTCCGCGCTGTACGGCCAGCTGCGCGACCAGGGCCTCGTTAGCGTGGCCGCGCACGGGGTGGTGCACACCGGCACTGGCGGCGGCAACCACGTCGCGGAGCTGATGCGGGCGAACGTGACCCAGATGGCGATGGAGCTGCAAGCCCAGGGCATTACCCCTGGCCAGCTGGTCGCCTACCTGGACGCCATGGCTAACCCTGAAACGGTGCTGTGCATGCCCGTCTTCTGGACCGTGCGCGGCCAGAAATGGCCGGTGAAATGACCGCCGACAAGCGCGACGAATGCGGATGCCACAAGGGGTGTGTGACGTACCCGCACCAGTGCGAGAAGAAATGCGTCTGGCCGGACTGCCTCACTGAGGCCGAACACGCCGAGCTGAGTGCCGAGCTAGAGCGCGACTGGAACGAAGGTCTGTGTTGACAATGGGTGTAACCGATGATCCTACCGACCCGCGCCTTACACACGGACCAGACGAAGGACCAACCGGGCAGGCCGAGGTGTACCTGGTGCTCTCGGAAGCGGAGCGGGCGCAAGGTTTCATTCGCCCGTATCGGAACGTCTATCGGCATATCACCTGTGGTACTGAGACGCGAATGGGTCAAGCAATTTCAGAGACTTACGCTCGGCAACCGTACTTCTACGGCAGCACCTTTTGTTGTGCCTGTCAGATGCATAGGCCGGTCGGCGTCGAAGGTGAGTTCGAATGGCTTGACGGAACAAAGGTCGGAACGTGACAGCGTCACTGCGGGTGCGGCACAACATCGAGGTCGCACACCGCCTCTCCCTGCTGCCCGGCAAGTGCGAGAACATCCACGGCCATTCCATGTGGGTAACCCTGGAGTTGCGCGGCCACGGTATCGACGAATCCGACCGCCTGGACGGCCTCGACTTCGGGGCGATCAAGAAGGCGTTCCGCGGCTACCTGGACAGCACCTATGACCACCACCTGTTGCTGAACGGGGACGACCCACTCGGCGAGCTGGAACTACCCGGGTTGCGACTGTGCGACGGTGACCCGTCCACGGAGAACATTGCCTATTGGATAGCCCAGTGGGCGCGCGCCGAATTTCAGAACACCCCCGCCTTTCGGGTTCAGGTGGATGAGACACACGTCAACTCGGCCGTATGGGAGACCAACCTGTGGTCACCGCGTTGATGGAAGACACCGACCTGCCGGTGTCGGAGGTGTTCGGCCCCACCATTCAAGGCGAGGGTCCGTTCGCCGGCCAACCGGCCGTCTTTGTTCGCTTCATGGGTTGCAATTTGAGTTGCTCATGGTGTGACACGCCCTACACCTGGGACGCTATCCGGTTCAATTTGACCGCCGAACGCACCTCAATGCCGGCCGGTCTCATTGCGCTCAAGGCTGAATCGTGCGGCATCAACAGCAAAATCGTCATCCTTACCGGTGGTGAACCGCTACTCCAGCAGGACAAACCAGGGTGGCGGCGCCTGTTGGAATCCCTAGAACACGCCGGGAAACACGCGCACCTGGAAACCAACGGCACCATTGCGCCGAACCAGACCACCATGGCGCACATGTCCGCGATCGTGGTCTCGCCAAAGCTGGACAATGCGGGGGATCACCGCGGCCACCAGGACCCGGCGCTGCACCCAGGGTGGATGGAAGTCGCTGGCTTTCGCTGGGTATACCTCAAATTTGTGTGCCAGACACCCGCCGACGTCGCCTATTGCGCGGAGTACGCCGCCGAAATTGGGTGGCCGCGGGAACGTGTATGGGTAATGCCAGAGGGTGTTACCGCCGTAGAACTAGCTGAACGGTGGCCGGCAATTGCCGCCGCCGCCGCACGCCATTGCGTCAACGCCTCACACCGGCTCCACGTCCTGGCCTGGGGCACGGAGAGGGGGCATTGATGGACCTGGACAAGACCGCCGACGCCGTTCGGGATCTGCTCACCGCGCTGAACGTTGACGAGGGTGAGCACAGCGCGGACACACCGGAACGGGTAGCGCGCGCCTGGGTGGCCGCACTGGGTGGCTATGAGGTGGACCCGGCACGGCATCTGCTGCGCACCTTCCCGGCCCCGGCCGACCCCGGGCTCGTGATCGTGGCCGGAATTCGGGTGCGCTCCACGTGCGCGCACCACCTGCTACCGATCACCGGAATGGCCACGGTCGCGTACCGGCCGGCCGCCGGGGCTCGCATCGTGGGTCTGTCAAAGCTCGCTCGAGTTCTGGGCGACTTCGCCGCGCGCCTTCAGGTGCAGGAACGCCTCGGCTGGCAGGTCGCGCACACCGTTCAGCAGGTGCTCGAACCGGTCGGCGCGGCGTGCATCATCACCGCGGCGCACGGCTGCATCAGCTTGCGCGGCGTGCAGCAGACCGCCGTCTTGACCACCACGCACGCCCTGACGGGTGCGTGGAATTCAGGTCACCCCGATGTGGTGGCCACGCTGAATGACCACCGCCAGGGAGACCATCATGCCCAGTAACGCCGGTAGGCGACCCCTGCCTACCAAGCTGCGCATCCTGCACGGTGAGCGCCACAAGGACCGGCTCAACCAGGACGAGCCGGTGCCGGTACCCACCAGCCCCCAGGTGCCGGAACAGGCGTCCCTGGCGGTCCAGCAGGTATGGCGGGAAACGGTGCGCGAGCTGGAAGGAATGGGGCTGGCCTACGCCAGCGACGCCGACTCGCTGCGCTGTTTCTGTGAGGCCGTGGTGCAGCACCGTCGCGCGTGCGCCGTGCTGTCCAAGAGCCCGGTCCTGGTGGTCGGGTTGCACGGCAACCTGGTGCGCAATCCGGCGCTTCAGATCCAGCGTGACTGTGCTCAAACGATCAGGGCGTTCGCACAGGAATTCGGGCTGACCCCGAGTGCGCGTAGCAGCATTCGCAGCCGCGAGGCCGGCGGACCCATTGAAGACAACCCTTACGCCGACTCCGGTAGCTGACCTCTCACCTGAGGTTCAGTGGTACCTGAACGAACGCGGGTACGACCTGCCGGAATGGTGCGTCCCGGCGCTGCGCACCCCCGAGCCGTTCGATTTCCCGGGCGCCATCTTCGACCCGGAGCGGGTTGACCGGGTCATCAAGTCCCTGCGGTTTCAGCGGCACACTCAAGGGAAGTGGCGCGGCCGGCCGTTGGAGCCGGACCCGTGGCAGGTGGCCTACCTGATCGCACCCGTATTCGGTTGGGTCGCACCCAACCACGCGGGTGATCTGGTTCGGATCATTCGCAACGCCTACATTGACGTGCCCCGCAAGAACGGCAAGACCACGCTGAGCGCGGGGCTCGCGCTCTACCTGGCGTTCGGAGACCGCGAGCCGGGCGCCCAGGTGATCGCGGTGGCGGCCGGCAAGGACCAGGCGCGCAAGTGCTTCGACCCCGCGGCGCAGATTGCGAAGCGTTCACCGCAGCTGCGCAGCGCCGGTGTACGCGCCCTTCAGAGTCGCATTGTGCGCGACAGTGACGGCAGCGTGTTCGAGGTCGCCAGCTCACTGGGAGATCTGCTGCACGGCGCGAACGTGCACGGCGCCGTCATTGACGAGCTGCACGTCCACAAGTCAGCGGGCGTGCTCGACGCCGTGGAATCCGGCACTGGCGCCCGCGATCAACCGCTGGTGCTGGTCATCACCACCCCGGATGACGGCCGGCCGAACAGCGTCTACGGCACCAAGCGCGGCTACATTGAGCAGCTGGCCGCGCGCACCTTGCGCAACCCCCGCCAGTACGGCGTCATCTTCGCCGCCACCGAGCAGGACAACCCGCACGAGCTGGCCACCTGGCGGAAAGCGAACCCAGGGTTCGGGGTGGCACCCACTCAGGAATCACTGGAAGACGAGTCCCGCCGCGCCCAGCAATCCCCGGTGAACTTCGCCCGATTCCAGCGGCTGCACCTCGGCATCAGGACCAGGCAGAACACCCGCTACCTCATGCTTGACGAGTGGGACCGCAACGCGGGAATGGTGGTTGAGGAGCGGCTCACTGGTGCCGTTGCTTATGGCGGCCTGGACCTGGGGTCAACCAGCGACCTCACCTCGGTCTGCTGGATCTTCCCGTCCACAGACGGCGGGCATGACGTGCTCTGGCGGTTCTGGGCACCCGAGGACAAGCTGCGCGAAATGGACAAGCGCACCGCGGGTGCGGCCACCGTGTGGAAGAACCTGGGTCTGCTGCGGCTCACCAGCGGAAACGTCACCGACTACGAAGTGGTGAAGTCACAGGTCACCGCCGACCTGGCGAAGTTTCGCGTGGTCGAGCTGGCATTCGATCCATGGAATGCCACCGACCTGGTCAATAGGTTGACCGCCGATGGCGCACCCATGGTGCAAGTGCGCCAGGGTTACGCGTCGCTTAGCCCGCCGCTGAAAGAAGTCAAGCGGCTGCTAATGGAAGGTACCGCCGAAAAGCCAATGCTTCGCCACGGCGGCAACCCGGTGGCGCGGTGGATGGTGGACAACCTGGCCGTCGCCATGGACCCGGCGGGAAACGTGAAACCGGACAAGGCCAGGGCAGCGGACAAGATCGACGGTATTGCCGCGCTGGTCACGGCCATGAATAGGGCAATGCACCACCAGCCGCCGCGCAAATCCGCGTACGAAGACGGCGATCTCAAAGTCCTGTAGAGGGGTATCCAATGGCCACGTTCTTGCAGACAGCGGATGCGCAAGATGTCTATATATTCGTGCAGCACTCGGGTACCGCCTCGGCGCTGCAAACGGCACTGAATGCGGCGCTGGGTGGCACCTCGGTTCAGTGTTTCGCTGACGCCGCGGCGGCCGGAAATGCGCTAGTGGTGGACAGCTCGGCAACCGTGTTCTCTGTGCCGGCCAATAGCTATGTCGGCCGAAACAAGGGTAAGTGGCTGGTAAGGACCGCCGCCAAGATGGCGGGCGGCGCCAATACTGACTTCACACCGTTTACCCCGTAGTGCCGCCACGTGATTGAAACCGTGGCGTTCCTGGTCGAGGGCGCGCTGCTCTTGGCCGGCGGAGCCGCCTGGGTGGCATGGCGCATACGCAATGACCGGCTCGCGCTGCGGGCTCGGGTGCTGGTCGCCCTGGTCGACGGCAAAGCAATGAACGGCGTTCTGTGGGCGCGGAGAGGGAGGCTGCTGGTGCTGCGCAATACAACGCTCATTGAGCCCGGCGCCCCGCCGGTTGACATGGACGGCGATGTGCTGGTTGACCGTGACCGCGTCGACTTCGTTCAGGTTGCCGGGGGTCGGTAATGGCCTTCGTGGTCTCTGAGGGTCGACTGCTGAACATTGACCGGCCGAAGCTCAGTTCGCGGCCACAGGCCGTGCAGATCGCGCCGCGGGTGTCTCAGGAGTACGCCACGATCTGGCGCACACAGCCCCAGGTGCGCACCGTTGTGGGCTTCCTGGCGCGCAATATCGCCCAGCTCGGATTGAAGGTCTATCGCCGGCGAAGTGACGTTGACCGGGAACAACTCCGGGATCACCCGCTCGCGGTTCTCCTGGCCAATCCCGGTCCGCACTGCACGCGTTACCGGCTCGTTGACGCACTGGTTCAAGACCTCGGCATCTACGACAACGCCTATTGGCTCAAGGTGCGCGAGTCCGATCAGGCTCGCGCGCTGGTGCGGCTGGACCCCCGCCGCGTCACACCCCAGGGTCCGAACGCCTTCTACGCCGACGAGTTCGAATACCGCGGCGGGGTCGGTATTCAGCACTTCCCGGCCGATCAGGTGGTGCACTTCCGCGGGTTCAACCCCGAGGACCCACGAATCGGTAGCTCGCCCATTGAGACGCTACGCACCATCCTGGCTGAGGAATATCAGGCGGCGCAGTACCGGGAGCAGATGTGGCGCAACGGGGCCAGGGCAAGCGGTTACCTTCGCCGGCCAGTAGAGGCCCCGGAGTGGTCGCGGGAGGCGCGCGAGCGCTTCACCATGCAGTGGCGCAATCAGTACTCAGGCGACGGCGCGCTGACCGGTGGCACACCCATTCTCGAAGACGGCATGGAGTTCGTGTCGGCGTCGGTTACCCCGGAGCAGGCCCAATACCTGGAGGCCCGCAAGCTCACCAGGGAAGAGGTCGCCGCGGCGTACTTTGTGCCACCACCCATGGTCGGCATTCTCGATAACGCCACCTATTCAAACATCACCGAGCAGCACAAGATGATGTATCAGGACACGCTCGGTCCGTGGCTGCAAATGATGTCACAAGAAATCGACCTGCAATTGCTGGGCGATTTCGACGACGTCGACCAGGTCTACACTGAATTCAACCTGAACGAGAAGCTGCGCGGCAGCTTTGAGCAACAGGCCGCCCAGCTGCAAACGGCGGTCGGCGCGCCGTACATGACCCGCAACGAAGCGCGCGCCGTGCTGAACATGCCGCAGCTACCCGAGGGTGACGACCTGGTGACCCCGCTGAACGTGCTCATCGGCGGGCAGGCAAGCCCCACCGATTCCGCGCCGCCACCGCCGGACCCCACCGGCCAGGCGGCAACGCCCGCGGCACTGGCCAAGGCTCGAGTTGGCAGCGAATACACCGGCCGCGCCAAGACCACCATGAGCGGCTATTTCGCCCGGCAGGGTCAGGTCATCAGTTCCCGCGTGGGTGCGGTGGCCGGCACGCCGACCCTGGCGGACGTGTACGACGGCAAGCGCTGGGTGGCTGAGCTAACGACCGACCTGTTCTCCCTGGCCGTACAGATCGCGACAGCCGCCGGAAAGGCCACCCTCCGAGCTCTCGGGTTGGACCCGAAGAGCTACGACGAGGACCGGACGCTTGCCTTCCTGCAAGCGCACGCGGCGGGCGCGGCCGAGGGGATCGAGAGCGCCACCCGCGACGGGCTCAAGAACGCGCTCACCGAGGACGACCCGGGTAAGGCGATCGCAACCCTGTTCGCGCAGTTCGCCACCGGCCGCGCGGACAAGATCGCGGAAACCGAGGCCACGGCAATGAGTGGGTTCGGCACGGCCGAAGCCGCGGAGAAGTCCGGGCACGAGGCAACGAAGACGTGGCGCACCCACTCCAAGAACTCGCGCGCATCACACGTGGCGCTCGACGGCGAGACGGTGGCGCTGGACAAGACGTTCAGCAACGGCGGCCGGTGGCCAGGGGACCTGGAGCTACCGCCGGATGAGCGCGACGGGTGTCAGTGCTCCATGGACATTGCGCTCGCGGAGTAACTGACCCCATTAATCGAGCGAAATGAGGTGAGTCGGCGGTGCGAATGAAAACGGCCCCGGCGAAGGTGAAGACCAACGCGCACGCCGACGACCTTGCCGAAGGTGAATTCGAGGCAATTGTCTCTGTATTCAACACGGTAGACAGCGTCGGCGACGTGGTAATGCCAGGTGCGTTCAAGAACACGCTGGCAGGATTTGCCGATAAGTCGGCACCGGTTCCCGTGGTCTGGTCGCACGACTGGTCAGACCCATTCAGCCACATCGGGTACAGCATGTCCGCCGAAGAGGTGGAAACCGGACTGAAGATCCGGGGCAAGCTGGACATCGAGACCAATCCCAAGGCTGCCCAGGTTTACAAACTGCTCAAGGGTGGCCGCGTCCGCGATTTCAGCTTCGCCTACGAAATCAGGGACGGCGGGTTCCGCGAGAGCAAGGACGGCGACGAGCCCGGGTTAGACACCCCGTATGAGCTGCGAGAACTGGAGCTATTCGAGGTCGGCCCGTGTCTGGTCGGCGCGCACCGGGACACCGAGCTGCTAACCATCAAGGCGAGTGCGGGGAGAACGACCATTACCACCAATACGTACACCCCGGCCACTGACCCTAAGGGTGCAGAACCCGCAGCGAGCCAACCTGTTGACCTGGAGCGCATTGTCGCCGAGGCCGCACAGAAGTTCGCCCAAGATCTTCTGGCCGCCGTGCGCGGTCAGAATGGCAAGGACGCAAACCAGGCCATGCCTGCCCAGCCCGCTGCCACCGAGGAACCCGTCGGGGTCAAGGTGGATGAGCCAGCCCGGCAAGGAGCCGCCTCCGAACGTCTGCGCACCGACCTCCACCTGCTAATGGCCGAGGTCGAAGCCCTAGACCACTAAGAGAAGCGGAAGAGACTAATGAGCGTAGAGCGTATTAAGCGCCTTACTGAGGAGCTGCAAGCGCACCTGAAGCAGGCTCGGGGAATTGCGGATGGTGCTGGCGACCGCGATTTCACCGAGGAGGAGCGCGCGGCGATCACCGACCTGATGGGTAAGGCCGGCGACGTCAAGAACCAGCTCAACCAGCTGAAGGCCGACAACCGCACCCGCGACGCGATCCGCGAGCTGGGCGAGGGAATCGGCGTCGACGAGGGCAAGCAGGAGCGGGTTACCCCGTCCGGTCTGGTGGTTCCCGAGAAGGGGAAGTCTCTGGGTGAGGCGTTCGTTGCGTCTCCCGAGTACAAGGCCCTGCTGGAAAGCGCTCCGGGTGGCCACTTCACCAAGGAGCACCGGGTTCAGGCTCGGCCGGTTGGCTACGGCCGGCTGCTCCCGAACCGCCGCGGTGAGAAGACCCTGGTTACCGGCACCAGCGACACCAGTGCCGGCACCTGGGTTCGGGATGACTGGATCGGCTTCGTCAGTGGCATGGAGCTGTTTCAGCGCCCGCTGACGCTGCGCAGTCTGGTCACCAGCGGCACCACCACCAGTGACACCGTGGAATACGCGCGAGTCACCGGGATCACCAACAACGCCGCCAGCGTGGCTGAGGCCACGGCCACCGCCGGTAGCTCGGGTACCAAGCCCGAGTCGGCGATTGCCACGGCGAAGGTCACCACCCCGGTTCGCACCATTGCGCACTGGATTCCGATCACCAAGCGGGCAATGAGCGACGCCGCCCAGGTGCTCACCCTGATCGACAACTTCCTCCTGTACGGCTTGGAGGAAGAGGTCGAGGACCAGATGATCGCCGGTGATGGCACTGGCGAGAACCTGGACGGTCTCTCGCACGTGAGCGGCGTGCAGACTCAGGCGGCGGCTGGCGACCTGCTGACCACCCTGCGCCAGGCCAAGACCAAGGTTCGCGTCGTCGGTCGCGCCGTACCCAATGGGTACGTCATGAACCCGGCCGACGTGGAGGATCTCGACCTTCTCACGGACAACGAAAACCGCTTCTACTTCGGCGGCCCCGGCGGTTCCTACGTCGGTGCAACCGGTGCGGCGGGTCCGCTCTGGAACCTGCCGATCGTGGAGTCGGAGGCCATTCCCGCGGGCACCGCGTACATCGGTGACTGGCGCAAGGCCATTCTGTGGGACCGCGAGCAGGCGTCGATCACCATGACCGATTCGCACTCGGACTTCTTCATTCGCAACATGGTGGCAATCCTGGCTGAGCTGCGGGTCGCGTTCGGTGTTGTTCAGCCCAGCGCCTTCGTCAAGATCACGCTTCCGTAGATCTCATGGCGAAGCTTGAGATTGACTCTGTGTCGCAGAGTCAGGACTACGTAGTTGGTTCAGCTCGGGCTGTTATGGCTGACGTAACGGCGCTGCTTCCACCTGGGGCGGCGCCGATCGGTGGCGGGTTCAGGCAGTACAACGTGACTGCTGACAAAGAAATGCTCTGCTATCCGAGCGTCAATACGCCAGACAGTTCTGGATGGCGAGTCAGTGCATTGATTTTCGCCAATGCTGACTCGACAGCTCCAGCCGTCGGCGACACCGTCCGATTCACCGTTTTTGCTAGCTACGTCTCGGCCTGAAGGAGGAAATGGAACATGGCATACGCGAACACCTCCGCCGGAAAACGTCGCGAGGCTTATACCCCGGTTGCTGTCGCGAACCTGGCAGCCTTGGACGTGACCGGAACGGTTAATCAGACCACGGTCAATGCCGAGCTGGCAAAGGTTCAGGCCAAGCTGAATGCGCTGTTGGTTGAGTGCCGCAAGGCTGGCGTGATCAGCTAATGAGCTTGGTCCGGTCCGGGGACGTCGTCGGGGCGACTACCCGGACCGGGCCATCCCTAGGGAGAGAAACCATGGCTGAACTCAGCATTTACACGGTGACGGTGAATGGCAACGAGACCACCATGCAGCTCAGCGAAGAGGACGCCAAGCGTCTCAACGCCAAGCCGGTGGAAAAGGTCGAGAACAAGCCCGCCGAAAAAGAGCAGGCTAAGGCTGTTACCGCACCCCCGAAACACAAGGCACGCTCCGTCAAGGGTAACTAGTGTCCGTCACGAACGGATACCTGAAGCTCGAACAACTCAAAGAGGCAGTCGGGGAAGACTCCGAGCTGCACGACGAGGCGTACGAGCGTGCCATTGAGGCCGCGTCCCGGCAGATAGACGAGTTTC
>Ga0193753_10003068_pt1 | contig 12652 bp, 12 predicted proteins | sample H1c2metaG_FD_144925 | JGI IMG/M metagenome (GOLD analysis project Ga0193753, IMG submission 144925) | Soil microbial communities from a riparian zone of the East river system, Colorado, United States - H1c2 | ecosystem: Environmental > Terrestrial > Soil > Riparian zone | place: USA: East... | reverse complement strand
CATTGCGCGTTGCAGGGCAAAACCGGCAGATCGTCGGCGTGGTGGAGGGCATTCAAGACAGCCCCGCCGACCTGGACACCAAGCCTGCATTCTGGTTTCCGTTCGGGCAAGGCGAGTACGAATCGTTATTTTTTGCGGTCCGCAGCGCCAATGTCGAACCGGCTTCGTTGACTTCCGCCATAACCGCCGCGGTGCACGCTGTCGATCCCGAACTCGCGCTCGATGAGATTCGAACCCTCCAGAGCCGAGCGGACAGCGCCCTTGCGGGCCGGCGATTCGCCCTGTGGCTCTTTCAGTCGTTCGCGATTCTCTCGCTCGCATTGGCTGCGGCCGGTATCTACGGGCTGCTGGCTTATACGGTCCAGCAGCGCCACAAAGAACTCGGCATCCGGGCCGCTTTGGGAGCAAGCCGGGTGGATCTGTGGAAGATGATTCTTTCCGATGGCCTTAAAATGGCGGCCGTTGGCGCGTCGTGTTGTTTGCTCTTGGCTCCGCTGGGCGGATCGCTCCTGCGGGCCTTTCTTTACAATGTCAAAGCCATCGATCTATGGACGATCGCCGGCGCTCCGGCTGTATTGCTTGCCGTCGCTGTGCTCGCGAGTCTGGGCCCGGCCCGATCGGCGACGCGCAGCGATCCGGCTTTGGCATTACGCGAGAATTGAGGGCGGCGCGGGTTTGAGTAATCTAAACTAGTAGTTTAGATTTCTCATATGTTGTTTGTTTCAAGAAAATTGGAAAATGTCCTTCGGGGTGCAGCGCGCCACTATCCGGCGGTTGTCGTGACAGGGCCGCGGCGCGCGGGGAAAACCACGCTCCTGCGTAAATTATTTCCGGGCGCTCGTTACGTGCTGCTCGAGGATCCCGACGTCCAAGCGCGCGTGCGCAGCGATCCGCGCGCCTTTCTCGAAGAGTTGCGGCCCCCGGTTCTCTTCGACGAAATCCAAAATGTCCCCGAGCTACTCGACTATGTACGCACGCTCATCGACACAGCGCCTCGCCAAATGGGCCGCTGGCTGTTCACGGGATCCCAAGAAGCTCCGCTCATGCGCGGCGTAACCGAATCGATGGCCGGACGCGCCGCCATTCTCCAACTTCTTCCCTTGAGTCTTGCGGAAACCGCCAAAGCGGATGTGCTGCACGGAGGTTTCCCCGAAGTGCTGGCGCGGCCGAAGGCTCGGGGGCTCTGGTTCGCGTCCTATCTGCAGACGTATCTGGAGCGGGATGTGCGGGCCATTACGAGTGTGCGTGACCTGGTAACTTTCCGCCGTTTTCTGGCCCTTGTCGCGAGCCGTCATGGACAGGTTCTCAATAAGACGGATCTGGCGGCTCCCCTTGGGGTTTCGGTACCCACGATTGGAGAGTGGCTGTCCATTCTAGAAACTACGGGTCAAATCGTTCTTGTGCCGCCCTATTTTGAGAATTTCGGAAAGCGCCTGATCAAAACGCCAAAGCTGTATTGGGTAGACTCCGGCCTCGCCTGCTACCTGTTAGGGGTGACCTCTCAGGCAGAACTCGAGCGGTCGCCCTTCCTAGGGCCTCTTTTCGAGGGCTTCGTAGCGGCCGAGATATTGAAGAGCCAGATCAATTTGGGTGCGCGGAAGGAACTCTACTATTTTCGTGACCAGCAGGGCTTGGAAGTGGACTTTCTCGTGCCACGGCCCGGCGGCGCTCTCTGGTTCATTGAAGCAAAGGCCACGAAGACCGTCCGTCCTTCGATGGCGTCTCCCTTACTCTCGTTACAGGGAACCCAGAAGAAACGGATCGGGCGGATGATCGTCGTCCACCGAAAGTCTCGCGCGCAGATTTCCACGACGGCGATTGCTCGTGGGGTCGAGGCCTTCGATTTGGAACGATTTGCCGGAGAGCTCAATCGCACGGGATGAAGGACCTTTTCGGAATCGAACGGGAGTGCCGGGAGGCTTGTTTTTGCGTGTTATGGTGTAGCTAGTGTCAACGCCCTTGAACTTCTACCTCGAGCAGTACGAGGGCCCGCTGGACTTGCTGTTAGACCTGATTCGCAAGCAGCAAATCAATATTTACGACATCCCGATCGCGCAGATCACCACGCAGTATCTCGAGTACATGCAGCAGGCGATGGCGCTCGATATCGAGATCAGCTCGGACTTCGTCTACATGGCGGCAACGCTGATTCATATCAAGAGCAAGCTGCTGCTGCCGCGCGATCCGGAGCTCGATAAGATCGCACCCGAAGAAGATCCGCGCCAGGAGCTGGTCGACCGCCTGCTCGAGCATGAGCGCTTCAAGAATGCGGCGGAAATGCTGCAGCAGAAGCGCGTGATCGAAGAAGCTGTCTGGTCGAATCCGCAGATCGAGCAATTTCTCGCTGAGGACGAAGGGCCGGGACTTGCGGTCACGATTTTCGACCTGGTGAAAACATTCCAGGGCGTTTTAGATCGCACCAAGAACCGGCCGACCTATGAAATAGGCAAGGACTCGGTCACGGTTCCCGAAATGATCGACTTTCTGCGCGAGGAATTGACTCGGTCGCGACGGCCGGAAGGGCTTTCCGCCACGCGGTTGTTCGATCGGCAACGCACGCGCAATGCGATGATTTGCCTATTCCTGGCAATACTCGAGCTAGTGAAACGGCAAGCTGTGGCGCTGACGCAAGGCGAGGCCTTTGGCGATATTGGGTTGCAGCGCGGAGCGGCTTTTGACGATGAGTCCGCCGAAGACGCCGAAACTCTGGCGGCAGTCGAACAGGAGTATCGTTGACCGATAGCATGGAGCTAGTGCAGGAAAGTATCGAATCCACTGAAGAGCGGACAGAGTCCGGCGGCGAAATTCCGGCGGAGTTGAAAGCGGTCATCGAGGCCGCGATTTATATAACGGACGAGCCGCTCAGTGCCGAGCAGATCGCCGCGGCGGTGGAACAACCGCTGGAACAAGTCAAGATTCTTTTGAACCAGCTCGTGGCCGAGTACGCCGCGCCGGATCGCGGACTTTCGATCCGCGAAGTGGCGGGCGGCTTCAAGATGGCGACCAAGCCCGAGCATCACGAATCCATCCGCAGATTCGTAAAGAAGCTGCAAGCGCCTTTGAAGCTGTCGCTGGCCGCGCTCGAGACGCTGGCGGTTGTAGCCTACAAGCAACCCATCACCGCGCCCGAAATTATGGACATTCGCGGCGTACAAGGAGCGGGCGTCTTGAAGACGCTGCTCGATCGCAAGCTGGTGGCGGCGGCGGGACGTAAAGAAGTGTTGGGCAAGCCGATCCTCTACAAGACTACGCGCGAGTTTCTGATTCAATTTGGGCTGAGCTCGCTGGCGGAGCTGCCGACGCTCAAGGAATTTGAAGAGTTGGGACGCCTGGCTTTGAGCGAGTCGGACGACGCCGAAGCCTTAGTGCAAGCGCCGGTAGAAACCGAAGCCGTCGTTGAAAACGGCGAACAGCCGCAGCAAGCCGATGCCTGAGGAGCGCCTTCAGAAGATTCTCGCGCACGCGGGTATTGCCAGCCGGCGCAAAGCGGAGGAGCTGATTCTCGCGGGCCGCGTGTCGGTGAACGGCGCGACTATCGTGCAACTCGGCTCCAAGGCCGATTTAGCCGCGGACAAGGTGAAGGTCGATGGCCAAATCCTGACCGCTCCGAAGCATCATCTCTATATCGCGCTCAACAAGCCGAAGAATTGCGTGACTACCGCGCACGATCCGGAGGGCCGCAAGACTGTCATGTCTTTTTTCAAGGGCATGCGCGAGCGGATTTATCCGGTCGGCCGGCTCGATTACGCGAGCGAGGGTCTGCTGCTGCTGACCAACGATGGCGAATTCGCGAATCGACTGATGTCACCCGCCGGGCATGTGACCAAGACCTACCTGGTGAAAGCGAATGGGATGCTGAACCCCGACCAGGAAGAACAATTTCGCCGCGGTATTCCGCTGCACGGACGCCGCACCGCTCCGGCAGGCTTGAAACGCATTCGGGACGGCAAGAATCCCTGGTATGAGGTGCGCCTGGTAGAGGGCCGCCATAACCAAATTCGCATTATGTTCAAGCATTTCGACCGATTGGTCGAGAAGTTGAAACGGGTCAAGATTGGCTTTCTTGAAGTCGGCGAATTGAAGCCGGGCGCCTACCGCACGCTGACGCGCACCGAAGTGGAGCGCTTTCGAAAACTGCTGCAGCTTCCATGAACGATACGGAACTTACTCAACTGCTCAAGGAAGCGAAAACCATCGCGGTAGTGGGGCTTTCGAGTAAACCGGCGCGCCCGAGTTTTGGAGTCGCGCGCTTTCTGCAGCGCCAAGGTTATCGCATTATTCCCGTAAATCCCGCCGAGACGGAAGTTCTAGGAGAGCGCGCGTATGCGCGGGTTGCCGATGTGCCGGACGCGATCGATATCGTAGATGTGTTCCGGCGCTCGGAAGCGGTGCTCGAAGTGCTCGAAGATGCGCTTGAAAAAAAGCCGCGCTGTTTCTGGATGCAGGAGGGCGTGGTGAACGAGGAAGCCGCCCGGCGCGCGGAAGCAGCCGGTCTTTCGGTAGTGATGGATCACTGCATTCTCAAAGAAATCGCACGTTTACTCCCGTCGAGCTACGATCGATAGAGATCTCTCGTTTCAATGTTCCGGTCACCGCTGCTTCTGACAGTGCTCGCCGGTTTCTTCCTGCTGCTTCTAGGTTGCGCGCAATCGCAGCAGTCACTCGGCGAAGCTTACGTGGCCCCGGCGTCGCTGAACGTCCGGAGCCAGCTCTCCCAGAAGAGCAATTCAGTTGTCATGCTCAAGCATGGCGATGCTGTCGCCATCATCGACACGCTGCGGCGGATGGTGAAGGTCAGGACGACTAGCGGATTTGAAGGCTGGGTAGATTCGCGCGAGCTATTGAGCCGCGAACAGATGCAGCAGTTGCGGCATGAGCGCGAGGTGCAGGCCCGGCTCCCGAGTGAAGGCGCGGCGACGGCCTTCGAGATGCTGAACATTCACATTGCACCGAGTCGAGGCGCGGCGGCCTTTACGCAAATACCAGAAGGCGGTCCGGTGACGATTTTGGGCAGGCAGATTGCGCCCAAAATCGCCGCGCCGGTGAAGTCTTCGTTGCTGTATCCCGAAAAGCCGGCGGCGCCGGCGCGCCGGTCGCGTAAAGAAGTAGCGGCGCGGCAGAGTTTCCGCCTGCCGCCCAAGCCGAAGCCACCGAAAGCTCCGGAAAATTGGCAGGAATTATCGACCGAGCGCATCGATGGGGAGCAGCAGCCCAAAGCAGTAGCGCCGCCTGTGCCGGAGCAGAAGAGCAAGCCGGTGGTGATGGAGGACTGGACGCTCGTCCGCACGCAGGCGAATGAGACGGGCTGGGTTCTTTCGCGTAACTTGCTGATGTCGATTCCGGATGAAGTGGCACAATACGCCGAAGGGAAACGTATTACTTCTTTCTTCGATCTAGGGCAGGTGAACGACGCGCAAAAAGGCGTGAAGCATCATTGGCTTTGGACGACGCTATCCGAAACGCTGCCCTACGATTTCGATTCCTGGCGCGTTTTTTTGTGGAACGGGCGCCGCCACCGCTACGAAACTTCCTACCGGCAACGAGACCTGGAAGGGTACTTTCCGGTCCACGTCGATCCGGCGGAAGCGGGCAAGACGCGGACCTTCCAACTCGTGACCAAAGACCGGGATGGCAAACTGCGCAAGCGGAGTTACACGTTTGATGGGACACTCGTTCGCTTGACGGGTACGGAAGACTATTCGCGGACCACCGCCCCGAGCGCCGCCAGCGCCCTCAACGAGAAGGCGCTGCAGCCCAAAACTCCGCACCCTAATTGGGTGCGCCGGCAATGGACGAGTTGGAAGCATCGGCTATTCGGCGGAAGCTGATAGCATGAAGACGAAGTGAAGCTAGCGGACGCCATCAGGCTGGCGCGGACGACCAAACTCGAGGACGCCAAACGATTTGCGCAGCATGTGGTGCCCGAAGTCGTGCGGCCGGCGCGCGTGATTTGGAACCAGGCAATCGGCGCGCTTTTTTTGGTGCTGGCAACGCCTGCTCTTATCAACGCGGTGCAGACATATCGGACGCTTGATAGCGACCCGAAGAGTACCGTCCGGCTCGCGGTGGCGCTTATCTTTGGTATGTTGATGGTGTTTTTTGGCATTAATTCCTTCCTGAAGGCCCGTCGCATCGCGTCGCAGGTCCGCCGGGCCTAGGCCGCTATTTTGCCGACATCGGAGCAGCCCGGCCAGTTCCCGTTCACGCGCGGGATTTACGCCGGCATGTATCGCGACAAGCTCTGGACCATGCGGCAGTATGCCGGATTTGGCACCGCCGAAGAGAGCAACGCGCGCTACAAATTTCTTCTGTCGCAGGGCATCACGGGACTTTCCGTGGCATTCGATCTTCCTACACAGATGGGTATGGATTCCGACCATCGGCTGGCGGTGGGCGAGGTGGGCCGGACGGGCGTCGCAATCGATTCGCTCGCCGACATGCAGGCGCTCTTTCAAGGGATTCCGCTGGCCGAAGTCAGCACGTCGATGACGATCAACTCGACTGCGGCAATTTTGCTGTGTCTCTACGTGCTGGTCGCCGATAGCCAGGGCGCGGATCGCAAGAAGCTTTCGGGCACGGTACAAAACGATATTTTTAAGGAATACATCGCGCGCGGGACCTATATATACCCGCCGCGGCCGGCGATGCGCATCATCACCGATCTGTTTGCCTGGGCCGGAGCGGAGCTGCCGGAGTGGAACACCATTTCGATCAGCGGCTATCACATCCGCGAGGCGGGTTCGACGGCGACGCAGGAAGTCGCGTTCACGCTGGCGAACGCGATCGCCTATATTGAGGCGGCGATTAAGGCCGGTCTTGCTGTCGATGCGTTTGGCCCGCGGCTTAGCTTTTTCTTCAACGCCCATAACGATTTTTTCGAAGAAATCGCTAAGTATCGCGCCGCCCGGCGGCTGTACGCCAGTCTGATGCGAGAGCGTTTTGGGGCCAAACTGGATCGTTCGCTCATGCTGCGCTTCCATACGCAAACGGGTGGTTCGACGCTTACCGCGCAGCAGCCGGAAGTGAATGTCGTTCGAGTTGCGTTGCAGGCGCTGGCCGCGGTTTTGGGCGGAACGCAATCGCTTCATACGAACGGGCAGGACGAAGCGCTGTCGCTGCCTACGGAACGCGCGGCGTCGATTGCCTTACGGACGCAGCAGGTGATTGCTTACGAAAGCGGCGTGACGGCGGAGCCCGATCCGCTGGGCGGCAGCGAATATGTCGAGCGGCTGACTGCGGAGATTGAAACGGGCGCTCGCGAGTACATCCGGCAGATCGACGCAATGGGCGGAACGCTCGCGGCTATTGAGACCGGCTTTGTTCAAAACGAGATTCAGACGGCCGCCTATCGCTACCAGAAGGCCGTGGAAGACGGGCGGCAGATCGTAGTCGGCGTGAACAAGTTTCAAAGCGCGGAACCGGAGGCGCCAAAACCGTTTCGGGTGGATCCGGAACTCGAGCGGCGGCAAGTGGAGCGATTGCGGGCAGTGCGGGCAGGGCGCTCGGAAGCGGATGTGACGGCCGCGCGCGGACGTTTGGAACAAGCGGCACGCGGAACGGAAAATCTGCTGCCACGTGTCTTAGAGTGTTGCCGGGCGCAGGTCACGGTCGGCGAAATTTCCGATACGCTGCGCAGCGTTTTTGGCGAGCACCGGGAAGCGTTTTAGCAAGTTAAGCTAGACTGTTATCGGATATCGATAGCACTGATGAAACCAAACGATCTCGTGCAAGGCACGCTGGGCTTGCTGATCCTGAAGATTCTCGCACTGGAACCGATGCACGGATGGGCCCTGTCGCAGCGGTTGAAGCAGATGTCAAAAGACGTGCTCCAGGTCGGCGCCGGTTCCTTGTACCCCGCGCTGCACAAGCTGGAACAGGAAGGTTGGATCACCGCGGAATGGCTGACCAGCGATACCAAGCGGCGCGTCAAATTCTACTCGCTGACAAAACAGGGCCACAAGCAGCTCAATGCGCAAGCGGCGGATTGGAAGCGCCTGTCGGGCGCGATTTCAGAGATTGTGCTTGCCGCGCGAGAATAGGTTTTGCAAACTATTCAGGTCATTGGCGCCGGGTTGGCGGGATGCGAGGCGGCGTTTCAGGCGGCCGAGGCGGGCGCGCGGGTCGTGCTGTACGAAATGCGTCCCGCGAAGCGCAGCGCGGCACATCGGACCGACGCCTTGGGCGAACTCGTTTGCAGTAATTCGCTCAAAAGCGAGCAAATTTTTTCCGCGCCGTGGCTGCTGAAGCAGGAGATGCGGAAATTGGGTTCGCTGCTGCTGCGGGCGGCCGACGCGGCGCGGGTTCCGGGCGGGCATGCGCTGACGGTGGATCGCGAGGTGTTTTCGCGCGAGATTACGGAAGCGATTGAGGCGCATCCATTTATTGAAATCAGGCGTGAGGAAATTACCCGCATTCCGGAGGGAATTGTGATTGTCGCGAGCGGGCCTTTGACGAGCGAGCCGCTGGCGGAAGAGATTGGCCGGCTCACGGGTGCGGACCGGTTGTATTTTTACGACAGCATCAGCCCGATTGTGGCGGCGGATTCGATCGATATGTCGATCGCGTTTCGGGCGTCGCGGTACGGGAAGTCGCTCGATGGCACGGACGACTACATCAATTGCCCGTTCACGAAAGAACAATACGAAGCTTTCGTCGACGCGGTGCTCGCGGCCGAATTCTATGAGCCGCATATCGCGGAGGACAAGACGCCGTTTTTCGAAGCCTGCCTGCCGGTGGAAGAGATCGCCCGGCGCGGGCGCGAGACGCTGCGATTCGGACCAATGAAGGCGGCCGGGCTGCCCGATCCGCGCACTGGCCGCTGGCCTTATGCGGTGGTGCAATTGCGGCAGGAGAACCAGCGGGCCGATAGCTATAACCTGGTTGGCTTTCAGAATCACATGCGGTTTGGCGATCAGGCGCGCGTGTTCCGGTTGATTCCGGGTCTCGAGAAGGCCGAATTTCTGCGCTATGGCCAGATGCATCGCAATACCTACATCAATTCCCCCGCGCTGCTACGGCCCACGCTACAGCTCAAAGCGGACGCGCGGATCTTCTTTGCGGGGCAGATTTCGGGTGTGGAAGGATACGCGGAGGCAATTGCGACGGGTCTGATCGCGGGCCGGAATGCGGCCGGGGAACCGGCGGTTTTTCCGCGCGAGACGGCGCTCGGCAGCCTGTGCCACTACATTACGCAGGCGGATCCGGAGAATTTCCAGCCCGCTAATATCACGTTCGATCTGCTGCCGGCGCTCGAGCATAGAGTTCGCGACAAGAAAGAGCGGCACGCAGCGGTGTGCCGCCGCGCCGAGAGAGCGTTTGAGGAATTTCTGCATGGCCACGATACGCGAGTGTGCTGCGAAGTACCTGGCTGAGCTCGCGCGGCGTGGGGCGTCGGCGCACACGCTGCGGAACTATGGCTCGGATCTGGAGCAGCTTGCTAGCTACTTCGAGCTTGAGATGGAACAGCTTGATCTGGCACTGCTGCGCGAATGGTTGTCCGCGCTCTATGACCAGAAGCTGAGCGTGGTGAGCGTCCGCCGGAAACTCGCGGCAGTGCGGGCGATGTGCAAGTTTCTGTTGACAGAGAAGATTCTGGCGGTGAATCCCGCCGCTCGTTTGCGAACTCCCAAAGCGAAGCAGAGGCTACCCGAAGTCATGAGCGCCGAGAAGACCAACAATATGCTCGATGCGGTGGAACGCGGCGAAGGTCTCGAAAGGCCCTCGCGCGAGCGCGATATCGCGTTTCTCGAATTGCTGTACGGCTGTGGCATTCGAGTGAGCGAATTGGTTGGGATCGACTTGGAAGATATCGACCTGCGGGACGGCTGGCTGCGGGTGCGCGGCAAGGGCAACAAAGAGCGGCAGGTTCCGGTAGCGGGACGGGCGGTGGCGGCAGTCGAACGCTATCTCGAGCAGCGGCCGGCGCGGCCCGAGGAGCGGGCGCTGTTTCTCAATTCGCGCGGCGGACGGCTGAGCGACCGGCAAGTGCGGCGGCTGGTGAAGCTCTACGCGCTGATGATCACCGGCGATTCGACCGTCCATCCGCACAGTTTCCGGCATGCTTATGCGACCCATTTGCTGGCGGATGGGGCCGACCTGCGGGCCATTCAGGAATTGCTGGGGCATGCCCGGCTTTCTACGACGCAAAAATACACGCAGGTTTCGCTACGGGACCTGCAGCGGGTTTACGACCGCGCACATCCTAAGGCTTAGCCGGACCGAACCCGAATTTCGCGAAGATGGCTTGCCCGGCCGGGCTGGTCAGAAATTGCAAGAACGCTTGCGCTTCCGACTGGTTCTTACTGGCGGCCACGATACCGGCTTTTTGGACGATCGGCGCGTGCCAGGTAACAGGGATGAGATCCGGCTTGCGATCCTCGACTAGCGAGAGGGCGGTAAGAACCGCCTCGGCGTTCCCGCTATCGAAGAGTTGCAAGGCTTGGCGGACGTTTTCACCGTAGACGACCTTCTTTTGGACGGCGGGCCAGAGGTTGGCGTGTTCGAGCGCCTGTTGGGCGGCCGCACCGTAGGGAGCCAGGCGCGGATTGGGCAGCGCTACGATACGAACCCAATTTTGAGTTAAGTCACTGACAGGATGGGATTTCTTGTCGCTCCAGAGGATTGCGACGCGGCCGGTGGCGTAGATCCGGACGGAATCGGGGCGCAAATTACCGTTCGAAGCCAATTGGTCGACGAACTGAGCGTTCGCCGAGAGGAAGACGTCGTACGGAGCGCCGTTGGCGATTTGCTGGGAAAGTACTGAGCTGGCGGCAGTTACGAAGCGGATTTGGAGATCGGGCAGGGCTTTTTGGAGGGCCGGTTGGACGGGGGCGAGGTCGGAGGCGGCGGCGACTGTGAGGAGCAGGAAGCAACTTGACAATGCTAGACTCATATTCGATACTGTAAGGGAGCTAAGGCAGACACAACAACATGAGTAAGATTATCGGAATTGACCTTGGGACTACCAACTCCGTGGTAGCGGTGATGGAAGGCGGAACACCGGCCGTGATCCCGAACCAGGAAGGCGGCCGCACCACGCCGTCGATCGTCGGGTTCACCAAGAATGGCGAACGCCTGGTGGGGCAAGTCGCGAAGCGGCAAGCGGTAACCAACCCGGAGAATACCATCTATTCGATCAAGCGCTTCATGGGGCGGCGCATCAATGAAGTCAACGAAGAGATGAAGCTGGTCCCCTACAGAGCGGTGGCCGGAGAAGGCAACGACGCGCGGGTGGAGATCCAGGGCAAGAAGTATTCACCGCCTGAGATTTCGGCGATGATTTTGACGAAGTTGAAGGAAGCGGCGGAAGCTTACCTGGGCGAGAAAGTCACCAAAGCGGTGATCACGGTGCCGGCGTACTTCAACGACGCGCAGCGGCAGGCGACCAAAGACGCGGGGCAGATTGCCGGGCTCGAAGTGATGCGCATCATCAATGAGCCTACGGCGGCGGCGCTCGCCTACGGCCTGGACAAGAAGAAGGACGAGACGATCGCGGTCTACGACTTCGGCGGCGGTACCTTCGATATTTCGATTCTGGAAGTCGGTGACGGCGTAGTCGAAGTGAAATCGACGAACGGCGATACGCACCTGGGCGGCGACAACATCGACCAGCGGATCATCGACTGGCTCATAACGGAATTCAAGAAAGACCAGGGCGTCGATGTTTCGAAAGACCAGATGGCTCTGCAGCGCATGAAGGAAGCGTCGGAAAAAGCCAAGATCGAGCTTTCGACGCTGCTCGAGACCGAGATTAACCTGCCGTTCTTGACGGCGGATGCGAGCGGCCCGAAGCATTTGACGATCAAGTTGACACGGGCGCGGTTCGAGCAGATGGTGGACGACATTCTGCAGCGCTCGGTGGGGCCTTGCAAGCAAGCATTGCAAGACGCGGGAGTGACGCCGAAGGACATCGACGAAGTAGTGCTGGTAGGCGGCTCGACGCGTATTCCGAAGGTCCAGCAGATGGTGCGCGAATTGTTTGGCAAGGAGCCGAACAAGAGCGTGAACCCGGACGAAGTCGTGGCGGTTGGCGCGGCGGTACAGGGCGGCGTGTTGGGCGGCGAAGTGAAGGACGTCCTGCTGCTCGACGTGACACCGCTTTCGCTCGGTATCGAAACGCTGGGCGGCGTGTTCACCAAGCTGATTGACCGGAACACAACGATTCCGACACGTAAGAGCGAGAAATTCTCTACGGCGGCGGATTCGCAGACGTCGGTCGAAATCAAGGTGTACCAAGGAGAGCGCGCGATGGCGCGGGACAACCGGCTGTTGGGAGTTTTCCAGTTGGTAGGTATCCCCTCGGCGCCACGCGGCATTCCACAGATCGAAGTGACGTTCGATATTGATGCCAACGGCATTCTGAACGTCTCGGCGAAGGATCAGGCGACCAACAACGAGCAGAAGATCACGATTACTTCCTCGTCGGGGTTGAGCAAAGAAGAAGTCGAGAAGATGGCACGCGATGCGGAATCGCATGGAGCGGACGATCGCAAGAAGCGGGACGAGATCGAAGCCAGGAACCGCGCGGACGCCATGACGTACAACGTGGAGAAGATGCTGAAGGAGCATCGCGACAAGATTTCGGACGGAGACGCCAAGCAGGTCGAGGACGCTCTGGAAGAAGTCAAGAAAGCGATGGGCGAAGGCGGCATCG
>Ga0193753_10003066_pt1 | contig 12654 bp, 10 predicted proteins | sample H1c2metaG_FD_144925 | JGI IMG/M metagenome (GOLD analysis project Ga0193753, IMG submission 144925) | Soil microbial communities from a riparian zone of the East river system, Colorado, United States - H1c2 | ecosystem: Environmental > Terrestrial > Soil > Riparian zone | place: USA: East... | reverse complement strand
TGCCAGCAGGCTCTACGACAGGGACCGCGATGGTTTCGTGATCGGTGAAGCAGCGGGTGTTCTCGTTCTCGAAGAGCTCGAGCACGCCAAGGCCAGGGGCGCCAGGATCTATTGCGAAGTAGTGGGTGGTGGCGCTTCAGCAGACGCACATCACATTACCGCACCCCATCCCGAGGGACTCGGTGCGAAAAATGTGATGCTTGCCGCACTGGACGATGCCGGCATGAAACCCGAGAACATCGACTACATAAACACGCATGGAACCTCCACGCCGCTGGGTGATATAGCGGAGACCAAGGCTATCCTTCATGTATTCGGAGAGCACGCTTACAAGCTCAATATCAGCTCTACCAAAAGCATGACCGGTCATTGCCTGGGTGCAGCGGGCGTTATCGAGGCCATCGCCTGTATCGAGGCGGTGATACACGATATCGTTCCCCCGACCATCAATCACTTTACCGATGATCCGGAACTTGACCCGAAACTGAACTTTACGTTCAACCAGTCGCAAAAGCGCATCGTCAATGCCGCGTTGAGCAACACCTTCGGGTTCGGCGGCCACAATGCCTGCGTGATCGTCAAGAAGTACAAGGAGTAAACTCCGCTCAGCATTTTTCGTTCGATGGCCGCTTCGCAAGCAGGTAATATGCCATATTTTTCCATACCCTGATCAACTAAAGTCCGGACTTTTAGAGCTTTTCAAATTTTTTTCGTAGATTGATTACTGTGGATTTCCTAACCAAACTTTTTAAGAAGCACTCCAGCTCGACCTTCAAAAAGGAGCTCAAGAATATCTTGGGTTTCCCGCCGAACAATATTTCGCTTTACAAAACGGCTCTTACCCACCGCTCCGTAAGGGAGGGCGCCGATGAGAATAATGAACGTCTTGAATACCTGGGTGATGCCGTTCTTAGCGCCCTGATAGCCGACTATCTCTTCAAACGATATCCCTACCGGGAAGAGGGCTTTCTCACGGAAATGCGAAGCAAGATGGTCAACCGTCAGCAGCTGAACGAGATCGCCATCCGCATGGGCCTGAAGAAGGTGACCCTTTACAATAAGCTCGACAGCTCACTGAAAGTGAGCCAGATCTTCGGCAACACGCTGGAGGCCTTGGTAGGTGCTGTCTATCTCGATGCCGACTATAAGAAAACGGCGAAGTGGGTACTTGAATACATCATCCAACCGCACATGTTCATGGATGACCTCGAAAACCTCGAGATCAATCATAAGAACAAGCTCTATGGCTGGGCCAATAAGAAAGGCAAGGTACTGGAGTTTGAGACGCTCAACGAGAAACTCGAGAATGGCCGCCGCCTGTTTACCGTAGCCGCCGTTATCGACGGCAAGGCCATAGCAGAGGGCAAGGCCTTCAATAAGAAAGATGCCTCACAGATAGCGGCCCAAGCTGCTGTAGAGAAACTGGGGATCATTAATTCAGACACGACCGTTGCGGAAAATACCCTGAATAAGACGGCCTGATACGGGCGCTATTGGGTGTTACTTTTCTCCATACATAATTCGATCAGCACGCCATTGGTATCCTTTGGATGGAGGAAACAGACGAGTTTATTGTCGGCGCCGGCCTTGGTTGGCTCATTCAGGAAGACAAATCCCTCCTTCTTCAAGCGTTCTATTTCCTTGTAGATATCGGTTACCGCAAAGGCGATATGATGCATGCCTTCGCCTTTCCTGCCAATGAACTTTGCGATGACGCCGTCCGCATCGCGGCTCTCCAGCAACTCGAGCTTACTATCGCCGGCGCGGAAGAAGGCCGTGTTCACTCCCTCGGCTTCCACGACCTCGGTCTTATAACAAACGCCTTGAAGCAATTTTTCAAAAAGCGGGATGGATACTTCCAGGCTTTTAACGGCTATGCCGATGTGTTCTATCTTTCCTTCCATAAGCAATATTTGAGGGCACCTCACGGCGACCATTTCCCGATCCCCGTTCAATAAGCAATGTTTTCCAGGCAATTAGTTAGTATGTTCAACCTGCATTTCGGCCTTGCTCGCCGAAGCCGCGCGCAGGCGATGCAGGCAGATTCCTGTTCAATAAGCAACGTTTTTCCAAACAATTAGTGTGTGCAATTCACGTTTCACGTTTGACGATTCACGTCACTAAAACTTACCCAAAATAGAACCTTTTGAGCTAATTTTGTGTTTAATTGAAACGAAAAAGATCACCCGACTTTATGTTGAAATTTCCAATCTATCTCGATCATAATGCTACTACTCCCTGCGATCCAAGGGTAGTGGAGGCGATGCTTCCCTATTTCACCAGTTCATTCGGGAATGCAGCCAGCCGCAACCATCCTTTCGGGTGGCAGGCAGAGCAGGCGGTGGATACGGCAAGAGAGCAGGTGGCGCGCCTTATCGGGGCCGATCCAAAGGAGATAATCTTCACCTCCGGCGCTACGGAAGGAGACAACCTTGCCATAAAGGGTGTCTTTGAAATGTATGCCACGAAGGGAAATCATATCATCACCTGCAATATCGAACATAAGGCCGTTCTCGATACCTGCAAGCATATCGAAAAGGAAGGCGGCGAAGTCACTTACCTGAAGGTGCGTGACAACGGTCTCGTCGATCTCGCGGAACTGGAAGCGGCCATCAAACCAAATACGATCCTCATATCGCTTATGTATGCGAACAATGAGATTGGTACGGTAATGCCGATGAAGGAGATAAGCGCCATCGCAAAAAAACATGGCGTGCTTGTCTTCAGCGATGCCACGCAGGCCGTCGGGAAGATCCCTGTGGATGTGAACAAGGACGGTATCGACCTGATGGCATTCAGCGCGCACAAGATGTATGGGCCAAAGGGTGTGGGCGCACTTTATGTAAGACGAAAGAATCCGAGGGTGAAGGTAACGGCGCAGATGGATGGCGGCGGACATGAAAGGGGAATGCGGAGTGGAACGCTGAACGTACCGGGCATTGTAGGATTTGGCAAGGCATGTGAGATCTGTCTCAATGAAATGGAAGAAGAAACGGCCCGCGTGAGCAAACTCCGCGACCGGCTGCAGAATGCACTGCTCGAAATAGAAGAATCATATTTAAATGGAGATAAGGAATTCAAGCTGCCACATGTAACGAATATTTCTTTCAAGTACGTGGAAGGCGAAGGACTGATGATGGGCTTCAACAAGGATATCGCTGTATCATCGGGATCGGCATGTACTTCGGCATCGCTCGAGCCATCGTATGTGTTGAAGGCATTAGGACTTGGCGATGATCTGGCTCATAGCTCCCTTCGCTTTGGCCTCGGCCGGTTCACGGATGAGGAACAGATCGATTATACCATCAGGCAGGTGACGGATACGGTAAACAAATTGAGGGAAATGAGCCCGCTGTGGGAGATGTTCAAGGAAGGCATCGACCTGAAAGTTGATAAGTTGATAAGTTGATAAGTTGATAAGTTGATAAGTTGGGAGGGCGTACAAGTTAAAGCTTATCAACCTATAACTCTATTAACTTATCAACTAACAAAACTAAACAAAGAAACAAATGTCATATTCAGACAAAGTCATCGACCACTACCAGAATCCTAAGAATGTAGGTACGCTCGACAAATCGAAATCCAATGTCGGCACCGGCCTGGTGGGTGCTCCGGAATGTGGAGATGTAATGCGTCTGCAGATCGAAGTGGATGAGGCAACCGGAACCATACGGGATGCAAAGTTCAAGACCTTCGGTTGCGGCTCCGCCATCGCTTCCTCTTCACTCGCTACCGAGTGGTTGAAGGGTAAGTCGATCGATGAGGCCATCGCTATCGACAACATGGCGATTGTGGAGGAACTGAATCTACCGCCCGTGAAGATCCATTGTTCGGTGCTCGCAGAGGATGCAATAAAAGCAGCCATCAATGATTACAGGGTGAAGAATGGGTTGCCCGAGTTAAAATTGGAAGAGAAGATAATTCATTAACAATATGGGTAGAAGGATTGCCGGCAACGACGGCTTTTACCCTTGAATTTTGATTTTATGAGTGTAGCATTAGAAAACGCGATCTACGTAAGCGATAAGGCGAAGGCCAAGGTGAAGGAGTTGCTGGCGCAGGCCGATACAGGTAATGATCCGTCCTATTTCCTCCGCGTCAGCGTGGTTGGTGGCGGTTGCTCCGGCCTAAGTTATAAAATGGACTTCGACAACGAAATGAAACCGATGGATCAATCGTTCGAGAACAATGGGATCAAGGTAGTCACAGACCTGAAGAGTTTTCTTTATCTCGTGAATACCACGCTCGATTTCTCCGATGGGTTGAATGGAAAGGGATTCTATTTCAGCAATCCCAATGCGAGCCGCACCTGCGGTTGCGGCGAAAGTTTCTCCGTCTGATCTCATCCCCATAAATGAATAATAATAAAACCTCCCTGTGGAGGTTTTATTATTTAAAAAAGTGTTCAGCTCAGGGACAAACTCTTCTCTTTAGGTGGCAGAGGAGGGGGCGGCGGAGCTGGTAATTCGCCGTATTTCTCTTTAAATGCCTTGGCCTGTGCATCGTCGGCAAGGTTGTATTTCTCGATCGAATTATCCTTACGCGTTACGATCACCAGCTTGTTCGTAACCTTGATGCCTATTACGTCCGGGTTGTTGTGAAGGAAGTCCTTCATGGGTTCATTCCTTACTATGCGCGGCGGCGGCGGGGTCTTGACCATCGTCACCTTTGGTGGCTCGGGTGGAGGAGGTGGTGGAGGTACATTAGATTGGGCTTGGGCGAGCAGGGTCATACCGACCAGGCAAGCCGGGAGCAGGAGTCTTTTTTTCATACTGTTGATTTCTCCTGAGATGCCTTGCGTTCCTTTTTCCATATACCTGTTCACAAAATAATGGTGCGCTTCGCGACATGGGCCTTTTACGCAAACACCGTTTGGCCAGCCGAACGGATTGCCGGTGTCTAAATGTTACGACTTTACCTTATTTTGCAGCACTATCTATGTGGCCAGTTTGTAAAAAAGAACTCCGTCAGTTTTTCAGCAGTCTCACCGGCTATATTGCCATCATCGTTTTCCTCCTGGTCAATGGCCTGATGCTATTCGTGTTCGACGGGAATATCCTCGAATTCGGATATGCAACACTCGACCGGTTCTTCGAGCTGGCTCCCTGGATACTCCTGCTTCTGATACCCGCCATAACGATGCGGAGCTTCGCCGACGAGTTCAGGACCGGTACTTTCGAGATACTGCAGACCCGCCCGCTCACCCGCTGGCAGGTAGTAGGAGGTAAGTACTTCGGTAGCCTCGTGGTCACGCTGATTGCATTATTACCGACGATCGTTTATTATTTCTCCATCCAGCAGCTATCCTCCAATGAAGGAATCGATACGGGCGCCACTATCGGGTCGTATATCGGGCTATTTTTCCTGGCGGCGGTATTTACGGCCATCGGGATATGCATCAGCAGTTTTACCAGTAATGCCGTAGTTGCCTTCATTATCAGTCTCGTGGGTTGCGCCTTGTTGTATTATGGATTCAGCGCTATCAGTCGTCTCCCGGCCCTCGAGGGCGGCGCCGATTACTATATCGAGATGCTGGGCATCGATTTTCACTACCGCAGTATCAGCCGCGGCGTGATCGATACGAGGGATATCATTTACTTCCTGAGTATCATATTCCTGTTGCTCACTATCACTAACCGAAATTTATTAAAGCGATAAAATGGAAAGGATAACCGGGAAATTCTCCTCCTCGAGATTCGGCTGGCTCATCCTGCTGCTGCTATTGCTTGGCATAAATTTCGTTGCCTCGGTATTTCATTCCCGCATCGATCTTACAAAGGAGAAACGCTATACACTCAGTAAGGCCACTAACACACTCGTTGGCTCACTGAACGACAAGGTAGAGATAGATGTTTTTCTCAAGGGCGAATTCCCCTCGGGCTTCAGGCGTCTCGCTAACAGTACGGACGAATTCCTGCAATTGCTGAAGGACAGGAACGGCTCACGGATACAGTATCGTTTCATTTCACCGGAAGACAAGGTGCCGGGCGCAAGTATATCGTATGGCGATTCCCTGCAGGGACTGGGTGCGCTTCCCATTAACCTCACCGTACAGTTGAAGGCGGGTCAAAGCAGCAATATCATCTTCCCGGTTGCGGTCATTCATTATAAGGGAAAGCAGGCCCTCGTCAACCTGTATCCCGGTGCGAGCCGGAACATTTCCCAAACGGAAATAAATAGTGCGGAGGCATTGATGGAATACCAGTTCGTCAATGCATTGAATAAACTGGTGAATGAGAAACGTCCGGCCATTGGTTATGCGGTGGGGAATGGCGAGCCAACTGACGGCCGCACCTACGATCTCGTGCAAACACTGGAAAAGGAAAATGACTTCAGGATCTTCAACCTTGCCACGCAGAAGATCATTCCGGATAATATGGATGTGCTGATGATCGTGAAGCCGACACAGCAATTTTCCGAACAGGATAAGCTCAAGATCGATCAATACGTGATGAGGGGAGGAAAGCTACTTTGTTTCATCGATAACCTGGTGGCGGAACAGGATAGTCTTTCCGGGAAGCCAGAGACGATCGCATTTGACCGGAATCTCAACCTCACCGATCTGTTCTTCCGCTATGGGCTCCGGATCAATACCGATCTCATTATGGACCTGCAATCCGATATGATCCCATTTGTGGTGGGTGGAACGATGGATAACCCGCAATTCGAATTTCTGCATTGGAACTATTTCCCGTTACTCAACGCGGGTAGCAATAAGTTGAATAACCTCGGATACATCGCAGGCCGCTTCGTCAATTCCATCGATACGATAAAGGTAGCCGGCGTGGTGAAGACGCCGTTGCTGGTCTCTTCTTCCAATTCGAGGATCATCAGCACTCCGGCGCGAATAAGCCTGAATGAGAACAGGAATGCACCGCAGGATGCGAGCTTCACGCGCCAGGCGATCCCGGCGGCCATGTTGCTGGAAGGAAAGTTTACATCGCTCTATAAGAACAGGGCCTCGCAGGCAGATAAGGATAGCCTGGCCGCGGCTGGTGTTTCATTTGCCAGTGAATCCAGGGAAAATAAGATCATCGTTGTAGCGGATGGAGATGCCGTATTGAATGAATTCATCGCCGACCCCGAGACCAAGCGCCCCACGCCACTCCCGATGGGCTGGAATAAATATACGTTTGGAGAATACCAGAAACAATCCGAAGGAGGGAAGTTCTTCATCCCGGTTGCCAACCACGACTTCTTACTCGCCAGTCTCGACTACCTCGTGAACAATGCCGCCATCACCGCCACGCGCAACAAGGACATCGTACTCCGTTTATTGGATACGGAGAAGGTGAAGGAGAATAAGAATCATTACTCATTGGAGCACGCCTAATTTGCACATTGGCTAATTTGCATATTGACTAATTATCAAATTGTGCATTCAGCCTATCTTTGCCTGAATGACAAGAGATCAGATCAGCTACATTGTATTCGGGGCCGTATTATTATTGGCGTTGATTTTCGACCTTGGTTTACTGAGCAAGAAAGATAAGAAAGTAACTATAAAAAAGGCCCTGTACCAGACCTTCTTCTGGGTAGGCCTTGCGCTTGCCTTCTTCATATTCCTCTGGATAGAGATCGGTCAGAAACTGGCCCTCGAATATGTGAGTGCCTATCTCATGGAGTGGAGCCTGAGCATCGACAATATCTTCGTCTTCATTCTCATCTTCACTTCCTTTAATGTAAAGGAAAAACATTATGGCCGCGTGCTGCTCATCGGCATATTGATGGCAATCGTTCTCCGCATTATCTTCATTACGATCGGCGTTGCGTTGGTAGATCGTTTTCAATGGGTGCTTTATGTCTTCGGGGTATTCCTCGTCTATACCGGGTTCAGGATGTTTACCTCAAGCAATGAGGAGGAGTTTCACCCAAAGGACTCGAGAGTATACAAGCTACTGAAGCGTGTTCTGCCGCTCGTACCGCATGATGGGGACGGGAAGCTCTCCATTCGTGAGAATGGGAAGAAATACTATACCATCCTGTTCGTAGTGGTGATCATGCTCGCGGCCATCGATGTGGTCTTTGCCCTGGATTCCATTCCTGCCGTTTTAGGGATTTCGCGCGATAAGATCGTTATCTACACTTCCAATATTTTCGCGGTGTTAGGCCTGAGATCGCTTTTCTTCCTGCTGCGCGGAGCGGTAAATAAATTCGACTACCTGCCGCAGGGAATAGCGATCGTACTCGTTTTCATCGGCCTCAAGATGCTGGCGGAGCATTGGATCAATGAGTGGATAAACGAAACGACACAGGTATTCATCTCACTCGGCGTTATCCTGGTTTGTATTTCGAGTTCGATCTTCTATTCCATGTTCGTGAAGCGAAAGGAAGAGGCCGAAGAAGCCGATGCTAAGAAAAAATGCACAACGATATTGATCCATTCCCTTTCACATATCGCATCGATCATCGGCGCCCCTGCCGCCGGCGACCCTGCCGCCGGCGACCCTGTCATTGAATTTCTCCTGCTTGACAGCCGCAAGGTAATTTCTCCTGTATCATCTCTCTTCTTCGCGTTGAAGGGACCGAGGAGGGACGGGCACCAGTTCATTCCCGAGCTTTATAGGAAAGGCGTGCGGAATTTTGTCGTCAGTGAAATGCCGGCGATCTCCCTTTATCCCGACGCTCATTTCCTGGTAGTAAGGGATACTTTGCAGGCACTACAGCAACTTGCTTCCTATCATCGTCGGCATTTTGCCGGAGAAGAGATTCCCATTGTGGGGATCACCGGCAGCAATGGAAAGACGATCGTGAAAGAATGGCTCTATCAATTGCTTCATAAAGAATTTTCGATAGCGCGCAGCCCGAGGAGTTACAACTCCCAGATTGGAGTTCCACTCAGCATCTGGCAATTGAACAGCCAGCATACGCTTGGCATCTTCGAGGCAGGCATCTCGCAAACCGGCGAAATGGAAGCTCTCGAGAGGATGATACTCCCATCGATCGGTATTCTCACGAATATCGGCGAGGCGCATAACGAAGGGTTCAGGGATAAGGCGGAGAAGTTTGCGGAGAAGATCAAACTCTTCAGGCATTGCCGCGTGATCATCGCAAGGGAGTCGGATATAACGGGAAGAGAAGTTCTTTTTTCCGGTAAAGGCGATCAGCCGCGGATAATTTCCTGGGGACACTCCGCGAATAATGCGCTTGTTGTTGAAGGTATCCTGAAGCGGGAGAACTCAACACTCATCCGGTTTAATTTTCAATCGTCGCAGCAGGAGATCGTTATTCCCTTCACCGACGACGCATCGGTTGAGAATGCACTTACCTGTTTCCTCGCTGCGACCCATCTCGGCCTCGGCATCGAGATCATTACAGCCAGGCTATTGAATCTGCAGCCGGTGAACATGCGGCTGGAATTAAAGAAAGGCATTAATCAATGTACGCTGATCAACGACAGCTACAGTGCGGATATCAGTTCATTGGAAATTGCATTGAACTTCCTGGATCAGCAGGCAGGCATTTCGAAGAAGACGGTGATACTCTCCGATGTTTTGGAGAGCGCGGAAGACCAGCGGGAGTTATATTCTCATATATTATCCAGCCTGGAGAAGCATAAGGTCAGCCGGCTCATCGGGATCGGCGATCGTATTTCCGGCGCACTCCGCCACCTGATGTCGCAGAGTCCGCGAGGCGCTCTCTCTATCGAGTTGTATTCATCCACCGAAGCCTATACGCAGCAATTCCTTTCCGTTCAGTTCAGGGAAGAGACCATACTGGTAAAAGGAGCCCGCGTATTTGGATTCGAAAGAATAGTGCAGTTGCTCGAGCAGAAACTTCACCAGACGGTATTGGAGATCAACCTCAGTTCGGTGGTCCACAACCTGAAGGAATACCAGCGTCTGCTGGAGCCGCAGGTAAAGACAATGGTAATGGTGAAGGCATTCGCCTATGGCAGCGGCGGCGCGGAGATCGCCGGCATATTGCAATACCATAAGGTCGACTATCTCGGTGTAGCCTATGCAGACGAAGGAGTGGAGTTGCGGAAGGCGGGCATCCTGTTACCTATCATGGTGCTCAACCCGGAAGAGAATACATTCGAGGCGATCGTTGATAATAACCTGGAGCCGGACATCTATTCATTTGAATTGTTCAAGTCATTCGATCAGTATATCCGGCAGGAAGGCCTGCAGCACTACCCTGTGCATGTGGAGATAGAGACGGGCATGAACCGGCTCGGCTTCCCGGCCGACGCCATGGAGACGCTTGCGGGTCTTTTGGGATCATCGGGGGCATTGAAAGTGCAGACGGCTTTTTCGCATCTTGTAGGAAGCGAAGATCCGGAGGAAGATGCATTCACACTCGGTCAACGGGAGAAATTCATAGCAGCCGCTGCACACCTGGAAGAAAGACTCGGCTACCCGATCATGAAACATATCAGCAACTCGGCCGCCATCGTAAGGTATCCGCAGTTGCAGCTCGATATGGTTCGATTGGGCATTGGCCTATATGGGGTCGATAGCGCCGATACTCACCGCCTGGACCTGAAACCCGTTACAACGCTTCGTTCCACGGTGGCGCAGGTGAAACACCTGAAGCCGGGTGAATCGGTAAGCTATAACCGGAAGGGCATTGTGAAAAGGGACTCGGTCATTGCCACGGTCCGTATCGGCTATGCAGATGGATATTCGAGGCGGCTCGGCAATGGACGAGCCAGCATGATAGTGAATGGAAGGGCGGCGCCCGTTATCGGGACAATTTGCATGGACATGACGATGCTCGATATCACCGATATTCCGGGAGTGAAGGAAGGGGATGATGTGATTGTATTTGGAAAGGACCTGCCTATTGCGCAGGTCGCCGCCTGGGCGGAGACAATTCCCTATGAGATCATGACCGGAATATCACAGCGGGTGAAGCGGGTTTATTTCGAAGAATGATGGGGTATCACGCAATACAACAAGGTCCGGTGGGCATAATAATTTTTTGATTCCTTTAACTGAAATTGAAATACTTATTTCGATCAGCCGAGGATCCGGATCGCCGCGTCTTTGCGTTGCTGCGTGACGGTCATTATGATCTTGAAAACCTTATATTTGTCCCTTAAAACCTATTAGTGAAGCTTAGAAAAGTCATTCTCCTGATCGCCCTGATCATCCTCGCAGACCAGGCACTCAAGATCTGGATCAAAACGGGTTTCCCTTTCGGTGCTGTCACGAATGTGTTGGGTATTCCCTGGTTCAGGCTTTATTTCATAGAGAATAAAGGCATGGCCTGGGGTTGGGAGTTTGGAGGCGACTGGGGTAAGATGATATTGACCCTGTTCCGGCTGGCGGCCGTCATCTTCGGTACATGGTACCTTGGCCGCATCGTAAAGCAAAACTATAACCGCGGTTTTATTATTTGCGCAGCGCTTATTTATGCAGGTGCCCTAGGTAACCTGATCGATAGCATGTTCTACGGTATGATCTTCGAAGAGAGTTCTTATTCCAATGTGGCTCAGATATTTCCCGCCCACGGATATGCAGGCTTCCTGCATGGCAGGGTGGTAGACATGTTGTACTTCCCCATGGTAAGCTCGCATTTCCCCAGCTGGTTTCCCTTCGTGGGCGGAGACGACTTCTTATTCTTCAGCCCGATCTTCAATATTGCCGACGCTTCCATTTCCATTGGCGTTATCACCCTCTTTTTATTTCAGAAAAGATTCTTCAAGAAACAACACACACCCGACAAGCACGAGGCGGTGGAGACTAATGCGGAGATAAGTGATAAGATGCAGGTGCTCTGATCAATTAGCCAATGTGCCAATTAGCCAATGTGCAAATTAGGCGTGCTACGATTTGTAGTGACCTTTCTAATAAGGATCATTGGCACATTTGCAAATTGGCACATTGGCTAATTATTATCAAATTGTCTTCATCACCTTCTTATAAATAACCATTCCCGCCGACTCCACTCTCAGCACATACACTCCATTTGGCAGGACATTGGTATTATCGAATGCCAGGGAGTTCATACCCTCGCGGACATCGAATGATCTTCTTCTTACTACGTTACCCAATTGATCCACCAGTTCCGCCTTCACGATACCCGCTTTTGCAGTCGAGATATCGAAAAACAAAACATGGGTGAATGGATTGATCACCGCACCGAATGCAAAGTTGTCCGGCTTACCCGATAACTGCAGTGTCCTTGAATAGGAGGCCTTGTTGTCTATCGTCCGCATGTTGATGCGATAGTATACAATGCCGGTGATATCATTCGGGTCGGTAAAGTTGTAATGATTAAGTTCGGAGGGATTGGTATTGGATGAATTCACCGTTCCCAACACTGAGAAATTACTTCCATCGACACTCTTCTCTATGTCGAAGAATATGGGCTCTTTCTCACCGGTTGTTGTCCATTGCAGTGTTGCCTTCGCGTTACTGACCTTGCCATTGAAGGAAATAAGCCTGGTATCGAGTACGGGCCCACAGTCGAGAACGTTCACCGTAACATTATTCATGGGATCGGTAGAGCGGCAATTGGCATCGGTTAGGTTGGTTGTACTGGTGGCAACCACGAGACGGAACTTCCTGCCATTGTCCGCCAATGTGGCGATCGGCGTGGTGTACCGGCTCCAGTATTCCCACACATTCAATGCTGCATTGAAGAATGGAACACTGTCTCTCGCAATACCCAGGTTGGTCCAGGTCACTCCACCATCGGTATTGC
>Ga0193753_10003065_pt1 | contig 12655 bp, 14 predicted proteins | sample H1c2metaG_FD_144925 | JGI IMG/M metagenome (GOLD analysis project Ga0193753, IMG submission 144925) | Soil microbial communities from a riparian zone of the East river system, Colorado, United States - H1c2 | ecosystem: Environmental > Terrestrial > Soil > Riparian zone | place: USA: East... | reverse complement strand
ACTTTCGAGAGGAAAAATACGGAAAGGGCATTTACACTGCGGTCAATGAGGTCTCGAAATTGATTATTGGCAACAAGGATCTTGTTGGACAAGAATTTAAGTGAAATTTACTAGCGACAACAAAAGCGATAGGAACCTAATGGCTAAATACAGACTAGACTGGTGGAAGATTTTGATAATCGTGTTGTTGTATTACACGGTAATCGGAGGCTTCCTTCTCCCCGTACCCAGACTTCACATTTTAAACGAAAGCATTCGCATGAATTACTTTCACGTACCGATGTGGTTTACAATGATGTTTCTGTTTACGTACTCAGTGTGGTCCTCCATTCAATATCTGCGAACACAGGATATTAAGTCTGACGACAAAGCCATTGAATCAGTAAAAATTGCTTTCTTCTTTGGCATACTAGGACTATTGACCGGTATGCTCTGGGGCAACGCCACCTGGGGAACATTTTGGACCAGCGATCCAAAACTCAATAATACAGCCATTGGACTCTTGATTTACGCTGGTTACTTCATATTAAGAGGATCGTTGGAAGATGAAACACAGAGAGGACGATTGAGTGCTGTTTACAACATATTTGCATTCACCGTTTTCATACCCTTGATATACATACTACCACGAATGACTGATTCGCTTCATCCAGGCAGTGGAAATAATCCTACGTTCAGATTATTTGATACTGCGCACAGCATGAAGCTGGTTGTTTATACTGCAATTATTAGCTTCATTGGTCTGGGCTGGTGGCTTTTTACACTGCTTTTGAGGTTACGGTCACTACGAAAACTGCACGATGAAACACTTTAGAATTGCCATTTTACTTCCTATGTTGTTGCATTCTGTGGAATCCTTTTCCCAGGCAAATGAGAAAGTTGAAATGGCTGATATCCTGAGACAGGATGGAAAAATTTACACAGTCGTTTTTGGACTGGTCATCATATTGACCGCTGTGATTGTTCTTCTCATAAGAGTCGACAGGAAAATATTCAGACTCGAAAAACAGATAAAAAAAGAAAAGTAGGGCTGGTTTACGCATGATAATTGCGGCAAAGAGTGCAGAAAGTAAAATGTGTACTCTAAACTAAGTATTATGTCAAAAAACAGTGTCTCATTACACCGGGTCCTCAAGGCAGCGCCCGAAAAAATTTATCGTGCTTATACCGACGCCAATGCTCTAGCAACTTGGCTTCCGCCTTACGGATTCGTAGGGGTTGTACATGAAATCGATCCACGCGTGGGAGGTGGTTATAAAATGTCTTTTACCAATTTCTCTACCGGCAGCGACCAGTCCTTTGGTGGAAAATATCTCGAAATGAAAACCAATGAATTCATAAAGCACACCGACAAATTTGACGACCCCAACTTGCCAGGAGAGATGATCACTTCGGTTTGGCTCAAAAAGGTCTCTGTCGGTACTGAACTCAAAGTTGTTCAGGAGAACATACCAGCGGCTATTCCCGCAGAAGCGTGCTATCTCGGTTGGCAGGAGTCGTTAGAAAAACTGGCAAAGCTAGTTGAGCCAGAAATTCCGGACGCCTGAAAGGAAGTACCAGCTGCAGGGAACATTGCATTGAAATTGTTCTGACTTTTCCAACGCGTAAGCAGGCACAGGCGGCTAAAGGATCGCGTGGAACAGTCGCGCCCATGCCACTCACCACTCAGGTTAAGAGACGCGTCCTTCTCATTTTGTAAGATTCCATCTAACCACCACCACACCGGTGCGTGATTGGACACGTATTTGGCTTGTGCCAAAATTAACTGGACCCCGATTAACAGCGAACACGTTAACATTGGAGCACATCGCGCCAGAAATAATATTGCGACAGCAGTCCGGAACGAAAGGGGTCCACAGACTAATACTTCTGTAGATTTCTTTAACATCGAAAAGAATAGCATCTTGTTGGATTGACAGGAGGGAGCTTACGTTTGGACCAATGGTAATCAACAAAGCATTTGTACTTTTAGCCTTTTTATGCTGCTCTTTTGTTAATACTGTCAATTCGCAATCGGAAGATAGAGACATCAAACTAAATGTCTTAAGCTACAGTGCTAACCTCCAACCGGATGTAGAAAAAAAATACCTCCGCGGAGATGTAACGATCAATTTTCTCCTGGATCCGAATATCAATGAGGTAATTTTTGATTCAGGTAGTCTTCAAATTACAAGAGTTGTTGGGGAGTCTGTCACCCGCTTCGTCCAGCAGGATAAAAAACTCATCATCACATTGGCTGACAGACCGAAAAGTGAAAATCAAGTCCAAATCTTTTATGATGGTAGACCGAGCAGAGGTTTTATACTGCCTGAACCAGGACAAGCCCACACGCTTTACTTTACGAGCGAATGGATGGTCTGTAACGACGCTCCAGACGATAAGGCGAAGTTCAATTTAACGTTACTAATCCCTGCTGACAAAATATGCATTGCAAGCGGTACGTTAATCAAAAAGGTATCGAAGGGTGCGAAAGTCTTGTACTCATGGTCTCAGGACTATGAGACGCCTTCATACACATTTGGTTTTGTTATTGGATCTTTCAATAAGTTCGAGGCGAAGTATCACCAAAAAGAACTGAACTACTATTCCAAAAACAACACATCGACCGAACTCGAAACAATTTTTAGTAAAACGGGTGATATGCTTGATTATTTTGAGGACCGATCAGGCATGCCGTATGTTCAGAATCCTTATTCCCAGATCCTTATCGGCAACCATTATCAGGAAATGTCTGGCTTTTCAATTCTAAGTGACTCGTATGGTAAACTTGTATTGAGTGATAGCACGGAAACAAACCTTATTTCCCATGAACTAGCCCATCAGTGGTGGGGTAATAGCATTACGTGTGAAAGTTGGAATCACTTTTGGCTCAATGAAGGGTTCGCTACCTTCATGTCAGCTGCGTACAATGAGCATCGCTTTGGCAAGGAAAAATATAACGCGGACATAGATTCCTATTTTAAAGTTTATAAAGTAATTAAGGATAGCGGAAAAGACAAACCGCTGGTATTTAGCAGTTGGTCAAACCCAACCAAGGACGACCGGAACCTTGTCTACTTTAAGGGAGCATATGTACTGCATTTGCTCAGAAAGGAGTTGGGCGAGCAGAAGTTTTGGGACGGTATTAAATCCTTTAGCCAAAAATATTCTGGAAAGTCAGTGAATACCCTGCAATTCCAGGAAACGATGGAAGAGGCGACCGGCCAAGATATGGACAAATTCTTCAATAAGTGGATATATGGAAAGGAGGAATAACTAAACGATCTCTCGACTTTTTGTAGCTTAGTATCGATGGCTATCAACGTCCTGGTATGTCGTAGCAGAGTCGCCCACCGCGGCGGGACTCTGCGTCAAGCCGCACGTATCAGGTACGATAGACATCATTTGGACAAGTGTATTTTTACAATATGAGTAAGGAACAAACCAAAGACTTATTAAAATTCCTAAGACCTTTTTCGGCCGAGATGAACGAGACGGTTCTTTGGCTGAGGGAATTTGTTTGGGACTTGTACCCACAAACAAACGAACTTATTTATGACAACTACAATGCCCTGGCTTTTGGTTGGTCACCGACAGATAGAGTTGGCCATACATTTTGCTCAATCGCAGTCGGGAGGACAAGCAAAAACATTCACTTTGGATTCTATTGGGGCGCCGAGATCAGCGATCCGGATAAAATCCTCCTGGGACAAGGCAATCAATACCGATACATCCTCGTCGACAGCATCAAAACATTTCCAAAAACATATATAAAAAAATTGGCGGCAGAGGCCTATGACAACTCACTATCAAAGGTAAAGGACAAAGGACAGATTCAACATGGGCTAACGATCACAAAATCTATATCCGCCAAAAAGAGAGCACTTAAAAAACCACCGGGCACTTCGACTAAAAAGGCTGTTGCAAAACGAGCAGTGGCTAGGACGACAAAGAAAAAGAAATGAAGAAGACATTACCTGCTATTGCCCTCGGAATTCTTTGTTATTGCTCCTTCGGACAAAGCATTCCGTATGGCAATAACTCAGCGACCGGAAAGTACCTGAACGTTGGAGATGCTAAGTTATACTACGAGGTATATGGGACTGGCGCTCCATTACTGCTGCTTCATGGAGACACATTCGGATACATTGACGAGTTTGCGGAATATATACCATTACTAGCCAGGCATTTTAGGGTGATTGCAGTTGGAATGCGTGGACACGGAAAATCTGAAATCGGAACGAAGCCTTACTCGTATAAAATATTTGCAGAGGACGCAATGTCAATTGTAAAAAATGAAACAAAAGACAGTATCACGATCGTTGGTTTCAGTGCAGGAGCGATTACAGCTTACTACCTGACTGCTTACTATCCGGAGAAAGTTAAAAAAGCTGTTGTGCTGGGTGGACTGTTGGATTCATCCGGTTATCGTCCAACGGCGCTGGAAGAATTGGAACACTTAACTGGAGATGATTGCGAAAAAATGTTACCTGATTTGGTGAAATCAAGGAAGGCATTGATGCCTGATCCGAATAAATACAATGAGCTGATAAATAAGCTTAGGGAATCGTGGCTGCAGCCTGTCTATGTGGATAAGGAAAAGGCTGCTGCCATAAAATGCCCAGTACTAATTATTGGAGGTGACAGAGATGATTATATCAAGACTGAAGAGTTTGTAAGGATCTTTAAAATCATTCCAAATTCACAATTGTCAATTATTCCCAATTGCGGTCACGTGGGGTTAATATTGAACCCGGCCATGATGACAAATATGGTTATACCATTCTTGACCGATAGCAGTAAGCAATAACATTGGCACAAATGAACGTCAAACTGATGTGAGCAATTGACCGGTGAAGTTTAAATTTGTAGTTTGGTTTCAAGACCCAATAAAGACTACAATGGAAAATCAAAACCCTCACCCAACACCAGATAGTATTATGCAAATCGGCACTGGCTTTTGGGCCTCGAAGATTCTCTTAAGTGCCGTTAAATTCGAAATATTCACAACACTGGCAGAGAAAAAATCACTGTCGGCCGCGGAAATTAAGAAGCTCTTGCATTTTAAATGTACCGATAGGAATGTATTTGACTATTTGGACGCACTAACCACCTTCGGATTTCTTAGTCGCGAAGGTGTTTTAGAAACAGCAAAGTATTCAAACAGCATCAATACGGATTTTTTCCTGGACAAAAAGAAACCGTCCTATATAGGTGGACTGCTGGAAATGATGAACAATAGGCTATACGGATTTTGGGGTAATCTAGAGTCGGGATTGCTTACCGGGCACCCTCAAAACGAATCGAAGCATGGAGAGAATCTCTTCGATAAGCTTTATGCTGACGCCGATAAATTAAAAGAATTTATTCACGCCATGAGCGGCATTCAAATGGGTAGCTTTATGGCCCTGGCTGAGAAATTCGATTTTTCAAAAGCTAAAACATTGGTAGATATCGGTGGCTCTGCCGGGTTGCTTTCATTGATGGTGGCCAAACGCCAACCACACATGAGCTGTATCAGTTGGGATTTACCTCCTGTTGCTCCCATTGCCAAAGAAACCATTCAAAAATTCCAGCTGCAAGGCCGGGTGAAAACATCTGCTGGCGATTTCTTTAAAGATCAATTCCCGAAGGCTGATGTTGTAACGATGGGTAATATCCTCCACGATTGGGATGAAGAAACCAAACTAATGCTCATGAAGAAGGCATATGATGCGCTACCAGAAGGAGGTGCGTTTATAGTTGTTGAAAACATAATTGATGACGAAAGAAAACAAAACGTGTTTGGCATGATGATGAGTCTTAACATGCTAATAGAAACAGGAACGGGATTTGACTATACCTTTGCTGATTTTACTAAGTGGGCTAAGAAAGTTGGTTTCAAATCCACGTCATTGATACTGTTAGCGGGACCAACAAGTGGTGCGATAGCGTATAAATAGAGACTGCCGACACGATAGACTTGCAATAAAGGTAAATTATAACGGGCATGGAGGATATACAGTCCATACTACTCTCTTTAAAAGAGCAAGCGCTGCAAGCAACTCAAAATGCCGATGCAGAGTTTTATCAAAATTATCTCGACGACAACGCTATCGCAGTAGTTCCATTCGGGATTTTTGACAAGAAGGCGATCATTCAACAAATGAGTTCTACCAATTCTCAATTCAAAAGTTCTCGTATAGATGATACAAAGGTCATTGTGCTGTCCGCTGAAAGTGGGATTGTTTCATATAAAGCGACCTATGAAAAGGAGAATAAATCGTCTTTCCAGGTGTTTGTTACAACAGTTTATGCTAAGATTCATGGTAACTGGAAGGGTGTCTTTTATCAACAAACTCCTATAGGAAAGTAAATTCGGTTCATATAAGATACGTGGAGGGTAACTGTTTGCTAAGCTACCCGCTGAAAGCCATAGAAACGCGGGCTTCGTACGACAACTATCTTTCAATTGTAAACTATTTCACGCAAAATGGAGGTTACAGAGGCCTGCAATTCAGTATATACCGAGCTTGCTAATGCACTGACGCCAGCGGCAAGATCTTAGAGATAAATCACCAAACACATAGTATGGAAACCTTTGACAGCAAAGACCTAATTCTTGATTCAGCAGAGAACAGTAAAGACCCTCTAGAATTGAAGTACGACGGGGCAGTATTTCCCAGTCTTGTGACAAGAATAAAAGCGTTGTTTATTGACGTTGTGATCATGTTAATCATTTTTACTGGAACCACGTTATTCATCGATGCATTTGGCGACATTCCAAGTTTTGCAAAGGGTTTTATATTGATCTTTATGTTTTACCTATACGATCCAATACTCACTTCCTTCACGGGAAGTACATTGGGGCACAAAATGATGAAGCTGAAAGTTAGGAAGTACAATGATCCGGAAAGGAGAATCTCACTCGGACAAGCGTTCTTAAGGTTTATTACAAAAGGTCTTTTAGGCTGGATCTCATTCTTGACGGTGACAGGTAATAAACGTAAAAGGGCAATTCATGATATTGCCAGCGGATCGATAATATTGAGGACGGGATATGCGGCTCGCTGAAGCATAAGACGATGTAGGGTACATAACCTTGGTGATCACCCTCTGGTTTGCAAAAAAAGTTGGCTCATAAATATTGTATTATGAAATCATTAATCGAAGGATCTGTTTTGCTCCTTTTCACGGCGTGTATTGTTATTTCGTGCACAGATGATAACGCGAGTATTACCAGGGATAGCGGGAAATTGCTCCTTGGACACTGGAATGACTACGAAAATGGTACCGAACAAACGGGGTTCACGCCAGGGATCACCTCTGGCATTACCTTAGTTTATGAAAGTGGGATATCATTTTCAAGTGAGGGAACTTTTAATGCTCGGTACTATGACTTTACAACTGGGACATGGACTGAGCACGACGGCTCAGTCGGTACATATAAATTCTGGAACAATAGAACCATTAAGTTATTGTTTATGGCCGGAACAATTGACGAGCATGAATTGAACATTCAGGTAGTTAAATTGGACGAAGAGCACCTATGGTTCAAACATGACTACTTTGGTCATTGGGAAGAATTTCACTTAGAGCGCGTCACCAAATAGTTGATCACAATTGCGCATTGGTCGCCAACCACATCTTCATTCCGGAGATCGTATACTATATACCCCTTGATAATTTCACCGGATGAGCAGCAAATTTGTTAACTTTCTTTGCTAATGCGCTGACATTAATGACAAGACGGACGATCATCTTAATCGGCTTTATCATTCTGAAATTTGCCCTGCAATACGCTTTGATTAGTCCAGAATATGAGTTGCATCGCGACGAGTATCTTCATCTTGATCAGGGCGACCATTTAGCCTGGGGTTATCTTTCAGTTCCGCCTTTTACTTCATGGATTTCGTACATCATTAAGCTGTTAGGGAACTCTGTGTTTTGGATCAAGTTTTTTCCTGCGGCCTTTGGCGCTCTCACAATCCTGGTTGTTTGGAAGACCATTGAAGAGCTGAAGGGAAATCTGTTTGCATTGATCTTAGGGGCCACCGGGGTGTTGTTTTCTGTTTTGCTGAGGCTGAATATTCTATACCAGCCTAATTCATTCGATGTTTTGTGCTGGACAACTTTTTATTTTGTTGTGATCAGGTATATCAATACAGAGAATCCAAAGTGGCTCTTCATTGGAGCCGTGGTTTTGGCAACTGGGTTTCTTAATAAGTATAATATTGTTTTTCTATTGATTGGTTTCTTACCCGCGATCTTGATCACTGGGGAACGAAGATTACTTTTGGATAGGCGATTGCTGATCGCTGCTGCGTTGGGGATACTAATCGTCCTGCCAAACCTTATCTGGCAATATCAAAACCAGTTTCCGATTTTTCATCACATGAAGCTACTAGCCGACACGCAACTGGTCAATGTCAACAGATGGGATTTCTTAATGGAGCAGTTTTTGTTTTTTTTGGGATCTTTATTTGTTATCGTCTCGGCACTATATGCGCTACTCTTATACAAGCCCTTCAACAGGTATCGCACTTTTTTTTGGTCGTTGATTTTTACAGTTGGCGTGTTCACGTTTCTCAAGGCGAAGGCGTATTACGCGATCGGGATTTATCCGGTCTATGTTGCTTTTGGATCCGTGTATCTCGCCGACATCCTGAAAACCGATTGGAAGAGGTACCTGCAGCCCGTCGCAATCATTGTTCCAGTGATGTTATTTATCCCGTTATACAGAGTTGGGTTTCCGAACAGAAGTCCGGAGTATATAAGTCAGCATGGGGAAAAGTACAAAGCATTGGGCTTGCTTCGTTGGGAAGACGGCAAAGACCACCAGTTGCCGCAGGACTTTGCAGATATGTTGGGATGGAAAGAATTGGCAGGTAAAGTTGATAAGGTTTATGCTGCAATTCCAAATCCTGAAAAAACCATTATTCTTTGTGATAATTATGGACTGGCTGGGGCGATAAATTATTACACAAGGAAAGGCATCAAGGCTGTTTCTTTCAATGCCGATTATGTGAATTGGATTGACCTGCAAACAAAGTATACGAACCTCATACGGGTGGTGGATTTTTCAGAAAGCGACAATGAGTTAAAGGAAATTGGTCCGTATTTTAATACGTCTTTGGCGTCGGACTCAATCGCAAATAAATATGCACGCGAGTATAGAACGACTATCCTCACTTTTATTGGCGCGAAGGTTGATATTAACGGACGGATAAAGGATGAGATCGAAGAGGTAAAGAACTTTCACTGAAATGAATGACGTGCCCCGACATTCTTCGCTACGGCGCGGACCTTCCGAAATAAATGCAGCATATATTGACGTGATTTCATCCATGATGTTGAAATTATTTCATCATGAAAGTAGTAAATCGATTAAAAGCGTTGGTCTTGTTAGTGTGCATAGAAACGCCGACCCTTACAGGGTCCCGGAAATACATTATGCCTGTTACCTATGGTAGTCCGCCTTCGGCGTGACGACCATAGGCTAAAATGTCTTGTCCCTTCAGGACATAAAGGTGTGATGAATCCCGCCGCCCGGTCGACCAAATCTCAATTATCCTGAAAGGACAAAACGGTTTAGATTAGGCTCGACCCGTTGTGTCGTTTCAGCCCTAGATGTCCTGAAAGGACAAAACATTTTAGACCCAGGTCGTCGCCGCAGGCGCACTACCTGGGGATGGTGATGTCGTAACGTTTTGGTGCGCGACTACAAGCCGTCTATGTAATGCGATACAATTCCCGCGCGCAATTGCACGCGCGATGTTAATTGTAACAGGGCATGATGATTTTGTGCTGAATTAGGATCAATTTTCCTCGATTTTACCTTGACGCCGATGTGCCACGACGGGACGATATGGCCTACCCCGACGTCGACCCACCGCGGTTAGCTGAGAATTGACGATTTAGTGATTTAGTGAATTAGCGATTTGGGAGGAAAATTTCAAGATAGCTGCGAATTCTTGTGCAGATTGTCTTTAAGAGAGGGCGGAGGGAAGTAACAAATCCGGAAACGCAGTATTCCTGGTATGTTTTAATTTCCACCCATTACATTTGTATGCATGACAACAGATCTTAAAGATGGAGCTAGAGTAGGTTTAACTATATGGGTGATTGGAATTGTTCTGACAATTGTAGTCCACGTAATCTTTGGCTGGAAAAATCCTCATTCACCGCCAGCAAGCTCCATTATTGTTTTTGTCGGTCTAATCATCGTTCTGATCAGGCTGGTTTCCAATGCTTACAGAATTCTTTTTGATATTAACAAGGACAAGAACAAGGGTGAAATCATAATTCATCTTTTCGGTGCAGTAATAATGACAATTTTTGTTTTTATAAATCTCGACTAAAAAAACTGCCAACATGATCGGATGGAAAAGCTTAAGAGACTACCGAAGACTTTTACCTCTTCTCACTATACCAATTTCAATGTTTTTATTTGTAAGCTTTGGTTGGAGTGCTTATTCGACAATTAGCGAAAGAGGTGGATTCAATGGTTCACATATTCATATTATGACTTGAATCGAATACAATTCTCGATTTACACTGGACTTGTCGCACTAGCAGGACTTTATTTCATCTGTGTTACACTTATAAATTTCTTATATCACAATCCGGCAGAAACAAGAAAAACATATTTGCGTTTCTTATTATTTATCGGACTATTCATAGTTTGTGAAATTTATTTACAATCAAGATTTATTGGAAAAGGTTAAGATAATAAACTAATGCACTGAATTAACGCATAAGGAAATCTTTCGTTGTGCGCTAACGACGTCAAGTGCTAATTATGAAAGGAACGATCCGACTATTCGCATGCATACTTATAGCCCTCATCACTCAGTCAGCCCGTAGCCAATCCCCTCAGGTCGGCATTGTCGACTTCTATGGCGCTCGCTCAATCAAAGCTGACGTCAGAAAATGCCTACCCTTCAAGGAGAATGATACAATCAAGTTTCTTCTTACATACCCTGATACAACGGGATACGCGAAACTAAAGCAGACTGTTGTTGGCTGTCTCCTTAGTCACCCCGAGATAAAACAGGCGAAAATGGAATTTGTTTGTTGCGTGGATGAAAAGTGGATGGTATTTATTGGCGTCTCGGCCAAACCATTAACCGTTAAAAAAAATCTCAAGACAAGAGACATTCACTTGGCAGCTGAAGTAACGCGCACGTATGACAGCATGGGGGTGTTGTTGTTGACGGCGATTCAAAGCGGGGCAGCAGGAGAAGATGATTCGCAGGGGCACGCTCTATCTAACTATGCACCGTTGCGTAAACTTGAGGAGCGATTTATTTCCTATTCAGCAAAGCATGTTGATCTTCTGAGGGATGTTCTAAAATTTTCCGTGCATCCGCATGAGCGGGCGGTGGCTGCTTCGGCAATAGCCTACTATCACGATAAATCCGCGATTGCCAATGATTTGTCAGATGCCGCCGGAGATGAAAGTGAAGATGTGAGAAACAATGCGATTCGTGCACTTGGGATTATCATCGACTACTTGCAACAAAAGCCGAATCAGAATATTGCCATTTCACCGGAGCCGTTTATCGCGCTCATTAATCATTTTTGATCGACATGGCCAGCTGGAGAAGCGAGGGACACGCTATGGCCGGTTATGTCGTCCTCGGGAGAATCGCAGGATGGAAGGAAGAGGAGATATTCGAAAGCGCAAAGAAGGATCGGTCAGAAATGATTAATAAAATGCTCTCTTCAATAAGGTGATGCTACAACCGGGCAAACAGGTGTGAATGGATTCGGACATGACAGACTGACATAAACAGCTCTTTGGATTAGTAATTGATACCGAATGCGGCACAACTGAGAACAAAGTTCAGAATGCTGAAGTCCCTATTCTATCAATTTCTGCGTTGGTTAAGAGGAAAGATATGGTCACTGATTGTGGCTTATATGTTGGGACTGCACAATTTCTACACAGGCGATCAAAAGACGCCGGATAACATCGTTATTACGATTGAACACAATGAAGTGCAGGACGACGGGACGCCGAAATAGGGAAGATCTGACACGGACGAACTATTCTACAACCACCCCGAACGCCGGAAAAGATAGAACATCATCCCACAAGTGCCCACAATAAGCGCGAGCACAAATGGATAACCAAACGACCATTGCAATTCGGGCATCGATTTAAAATTCATACCATAGATACCCGCTATCATGGTCGGCACGCCAATGATAGCCGCCCAACCTGCAAATCTTTTTGACACGTCGTTTTGAGAAATCGAAATCAATGACAGGTTGGCTTCGAGGGCTGTTGAAAGGAGTTCCCGTGCGTTGTCAACCATTTCATTGATCCGGACTGTGTGATCATATACATCGCGGAAATAGGGGCGGGTCTCATCGTCGATGAGTCTGAGATCAAACCGCATGAGCTTGTTACAAATGTCGATCAGAGGCGAAACAGATCGTTTGACTTCCAATAGCTGTCGCTTGAGCAAATAGATCTGTTCCGTGGTTTCGCGTTTGGACGTTTCCTTAAAGATCTGTTCCTCGACTGTGGCAAGCTCCTCTTCCATAGCGTCGATCACAGGAAAGTATTGATCGACAATAAAATCCATCACAGAATAGAGTGCAAACGCGGGTCCTTTCTGCAGCAGGTGAGGGGTGCTCTCACAACGGGCGCGGACGTCCATGTAGGAAAGCGATGAGCCGTGCCTTA